>OJPW01001248.1_pt1 | contig 14896 bp, 15 predicted proteins | sample 1598571 | NCBI WGS metagenome assembly OJPW01 (sample SAMN03922493, study PRJEB24848) | human gut metagenome | isolation source: stool sample | host: Homo sapiens | place: Germany | collected 2011-05
GCGTCAGATGTGTATAAGAGACAGCTTCAGGAGGTCATCTATGTCCATCGACATGAAGTATTTTGAGGAAATGGAAGCGAAGATCCCGCACGGTAAGGTGCGCACGCGCTTCGCTCCCTCCCCCACGGGCTATATGCACGTGGGCAACCTGCGCACCGCGCTCTACACCTATCTGATCGCCCGCCACGCAAACGGCACGTTCATTCTCCGCATCGAGGATACCGACCAGGGGCGTCTCGTCGAGGGCGCAACGGACGTCATCTACCGCACGATGGCGGAATGCGGCCTTTCCCACGACGAAGGCCCCGACGTCGGCGGCCCCGTCGCCCCGTATATCCAGAGCGAGCGCCGCGACACCTACGGCAGGTACGCCGAGCTTTTAGTCGAGCGCGGCCACGCCTACTACTGCTTCTGCGAAAAGGCCGAGAGCGAGGAGGACAGCGGCGAATTTGACCGCGCGGACGATCCCTGCCGCGGCCTGCCGCTCGAAGAGGCCAAGGCGCGCGTCGCCGCGGGCGAGCCCTACGTCATTCGCCAGCGTATCCCGAAGAACGGCACCACGACCTTCCACGATGCAAGCTTTGGCGACATCACGGTGGAGAATAAGACGCTCGACGATCAGGTACTCTTGAAGCGCGACGGTCTGCCGACCTACAACTTTGCCAACGTCATCGACGACCACCTCATGGGCATCACCCATGTCGTGCGCGGCAGCGAATATCTCTCCTCCGCCCCGAAGTACAACCTCCTCTACGAGGGCTTCGGCTGGGAGGTGCCGACCTACGTGCACTGCTCCCCCGTCATGCGCGACGCGCAGCATAAGATGAGTAAACGCAACGGCGACCCGAGCTATGAAGACCTCAAGGCGCAGGGCTACCTGACGCCCGCCATCCTCAACTATGTGGCGCTGCTCGGCTGGTCGCCGCGCGGCGAGCAGAGCGAGCAGGAGTTCTTCACGCTCGACGAGCTGGTGGGGGCATTCGACATCGGCGGCATCTCCAAGTCCCCTGCCATTTTCGATATCGAAAAGCTGACGTATTTCAACGCGAATTATCTGCGCAATCTCCCGCCCGAGGAATTCTGTAAAGTTGCCGAGCCTTACATCCGTCAGGCCGTCAAGAACGAAGCGTACTCCGTCGGCGAGATCGCAGCACTCTTACAGGCCCGCTGCGAAAAGCTCACCGATATTCCCGAAAAGGTCGACTTCTTCGATGCTCTTCCCGAGTACGGCGTTGAGTTCTACACGAACAAGAAGTCCAAGACCAACAGCGAGGTCTCGCTCGACATGCTCAATAAGGTCCTGCCCAAGCTCGAGAGCCTTCCCGAGTGGACGAATGATGCCATCCATGACATGCTCGTCTCATTTGCCGAGGAGCTCGGCGTGAAGAACGCGACGCTCATGTGGCCGCTGCGCATCGCCGTTGCGGGCAAGCTCGTCACGCCCGGCGGCGCTGTCGAAATTTGCCATATCCTCGGCCGTGAGGAGACGATCAAGCGCGTCAAGGCCGGTATCGCCAAGCTGGCATGATCTTCGAACTCTGCCCTACGCTCTCGCGCGATCTCATCAAGCGGGAATTTTTGAACACCGCCGCCGCGTTTGGCGTGCTGGCGCTTCTTGGCTTCGCCGCCGGAACGATCTTCCCCGACATGGCACAGCAGACGCTTCAAAACTTCGCCGCGCAGGTCGAGCAGCTGGGACTTACCGACGATGTTCCCCAGTCGCAGATGATGGCGACGCTGTTTTTCAACAACATCACGGCGTCCCTCCTCTCGATGCTCTACGGGCTCATCCCGTTCCTGCCGCTCAGTGCGCTCGCGCTCGGCACGAATGCGCTGATGCTCGGCGCGTTCGCCGCCGTCTATCAGCAGCAGGGCATCGGTCTCGGTGTGTATGTTCTCGGCGTTTTGCCCCACGGCATTTTTGAGCTGTCCGCGCTGATCTTATCCTGCGCGCTGGGCCTTCTCATCTGCCGCACGGGGACGGAACGGATCCTCAAAAAGAGCGATACGCCCTTTTTCCGCCGTGTGCTGGACTGCATCCGCGTCTTTTTGACATTCTCTGTGCCGCTGCTGCTGGTGGCCGCGCTCATCGAGACGTACGTCACGCCTGCACTTTTGAACCTTGTGCTGTAAACGGCAAGGTTGACTTTCGTTCCACACAACTATATAATGGACCCGTCAAGATTTTGTAGAATTTTCATCTGCTGTTTCTTCAGGGATTGAGGAAAAGCACCGCTCCTGCGGCGCTTTTCCTTTTTCGTCAAAAAATGAGAGATTCGTCCCGCCGCGGGACAGAGAAAGAGAGGTGCGCATGGCGCAGACAGTTCCGGCAAGGCAGACCGTGCAGAACATGACGGAGGGCAGCCCCGTCTCGCTGATTTTGCGCTTTGCGCTGCCGATCTTCATCAGTCAGGTCTTCCAGCAGCTATACAGCACGGCGGACGCGTTCATTGTGGGCAAATACCTCGGCACGAACGCCTTTGCCGCTGTCAGCTCGTCCGGCACGCTCATCATGCTGCTCACAAGCCTCTTTATCGGCACAGCCATGGGCGCGGGCGTCGCGATCTCAAAGTACTTCGGCGCGGGCGACTATGAAAACGTCTCGCGCGCCGTCCACACGAACCTGGCGTTCGGTATCGTGTCGGGCACACTGCTGACGCTCATCGGCGTATTCCTCACGCCGACGTTTTTGGTCTGGATGAACACCGACGCGCAGGTCATGCCGCAGGCGGTCGAATACTTCCGCTACTACTTCCTCGGCGTGCTGGCAACGGTGCTCTACAACATGTGCACGAGCATTCTTAACGCCCTCGGCGACAGCCGGAGGCCCCTGCACTATCTGATCATTTCCTCGCTCGTCAACATCGCGCTCGACCTGCTGTTCATCGGCGCGTTCCGCTGGGGCGTCTGGTCCGCCGCGGTGGCGACTGTCCTCTCCCAGGGGACGAGCTGCGTGCTCTGCCTCATCCACCTGCTCAAAAAGGGCGAGGTCTACACCGTCACGCCGCGCAACATCCGCTTCCACGCCGGCATGCTCGGCGAGATCGTGCGATACGGTCTCCCCTCCGGCATCCAGAACTGCGTCATTGGCCTTGCCAATGTCATCGTCCAGTCGCAGATCAACTCGTTCGGCATGCTCGCGATGGCGGCCTACGGCGCGCACTGCAAGATCGAAGGCTTCGCCTTTCTGCCCATCACGAGCTTCACGATGGCCTGCACCACGTTCGTTGGTCAGAACCTCGGCGCCAAGCAGTATGACCGCGCCAAGCGCGGCGCGCGGTTCTGTATCATCATCGCCGTCGTGATGGCCGAGCTCATCGGCCTGTGCTATTACATCTGGGCAAGTCAGCTCATTTCCCTTTTCGACAGCACCCCCGGCGTTGTCGCCCTCGGCGTGCAACAGGCGCGCACGGTGGCACTGTTCTACTGCCTGCTGGCGTTTTCGCACTCTATCGCGGCGGTCTGCCGCGGCGCGGGCCGCGCGGTCGTGCCGATGATGATCATGCTCTCCGTCTGGTGCGTCATCCGCATCATCTACATCATGCTCGTCGTCCACTTCATCGGCGAGATCGGCTACATCTACTGGGCGTATCCCCTCACCTGGACGATCAGCTCCACCATCTATCTCATTTATTACCTGCGCTCTGACTGGGTGCACGGATTTGAAAGGTGACTCTATGTCTTCTCCTGCGTTCCGCTTCCGCCTCGCCACGCTTGACGACGCTCCCGCGCTTCTGAGCATCTATGCGCCGTACGTCGAAAAGACGGCCATCTCGTTTGAATACGACGTACCGTCGCTCGACGAATTCCGCCGCCGCATCGCGGATATCTCGCGCAAATACCCTTATCTCGTCGCGGAGGATGAAAATGGCCAGCTCCTCGGCTACGCCTATACGCACACGTTCATCGCGCGTAAGGCCTACGACCACTGTGCGGAGTCGACGATCTATCTCGCCCCCGACGCGCGCAAGCACGGTCTCGGCAAGCGCTTCTACCGCGCGATTGAGGAGCTGTCGCTCGCGCAGAACATCTACAATCTCTATGCCTGCATCGGCGAGCCGCAGGGGGCGGACGACGAATATTTAACGGACAACAGCATCCGCTTCCATGAGCACATGGGCTTCCGCCGCATCGGCGTGTTCACGCGCAGCGGCTACAAGTTCGGCCGCTGGTACAACATGTCCTGGGTGGAAAAACTGCTCATGGAGCATCCCGAGCATCCCGAACCGGTCATCCCCTTCCCGCAGCTCGACAAGGCGCTTGTCGCCGACATCCTTCGCCGCGCCGCGGAATAAAAAACCGAAATTTTACAAAAAATCATGCACACCCTATTGACATTGCCGATGGGGTGTGCTATATTTCCGCTCAAGTTAATACCGCAAACCGTTGAAGCGGAGATAACGGCAGTGATGCCTTCACAGAGAGCCTGCGATGCTGAAAATCAGGCAAGATACACATTGTCAAATGGACCGCTGAGGGTGCAGCGAAATGCGTTTTATGCGCAGAGTATCCTGCAACGTGTTGGCATACGTCAGTTGCCGGGAGATATGATGGTATCTCCGCCAAGCGCACGGGTAACCGTGAATTCAAGGTGGCACCGCGGATCGTTCATTTCTCTCGTATCGCATTCGTCCTTGACAGACTGTACCGTTCTGTCGGGGGCGCTTTTGTTTGCGCAATAAGCTCCTTTGGCAGAACGCCAAAGGAGCTTTTCTTTTTCAGGAGGTCACTCATGCATATCCTACCACCGCTCGAAACCGTCAAAGACATCGCCGCAACGCAGCAGTACGACGTGCTCCCGCTGAGCTGCGAAATTCTTTCCGACTTCATCACCCCCATCGAAGCGATGCGCATCCTCAAGAACGTGTCCACCCACTGTTACATGCTCGAATCCGCGCAGGCGGACGACCGCTGGGGCCGCTACACGTTTTTGGGCTTCGACCCAAAGCTCGAGATCACGTGCATTGACGGCAAAATGAAGGCTGGCGGCCTCACCGTCCGCACGGACGATCCGTCCCAATACCTGCGTGAGCTGCTATCAAGCTACAGAAGCCCCCGCTTCGACTACCTCCCCTCCTTCACCGGCGGGCTCGTGGGGTATTTTTCTTACGATTATCTCAAATACAGCGAGCCGAGCGTCCGCTGCGGCGAGCAGGACGAGGACAGCTTCAAGGATGTCGATTTGATGCTCTTTGACAAGGTCATCGCCTTCGATCATGTGCGGCAGAAGATCGTGCTCATCGTCAACATGGCGCTCAGCGACGTCGAGGTCGGCTACAACAAGGCAAAGCTCGAGCTTGAGCAGCTCGTCTCGCTCCTCAAAACCGGCGAAAAGAAGCAGGAAGCGCCGGGGCGGCTCCTCGGCGAAGTCACGCCGCTCTTCTCCAAGGAGCAGTTCTGTGCGATAGTCGAAACCGCCAAGCACCACATCCGCGAGGGCGATATCTTTCAGATCGTACTCCACGGCATGAAGTCCTACTTCTGCCAGGACGAGTACGGTCAGATCGCGCCGGTGTATTCCATCTCCGCCGGTCTCGACTACCCCGGCGTCGGCCCTGAGCATGCGTACCTGCACGACATCGGCCGCGCAGAGTATGTTGCCATCACCGATGAGGAGGCCGTGCAGGCGTTCGAATACCTCGCCCGCACGGAGGGCATCATTCCCGCCATCGAATCGGCCCACGCCGTCGCCTACGCGCGAAAGCTCGCACCCACGATGGGGAGCGAGCAGCTTCTTGTCGTCACGATCTCTGGCCGCGGCGACAAGGACTGCGCCGCCATCGCCCGCTACAGAGGGGAGGATCTTCATGAGTGATCTTGCAAGAGCATTTGACCACGGCAAGGCGTTCATCGCCTTTCTGACCTGCGGCGACCCCGATCTTGAAACGACCGCGGCTGCCGTCCGCGCTGCCGCGCAAAACGGCGCCGACCTCATCGAGCTCGGCATTCCCTTCTCCGACCCCACGGCGGAGGGGCCCGTCATTCAGGCCGCTAACCTGCGCGCCCTGCAAAGCGGCGTAACGACCGACAAGATTTTCGATCTCGTGCGCGAGCTGCGGCGCGGCGTGACGATCCCCATGGTTTTTATGACGTATGCGAATGTCGTCTTTTCCTACGGCACAGAGCGCTTTTTGTCCAACTGCCGCGATGTTGGCATCGACGGGCTCATCCTGCCGGACGTGCCGTATGAGGAAAAGGAAGAATTTCTCCCCGCGTGCCGCAAGTACGGCGTCGACTTCGTCTCCCTCATCGCACCGACGTCGGAGAACCGCATCGCGATGATCGCGCGCGAGGCCGAGGGCTTCCTCTATATCGTCTCGTCGCTCGGTGTCACGGGCGAGCGCAGCGAGATCAAGACCGGCCTCGCCTCCATCGTCTCCCTCGTGCGGGAAAACACAGATATTCCCTGCGCCATCGGCTTTGGCATCTCCAAGCCCGCGCAGGCGAAGAAGATGGCCGACCTCTCCGACGGCGCGATCGTCGGCTCCGCCATCGTCAAGCTCCTCGCCCAGTACGGCAAGGACGCGCCCGAGCACATCGGTGCGTATGTAAAAGAAATGAAAGACGCGCTGCGGTGAAAACAGGAAAAAGGCCCCTCTGCTTTGATGCAGAGGGGCCTTTTTTTACATAAATACGCCTTATCGTCCCGTCATTCGACGGAAAACGTCTCTCCGAAGACGGAAACGCTGCTCACTGTTTCCGGATCAAGAATTTCATCCATCCGGAAGCAGTAGCGCCCGCGCTTATCGACATAAATAAGGGTCAAAGAATCGCAGAAACGAAAAAATCCTTGAAAGCACAATGCTTTCAAGGATCAATCATGGTGCGCGAGGCGGGACTTGAACCCGCACGCCCGTAATGAGCACTAGAACCTGAATCTAGCGAGTCTGCCAATTCCACCACTCGCGCATATTTAATTTTTAAAAAGATGGTGCGGATGGCGGGACTTGAACCCGCACGTCCATACGAACACTAGCACCTCAAGCTAGCCTGTCTGCCAATTCCAGCACACCCGCATGTTCATCTTTCAAGCGGCTGTCTCTCAACGACCGCTTGGCTATTATAAGCCCAAAATAGGCCAAATGTCAACCTTTTTTTGAGAGAAAAAATAAAAAATTTTGCTGTAAGATAAATGGCGGAAAAGCTCAGATTTTCCAAACTTTTCCGGCATCTATTTCGTGTTAAAGCTGCGCGAGCGTCTCCCCCACCGCGCCCGTGATGACAAGGTCGGCACCAAGTCCGCGGTCGAGCGGCGTCTTGTTGATGACAACGAGCTTGTGTCCACGATAGTAGCGCACGAGGCCCGCCGCCGGATAGACCGCGAGCGATGTGCCCGCGATGATGAGCACGTCGGCCTCCTGAATGTACTCCACCGCGCGATAGAGTGTCTTTTCGTCCAGGCCCTCTTCGTAGAGCACCACGTCGGGCTTGATGCGCCCGCCGCAGGTGCAGCGCGGCACGCCCTGCGAATGCTTGATGTAGGACACGTCGTAGAACTTGCCGCACTTCTCGCAGTAGTTGCGCAAGGTGCTTCCGTGCAGCTCGAGGACATTCTTGCTGCCCGCCGCCTGATGCAGCCCGTCGATATTCTGCGTGATGACGGCCTTGAGCTTCCCTTCCTTTTCCCACTCGGCGAGCTTTAAGTGCGCGGCGTTGGGCTTTGCGCCTTCGCAGAGGAGCTTCGCGCGGTAAAAGGCGAAAAACTTCTCGGGATAGCGCTCATAATACGTGTGACTCAGGATCGTCTCCGGCGGGTCGTCCCACTGCTGATGATACAGGCCATCCACACTGCGAAAATCCGGGATACCGCTCTCGGTCGAAACACCTGCCCCGCCGAAAAACACGATGTTGTCCGTTCCGTCAATGAGTTCCTTCAGCTTTTTGATTTCTTCCGTCATCGGTTCTCCTTTTGCGCTCGTGCGCTTATCTCACATAGCTCTTGTCGATCTGCACGATGGCAAAATAGCGCGGATCAAGCTCGTGTACCGCCCGCTTGATCTTCTCCTCCGCTTCCCTGTCGCTCAGCGCGCAGCCATACGGCACCACGGCATCGAAGATGACGTTCGTGTGCGTCGGCCCCGTGACCATGCGAAAGTCGTGGATGGAGATATTCTCGTCGATGCCGCGCACGAGCGAGGCGATCTTCTGATGCGCGGCGTTGGTGGTCTCGTCGTCCGTCACGATGGGGTCCATGTGGATGACCGCCTCGCAGCCGAGCCTGTCATGCAGTTTCTTTTCCACGTTGTCGATCTCGTCGTGCAGAGCGAGGATATCGCCGTGCGCGGGGACCTCAGCATGCAGCGAGATCATCACGCGTCCGGGGCCGTAGTCGTGCACCACAAGGTCGTGGATGCCGCAGACAACCTGACTTTCCATCACGATGTCGCGGATCTCCTGCACAAACTCCTCCGATGGCGGCTGGCCGAGCAGCGGCGAGAGGGTGTCCCTTGCCGCCTGCACGCCCGCCCACAGGATGAGCAGCGACACGACCAAGCCGCACCAGCCGTCGATCTGCCAATGCAGGAAATAGCCCGCGAGTGTCGCAAGCAGCACCGCCGCGGTCGCCGCGCAGTCGGACAGGCTGTCCGCCGCGGTCGCCTGCATGGCGGCGGCGCTGATCTTCTTCCCCACGCCGCGGTTGTAGCAGTACATGTAGAACTTGGCGCAGATGGAGACAAGCAGGATCGCCACCGTCAGCACGCTGCACTCCACAGCCTCGGGATGCAGGATCGCGCCCACGGCGTCGCGCAGCAGTTCAAAGCCCATCAGCAAGATGACGATCGAGACGATGAGGCCCGAGATATACTCCAGCCGCCCGTGGCCGAACGGATGCTCGGGGTCGGGCTTCTGCCCGGCCAAACGAAAGCCCAGCAGCGTCACGATGGACGCGCCCGCGTCGGACAGGTTGTTAAAGGCGTCCGCCGTGACGGCGACAGAGCCCGCAAGCGTCCCCGCAAACAGCTTGAGCGCGAAGAGCAGCAAATTGATGACAATGCCCACCGCGCCGCAAAGCACACCGTAAGCGCGCCGCACTGCGGCATCAGACGTGTTCTGATAGTCTTTGATGAACCAACTCGCAAGAAAACCGATCATAGTCTTCCCTCACTCGCTTTTGATCTGTAATTTCATGCGGCAGCAGAGGCGGTCAAGGTCCTCATCCGTTGCCGCAGGGATGCGCAGCTTCGCGCCGCAGCTTTTGCACACAAGGTCGACGTAGGTGCTGTGGATCTCCATGCCGTAGCTTTTGCTGCCGCAGGAGCAGGTGATACCGTCCTTGCGCGCGGCGATCTCCTTGAGCTCGGAGAGGATCTCATACATGATGACGCTGTCGGCAAAGGCGGCGGGGTCGTCGCCCTGCTCGCGCTCCTTGGCCGCCGCGAGCGAGAGCTGCTCCATCTCGTGCTCGACGGCGTAGTCCTCGCCGATAAAGCAGCAGAGCATTTTCGTATCGGGGCAGGCAAGGCCGATGCCGCGCCCGTGCAGGAGCTTGTCGGCGCTGCACTCCGCCAGATGCTCCTCACCGCACACGCCGCACGGCACGCTCAGGCGGAATTTGTTCTCCTCCGCCTCGATGGTCAGGCTTGACTCGCCGCACTCACAGCTCACGACCGCACCCGAGGCGCTCAGGGCAAACACGCTTCTCTGCTGGATGACGCGCTTGTGGCACGCGGGGCAGAGATAGCCGATGGTACGCATTTCTTCTTTCATTCCATTTCCTCCCGGAAAGTAAAATATCATATGGCAATTTAAATATTATACCGCGTCCGTGCGCAAAAAGAAAGGGAGAAACACGCTGTTTCTCCCTTCTCTTTTTGGTTTTCGCGCTTTACGGCTTGACCGCGATGGCCTCGATCTCGACCAGCGCGCCCTTGGGCAGGGCGGCCGCCTGCATCGCACAGCGCGCGGGGCACTCGCCGGAGAAATACTTGCCGTACACCTCGTTGACAACGCCGAAATCGCCGATATCGATCATAAACACGGTCGTCTTGACAACGTCCTCAGCCTTGCAGCCAGCCGCCTCGAGCACCGCGAGCAGATTCTTGATGCTCTGCTCTGCCTGCTCGGACGTGCCGCCGGGAACAAATGCGCCGGTCGCCGGGTCCAGCGGAAGCTGGCCGGAGACAAATACAAAACCGTTTGCTTCGATCGCCTGGGAGTAGGGGCCGACGGCGCCGGGGGCAGTGGTCGTAGAAATCACATGCTTCACGGAAAAATCCTCCTATATCAATGTATTTTTATCATAACATCTTGTGCAATATGCGTCAAGTACTCATATTCTTGGAAAAACGGCAGAAACTAATGCCACTTTTGAGCGATTCCCCTAAATCCATCGGAAAGGAAGAGCGTGATGGAGCAAAAAACCGTCGGCGCGCAGACGCGCCGCCTGCGCACATGTCCCTCCGTCCTCTCGTTCGCCGCCGTCGGCGGGCGGTTCGAGGGCGAAGGCCCGCTGCGCGAATACTTTGACGAATTGAGCGAGGATCACTTCTTCGGCGAGAAGACCTGGGAAAAGGGTGAGAGTACCATGCAGCGCCACGCGCTCTCCCGCGCGCTGGAAAAGGGGGGGCTCAAGGTGAGTGACCTTGACCTCATCTTCGCGGGTGATCTTTTGAACCAGTGCGTCGGCTCGTCGTTCGCTCTGCGAGAGAGCCGCATCCCATTCTATGGACTCTACGGTGCGTGCTCCACGATGGGCGAGAGCCTGTCGCTCGCCGCATTGATGCTCGACGGCGGGTATGCCTCTTGCGCCGCGGCGCTGACCTCCTCGCACTTCTGCACCGCCGAGCGGCAGTACCGCATGCCGGTGCCCTACGGCTCGCAGCGCACGCCGACCGCGCAGTGGACGGCCACAGGCAGCGGTTGCTGCCTCCTCGCATGCGAGGGCGAGGGGCCCTATATCACACACGTGACAACCGGGAAAATCGTCGACAAGGGCGTCACCGACGCAAACAACATGGGCGCGGCGATGGCCCCCGCCGCCTATGACACGCTGTGCGCGCTCTTTCGCGACACGAGGACAAAACCCGAAGACTATGACCTCATCGTGACGGGCGACCTCGGCAGGCTCGGGCATCAGATCGTCTCGGACTTTTTCGCGCGCGATGGGCTCCCTCTCGGTGAGCGCTACACCGACTGCGGGCTTCTGCTCTACGACATCGAATCGCAGGACATGCACTGCGGCGGCAGCGGTTGCGGCTGCTCGGCAAGCGTTTTGTGCGGGTATCTGCTGCGCGGGATGCGCGAGGGCAAATGGAACCGCATCATCTTCGCGCCGACGGGCGCGCTGCTCTCCCCCACGACGACATTTCAGGGCGAGAGCATCCCCGGCATCTGCCACGCGGTCGTATTCTCGAATCACAAGGAGGGATAAGCGGTGGATTATCTGAACGCCTTTCTCTGCGGCGGCATCCTCTGCGCCATCGGACAGATTCTCATCGACAAAACGCCCCTCACACCCGCGCGTATCCTGACGGGCTATGTCGTCTGCGGCGTTTTACTGACAGCCATCGGCGTCTACGAGCCCATCGTCAAATGGGGCGGCGCGGGCGCGACCGTGCCGCTGCTCGGCTTTGGCTACTCGCTCGCCAAGGGCGTGGAAAAAGCCGTTCAAGAGCAGGGGTGGCTCGGCGTGATGACCGGCGGCCTCAGCGCCACGGCGGGCGGCATCGCCGCAGCGGTCGTCTTTGCTGTGCTGATGGCGCTCATTTTTAAGCCCGGCGACAAACGGTAATAATAAAAAACGAGGAGAGGGTTTTCACCCTCTCCCCTTTTATGGAAAATCGCTTTTTACGATGCGCGCAGGCCGGGCTCTTCGATCTGCTCAAGCGTCATCACTCTGGTGTGGCAGATCGGCTTCCACTCGACCTTCGTAAAGAGCGACGCAATGCAGATCGGCACGTAGGTGAGCATGAAGAGCGGGAACGTGAAGGCGTAGAGCACCTTTTTCCACGCCGCGCAGCGAATATTCTTCCACTCCGTCACGGTCGTGATCGCGCCGAGCACAAAGAGCGTTAAGTACAGGCTCATCAGCGTTTGCAGCACGGAGACCGCCAGCACCGCCATCGAACCGCCTGACGTCGCGTTCGCGATCGCCGCGCCGATGTTCACGACCACGCTCAAACCCGTGAGCACCGCCGCGGGCATGATGTTCATCGTCATGTCATAGCAGGAAAAGCTGCCGCGCGCAATGCCGGAGAAGAGCTCGGAGGCGTACTTGCGGAACACCTGCAGGTAGCCCTTCGACCAGCGCATGCGCTGGCGCCAGGACTGGGCAAAGCTCGTGGGCTGCTCGTCATAGAGCACCGCGCCCGCCGCGTAGCCGACCTTTACCCCGCGCACGACGTTGTCAATGGTAAACTCGATGTCCTCGGTCAGCAGGAAGAAGTTCCAGCCGCCGCACGCTTCCAGCACACCGTCGGAAAACAGAAAGCCTGTGCCGGACACGGCGCAGCTGCTTCCAAGGCGCATGCGCGCGTTATTGAGATACTGCGCCTCGCGCAGGAACCACAGCGCATAGCCCGCGGAGATCCAGTTGTCGCCGTAGTTTTTGGAGTTGCGGTAGCACGTCACGATCTCATAGCCGCTGGAGTAGACCTTCTCGATCTCGGAGATGAAGTTCGGGTCGAGGATATTGTCGGCGTCCAGCACGAGATAGGCATCGTAGTGCTTGCGGCCCGGGCGCTTGATGCGCTTGAGCATTTCATTGAGCACATAGCCCTTGCCGACATGCACCGTATCGTGGCGCTCAAAGACGATCGCGCCGCGCTCGCGCGCCACACGGGCCGTGTCATCCGTGCAGTTGTCCGCGCCGACGTAGATGTCCACATGGTCCATCGGATAGTTCTTCTGCGCGTGGATGCTGTCGAGCAGCTGGCCGATGACGTTTTCCTCGTTGCGCGCGGCGATGAGGACGGCAATGCGGTGGTTTTCATTGCGGCAGGTGAATTTTTTCCGCTTCAGCAGCGCCACCGCCACATAGAAGAATTGATAGGAATAGCATACGAAAAATAGCGCCATGATGACGGCGTTGATCGTGATGACAGTCTGCATAATATGTTCCTCCATTGCCGGAAGCTCCGGCCCATTTTGGTTTCTTTTCTGGCTGTGAGAAAAGTTATACCATGCAAACCTTGTGATTCCACTGTGAAAATTCTTAACAAATTCCGAACATCCACGGTAGAAATTATTAAGCCCTGAAATGAGTAACAGGCAGCGCCGCTGGCGCTGCCTGTTCACTCTTTTATAATGTAATCGCGCCCGGTTTGACATCGGAATCGTGGTTGGCGATGCACGCAACGCAGTTCCGCTCCCGACTCCGTGCCCTGATCCACGCGAGCGACTTTTTCTGCGCCGCGAGCTGCTCGTCGATGGCCGCACTGCTTTCGACAACAACCTGATTCGTAAAATACAGCGGCAGCGAGCCGAGCGAGCGGATCTGCGCCCTGCGCTCAAAGACGCCGTGCGGGCTCATATCGCGGTGCCAGCCGCAGTCGAACAGAACGTTCCCGTGCGCGCACTCGATGAGATAGGCCGAAACCGGCAGCCAGAGCCGTTTCGACTTTCTATCCAGCACGCCAGACGCCTTGAGCGCGCTGTAATGCTCGCCGCCGAACGGCAGCTCCGGCGCGACGCACACCTTGCCGATGTGGAAAATATGAATCTTGATCTCGCTCATCGTCTGCCTCCCGTCTTGAAATGCCATCAAATCCCGCTTTTTTCGATCTCTGCCAAAAGGCACTTGCAGCCCTCTGAGACATCCCGCCACGTCGCTTCAAAATCGCCTGTATACCACGGGTCGGCGACGTCGCCCGGGCGGTCGGTGTAGTCGAGCAGCCGGTGCATCTTCCCCGCCGGATCACCGCCGCAGATACGCTGCATGTTTTTGAGGTTCGCGCCCTCCATGCCGATGAGCAGATCGTACTCCTCGTAGTCCTGCGCCGTGAGCTGGCGCGCAGCGTGTCCCTCGCAGGAAATGCCGTGCTCGGCGAGCTTGCGCCGCGCGGGCGGATAGACGGGATTGCCGATCTCATCACGGCACGTCGCCGCGGAGTCGATCTGAAATTCGTCGGCAAGTCCTGCCTTTTCGACCAGGTCCTTCATCACAAATTCCGCCATCGGGCTGCGGCAGATATTGCCCAAGCAGATAAATAAGATTTTCGTCATAGTCTTTCTCCGTAAGTTTTGATAACCGTAGTGTAACAGAAAAATGGAAATCGTCGAGAAGAAATGCTGTCTTTTCGTTCAGAACTTGTTTGTAAATTCGATACTGCCTTTCCAGTCCATAGAAGGCGTGCTATGATTTTATGGGAGCGCAGAACACACTAAAGAAATACGGAGGTGTCACATGACTGCAGATCAAGGACAATATGAGAAATTTATGGCAAAACTTTCTAAATCAGGATTGGAACTCCAAAAGGACTTTAGCCGCCTCTCGCCGGAAAATCAAAAGCGTTTTATGCAAGAGGTCAACCAAAGGCTAAAGTGTTTTGGACATGCAGTAACCATTACCGATATTCTACAGAGTCTATTTCGTGGGACGAGCTGCTATCTTCTGCCCAGGATAAAATTATAAACAATAGCGTCAACTGTAGAACAAAATCGGTGAAGTAAACTACTATGTCGCCCACAATGTAGCCCACGGAAGGAACTATTCCAAACCGAAGCAAAAACGTTTTTACCAAAAACAAGAAAAACCTTGAAACCGTTATGGTTTCAAGGTTTTTACTTGGCGCGGAAGAGAGGATTTGAACCTCCGCGACGCTTTTTACACGTCCTACTCCCTTAGCAGGGGAGCCCCTTCGGCCTCTTGGGTACTTCCGCAGGTCGATGGAAAAATTCAGTTGGCGGAGAGAGTGGGATTCGAACCCACGGATGCTTTCACATCGCCGGTTTTCAA
>OJPW01001258.1_pt1 | contig 14787 bp, 15 predicted proteins | sample 1598571 | NCBI WGS metagenome assembly OJPW01 (sample SAMN03922493, study PRJEB24848) | human gut metagenome | isolation source: stool sample | host: Homo sapiens | place: Germany | collected 2011-05
GGACGATGGTCTTGACGGGGAAATAGGACTTGTCCATGTCGTGGACGATGCGCTTTGTCACCTTGGCGGGCGCGCCGTCCTTCGGGGTGATGGCGGCCACGGTGCCGTCCTCGTGGTATGTGACATCGTAGAGGCTGGGAACGTAGACGCCGTCCAGCCGGGCGGCGGCCCGCAGCAGCTGCTGCTTGCTCCACCCCTCCCGCCGGGCGGTGCGGTACAGCTCCACCAGCTCCACCGTCAGGTCCTCGCCCTCGCCCAGGCTCACAAGGTCGATGAAGTCGGCGATGGGCTCGGCGTTGTACATGGCGGTGCCGCCGGCGATGACCAGCGGCGAAAGGCCGGTGCGCTCTGCCGCGTGCAGCGGGATGCCCGCCAGATCCAGCATGTTCAGGATGGCGGGGAACGCCATCTCATAGCCCACGGAAAAGGCCACAATGTCAAAATCGGTGATGGGGTCGCCGGATTCCAGCGCGAACAGCGGCATAGCCGCCTTGCGCATCTCCTCCTCCATGTCTCCCCAGGGGGCGAACACGCGCTCACACCAGACGCCGTCCATCTCGTTCATGACGCCGTACAGGATCCGCATGCCCAGATTGGACATGCCGATCTCGTAGGTGTCGGGGAAACAGAAGGCGATGCGGGTGTCCACCTGCGTCTTGTCCTTCAGCACGGCGTTATATTCGCCGCCCACGTAGCGGGCGGGCTTCTGCACCCGAGGCAGGATGCGTTCCAGTCGCTTATCCACGGTCATTCTCCTTGCGGTGTATTTCGGTAACAGTTTATTTTACCTGTTTTTTGTCGGTTTGGCAAGGCGGCGGGGCAAAAAAACTTCCGGCGGCAAACTGCGGTACGCCAGCCACAGCGCTCCCAGCAGGAGGAACAGGCCGCTGCCGGTGGTCAGCACCAGCCAGAGGCACAGCGCCAGCAGCGCCGACGATGCGGCCAGTCCTACGGCGGCGGCCACGCGGTCGGCGGTGTAGGGCTCCGTCAGGTATGCCGTGGCCAGCCACAGGATGCGGCCGCCGTCCATGGGACGCACCGGCAGCAGGTTCAGAACGCCCAGCACCATCTGGGCTCCGGCGAACAGCGTCAGCTCCTCTCTGCCGGTAAGGCTCAGCAGCACCCACAGCAGCAGGTTCATCAGCGGCCCCGCAGCGGCGCTGAGCAGCTCCGCGCCGTAGGACAGGCGGTGCAGCTCCGGCACGTACAGCGATGCGCCCAGACCGGTGAGGGTGAAGCGGGCGGTACGGACGCCGCACAGGCGCAGCACCGCGTAGTGGGCCAGTTCGTGGAGCAGGGCCGCCGGCAACAGCGCCGCCAGCAGGATGGGCGTATCCGTCAGCAGCAGGAAAAGCGCCGGCGTCAGCAGCGCGGAGGGACGGACGCAGACGGTGACATCAGGAGAACGTGACATAATAAACGGGGTTCAGGTAAGTGCTGCCGCGGTGCAGCTCAAAGTGGAGGTGAGGACCGGTGGCGCGGCCGGTATCGCCCACCTCGGCGATGGGATCGCCCCGTGACACCCGCTGTCCGGCGGAGGCGGTGACGCGGGTGCAGTGGGCGTACAGCGTGGAAAAGCCGTTGGCGTGAGAGACGGCGACGTAGCGGCCCAGCTCGCTGCTCTCCCCCACCGCCGTCACCGTCCCGTCGGCAAAGCTGGACACCACCGCGCCCTCCGGCGCGGCGATGTCCAGCCCGTAGTGAAAGCGGCTGACGCCCTCCAGCGGGTCGGTACGGAGGCCGAAGCCGGAGGACAGCTGCCCCTCTACCGGCGCAGTATAGGCGAAGCCCAGTACCTGCTGGAGCAGCTCCGCATCGGCGGGCTGCGCCTCCGGCGTGCAGACGGCGGACGTGGGCGACGGCGACGCCGTCACCTCCTCCGAGCCGAACACCGCGGTATAGGCATCGGTCAGCGCGCCGCCGATGGCGCCCTCCTCCGAGAAGGCGCGGCCCGCAGCGGAGAACGCCTCCACAAAGTCGGTATCGGCCCCCAGCAGATCCAGCACCCGTGCGCGATAGCGGTCCAGCACGTCGGGCATCAGCAGCTTGACGGCGATAGCCACCACCAACAGGACACCGCTGACCAGCAGCTGTACCATGCGGCGCTTCTCCTGCGGAGATGCCGGTTTCCGGGCTGCGGGCTTGCCCGCAGCAGGGCGCGGCGGCTGGGGCGGACGGCGGCTGTCTGCTGTGGTGCGGACACGGGCGCGGTAGGCCGCGCGGCGGGCCGCCGTCCGGCGCTGCGGCGCCGTGGAACGCTGTGCCATACGGATACACCTCCCTTCCGGCACAGTGTATGCGCGCCTGTCCGGCGTTAGACGCCGGAATGGCTCCGGATCGGCAGCAAAATACAGGGGGTGTAGGGGCGGCGAAATTTTCCTTGACAGCAGGCGCATTTGCGCCTATAATAGAACGGCTGACGGGGTGTAGCGCAGTTGGTAGCGCGCTTGGTTCGGGACCAAGAGGCCGGGGGTTCAAGTCCCCCCACTCCGACCACAAAACAGGCACGACTGGAGGTCGTGCCTGTTTTGCCCTGAAGATTTCGCCGATATTTCGGCTTTTATGAGGTATTTCGATGGTACATAACAAAAGGAAACAGGGCTTCACGCTGATGGAGATGCTCATCGTGGTGGCCATCATTGCGGTGCTGGCGGCGATTGCCATCCCCGCCATGGGCAGAAGCATCCACAAAGCCAGGGAGTCGGCAGATCTGGCCAACGTGCGGGCCTATTACGCCTATTTGCAGCAGGACTACATGTCCACAGGAACCTACCGCGACTTCGGGCTCAGCTGGGAGTACAACGTCACCGATACCATCACGTACGACGATGGCACCACGGTGAAGCTCCAGACCGGCTATGTGGCCGTGGCCGTGCCCACGGCGGAGGCGCAGAATACTACCTCCGGCTATCAGGTCCACTACATCTGCAGCAAGGGCGATCTGACCTACACCTTCGGCGAGAAGTGAGCCGTCTGCAGAGAATCGCATCATACATATGTAAATGGAGAGTCTGTGACGCAATGCCACAGGCTCTCTTTATGTGTGTCGGGCGGCCGGCGTCACGTCGGAACAGGCCGTTCTCCTGCGTGACCCGCCCCGTATCCACGCCGCGCCATGTGTCCGCATCCTCTCCCGCCATCTCATCGATGCTCTGGCCGGTGGAAAGCTTTTCCGTGTTGACATTTCCGTCGGAGGTGTGTATACTATTCGCAGAAGGTTTTGGCTCGAATACTCCCGAACGCCTTGCGGCGGAGAAGGGAGTTGAGCTGATTACCTTCTTTTTTTGCACATCCAGCAGGTCGTACAAGTACGATCTGCCATCTGTGTCGTTCCGGATCAGAAGCGTACCGCCATAGACCGTGTAGTGGTCTATGGCTTTTTTGCGTTCAGGACCGGAACGGTGAATTGCGTCTCGTACCGATACCAGCCGTTCGGTGCATCCCTGCTGTGCTTCGGCTTCACATTTCCCCGTCATCTCATCGATGTTCCGGCCGGTGGAAAGCTGCCGGCTCTTGACATTCAAGGCATTTCGTAGTATATCTGCAGTATAGAGTTCGCTATTTGTGGTGTCTGACCCTCTATGGGTTTTGAGGTGCTCGGTACCACGAATGTCGAGCTCTTTTTCTGTAATCGCATCATGCAGATATAGTCTCTGCGTCTGCGGATCACGCTGAAGCATAACGGCGGTATACATTTTTTCAGCAGGTGTTCCAGCCGTGACTGGGGCGGCCGCAGGGATTCATTCCAGCTCATGCGCATTTTTCACATTTTGGTAAACAACGACACCATTTTGGAGAACCGATGGAACAGCTGCACAGGTCATCACCTTCTGCGGTGTATGTCCATGCTGTTGGCATCCACCAGCCGCGGCAGGTGCGCATACCGCACACCGCTGCGCATATCCCGTGTATTGACTCCCTGTATATTCTGTGATACACTGGGGTCATAAATGGATACGTTGTCTCTGAAGACTATGTTGGGTGCAGGTCGCCCTCCTGTAGGAGACGGCGTATCCATTCTCTTTATGCTGGTGATTTCCTCCGGCTCAAGGAAATACGCCACGTTCTGCGGATCACGCTGAAGCATAACGGCGGTATACATTTTTTCGGCAGGTGTTCCAACCGTGACTGGGGCGGCCACAGGGATCCATTCCAGCTCATGCGCATTTTTCACATTTTGGTAAACAACGACACCATTCACACAGGACAGCGCTTTTTTCTTTACAGGCCCTTGGCAAACGGCGGCAAGAGGTCTATAATACCCGCAACAGAACGGGAAAGCCGGAAAAAAGGAGGCAACCACATGTACTATCAGGTATCCCAGGAATTTTTTGAGAAGCTGCCCAACGCCTGCTTCGGTGCGGTGGCCGTGCGGGGGCTGGACAATACCCACGACATCCCCCAGCTGGAGCAGATGCTGGCGGAGAACGTGGCCGCCTGCGAAGCGTATTTCGCGGGAAAGAAGCCCAAGGAGACGGAGGATATCCTCCCCTACCGCAACGCCTTTACGGCGCTGGGCATCAACCCCAACAAGTTCCTGTGCTCCATTGAAGCGCTGCTGACCCGTATTGCCAAGGGCAAGGGCTTCCCCCACATCAACGCCGCCGTGGATCTGGGCAACGCCGTGTCCATCAAGCACCGCCTGCCCATGGGCGCTCACGACCTGGACACCATCGACGAAGGTCTTGACGTGCGGCTGGCCCGCGAGGGCGACACATTCATCCCCTTCGGCAGCACCGAGGAGGAGACCCCCGACGTGGGCGAGGCCGTCTACGCCTCCGGCAGCGAGATCCGTACCCGGCGCTGGACGTGGCGTCAATCGGAGCGCGGCAAGATCACCGAGGCGACCAAGGCCATCTTCTTCCCCATCGACGGCTTCTCCGACGTGAACGCCGCCGAGGTACAGGCCGCCGCCGATGAGCTGGTGGCCCTGCTGCACAAATACTTCGGCGACAGCATCGAGATCGAGACCGGCACAGTCACCAAGGATCATCCCCGCTTCGACTTCTTCCTGTAAGCGCAAAAAAAGAACGCCCGCCGGGCGTTCTTTTTTTGTGCGTCATTCTTCCTTTTTCGTCAGCATCCGCACCGCGTAGCGCAAAAACATCTTCACCGCCGGCGAGGTGTCCGTCTGGGAATGCAGCGCCACGCCCAGCGTGATGCTGGCCGGCGGGTCGATGGGGATCATGGCGATGTCACACACCCGCTTTTCCGTGATAAGCCGGTTCATCACGCTCATGCCCAACCCCTGCTCCACCATGGACATGGCGGAAAAGCTCTCCAGCGTGGTGTAGCAGATGTTCGGCTCGATGTGTCCGCGGACAAACAGTGCCTCCACGTCATCGTCACAGCCCAGCGCCGGCATGATGAACCGATCCTTGGCGCAGTTCTCCAACGGATAGGACTCCGCCTCCGCCAGCGGGTGATCCCTGGGCAGCAGCGCCAGCATGGGGTCCTCCGCCAGCGGTATCCAGTCGTAGGGCATATTCTCCTGATAGCTCAGAAATCCGATGTCCGCCACCCGCTCGTCCAGCCACTGGGACACCTCCTGCCAGATGCCCTCCATCAGTTTGATCTTCACGTTGGGGTAATCCCGCTGGAACTCCCGTATCACCGACGGCAGCCAGTGGGTGGCGATGCTGGAGTAAGCGGCGATGCTGACGCTGCCGATGAGCAGTCCGTTCATCTCCGCCGACAGCTCGAAAATGCGGTCCTCCTGCCGCAGAAACTCCCGCACCACCGGCAGCAGCAGCTCCCCGTTGGCCGTCAGGGCCACGCCCTTCGTGTTGCGGCTGAACAGCGAGAATCCGATCTCCTTTTCCAGCGCCGACACCAGCTGGTTTACGCCGGAGGGCGTGTACCGCAGCGCCTCCGCCGCACGGGAAAAGCTCCCCGTCTCCGCCGCCGCCAAAAACGCCCTGCACCGTGCCGTTTCCATAGTCTTGTCCTCCCCGTTTTGTTATCAGCTTCACTAACATCCATTATAACAAAGTACAGCTTTACTTTTCCTGTTATTTATTCTACTATACAGACAACAAGAGCACAAGACCCCAAAACAAAGAAAAAACGAACACATCACATACAACTTTTTAAGGAGGACATTATCATGAAGAACATCTCTATTCACATCGCTGTCGCCATCGTTTCCCTGGTGCTGGTCGTTGCTTCCGCTTTCCTGATGACCGCCGCCGACGCTGAGATCCGCGTCCTGGCCAACTACCTGACCCTGGGCTGGGCCATCGTGTTCACCGTCTCCGCCACCCGTGCGCTGCTGCTGGAGCGTACCGACGAGCTGCTCCACAACCGCAGGGCTCACGCCGCCGCCTGAACGAGACAGCACAAAAAAAGAACCGCCCGATGGCGGTTCTTTTTTTGTGCTCAGACTGTCGAAAAAGCCTGTCATTCCGAGGGCGCAGCGCGCCCGTGGGAATCCGTCTCCCCGCGCCCGCAGGCGCGGAACTCCCCTTGCCTCCCTCTGCGAGGGAGGTGTCAAAACCGAATGTTTTGACGGAGGGAGAGACGGGCGGATGTGGGCATTCGCCCCTACGCACGGTTTCCCTGCGATTTTTTCGTAGGAGGCGATGCTCACGCAGCGAAGCAAGTACCCTTGGGGTGCATCGCCCCGCCCGTTGCACGAACGCATTCCCGTTGCTCTCCCGTAGGGGCGGACGACTCTGTCCGCCCCTACATCCGTCTATCGGCGGCAAAACGCTTTTCAAAACACAGCGGAGGTTAAGGCGCATCGCCTTACCCTCCGCTGCTTTTTTGTCTCAATTCGTCTTTTTGTCAGCGGTATTGGCAGCATCGTTCTGCTCCACGATGCGATCCGGCGTCACGCCGGCCTTCTCCGCCTCCTCCTTCGTCATCACCACCGGCTCGGCGGTGTCCTCCACCAGCTTGGCCATGATCCAATAGCGGTGGTTGTTGTCGCCGTTCTTGCAGGTCGCCAAGATGATGACCTTATCCCCGGCCACCGGCAGGTTGTCCTTGTCCACGTTTACGCAGCCCTCGGCGCTGTAAAATGCGTTCAGCTCGTTGCTGCTCTTATACTTGGGATCGTCCGCCGCCTTGGCCAGCGCCTGGAAGAAATCGTTGAACACCTTCTCATCGCTGAAATCGTGATAATACAGCACGTGGCTGGTGTCATAGGGCACACCGGCGAAAATGCGGTACGTCAGCTGCCGTCCCGGCTGATAGATGTAAATGACCGCCTCATCGTCGAACTTCAGCGTCTCGGCATAGCTCTGCAAACCGCCGAACATGGTGCGGTTGGCCATGTTGTGGCCGTAGATCACCGTCACCGGGTCGCTGAAATCGGTCTTGTTATAGGCTTTCTCGGTATACAGCGTGCCGGACTTGGCGTCCTTGCCGTCCAGGTCGCGGTACAGGTAATACCCGTCATCGCTGGCGTGCTGGGCGATAAAATACCCCATCTCGTCGCTGATGGCACAGCGGGTCGCGCCGGGGATGCGGATGCAGGCGTACACGTCCGGCCACTTCTTCTGCGCTGCCGCGAAATCCACCGGCACCTCCACCGGCTCGGGCTTCACGATGACCTCATCATCCTTCGGATCGACCGGCGTAGGGTCGTCGTCCGTCGTCTTGCCGCACCCCACCAGTACGGCGGATGCCAGCGTCAGGATGGCCAAAAGCAGCGCCAGGCGGCGCGGAAGCTGCGCTTTGATCTTCATGATTGCTCCTTTCCAACGGCTTCTGTCTCTCCGAAAAGCCGCCGCGGCGTCACCGCCGCTATGTAAGATACTCATGCCATGATACCATACGCCGCCCCTGTTTGCAACCTATTTTTCCCCGTCGCCCCGCTGGGGCTTACAGTCCCGCGCTGCGGCCATAGCCCGCGAACAGCGTCTCGAACCGCTGGCGCTGCACCGGCGTCATACGCCCGGCATACCGCTGCCACAGCGCCTGGGCCGCGTCCTCCCTGCCGCTTTTGAGATAGTTCCCCACAGCCCGCTGCAAGCTCTCCGCCGCCGTACTGCTCAGGCTCTCCTTCCCCGTGTCCGCCGTATAGCCGCTCTCCTCCAGCTTTGCACCGCCGGCACTGAGCTTCCGCTCCTGCTCCGCCTTGTCCTGGTAATGCTTCAGCATGGTCTGATACGACTTCGCGTCCTGCGCCGCCGTGTCGTCATACTCCGACTGCGCCTGGGCCAGCGCCTTCTGCCACTGGGCCACCGTGTCCTGCCAGCGGTCATACGCCGCGCTCTCCTGCTGCCGCAGCAGCCCGTACCGATCCGTCAGCGCCTTCCCCTCCTGGGTATATTCCGCCAGCGCCGCCTGCCGCAGCTCCGGCACAAGAGATGCCAGCTCACCAAGATAGCGGTCGTAGGCCTGCTGTCCCACCGCCTGGGCGTAGCTTGAGCCGTACCCGCCGGTCAGCGCCGCCGCCTGCCCCATGGTGTCCTCCATGGCCGCCGCGCCCTGGGCGGCGTACAGCCTGGCGTAGCGCTTATACATCTCGTCCTCCTCCGGGTCGTAGGAAAACGCCTCCCGGCCCGCGATCTGGTCGTACAGCTCCTGCAATCGGGCCTCAAAGCCTGAGGTATAGTCCTCCGGCTGCATGGCCACCACGCTGTCCCGATAGGCCCTGGCCGCCGCCACGTCCTCCGACGGCTGATAGCCCCTCTCCAGCTCCGCCAGCTTCCGCGCCGTGCTCTCCGTCACCCGTGCCTCAGGACGAGCCGCCTCCGCCGCCGCGGCGGCAGCCGCCTGCTCCGCGGCCTGCTGCTCCGCCATGGTGGGGGCGGACAGCAGACTGCCCCACGTCTCGTCCCCCGCGATGCCATCCACCATCGTCAGCCCACTCTTTTTCTGATAGTCCCGCACCGCCGCCTTCGTCTTTTTGCCGTAAATACCGTCCTCGTCCAGCTGATACCCTCTCTTGTTCAGCTCGCTCTGCAGCTGCTTCACCGCGCCGCCCTGTGAGCCGTAGGCCACCATGGTATACTTTGATGCCATTGTTTCTTCTCCCCTTTCTCATGTCGTGCGCCGCCAGACGTACACGCCGCTCAGGCCCGCCTGCACCTGCTGCCACGTCCCCGGCAGCTCCGGCGCGGCAGCCGTAGCCGTCAGATACGCGCTCCCCACCGGGAACAGCCTCTCCTCCACCGCCGCGCCGTTGACCTTCAAGCTGCCGGACACCGCCACATCGCCGTAGAACACCGCCGGCCACGCGCACTCCAGCGCCTCCGTCTCCGCGTACTTACCCAGCGCCAGGCCCTTGCCGCCGCTCCGCAGATGCACCGTCACCTGCTTCGTGGCCGCCGTGTACCGCACCGTCCGCACCGTGCCCACCGTGTCCTCGGCACGCAGCTCCACCTCATAGGCCCGCGATGCCTCCAGCCCGCCGCCGATAATGGTCTCCGCGCCGTTGAGCAGCGTGGTATACGCGCTCCACTGTCCGCCCATGACCCGATAACGCACCCGTGTCGTCACCTCGTTCTGCCCCGCCAGCATGGAGCAGGTAGCCGCGCACCGTACCTTCAGATACGCGCCGTCGTCCTGCTCCGTGCCGCTGGCACTGCACCGCACCGCCGCCGAGGCGGTGATGACCGGCGGACGGTACTCATACACCCGGATGCTGCTGCCGTACACCGTCTCCGCCCTGCCTCGGCTGTCCGTCACCGTCACCCGGGGCACCTGCACGCCGCTGCCACCCAGCGGCCCTACCGTCCCCGAAGTGCCGCTTCGCGCCTCGCCCGCCAATCGGAACTGACAGTCCGCCAGCGATGCGCCGCCCTTCAGCGTCACGGAAACGGCATACTGCACCCGGCTCATGCCCTGCACGCACAGCCCCCAGCCCTGCAATACCGCATTGTCGTTCACCACCGTGGTGGTCACGGCGGCCTCCGGCCTGACGCTGTCCGGCACGTACAGCGTAAACGTGTCGCTGACGCTGCCGATATACGACCCGCCGCCGTATATCTTGGCCGTCATCGTACCGCTGCCCCATGTGGCGTTGGGAATGCGTGTCATCAGGCTGGTGGGCACGGTCCACTGATACACCGCCCGGCCCTCGCTGCTGCTCACCGTCTGCAAAGTCCCGCTGCCCAGCGTCTCCGTCACCCCGCCGAACGTATAGGAGAACTGGCAGCTGTACCCGTATCCCGGCCTGGTCAGCGTCAGCGTCCCGGTCTGTCCCATGGTGGCATTTCCCGCCGTCAGGGTGAAGTCCCCGATGCTCTCCACCCGCTCCACCGGCAGCGTATAGCTGTAGCTGTCATCACGACTCGAGCCCGAGCCGCTGTAAAGCCGTATACTCAGCGGCACATAGCTGCCGTACCCCGTCACCGTCACCCAGCCGCTGTTATAGGTGATGGCGCTGCTCCAGCGGTTGGGCGAGGCCGCCTTCATGGTGTACCCGCTGGTCACGCCGCTGCCGTCCACGTACACCGACAGATAGATGGGATACCCGAAGTAGGAAGCCCCCGTCAGCGGGTCTATCGTCACCCAGATGCGGTACTGCATACTGCTGCCCGACCGCTGGCTCTCATAGCCGAAGCTGACGCCGATCTGCGGCACGCCGCCCCATCGGATGCTGTCCAGTGTGATATAGCTCATCCCGTCACGCTCCTATCCATCGGAACACCAGCCCGTCCTCCGCCGTGCCGATGCTCCATTTCCCCATGGTGATACCGCCCAGCACCGTGATGTTGGTGATATACAGCCGGTTGTTGGACACGTAGGCCACCTCCGTGGCATCCTGCCAGAACGACAGCCGCGTGGCGGTGAACACCGCCCGGAAGTTGCTCTGCTCCACCACTTTCTCGCCGTCCACCTCCCGGCACGTCAGTCCCTGTCCCACCGCCACGCCGTACACCGGCACACCATCGTCGTAGTACACGATGCCCGTTCGGATATATCCCTCCGTGTCCACCTTATAGTGGGAAAAGGCTGCGTCCACCGCCTCCACGTTGGTCTTCAGATCGGACACGAAGCTGTAATACTGTGTCAGCGCCGCCGGGTTGGCCTCCAGATAGGCACTGAGACCGGCGATATACTGCCCGAAGTCCGACGATGCCACATAGCGCTCCTTCATCTGCGCCGTCAGCTCCTGGGTGGACTTCTCCACCTGCGCCGCCGTCTTGATGATCATGCTCCGCAGCGTTTCATACTGCTGCTCCGCCTTGTCTGTGGTGCTGCCGCCCATCCGGCTGGCCGCCTGGCGGCGGGCGGAGGCCAGTCCCATGCCGCCGCCCGTACTCTCCTCTAACTGCCCCAGCGCCAAATTCAGCTGCTGGGCCATCTGCACCAAATACGCATACTGCTGCGTCACCTGCTCCTGCAAGCTGCCCGCCGGTGTCATCGGCATGGGAAGCGTGCTCATGGCCCGTCACTCCCCTTCTCATACACCGCCGACGCGCCGTAAAGGCGGCAGCCGCCGCTGCCTGTCAGCTTCAGCCGCAGATGTCCGCAGCGCCGCGGCCTTACCTGCATCACATAGCCGCCCACGCGCCCGTCCCCGGCCACGCTGCCCGCCTTCTCCCAGGTGCTGCCGCCGTCATAGCACACATACGCCTCCGCCGCCGCGCCGCTCTCCAGCTCCAGCCGCAGCTCCAGCCGCTCCAGATACTTATGCTCCGGCGTATACAGGCCCAGGTCGCCCGTCTCGGCGCTCCATTCTACCTGCGTCTCCTTCGTGCCGTATGTCCCGCTGGTGTCCACCAGCGTCCCGTCCCGGCGCAGCAGCATCATCGCCCCGCCGTACCGCGACAGCGCCATCAGCTCCTGCCCGTCCTCCTTGTGCCACAGCTTCCGCGCCGTGTCGTACACCAGCAGCTCCCACGTCCCGGCGCTGTCCTTGGCCGCCAGCCAGTATTTTCCGCTCTCGCCGCCGGCCACGCCGCCCACGTACCGCTTCTCGCCCAGCTGCCGCGACACGCACACCGGCACGCTGCCGTCAAAGGCGTACACGCCGTCCAGCCCCAGGTAATACACCGCGCCGTCCGCCACGGCCACCGTACCGCCCGCGCCCTTCCTCACGCCGTTGCACGCCACGGTCACGATCTGATGTCCTCCCCCTGCGGCGGGATACACCCGCTCCATGCAGTTCTCCTTGAAGAACACCACGCCGCCCTGACACACCGCCGCCCCGGTAAACGGCCCGTCCGAGCCTCTGCCCGCTGCGTAGCTGTCGGTGCTCAGCCCCGCAAAGCTGTTCCAGTTCCGAAAGTCCCCCAGCTTGCAGGCGTAGATCTCATTCACCGCCTCGCCGTTGACGATACCGTACTTGCAGCCCCACAGCCGGTTTCCCTGCTCCACCACAAAGTCCATATCCGGCACGGTACGCAGCACCGTCACCACGGCGGTCTGACTGTCCAGCGTCCGGCACAGCGCCGGCACTACCAGCCAATCGTTGCCCACCGCCTGCAATACGTGCAGCCCGTTCACCTCCGAAGACCCGCACCCGGACAGCGTCACGCCGTCCCCGGCGGAGAACCCTCTCCCGATGTTGGCCGCGCTGACCTTGGTACACACATTCTCCACCTCCAGCCACGCGCTGCCGTCGTACCGCCGCATCACGCACTCCGGCCTGCTGGTGTCCAGCCACAGATCCCCCGTCTCCGGCTCACCCGGCGCATACGTCCGCACCGTATAGTCCCCCAGTGCCGCGCCGTCCCTGTCGCACAGGGTAAACGTCACCTCACCGCTGGTCTGTCTTGTGTTCTCAAGACTTCCCCAGTCGGAGAAATCCCGCGTGTTGATATACACCTTGTCCGGCCATATCAGCAGATACGCGCCCATGTTTACCAGCCGCTTGTCCCCGTCTGTGAGCACCGGCTCGGTCTGCGCCCCGTTGATATACAGCGCCGTGCCGTCCACCCACACCAGCGCCTCCCGGCCCAAAAAGCCGTGAGGCTTGGTCAGCGATGCCATCACGCTGCGTTTGGGCCGCACCTCCAGCGCCGGATAGCCGCCGCTCCACAGATTCTTCATGTCCCACATACAGCCCGCGCCGCTGCCGGGCCGCCGATCCAATCCCGGGAACTGCTCCACCGCCAGCCGCTGGCGGCTCTGCGCCTTCAGCTTCGGAAAAAACATCCCTCCGCACCTCCTAACACAGCCGCAGTGCCTTCGCCCGCCCCTCCGGCGTCTCCCTGCGGCAGCAGTAGTCCCTGTACGTGAGAAACCCGTTGTTCCACAGGCTCACCGCGTTGTTGTACCGCGCCGTTTCGCCGTTGGCGTAGTGTACCTGCGCCTCCACATAGTACCGATACATCTCGTCATAGGGTGTCTCCGCCGTCAGCTCCGTCTCCTTCGCCACCTCCGGCAGCGCGCCGTCCGCGCCCCGCAGCTCCCGCAGCACGAACCCCTCCGCCTGGCCCAGCCACCGCAGCTTCTCCGCCTCGGTGTACCCATTGGGCAGCAGCGCGTCCACCCGGGCCAGCACTTCCTTGGCCTTCACCTTCGCCATCCCGGCCACCTCAGGAAGCTCGCTCGTCCACGTAGCGCCGTGCCGTCTCCGCCATCATGCGGCCATTCTCCAGCACCTCCGCCACATACTCCGGCACGCTGACCTCCACGCCCCGCATGATCTTCCAGCTCCGCCCGTTGACGGACACGATCACGAAGTTCTCCTCGTTCTTTCTGCCACGCGGCAGCAGGATCTTCACCATTTTCTCCTTCATAGCACCCTTCTCCTTTCGTATCGTCCGTTATCCCAAATTCCTGTCATTCCGAGGCGCGAAGCGCCGTGGGAATCCGTATTCTCAAAACTGCAAATCCGCCCAAACCGCAAAAGCCCCTTGTTTTGGGAGCGTATTGCCGCGCCGGCGTGACCACTGGCTCACAATGGCAGACTATTTGACCGTCCGGGCACTCCCCGCAGGGGGAGCGCCCGGGCCTGTCCTCAGTTGGCCTTGTCCTCGCCGGAGTAGCTGGAGCCGCACTCCACGCGCACCATGTACTCGTCGTACAGGATAGCCGCGGCGTGTACGCCCTTCCAGCCCACGCTGGAGCGCTGATCCAGCGGGTCAGCCGTGCCGGAGCTGCCGCGGGGCTTCACAATGACCTCCGTGCCCTCGCTCAGATCCACCACGCCGTAAGCGCCCTTACCGATGAACAGACAGCCGTACACGGCACAGCCGTCCTTGCCGCCCTCGGCAGGCTGGATCACCGCGTTGTCCGACACGGTGACACTGGTGCTCACCACCATCTTGCTGGCGGTGTTGCTCACCACCTTGACGCGGTTGGTGCCGATTTTCACATAGCGGCCCGCCAGCGCACCGGCGGCCACCGTGCCGCCGTCAAAGGCCACCTCCGTGTCGTCCACCACCGCGCCGTTCACCAGCAGCGTGCGGCTGTCCTGCGCCAGATCCGTACCGCGGTAGATCTTGGCCTCCGTGGTCTCCACAAAGCGCACGCCGTGCAGCTCGCCGATCTCGCCGGAGAACAGCTCCGTAGCGGCGGCATACTGGTGTGCGGCGATCCACGCCTCGTCCTGGCGCAAGTCAAAGGCCACGCTGGGGTGGATGATGCACACGTACTTGCCGTCAAAGGTAGGCGCGTTCATCTTCTTCAGCTGGGTGGCGGCCTTGGCCACCAGCTCGCTGGTCATCTTGCAGCTGCTGTCCAGCTCGGCGCGGCTTGTCACCTCGGTCTTTGCGCCGTTTGCGCCCAGCTTGGGCGCATAGATGACCTGGTTGCCCTGCTGGATCTCGTTGCGCGTCACCGTGTCCAGCGTCAGGCCCATGTTCGCGCCGTGGCGGTCGGTGATTTCCAGCACCACGTCGTCGATAGCCGTCAGATCCAGCATATCGGACACGGTGGTGT
>OJPW01001259.1_pt1 | contig 14782 bp, 16 predicted proteins | sample 1598571 | NCBI WGS metagenome assembly OJPW01 (sample SAMN03922493, study PRJEB24848) | human gut metagenome | isolation source: stool sample | host: Homo sapiens | place: Germany | collected 2011-05
CCGAACTTTTAAGCTGACCTTTCTTGTTTATCAGCTTCACGATACGGGAATTATATAATCCCAGTGCCGCCGAATAGATATTTTGGCGGTCAGGATTGTTGCCGACAACCAAGATTTTAGGCTCTTTCGGGTTGTTGATGTCAAGTGAAAAATCATCACCTGTCATTACCCAGTAAAGGGCGGGTGAAATCATCCTTGAAAGCGGAATTTTCGCACTGGCAATCTGCCCCTGCAACTGCTCTTGGGCATCTGATTCCCAAGCATCTACGAACGGGGAAAGATAATTTTCCAGTTCGGGATAACTGCGCAAAATGGTGAACACATCGGCGTATTTCTTGTTCAACAGTTCAATGGCGTGCGGGAATGTGCAATATTTACCACCCTGATAGATACGGAGATACCAAATTATAGCTGCCAAAAGAATAATCGGGCTTTCCACGAAGAAGTCGCCCTGCTTGCTTATCCAGCTGCGATTAAGGTTAAGCATAATCGTGTAGCTGGCTTCATAGGCATCCGCAATGTCCGACATGAAGCTGGCGTTTATCGGGTTGCATCGGTGGCTCTTGCGGGGGTCGTCAAAGTTGATAACGTAAAACTTAGGCTTTACCTTGTAGCCGTCCAAGTGTGTAAGCAAATGATTGTAAGCGATTTCCGACAAATCGGGAAACTTATAATCATAACAATAGAGTGCAAACCCTTTCTCGATTTGCTGTTTTATGTAACTGTTTACCACCGCATACGACTTACCGCTGCCCGGCGTTCCCAACACAAGGCTGGCACGGAACGGGTTTACAACATTTATCCAGCCATTATTCCATTTCTTCTTATAGTAGAACCGGGTAGGCAAGTTTACGGAGTATTCATTTTCGATAAGCCTTGTTTCCTGCTGAAAACTCTCGTTCTCGGTATTAAAAACATCATCCATGAGGTTGTTTTTCAACAACCGGGACATCCACGTACCCGCCATGAGCATACAGATATAGCCCGCCGACAGCGTGGCGATATAAAACACGGCATCCGCCGTATGTGGCAGCGGCAGTTCCAGCATCCACCAGTTCAGGAAAAACAACACGACACCCGCCGCAAGGCTGCAATGTATCTTCGCCCACGTTATCTTTTCCTCTTTCACGCCCTTAGTGCCGATGCACGACAGGGCGAGGAACACCACCGAAAAAAGTTTCGTCCAAAGAACGGACGAGAACAGCCCGGTGGTGCGCTGGAAGTTCCACAGTATCTTGTCTATCACCTCAAACGTCACTCCCCATTCTTTCAGGGTGGAGTAACAGAACCAGTACACGTTTATTCCCACGAATAGAATACTGATAGCCCGCATAAAGTCCATGACCCTTGCAAGCCCTCTCAAATCATCTTCCTGTTGCATGATTGTAATGTTTTTTAGTTAGTCGATGCGCCTTGTGCGCTTCTTTTTCTTCTTTCTCTTTTGGCGGGCGGTGTCCTGCGGCTCGTCACCGCCTGATGCACCGCCACCCAGCAAACCGCCGAAAACTCCCAGCACGGAAGCCACGCCCGAAACGATGTCGGATTTCGGCATGAAGCCCGGCTGTTCCTGATGCGTGGATTGGTCTTGCTGCGGTGCTGACACTTCGGGCTGGTGCATCTTTCCGGTTTCGCCCGAAAAGCGTTCGTTGAACACGTTCGCCGAATACTCCTTGCCCAAGCGTGAACCGTTCAGCACCACACGGCTGTCATGGTCGATGAACGTAACGCCATAGATGCGCCCGTTGTCGTTCTGACGGAATACCACGTCAATGCCCTGCTTCCTTAGCTGCTGTTCCAGTTCCTTGCGGCTGCGGGTGGTCTGCATGGCAGTGGCGACAATCTTCCGGGTGCGCTCTTTCAGTTTCCCGTTCTTAATTAGCTCGCCCGATTTCTCCATTCTGCGCTGTACCGCTTCATAGCCTACCGACTTGCCGATGCGGGAAGCATTTACCGGGTTGCCTGTCTTTTCGCCCTTGTCGTTCATGGCGGAATAGACAATGCCCTGATAGGGCTTGCCGTTCACGTCACCTTTGACTTCCTCGGCGCACACGTTGTAAGCGGCAAGCAACGCCTTGTACTCCCCGAACGACTGGAAGCGGTAGCCGTAGCAAGCCGCTTTCACGGTATTGCCGATTTGGTGCTTCACGTCCCCGACGGCATAATCCACCTTTTTCAGTTCCGGGCGTTCGGCACGTTCCTTTCGCTCTGCCGGGTGCAGCCCGTATTTCCTCTCCAGTTCACGGGTGATTTGCTTGCTGCGCCGATGCTCGAACCTGTCATTCAGCGGTCTGCCGTTCTCGTCCACCCGCAACCCCACGATGTGGATATGGTGGCGGTCAATGTCGGTATGCTTGTACACCAAATAAGGCTGGTCGCCATAGCCCAACTTCCGCATATACTCCCTTGCGATGTCGGAAAGCTGCTGGTCGGTCAGCACGTCTTCCGGGTGCGGGTTTATGGAAATATGAAGTATCGGCTTCTTGGTGGATAGCTGGACGGGCATCTGCATTTCAAAGCTGCGCATACACTCGCCAATGCTGAAATTCCCGTCCTCACTCAACAGCATTTTGTTTGAAAAAAGCACCTTTGCTTCTTCGCTGTCCACCTTGTTTTGGTTGTACGCCAGTGCGCCGAACATATTGCCGCCCGTGCTTATTTTGGCAACCATAGTTCCTTGCACTCGTTTGTCAGGTCGATAACCTGACGGTTCAACATCGCCAGTTCGGTGGTCGCTTTCTCCAGTTTATAGAGAAAAGCCAATGCCTTTTTCTCCGAAAAATTGCTATGCAACGCCTTTACAACTTGGTTGTAATTGACCGCTACCGCTCTGAATTGTGCGTAAAATTCGGTCAGCCGGGCGCAATATTCTACTGCCGATTTGTCCACTTTCACCACCCGGAACGGCTCGCCGAACAGCCGGGCGGCGATGAAACGGGACTTGCTCGTAACGCCCGACTGCTCCCACTGCGAGAGGAAGCGGGCGTTCTCCCGGTCGTTCAGGTAAAGGACATGGCGATGCTTCGCCGGGTCTGCGAGGGCGGGGCGACCGCCCTTGTTAGGTTTTCTTGTTTCCATGCTTCTTTGGATTAAAAAATTACGACTTCGGAGTGATTTTTACTCCCGCAAGGGGTAAGGCGTTTTCAGGCACGGAAAACGGTTTTGTAGCATACAAAACACACCTTGCTATTTTCTGACGAAAATCGAAATCCGTCACGGACGGATTGGGGTTAGCGTGAAGCGATAAGCCCTGCGTCCACCAGCCCGGTTTTACACCTCTGCCCCCTGCGGTTCGTTACTCCGCTGCAAAGTAACGGTGATTTATAATGCTGTAAAATAGGTTGTTGGTGGACAAATCGGGACAGCGCAGGACAAATCGGGACAAGGTTTTCAGGGGACGTTTTTTCTCCCTTTTTTTGCATCGGATTTCAAGATTGAAAGACATATTTCAATCAGGAAAGAATGATTGAAAGCATGATTTCAAGAAAGCATGATTGCAGGATTTCAGTATTTCAAGGAAGCATCAAAGCAGGAAAACAAGATTGAAATAAAACAGTCTTTCCATATTTCAAGATTGCAATATGGAAAGAATGAATGAAAGCAATAAATAAATCTATCTATCAACCAATAATGAACGAAAACAATATGGAAAACGAGAAAACACCCCTTTATGTCGCCTTTTCCACCCAAAAGGGCGGCGTCGGCAAAACCACCTTTACCGTGCTGGCGGCAAGTTACCTCTATTACCTCAAAGGCTACGATGTGGCGGTGGTCGATTGCGACTACCCGCAACACTCCATTGCCGGGATGCGCAAGCGGGATGCCGAGCAGGTCGGGGCGGATGAAGATTACAAGCGAATGGCGTATGAACAGTTTACCCGGCTGGGGAAGAAAGCCTACCCAGTGCTGTGCAGTTCGCCCGAAAAGGCGATTGCAACAGCTGACGAATATATAGCCGCCGGACACGTGCCGGATATTGTCTTTTTCGACCTGCCCGGCACGGTGAACAGCGAGGGCGTAATAAACTCCCTTGCGGGCATGGACTACATCTTCACCCCCATTTCAGCCGACAAGGTGGTGCTGGAAAGCAGCCTGTCGTTCGCAATGGCTATTCAAAAACTACTGGTGAGGAATGAAGCCTGCCGACTTGCCGGGCTGTACCTCTTTTGGAACATGGTGGACGGGCGGGAAAAAACAGACCTCTACACCGCCTATGATAAGACCATTAAGGAATTGGAACTGCCGCTGATGAAAACCTTTATCCCCGATACCAAACGCTACAAAAAGGAACTGGTAGCGGATAAAAAGGCGGTGTTCCGCTCCACGCTCTTCCCCGCCAGCCGCCCGCTGGTAAGGGGAAGCAACTTGGAAGAACTGATAACCGAAATAGTGTACTACATTAAATTACAATGATATGGCAAAGCAAAGCGGCGGGATGCCGAAGATAGACGAGGATTTCATGAAAGAACTTATCTCGCAGGGCGTACCCGCCAAGCGGGAGAGCCAGCCGGATGATGCACCGCAGCCCGGCGGCGAAACGGAAACCGCCCACGAGGGACGGCAGACAGAAACGGTGCGGGTGGAGAAACCGACACCCCGCAAGCGCAAGGGCGGTTCGGGTGACTACCGGGAAACCTACTTTCAGAAAGTGGAACTGGCAGACCGACAGCCCTTGTACGTGAGCCGTACCACGCACGAGAAGCTGATGCGTATCGTGACGGTGATAGGCGGGCGCAAGGTGACGGTAAGCAGCTACGTGGAAAACATTCTGCTGCACCACTTCGAGCAGTACCAAGACGAGATAAACACCCTGTACGAAAGCAACTTCCAAAAGCCTGTCTGACTATGGTAATCCATTGCATACTTACCGGGCTTTTGGTGTACTATATCGCCCTATGGCTGTGGTATCGCTACACGGACAGCCGGAGTTCCGGAAAAGAAGCGACCGACAAGTTTGTTCCCGAAAATAAGGAAAATGGCTACACACTGATAGGTGAAAGCCGATACAAGGGTGGACTAATCGGGACAGCGCAGGACAAATCGGGACACCTCCCGCAAGCGGCTGAAAATGATACTATTTTTGCACCGCAGGCTGACGGACTGCCGGAAGAAACGCCCGGTTACGAGAATGACGAACCCGACTACGAGGACGAGGAAATAGCCGGGTACATGGACGGTGACGATGATACCGGGCGGGCTACGGGCGTGAGCTTTGACGAACTGGGCGAAGCGGTACGCACGGCGAACGCCGACAACCCCACCGAAGCGGAACAGCGGCAAGCCGCCGGGACACTGGCAAGCATTGAGGGGACGAACCTCTACGATGCGGTGGTGGAGAACATCAACGGCGGGCTGGCAAAGGTGGCGGAACTGCTGGGACGCAACGAAGCGGAACTGGCTATTGCTGCTCCTGCCGAAGCTGGCGGTACAAGCAAGGAACATGAAGCGTTCGACATGAACGATTTCCTATAATATAATAATGTGTAACAATATGAAGCAACGTGACTACGGTTGATTGGCAACCTGAAAACCAACAGACGGCATCCGTGCCGAACCACTAAAATTTCAAATTATTCACCAGCCGGGAAAGGCGGACTTCCCACCCGCCGCCCGGCATTAAAAACAAATCACAATGAGAAAGAGAATCTTTTTGTCGGCGGCTATCCTTGCCGCTGCGGTAAGTGCCTACGCACAGGGCAACGGGCAGGCGGGCATCACCGAAGCCACGAACCTAATCACCGGGTATTTCGACCCCGGCACAAAACTGGTGTACGCAATCGGGGCGGTCTGCGGCTTGATTGGAGGGGTAAAAGTGTATAACAAATTTTCAAGCGGTGACCCCGACACCTCAAAGACTGCCGCCAGTTGGTTCGGGGCGTGTATCTTTTTAATTGTCGCCGCCACTATCCTGCGTTCGTTCTTCCTATAAAACGGCGGCTATGTCTGAATATCCGGTAAACAGGGGTATCGGGAAGCCGGTGGAGTTCAAGGGGCTGAAAAGCCAGTACCTCTTTATCTTTTGCGGCGGCTTGCTCGCCGTCTTCGTGGTGTTCATCGTCCTGTTCATGGCTGGCGTGAACCAGTGGCTATGTATCGGTTTCATCGTGTCGGCTTCACTGCTGCTCGTATGGCAGACGTTCCGGCTCAACGCACGGTACGGCACGCACGGGCTGATGAAAGCAGCCGCACGCAAAAGACACCCACGCTTCATTATCAGCCGAAAGGCGATACCCCGGCTGTTCAACTACAAAAGAAGAAAGGATGAAAGAACATGAGGAATACATTAAAGGCTACCACGCTGGAAAGGAAATTTCCACTTTTGGCGGTGGAGAACGGCTGCATCATTTCAAAGGATGCGGACATAACGGTGGCTTTCAGGGTGGAACTGCCCGAACTGTTCACCGTCACCAGTGCCGAGTACGAAGCCATACATTCGGCATGGTACAAGGCAATCAAGGTGTTGCCCGACTACTCCATAGTACACAAGCAGGACTTCTTCATCAAGGAGAACTACCAGCCCGACACGGAAAGGGACGAACTTAGTTTTTTAAGTCGCTCCTTTGAACGGCACTTCAATGAACGTCCGTTCCTGAACCATTACTGCTACCTGTTCCTGACGAAAACGACAAGGGAGAGAAGCCGCCGACAGAGCGACTTCTCCACCCTATGCCGGGGCAGGATTCTCCCTCGGGAGATAGCCGATAAGGAAGCGGCGGCAAAGTTCATCGAAGCGGTCGGGCAGTTTGAAAGGATTATGAACGACAGCGGTTTTGTCACGCTTACCCGGCTGGCGGCATCGGAAATCACCGGGCAGGACGGAAAGGCGGGCATCATCGAGAAATACTTCTCGCTCTCGCAAACCGACACTACTTGCCTGAAAGACATCGGGCTGTACCCGGAAGAAATGCGTGTCGGGGACGATATACTGTGCCTGCACACGCTTTCGGACGTGGAAGATTTGCCCGGAAAGGTCGGGACGGACTGCCGATTTGAGAAGCTGTCCACTGACCGGAGCGACTGCCGACTGTCATTCGCCGCCCCGGTGGGCGTGCTGTTGTCATGTAACCACGTCTATAACCAGTTCATCTTCATAGACGACCACGCCGAAAACCTGAAGAACTTCGAGCAGACCGCCCGGAATATGCAATCGCTCTCCCGCTACTCCCGTGCCAACCAAGTGAACAAGGAGTGGATAGACGAGTACCTGAACGAAGCCCACAGCAAGGGGCTTATCTCGGTACGTTGCCACTGCAACGTCATGGCATGGAGTGACGACCGGAACGAACTCAAACGCATACGCAACGATGTGGGAAGCCAGCTTGCACTAATGGAGTGCAAGCCCCGGCACAACACGGTCGATACCCCCACGCTCTTTTGGGCGGGCATACCCGGCAACGAAGCCGACTTCCCCGCAGAGGAAAGTTTCTACACGTTCTTGGGGCAGGCTCTCTGCCTGTTCGTGGAAGAAACGAACTACAAGAGTTCGCTTTCGCCGTTCGGCATCAAAATGGTGGACAGGGTAAGCGGGCGACCGCTGCACATCGACATATCGGATTTGCCCATGAAGAAAGGCATCACCACCAACCGCAACAAGTTCATACTTGGGCCGAGCGGTAGCGGGAAGTCTTTCTTCACCAACCACATGGTGCGCCAGTATTACGAGCAGGGTGCGCACGTGCTGCTGGTCGATACGGGTAACAGCTACTTGGGGCTGTCCCAGCTTATCCACAACCGCACGCACGGCGAGGACGGGATTTATTTCACCTACACCAACGAGAACCCGATAGCGTTCAACCCGTTCTATGTCGAGGACGGGGTATTTGACATCGAAAAGAAAGAGAGTATCAAGACCCTTATACTCACCCTGTGGAAGCGGGACGATGAAGCCCCCAAGCGGTCGGAAGAAGTGGCGTTGTCTAATGCCGTGAGTGCCTATATCGAACGTATCACGGGCGACAGGTCGGTAACGCCCTGCTTCAACACGTTCTACGAGTTTGTCCGGGATGATTACCGCCGACAGCTTGAACAGAAGAACGTCAGGGAAAAGGATTTTGACATAGACAATTTCCTGAACGTGCTTGAACCGTACTATCGTGGTGGTGAGTACGACTACCTGCTGAACTCCGACAAGGAGCTGGATTTGCTGCATAAACGCTTCATAGTCTTTGAATTGGACAACATCAAAGACCACAAGATTTTATTCCCGATAACGACTATCATTATTATGGAAGCCTTTATAAACAAAATGCGCAAGTTAAAGGGGATAAGGAAGTTAATACTAATCGAGGAAGCGTGGAAAGCGATTGCATCGGCGAACATGGCAGATTACATAAAATATTTGTACAAAACCGTCAGGAAGTATTTCGGGGAAGCGATTGTGGTAACGCAGGAAGTGGAAGATATTATTTCCTCGCCCATAGTGAAAGAGAGTATCATCAATAACTCGGACTGCAAAATCCTGTTAGACCAGCGAAAATATCTCAACAAGTTCGACAGCATACAAAACCTGCTCGGACTGACCGACAAGGAGCGTTCGCAGATATTGTCTATCAACATGGCGAACCACCCCGGACGGAAGTACAAGGAAGTTTTCTTCTCGCTGGGCGGCACGCAGTCGGCGGTATATGCCACAGAAGTTTCGTTGGAAGAATATTACACGTTCACGACAGAGGAAAGCGAAAAAATGGAACTGTTCGCCCTTGCCGAGAAGCTGGGCGGCAACCTTGAACTGGCTATCAAGCGGCTTGCGGAAAGCAAGAGAAATACCCAATTATCAACAACTTAAAATCAAGAAACATGAAACGGATAAATAAACTGTTTCCATTGCTACTATGCGCTTGCTTGTCATTGGCAAGCTGCACTGGCAGCGGGGACAAACAACTGAAAAAAATGTGTGGTGAATGGGTACACGTCAAGGGACACCCGGCTTTCACGTTCTCGGAAACAGGCGGCAGATACACCGTCACCCGGAAAGCGAATATCAGGGGCAAGATACTGGAAACCGCCTATCAAGTGTCGGAACAGGACGGGAAACTGTTTATCGAAACTGGCTTTGCCATACTGCTGACGTATGACAAGGAACGTGACCGGATAACCCTTTCACCCGGCGGCGAATACAAGCGAGTTACAAACCCTAAAAACAGAAAAAGATGAAGAAAACAATTCTCCTTATGGCGGTATGCCTTTGCTTCATCGGCAAGGCATCCGCCCAGTGGGTGGTGTCAGACCCCGGCAACTTGGCACAGGGTATCATCAACACCACCAAGCAGATAGTGCAGACCTCCACCACAGCCAAGAACACGCTGGACGGCTTCATGGAAGCGCAGAAGATTTTCCAGCAGGGTAAAAAATATTACGATGCGCTCAAAGCGGTGCATGACGTGGTTAAGGGCGGTGTCAAGGTGAAGAAGTCCATTGAACTGGTGGCGGAAATATCCGAAATCTACGTGCGCAACTTCCAAAGTATGCTGGCAGACCCGAATTTCACGCCTGACGAACTATCCGCAATCTCGTTCGGCTATGCCAAACTGATGTCGGAAAGCTCGGACGTGTTGCAGGACTTGAAAAATGTAGTGAACATCACGGGTATGTCGCTGACGGATGCCGAACGGCTGGCAATCATCGACAACGCTTATCGAAGCCTGCTCAACTACCGCAACCTTGTGAACTACTACACCCGCAAGAACATATCCGTGTCCTACCTGCGGGCAAAGAAGAAGAACGACACCGACCGGGTGCTGGCTCTCTACGGCTCGGCGGATGAACGCTACTGGTAACATATAAATCGGTATGCCTATGTTATTAGCAGCAGTGGATTTTGACAACCTGCACCAAGTGTTGCGGGTGCTGTACGATGAAATGATGCCCTTGTGCAGCAACATGACGGGGGTAGCGAAAGGGATAGCCGGGCTGGGAGCTTTGTTCTATGTAGCCGCCAAAGTGTGGCAGTCGCTCGCACGTGCCGAACCCATAGACGTGTACCCGCTCCTGCGCCCCTTTGCGCTGGGGCTGTGCATCATGTTCTTTCCCACGTTCGTTCTGGGGACTATCAACACGGTATTGTCGCCAGTGGTGAAAAGGTGCAACCAGCTTATGGAAACGCAGACATTCGACATGAACGAGTACCGGGCGCAAAAAGACCGACTGGAATATGAAGCCCTGATGCGAAGCCCCGAAACGGCTTACCTCGCATCGGACGAGGAATTTGACAGACAACTGGAAGAACTGGGCTGGTCGCCTTCCGACATGGTGACTATGACCGGAATGTACATGGACAGGGCGGCTTATAACATCAAGAAGTCCGTCCGGGACTGGTTCAGGGAACTGCTGGAAATGCTCTTTCAGGCGGCGGGGCTGATTATAGACACGCTGCGCACATTCTTCCTGATTGTGCTTTCGATACTGGGTCCGCTGGCGTTTGCGATTTCCGTCTATGACGGTTTCCAAAGCACGCTGACCCAGTGGATTTCACGCTATATCTCCATTTACCTGTGGTTGCCCGTGTCCGATTTGTTCAGCAGCGTGCTGGCACGCATACAAACGCTGATGCTCCAAAAGGACATTCAGGAACTTTCAGACCCGAATTTCATCCCGGACGGGAGCAGCACCGTGTATGTAATCTTTATGATTATAGGTATCGTGGGCTACTTCACCATTCCTACGGTGGCAAGCTGGATTGTGTCGGCTGGCGGCACGTCTGCCTATAACCGCAACGTGGCACGGGCGGGGTCAATCGCCGGGGCTGCGGTCGGTGCGGCAAGCGGAAAAGTAACCGGGAAACTACTCAAATAACCAACATCAAAATTTAGTATATGGAATTTAAATCATTAACGAACATCGAAACGAGTTTCCGGCAAATCCGGCTCTTTGCACTGGTATTCATCTGCCTGTGCGCACTGGTGACAGGCTTTGCCGTGTGGAACTCGTACAGCTTCGCCGAAAAGCAGCGGCAGAAGATATACGTCCTCGACAACGGCAAAAGCCTGATGCTGGCTCTATCGCAGGACATGGCACAGAACAGACCCGTGGAAGCGAAGTCGCACGTGCGGCGTTTTCATGAGCTTTTCTTCACCTTATCGCCCGACAAGGGGGCTATCGAAAGCAACATCAAACGCTCGCTGTTCCTCGCCGACAAGACCGCTTTCAACTATTACAAGGACTTGGCGGAAAAGGGCTACTACAACCGGGTGATTTCCGGAAACGTCACGCAGACGGTGGAGATTGACAGCGTGAAGTGCGACTTCGACCAGTACCCCTACAAGGTGAACACCTACGCCCGCCAGTTGATTGTCCGGGAAAGCAGCCTGACGGTCAGAAGCCTTGTGACCTCGTGCCGGTTGCTCAACGCAACACGGAGCGACAACAACCCGCACGGCTTCATTATCGAAGCGTTCACCATTACCGAGAACAAGGATTTGCAAACCGTTAAGAGGTAGCCTTATGGAAAGAAAACGAAACTACATCGAAAAGGTGCAGGACTGGGCGGACGACTGCCTGCGCCGAATGTGCGGACGGATTACGCCGGGCAAAAGGCTGGCGGTTATCCTCGTGATGTTCCTATTTTTCGGCGGCTTGTCTATCTACGTCACCGTTTCATCAATCTACAATATCGGGAAACGGGACGGGCAAAGGCTGCAAATAGAACACATCAGACAACTGCCGTTGCACGGCAATGACACAACCAAAAGTATCAACCCGTTAAACAGACCGCAATATGGAAGACGTACAGAAGAATGAGAACGGCACGACCGCACAGCAGGCGGACGGGAAGCCGAAAAAGGAAAATAAGCCCAAACGGGAACTTACCCCGCAGCAGGTGCAGCAGCGCAGGAAAATGATAGTCTTCCCGCTGATGTTCCTTGCCTTTGCAGGGTGCATGTACCTGATATTCGCACCCTCCGGCAAAGAGGACGTGAATGTGGAAAGCGTGGGCGGCTTCAATGCCGACATACCCCTGCCCGCAGAGGACGGGATTATAGCCGACAAGCAAAAGGCTTACGAGCAGGCGGTGACAAGCCGCAAACAGCAGGACAAGATACAATCCTTGCAGGACTTCGGTTTCACGCTGGACGATGATACGGAAGAACCACAAGAGGAAATCAATCTGATGCCGGAAGAAGATCCGAAGCCACAAAGAGGCGGCGGTGCTTCTTCACGGGCGGCTTACCGGGACATCAACCGCCAGTTAAGCACGTTCTACGAAACGCCCCCTGTGGACGAGGAAAAAGAGGAATTGAAACGGCAGGTGGCGGAACTGACCGACCGACTGAAACAGCAGCAGAACGCCACGCCTACGGCTGACGACCAAATGGCACTCTTGGAAAAATCCTACGAACTGGCGGCAAAGTACATGAATGACGGCGGGCAGAACGGGCAAACGGCACAAGTGCCTGTTGCCGGGACTGTCACCCAAAAGCCGCAAGCCCAGCCCGTGCAGGCAATCCGGGAAACGACCGTATCGGGATTGCAGCAGCCCATGAGCGATGCCGACTTCATTCGGGCTTACAGCCAGCCACGAAACTACGGCTTCAACACGGCGGTAGGCACGGGCTACGCTATGGGCAGGAACACGATAGCCGCCTGCATCCACCAAGACCAAACCCTGACGGACGGGCAGGCGGTGAAACTACGGCTGCTCGAACCCATGCAGGCGGGAAACATCGTTGTGCCGAAGAATACCCTTGTGGCGGGGACGGCAAAGGTACAGGGTGAAAGGCTCGACATACTGGTGTCCTCGATTGAGTATTCGGGCAACATCATCCCGGTGGAACTCGCCGTGTTTGACACGGACGGGCAAAAGGGATTATCTGTGCCGTCCTCTATGGAGCAGGAAGCGTTCAACGAAGCTATGGCGAATATCGGCAGCGGGCTGGGCACAAGCATTTCCTTTGCACGGAGTGCCGGGCAGCAGGTGGCTATGGACGTGACAAGGGGCTTGCTGCAAGGTACGTCCGGCTACCTCGCCAAGAAGTTCCGAACCGTGAAAGTGAAGCTAAAAGCCGGGTACAAGGTGATGCTTTACGCCAAACAACAATAACCATTTTATTAACCACAAAATCTTTGCCAATGAGAGCAGAGCCAAACTTGTTTGGGCTATGCCGAATGCAGCAAGATTTATGTAAAAATTTCAATTAACGATGAAACAGATTTTTGTAATGTTCGCCCTCTTGCTGGGCGTGTGTGCGGCAAACGCACAGGAAACCGACACCGTGAAGTATGCGGCTGGCAACGACTTGTACCGGGGCATCACCCGGAAACTCCCGTACCGCCAAATGGTTACACCCTACGGCGTAGAAGTGACCTTTGCCAAGACGGTACACATCATCTTCCCCACCGCCGTCCGCTACGTGGATTTGGGAAGCAACCACATTATAGCGGGCAAGGCGGACGGTGCGGAGAACGTTATCCGGGTGAAAGCCACGACAGAGGGCTTTCCGGGCGAAACGAACTTCTCCGTCATTTGCGAGGACGGAAGTTTCTTTTCGTTCAACGCCAAGTACGCCCGTGAACCGGAAATGCTCAATATCGAAATGAAAGACTTCTTGGAGAATGAAGATACGTCCGATTTCTCGCATACCCGTATGAACATCTATTTTCGGGAACTGGGTAATGAAAGCCCGCTGTTGGTCAAACTGATTATGCAGAGCATCTACAAGAACAACGACCGGAAAGTGCGCCACTTGGGTAGCAAGCGGTTCGGCATACAGTTCTTAATCAAGGGGATTTATACCTATAACGGGATGCTCTACGTGCATACGCAAACGAAGAACAGTTCCAATGTGCCTTTCGATACCGATTTCATTAAGTTTAAGATAGTCGATAAGAAAGTGCCGAAGCGCACGGCTATTCAGGAAACGGTACTGGATGCGGTCAGAAGCTACAACGAGGTGATAGAGATTACCGGGAAAACGACTGTACGCACGGTGTACGCCCTGCCGAAATTCACCATTCCTGACGACAAGCTGCTGTTAGTGGAACTTTATGAAAAGAACGGCGGACGGCATCAGGTTATCCGGGTGGAAAACGCCGACATCGTGAACGCAGAAGTGATTAACGAACTAAAAATCAAATAGGGAATGAAGAAACACATCTTTATAATGATGCTCTTTGCGCTGTGCCTGACCTCGTTTCAGGCACACGCACAAAGATACCTGCCGGGCATGAAAGGCTTGCAGGTCACGGCGGGCATGGCAGACGGGGTGCATTGGAACAACAACACGGATTTCGCCTACCATATCGGGGCGGCGTACAGCGTTTACACCAAGAACGCCAACCGCTGGGTGATTGGCGGGGAATACCTGCACAAGAAGTATGACTACAAGGATATGAGAATACCAGTCGAACAGTTCACCGCAGAGGGCGGCTATTACCTGAAATTCCTATCGGACAGGCGTAAGACCTTTTTCCTGTCGCTGGGACTGTCGGCACTCGCCGGGTATGAAGTGAGCAACCGAAGCGAAAAGCTGTTGCCGGACGGCTCTACTTTGCTGGATAAGGACTGCTTTGTGTACGGGGGTGTGCTGACGCTGGAACTGGAAGCCTACCTGACCGACCGGGTGGCTCTGCTACTGAACGCAAGGGAACGGGCGTTGTTCGGCTCGGACATAGGCAAGTTCCACTCGCAGGTATCTTTGGGACTGAAATTCATTATTCATTAACCGCTATATAACAATGTATATGAAGAATGTAATGTATAAAATCATCATGGGCTGCTACATCGTGGCCGCCCTCGTGCTTGTCACCGCCTGTAATGACAACTTGGATATTCAGCAGGCATACCCGTTCA
>OJPW01001288.1_pt1 | contig 14479 bp, 8 predicted proteins | sample 1598571 | NCBI WGS metagenome assembly OJPW01 (sample SAMN03922493, study PRJEB24848) | human gut metagenome | isolation source: stool sample | host: Homo sapiens | place: Germany | collected 2011-05
ACGGTCGGGGTAACTTCCAGTTTTTCGGGCATGTCAGGCTGACGGATGACTTTGAGCAGACTGACGCCACAGCGGAACACGGTATAGGCCTTTCAGCAGCAGGTGCAAAAACGCTATGGGACAGGCTCCTCGGCTTTAAGGCTCCTGTCACCATTACTTCTTCGCGTGACTACATAGTGCCAGAGACAGCGAACTATAACATAACAGTGGTCGGTGGAGGCGGGACGGGAGGTCGTGGCGGGGACGGTTTGGGGTGGCGTGAGCAGGGGACTGCGTATCACCGCTCTGGGGGTGGTGGCGGCGGAGGTGGGGCCGGGGAGACTGTCACACAGACCCTCCAGCTTACAAAGGGTGACGTTATCCAAGTCATTATTGGTGGTGCGGGTGGTAGCTCGAGCTTTGGCGGCCTCATATCCTCACGCGGAGGAGGAGGTGGAGGCGGAGGCACAGAAGGCTCAACAAGCTCTGGTGTCGTAAACGCTCCAGGTGGCGCCGGTGGTTTTTCGTATGGTACTGCCTCGAGCGCCGGTGGAACCGGAAATTATCAGACAGGTGGGGGCGGCGGGGTTGGTGGCATCTCCTTGTATGAAGGAACCTACGGGAATGGTGGCGCGGGAGGCGCGGGAGGGTCGAGTAAATCCACCAACACATACCGAGTACCGGGGGCCAGCGGTGGCTCAGGGATACAAGGGATAGTCGTTATTAAACCAATAACAGGAGGTTAATATGCCCACATTTTACTCACCTTCCGGCAACGCCGAGATATGGGACGAACAGCCTGAAGGCTATATCACTGCCGAAGAATGGGAACGCGCCCGCGCTGCTGAAGAAGCCGCAGCCGAAGCCGCCCGCCTTGCAGAATACAACAGTACGGCGGCCCGGGCAGCCCGCTTGCGCACAGAGCGCGACGCCCGCCTTGTTGCCTCTGACAAATACATGCTGGCGGACTACCCCATCAATCCAGAAGAGCTTGTGACTATCAAAGCCTACCGTCAGTTTTTACGTGATCTGCCCGCGCAGGAAGGTGCGCCTTGGGACGGTGGCGGCGAACTGACGCCGTGGCCGGATATGCCGGAGGTGTAATAATGCGTCACAACCGTACCGCCATCATCAACAAGGCCCTCATGCGTGTGGCCGCACCCGGCGCCACATCGCCCGATGAAAACAGCCTCACAGCACAACACGCCAATGCTGTATATGACAGCGCGCTGGATTTTTGCCTGGCAGGCTACCCATGGGTCTTTGCAGCTAAGTTCAAGGCCCTTGAGCAACTGGCGGATGCGCCCGTTCCGCACCTCAAAAGTTTTGCCCTGCCGCCCGACTGCCTGCGCGTCATAGGCGTCACCAATGCGCACGGCCGGGCATGCCGTGACTACCTACTTGCGGGCAAGGCCCTGCACAGCCGTCACGCCGGGCTTGTGCTGCACTATGTCAGCGCCGATGCCGCACAGACTTTCCCCGACCACTTTGCAGATGCCCTTGCCTGGCGTATTGCGCTGGAAATTTCTCCGTATGTGGAGCAGGGCGCCACCAACGCCAAAACATATCTGGAGATGTTCGAGTACGCCATTGACCAGGCCAAGGTCCACAACGATGCCCAGGCCCCCGCGCCTGCCGCGCCGTCCCCCTATCTTGAAGAGAGGCTCGGCTGATGCCCGTCTATCACCTGCAAAACGTCCTCAATGGCGGCGAGATTACGCCCCTCATGCGTGGGCGCGTTGACCAGCCCCGCTATCAGACCGGTGCGCAGACCATGCATAACATGGTCCCCATGCCGCAGGGCGGTGTAACGCGCAGGCCCGGAACGCGCTTTCTCGGTATGGCCAGCGGCGACCGGTGCCGCTTCATTCCGTTTGTGTTCAGCGCCACCCAGGGCCGCATGCTCGAATTTGGTGATCATGTCATGCATGTCTGGCTGCCCGACGGCACACAGGTGGACAAGAGCTTTGCAAGCCCCTTTGCGGCGGCTGATCTGGCCGCCATCCGTTACGCACAAAGCGCCGATGTCATTTATTTCGCCCACCCAGACTATGCCCCATGCAAGCTTTCCCGCCATGCCGACGACGACTGGCGCTTCGCCTCGCTCCTTTTTTTACCGGGAATAGCTGCCCCCACCGGCCTTTCCGGCAGCATCGTAGATCGTGGCGCTAATAATGGTGACGCCACGCGCACATATACATATGTTGTCACCGCCGTGGATGAAGAAACCGGGCAGGAATCCAACCCCTCAGCAGAGTTTAGCATAAATGCCAAGTCTCTTGATTCAATGGAATACATTATACGTTTAACGTGGGAAGCCAGCGCCGGGGCATCCTATTACCGGGTATACAAGAAGAAATACGGCGTGTTCGGATACATCGGCAGATCAGGCGCAGAGCGCACATTTGATGATGAAAACATCGGCGCCGACACTTCAGACACTCCACCCAAGCATGAAAACCCTTTTGCCGATGGCAACTATCCCTCGCAGGTGTTCTTTCATCAGCAGCGCCTGGGTTTTGCCGCCAGCAACAAGAAACCTATCACCATCTGGCTTTCCCGCACCGGCGACTTTGAAATCATGGCCTCTTCGACGCCGCCGCGTGACGATGATGCCATAACCGCCACCCTGGCATCCACACAGGCCAACCGCATTGTCTGGCTTCAGCCCGACCGCCAGGCCCTGGCTTTTGGCACAGAGGGCAGTGAGTGGACGCTCAAGGCCAGCGAGGGCGTGGCCCTTACACCGTCAAACATCTCCTTTGAACTGCAAACAACCATCGGCGGCGATGATGCGGTACAGGCCATGTCTGTGGGCGGTTCCGTGCTGTTCCTGCAACGCGGCAGCAAGTCCGTGCGCCAGCTTGCCTACAATTACAGCGCGGATAAATACCTGCCGCAGGACCTGAACCTTCTGGCCCGCCATGTACTGGCAGATACAAATATCGTTGCCTGGGCGTACCAGCAGGAGCCGCACAGCAGCATCTGGTGCGTTCTGGCCGACGGCTCCATGGCCGGGCTTACCTACATGCCGGAACATGAAGTTGTAGGCTGGCACAGGCACACAACAGAAGGGCAGATCAGGGACGTGGCCGCCATCCCCGGCACTCCTGACGATCAGGTCTGGCTGCTGGTGGAGCGCCCGTGCGGCTTGTGCGTTGAACGGCTTGAGACCTTTTTTGACAGCGATAGCCTGGCTGATGCCAATTTTCTTGACAGCGCACTGCGCTATGACGGCCCGCCCAAAGCTGAGTTCTTTGGCCTTGACCACCTGGCCGGGCAGACTGTGCAGGCATTTGCAGACGGCAGCACCATTGATGCCCTCACCGTTGGTGCGGATGGTTCCCTTGTTTTACCGCGTCCGGCGAGTTCCGTGCTTGTTGGCCTGCCGGCCCATTCTCGCCTTGCCCTCAATCTGCCCGAGGTCAATACGCAAGAAGGTTCCAGCGTACTCAAAGGCCGCAAGGTTTCGGGCGTGCGCTTTCGCGTTTATCGCAGCATGAGCTTCCAGGCAGGCTTTGGCGTTCACCTGCACCCCGTCATTGACCGCCAGATACGCGGCGGCAGCTTTCAGACCGCACCGTTCTATACTGAAGGTACTGACCTGCACATCGAAACATGTGCCGGATGGACAGACACAACGCCCCTGACAATTGACGTCCGCACCCCAACACCGCTGACTATTCTTTCAATACTCACCGCTATGGATATAGCCCCGTTTTCCGGCAAGGGAGGAAACTGATATGGGTATGGACCCGGTAACCCTGGCCGTGGCCATGGGCGGCATGGCGGCACTGTCCAGCCTGTCGCAAACCAGCGCGGCCAATCAGCAAGCCAGATACCAGCAGGCGCAGATGCAGGCAAATGCAGCAGCCGCCCGCAATCAGGCCCGAATCACGGCGGAGAAAGGCCGCATCGAGGCCGAAAACATGGACCGCGAAAAGTCCGCCATGCACCGGGAGTATGCCGACATCCAGTCCGGCAACGTGGCAAGCATGGGGGCCTTGGGCGTTGATATGTCCAGCGGCAGCGCCGCACAGGTACTTTCCGGCAATGCGTCAAGCTATGCCGCAGACGTTGGGGCCAACCGTTACCAGAAGTCCGTAGGCCTGTGGGAAACACGGCAGAATGTCCGTGCCCAGGAAGCCAATGCCGCAAACTTTGACAGCGCCGCCAGCTACTATGGCAGCACGGTCAAAGGTCTTGGTCATTCACTGCTCACGGCTGGCGTACAGGGCCTTGTTTCCGGCATCAGCGCATATTCCATGGCAGGAGGCTTTGCTGGTCCGGCGGCATCTGACGCCGGGGCCGCCATTGCTGCGCCGGGTATTGAAAGGATCGCTCGCCGTACCTCAAATTCATTGCCGACACTTCTCAAGAGCATGAGGGGGTAAACCATGCCCATACGCATACAGCAATACGCCACATCCCCGCGCCGTGTTCAGGTTGGCGGCATTGATCCCGGCTTCCAGCAGGCCCTTATCCGCCATGTGGGGCAGGATGCAGCGGCATCCACAACGCAGGCCCTGCTTGACGCCGGCAAGCAGCTTACCGAAGTGGGCATCAAGGAGTACGTCAGCCAGGAAACTGCCCGCGTTTCCCAGGCCCTGCAAGACTACAAGGCGCAGCTTTCTGCGGAGCAGGAACGCTATACCACCACCAATCAGGGCCAGAACGCTCTGGACGCGGGCCGGCACTTCGACCGCTTCGCGCGCGAAGCGGCTGCGCCACTGGCCGAAAAGTTCTCTGGCAAGTTCCGCACCATGTTCATGCAGGATGCCGCGGCCTTCGGCCTGCGCTTCACCGAGCAGGGCCAGGCATACGCCGGGCAGCAGGAAAAGGCGTGGAAGAAAAGCCAGTGGGACGGTGATGTGGCCCAAACTATGGATTCCATAGCACAAGACCCCGGCAATAAAGACTTTATCGAAACAGCCTTGGGCAATCTCAAAGGGCGTTATGCCGAGATGTTCCCCGGCATGGACTACCGTGCCGTTGATGCGGAAATCAACCATAAGGCTGCCGGTATCATTATTGACAGCTTCCTTGCCAAAGAGGACGTGGGCCACGCCCGTGGAGCCTTTGAGCAGTACAAGGGCATCCTTGGCGCTGCCGCACCGCAGTATGAGGCCCGCATAAAGTCAATGGGAAGGGAACTCCAGGCGCGGGCCGAAGCCCAGGCAGAAAAGGCAAAAAGCCGCACAGCCCTTGAAGCCGCCCGCAGCCTTATGGAGACTTACGGCGGCGACACACAGCAGGCCCTGGCTGCAATAGCAGAGCAAACAAATAATGTTGAAGACCGCCTACGCGTCACGCAGTCCTACATGACCCTGCGCAATATTGACGATGCCGCGCAAGCCCAGGTCAGGCAGGAAAAAACCATCGCCGACCAGAACAATATACTGGCGCAAATCAAGGCCGCCGGCAGCGACCCCACTGCACTGAATGCCATAATTGCCGATGCCGCTCCGGAGCACAAACAGTTCGCATTGGTCCATGCGGAGCAGGCGCTTGGCAAACAGCCCCCGGCTTTTTCAGAGCCGCAAGCCTGGGCAGAGGCCAACACCGCCATTCTCAACGGTGAACGCTATGAAATAGTAGCTGGCCGTTACGCCGGGCGTCTGGCCAAGGCAGATATGCAGGAGCTTAAAACCCTGGCCGGCAAGGAAGACAAACAGAACGAAAAAGAATGGAAACTCTACTTCGACCGCATCTGGAGCACATCTTCCCATGCCCGCATTACTGACACTGCCGACCGCAACCAGAACAAAAACCAGCTTGAATACGAAGTCGCCCGTCGCCTGCGCGGTGTCACGGATCCGCAAAAGGCCCGCGACATCATCTTTGACCTGGTGCATGACAGGCAGGTTCCGGGCTTCTTCGGCTGGAGGTTTGGCGGCAGTCCTATAACTTCCATTGAATCCAGAGCCTACAATCATCCTGAAAAAATGAAAATTGCCGTGCCTGATGAGGCAAGGAAGCTCATTGAAAAACAGGCAGAAGAAGATGGGCGAGAGTTAACTGAAGATGACATCGTAAGCACATTTTTGAGAAATCGCAATAAATTCGGGTACTAAATATGAGCCAGAACTTCACTTCATTCAGTGTGCAACCAAAGATAGATTTTTCCTTTCTTGACGAAAAGAAAAAAACGCAAGCGATTGAAGATCAAGCAAATAAATCTATTGGTGACCCATCCGAAACCGCAGCTCAAAACCTCAACTACAGCGGGCGCTACAGCCAGCAGCAAATCATTGAGGCCCGGCAAAATGCAGACCGCCTTGGGGCCAGCTTTGACGATACCTTGCAGCACAGTGCCGTGGCCGCACAGCAGGCCGGGGCCATCACACCGCAAGATTTGCAGGGCTTTTCACCGGAATTTGTTGCCGCGCTGGCCAACAACGGTAAAACAGTTTTTGCCGCCCGCGAAGACCTGCCCCTGTTTAACCGAATAGCCACCGGCCTTTTTCGGCTCAGCTACCCGCATATTTTAAGCAATGCGCTTTTTGACCAAGGCTCACCCGATGCCAGGGCCGCAACCCAGGCTCAAGGCCAGGCAGAGGCGCAAATGTGGCAAACCAGATATTCCGGGCTTGAACGCGCTGGCATTCGCCTGCGCGAAGGCGCGGACCAGGTTGAAGACGCCATGCGCGGCCTTATCATCGGCGCAACCGAAGGCTGGGCCGCTGGCATCCGTAAGGATATTGAAAGCAACCCCCGCCTTGCCTACGTGGAAGACAATAGTAACACGCTTGATTATATTGAAAATATCGGAAAAAACGTGCGCAGCGGCCTTGAGGTAAAGCGGCAGACCCGCCCGGCCATGCTGCCTGAAGCCGAAAGCGCGGCCCAACGCTACCTTGAAAATGTCGTCGCTCTGGCCCCACAAATTGGCGTTCAGGTAGCTTCCGCCTTTGTCAGTCCCCATTTGGGCATGGCGATCATGGGTGCGCAAATCGGCGGCGGAACGTATTTGAACCTCACTGACCAGGGCATTGACCCTGATACCGCGCTTGCCGCATCCATCGGCAACGCCCTGGCCCAGGCTCCACTTGAACGGCTCGGGCTTGAAAAGGCTATGGCTGTTTTTAAAACTTCCGGCGTGTGGAACACAATAAAAGCCATTGGTGGCTCTGCTGTCATTGAAGGCATCACGGAGTGGATGCAGACCTACCCCGAAGCTGTGGCCGAAATATGGGCGCAAACAACGCAGCAAGGCGGCGATTTTGAGCAAGGGTACAAAACCTTTGTGAACCGCTTAGGCGAAATCACCTTGCAGGGTATGTATGAGGGCGCACTGGCGCTGCCTTACGGCGGTCTGTTCGGCGGCATGGGCATGCTCAAAAACGGTCGGGGGCAATTCCCATCACAGCTTTCGCCGGAATTGCAGCAGTTTTTCACGCAAGAGCTTGCACAGGCCCAGGCCTATGCCCAGCGCCAGGCCCTTACCGATGCCCTCAACACGGCAGCCCAAAGCATTGACAGCATGACAACCATGCGCCAGGGGCCACAGGCCGTGGCAGAAATGCTTGATGAAGTCATACCCCCGGCATTACAGCAAACGTGGATAGGCGCAGACGATGCCGTAACCCTGTATCAGGAAGCGCAAGAAAAAGGCGAGGCCGAAGCCGCCGCCGTGCTGGACACTCTGGGTACAGATGCCGAAGGCCTGCAACAGGCTGCGGAGCAGGGCGCGCCCCTGCCTGTATCCACAGCCAAGCTACTTACTCACATGTCTGGCGATACCCGCGCCCGCGCCATGGCCGCCCTGCGCGCCACGGCTGACGGCGTAAGCGGCGCAGAAGCCGCAAACTACAATCCAATGGAGCGCGCGCGTGATGCCATGCAGCGTGTGCTTGACGGGCCGCACGGCGGCGATGACAGCGACCCCCCGGCCACCGGCACGGCCGCCGCCCTGGCAGAGGCCAGCAGCGCCCAGAAAATCCGCGCCGACGTTGAACGCGAGGTCACGCGCATCACGCAGGAAATTGAGGCCGCTGGCTTTCCCCGCCATGTGGCGCAAACCAACGCCGCGTTGCACCAGCAGCAGGCCCTGGCCATGAAGGCAGCCTACGGGGTTGACCCTGTTGCCATTTTGCAGCGCCGCACCGTCACCAGGGTTCTGGTAGATCATGCGCAGCAGCCCCGGCAAGACGCGCTGCTTCACGCCATGTACGCGGCCAAAGACGCAGATATGGCAAGTTTTTTCAGCCGGGTGCAGGCTGAAGGACCACAGGCTAAAAAATCCTATTTTGCTTTTTCCGTACCCGGTGAACTTGAGGGCGTACCTTTTCGTATTCCTTCAGATACTGCGCTGCACCAAGCCAAGCGCCATAGCGACATTACCCCGCAGGATAACGCAGTCCTACCCCATATTTTCCAAAACCTCACGGCAGAAAATACCGCGCAGGTTAACAGGCAGGGCGTTTATGGCCGGCAGTTCATCGGCACGGCCGAGGTCAACGGTGTTCATTATGGCGTGGCGTTTGAAGTAAATAAAAAAGGCGAGGTCTATGTGACCACGCTTTTTAAAGATAAGCCCAAGCGGCTTGAAGATTGGCTGAATAAGGAACAAAAGAGAGCTTCCATAGTGCCGGAGGCGTCCAGTGCGGAGCGCCATCAGAAACCCAGCGTTGGCTACGGCAAGCCCTCTTCTGCTAAAACTCTGCGCCAGATGCTGGCAGAAGTCAATAGCCGGGAGATGCATCAGCAAGAACAGTCCGGCCCCCTCGGTTCCGTCAGCCTGTCGCCGCAGTCGGCAGCCGTCAGCATTTTTGACGGCGCCAACCTCTCCACCATCCCGCACGAATCCGCCCACATCTTTCTTGACGATCTCATGCGCATTGCTGCCGATGATGGTTCCATCGCCCTGGCCGAATTGCAGCGCGCCGTGGCCGTCAACCTCAAGGGCGAAACAACTGAAACCGCCCGACAGGTACAAGCCTTGCTGGCCCAGATGCATAAGGCCATTCCGCAAGACCGCCTTACCGCCCTGCACGCCCTGGCCGCTGATTTGCGCGCCCAGGCACAGGAAGGCCGCGCCGAAGCCAAACGCCTTGATGAAGAAGCCACAACCCTGAAACTGCAGGATCAAGAACAGGGCATTGAAGACACTGGCCAGATAACAGAGTGGAAGCAGTCCCGCGCAAAACAGTATCAGGCTGAATCTCGCGCTGCTGCCCTGCGCCGTGCGGAACGCTCCGTCCGCCAGTCCATAAAGCATCTGCACGGCCTTGATCAGGCCCGGGCAGATATCCGCACCCTGCGCCAATGGGCCGGCGTGGCGCCAGAAGGCGACCTTGCCCCCGGATCAGAAGAGTATGTGAAGTTTCATGAAGCCGTGGCCCGTGGCTTTGAACAATATCTTATGGAAGGTAAAGCACCCAGCAAAAAGCTGGACGGCGTGTTTAGCCGACTGCGTGCCTGGCTGCTTGAGATTTACAAAGAAGCTCGCGATGCTCTGGGCCTGCCCATAAGCGATGACGTGCGCCGTGTCTTTGACCGCATGATTGCTACCGACCAGCAGATGAAGCAGTCCAGGCATTTGCAGAATACCCTTGCCGCAGAACGTGGCTTTGCCGCAAACCATGCTGAAAGCTTTGATGAATGGGAAGAACTGGCAGAAATGCTCAATCAGGCAGAACGTGAAGTGCAGGCCACGGCAGACAGGGCTACCCTGCGCCAGCGCAACAAGCGCTTTAAAGAATATTATGCCGATGCCCTTGAATCCCTCAACGCTTCACCATTCTGGCAAATGGTAGACAGCGTAGCCGCGCGCACCAGATCGGCAGACGGTCGCTCTACAGGCGGCCTAACCCGTGAAAGCGTGGTCCACTTCATCGGCGCGGAACGCACGGCAGAACTTTCAAAGGCCCGTCCCGGCATCATCAATGCCCAGGGCGGCGGCATCCATGCAGACATCGCCGCCATGGAACACGGTTTTGAAGATGCGGATACTCTGCTTCATGACCTGTACGATGCCCTCGTCATGCGGCGCGAAAGCAAAAAATCCCTGGCCCGCTCCCTGGCAGAACAGCAGTTGCAGGCAGACGACAGCCTCAATGACGCCGAACTCATGGCAATGAGTGCGGAAAAATACGCCGCATACCTCGACAGGGTGGATGAAACCGTCCTGCGCATTGCCGCCCGCAAAGGCTACCGCACAGTGGAAGAGCAGGATCGCTTCATCCGCAACAGCATCACGCCGCGCACCCGCATCCAGGCTATGGCCGCCGACCATCTGCGCCATACTCCCCTGCGCGACATCACGCCGGAACGGTATCAGGCCATGCTTGATAACGCCCTGCGTGACCGCAGCAAGGCGCTGGTTGACGGCGATGTCATGGGGGCCGTGCGCGCTGTGGAAAATGCCCGCATGGCCAACGAACTTATCTGGGGCAGCCGCGCCCAACTGGCCAGGCGTGACAGGCTGCTTAAACTCGCCGCGGAAACCGCCGCCGCAAAACCCGGCACATATCCCACAGTACACCGCGAGGCCATACGCAAGCTGCTCAATCAGTACGACCTTGCCCACATGCGCGGGCAGTCCGATGCGGAATACCGCCACGCACGCCTGCGCGATCTTGTCGGGCAGACCATGCAGGATGATGTGGTTGAAGTGCTGCCCAGCTTTGCCAACTGGCTGCTGGATGGCACAAACCCCAATACCGGCAATCCCTTGCCCGGCGGCCGCCAAAGCTGGCGCGACCTCACACCAGCCCAGATGTACGATGTGGAAAACCTTTTGGCCTACCTGCGCAAAACTGGTTACAACGCCCGCGCAGACGCCAAAAACAGCGAGGCCGCCAAGGTAGAACTGCTGGCAACCCAGGCAGGCCGCAACATGCTCACCCTGCCAGAAATGCCCACTGCCCCGGCTGACAGTCTGCGCGGCAAGGCGCAGGAATCCGCGCGCGGCCTGTACGCAGCCATAGACAGTTTGCGCTGGCAACTGCGCAAGGCTGATGCCTTTAGCAGCGTCATGGGCGATGGCGAGATCGGGCCAATGGAAGATGCACTGCTCAATAAAATACTCACCGGCGAACAGCGCACCCGTGACCGCATTGAGCATATTAACACCATTATGGCCCCGCACCTTGTGCATCTGGCCCAAAGCGTGCAGCAGTGGGAAGCACAGTATGGCAAAAACCTCATGCTCAAGGATGCGGAAGGCAATATTGTGCAACTGCCTGCCAGCATGCAAAAAGCCTATAGCCGCAAAACATGGACGGCCGATATGGTCATTGCTCTGGCCCTCAACACCGGCAATGCCTCAAACATGGCCCGCATCACGTCCGGCTATGAAGACATGGACTATGAAATGCTGGCTCCACTGCTGGGCGATCAGGTGGCCGCCCGCATCATGAGCAGCAAGTTTGATATTAACTTTCGCCCCCAGGGCAACAGGCCCGGCCTGCTTTCACTGCGTGACTGGCAGGCCATCCAGGGCATATGGGATGCCCTTGGTACACAATGGGCAGATACGCAGGCCACCCATGAACGCATGTTCGGCTTCAAGCCGCAGGGTGTGGAGCACCTGCCCCTTACCATTGCAGACCCCACCACAGGCCAGACCATAACCCTTTCCGGCGGCTACTATCCTGTGCGCTATGATCCCATGGTGTCTGACCGCGTGGCCCAATGGGGCGAACAGGAAGATATATTAAGCCGCAACGAATCAATGTTTGCCGTGCCTACCGCCAAGCGCGGCCATACCCAAGCCCGGGCCGAAAAAGCCGTAGGACACCCCCTGCGCTTTGATACCGGCATAATTATGGAACATATCAATGACGCGGTGCGCTTTATCGAATTGGGCGAAATCACCCGCCATGCAGACAAGGTAACCCAACACCCGGCATTCCGCGCTGCATACACAGCCGCCTTTGGCAAAAAAGATTATGATGCCATACGCCCCAACCTGCGCGGCCTTGTACGGCAGGAACCAGCGCCCAAAAGCGACTGGCTTGTTTCAAGAGCAAACACGATACGTAAATATCTTGTACCCTGGGGTCTCGCCTGGAACCTCAAGGTAGCTGCCTTGCAGTTTACCGCCGTCTATCCGGCCATGGGCGACCTTGGCTCAAGGTATGTTCTGCGTGGCATGGCTCATATGGCCCGCCACGGCATGGGCGCACTGCGGCAAATATGGGATGTTTCGCCCTACATGAAAAGCCGCTTGAACAATATTGATCAGGATTTGCAACGCAATATTGCCAATTTCAATCCCAGCAAACGCCCTGCGTCTGTCAGCATCGGCGGCAAGGAAATCAGTTGGGAAGATATGGTCAACGCGGGCATGCTGCCCATTGTGGCGGTTGACGCCGCCGCCACCGCCGCCGTGTGGATGGGCGCTTACAGCAAAAAGCTGGCCCAGCTTCAGGACAGCGCCGTAAAATACGGCGTCAACACTGACAGTGAATTCCATCAGCAGGCCGTGGACTTTGCAGACAGCATGGTCAAGCAAAGCAACCCGGACTATGACCCCAGCAGCCGCAGCGGCTTTTTACGCGCACAAAATTCTTACAGGCTAGTCAACAATTTCAGTTCTGCAATCACGCTTTTTGCCGCACGCCACAAGTATATGTATACCGCCCGCAGCAAGGGCAAGGTCAGCCTTGGCCGTCTGGCCAGATTTGAAATGTACGACACCATATTGCCAGCCGTGAGCATGTTCATGTTTCTGGCTTTGGTGCGCGGCTATGTCGGCAGTGATAAGGACGATAAAAAAGACGTGGCAGAACTACTTACCGCCAGCATGGTTGATTTTGCTGGCATGCGCTTTCCCATTTTCGGGCAGGCTGCGGGCGATGCCCTCATGGGGCTTATGGGCTTTAATGAAGGCGGTCAGCGTGTCAGCGGCTTGCGCACGGCCCTTGATATGCCGTTCCAGTTGGGCCAGGCCGTCACCAATCGTTCCGGCCGCGCCATGTGGCAGGGTGTGAAAAATGGAGATCAGGCCAAGGCCCTTGTCTATGGCGCTGCGGATATTGCATCTTTTATAGCCCGTGTCCCCGCCTCAAAACTCGCCCGAAATGCTGAACGCGGCTATGACCAGTGGCAGCGCGGCCAGGGTACGCCAATGTCAATCCTAATTCCCCGCCCTGGCAAGTAGAACTCAAAACGCCTACTTGGCAAATTGCGAAATTTGACAAGTTTGACCAAATAAAAAAGCCGGGGCAACCCGGCTTTTTCATTTTATATCTCTGCTTATTAAAACTGAGGAAGGTAAGGTTCCAGCCTTTGATAGCTATTCCTTATAATATCTTCCGGATATTTTTTCCCCTTCCACGCTTTAAATTCTTCAACAACAGCTTCTTCTGTCGGCTCTTTTCCGTGCTTGGCCAATACCTCCGCACAGTACATCGCGGTTCCTACACACTCAAGATTGTCAAATGTGTGGCTCTCTTTGGGAAGTATAGTCAAAAATTTTTCAAGGTTTTCCGAGATGATTTGAAGTTCTTCAGCATCAGCATCTTGATATTTCTTCAGATTCAGAGCTTTAATCGTAGCGCCTTTTTCTTCTATTTCATCCCAGAAGGCCATACTTCCAAGGGTGCTAGCCAAGTCAAAAGAATATGGGCCATATGTATAGGGTTCAAAGCGAAATCCAACGTTTACGCCTTGTGTGCTCAAAAAGTATATAAACTTGTGCAAAAGTATCTTTGTAGGCTTGACTTCTTTGCTCGCAAGTGTCTCTAAAATATTTGCAACGACCTGCTTGCATTTGTCGCTCATTGCCACACCTCCCATTGCCATTATTACACTATTGCGAAATAATTTTCTTGCAATTCTCTTTTTTTTCTTCTACAACATAGACCCTCAAAATTTTGTGTGGTTCTTTGTTCAGTCTGTTAAATATCCATGAGCGATCACAAATGTCAACCTGTTTCTTATCTTTTCCCTGCTCTTTGACCAAAAGGCGAATTGCTCCATCAGGTAATTCGCTGGTATGTTCCGCCCCTTTATTGAGGGCATCTTCTCCAGGGGGTAAAGCACGTTTGAGCATTTTGACGTCTTGCTCCTGCACAAAAAAATCCTCATTTTCAGTGAATTCCCCGTGCGCATATAACGTTTTTACACTTTCCTTAAAAAAGGTTGCCGAAGCTTCAGAAATATTGTTTGTATCTATTATCGGACATAAATGCTTTTGCCGCATCAAATATTTAGCCCAGACATTGCCTTCACTGTATTTTTTTTTAATAATTTCAAAAATACTACCATCATCAAGCAATTCCAATCGGTCAAAATCAATCTCATTAATCTGTAAACCCTCAATCGAAAATATCCCCTCCAATTTCACGCATTCACTGGCGAATTTATTAAGAACCATATCATATCCACTCCTAGTTCTATGATAAGGGATTTGAAGATTATAATGGTAACGGGCAATTAATAATGACTCTGCCATATGCAGATCCTTTTCATCTACGCATAATGACAGACAGCCCCGCCTCCTGTCTTCTTTGGCGGCAAAAATATGCAAAAAACGCGGAAAATCATACTC
>OJPW01001327.1_pt1 | contig 14152 bp, 14 predicted proteins | sample 1598571 | NCBI WGS metagenome assembly OJPW01 (sample SAMN03922493, study PRJEB24848) | human gut metagenome | isolation source: stool sample | host: Homo sapiens | place: Germany | collected 2011-05
CTACACAAGGAGTATCGTCGGCAGCGTCAGATGTGTATAAGAGACAGGCTGCAGCAGCGCAGTCAGGTCCTTGCCGCTTATATTCAGGTCTTTGGCGACCTCGTTCAGTTTAACTTTTTCGATCATCTATCCAAGTCCTCCTCATCATCACTCATCATTGCCCGGATACCACCGGCGAAGTTTTCATCGCAGACCGCCAGAATGCCGGTATTTTTGCCGGTATAGCGGCTGAGGGTCTGCATCGTACAGGGAAGAGAAATTACCGGGATATCCGGCAGCTTTTGCCGGAGCCGCGCGGCACTGCGGGGGGAAAGATCCAGCGCCAGCAGGAGAAGATGGGTTTCCCCTTTTTCCGCTTTTTCCACGGCGGCATCCATGCCGGTGGTGAGCCGGCCGGCCCGGCGGCACAGGGAGATGAATCCCAGCACCTTTCTTTGGGTCACATCATTCATCGGCGGCGTTCAGCTCCTCTTCCAGTTTTGCCATCACCTCATCGGGTACGGGGCATTGGAAGGCACGCTCCAGCCGTTTGGCCTTCTGTGCCTTGCGGAGGCACTCGACCTTGCGGCAGAGATAAGCACCGCGGCCGGCCATCCGCCCGGTGGGGTCTACATGGACCTCGCCCTGCGGGGTATGGACAATGCGTACCAGCTCTTTTTTGGGGAAATGCTCGCCGCAGCCGGCGCACATTCTTACGGGGATCTTCTTTTGCTGCACTGTGGGTGCCTCCTTTCTTTATGATTACTCTTCCTTGGCGGGTTCCTCCTCGCCGTAGAAGCCGCTTTCGGGACGGATATCGATCTTCCAGCCGGTCAGGCGGGCCGCCAGGCGGGCGTTCTGGCCCTTATTGCCGATGGCGAGCGAGAGCTGGTGATCCGGCACGGTGACGCGGCAGCTGTGGGTATCGGCATCCAGGATCTCCACGCCCAAAACGGTGGCGGGAGAAAGCGCCGCGGAAATATAGGCGGCGGGGTCATCGCTGTAATTGACGACATCGATCTTTTCGCCGCCCAGCTCCTCCACGATGGTATTGACACGGGCGCCCTTGGGGCCGATGCAGGCGCCGATGGCATCCACATTCTCATCCCGGCTGGAAACGGCCAGCTTGCTGCGGGAGCCCGCCTCGCGGGCGATGGAACGGATCTCGACGGTGCCATCGTAGATTTCGGGGACATTCATCTCGAAGAGACGCTTGACCAGGCCGGGGTGGGTGCGGGAGATCATCAGGCGGGGGCCCTTTTCGGTGTTCTGCACATCCACCACATATACCTTGATGCGCTGACCCTCGGTGAAGGTTTCATCGGGGATCTGCTCGGTCTTGGGCAGCACGGCTTCGCTGCTGCCGATCTCCAGGGTGACATTGCCGCGGACGGGATCCACCCGCAGCACCTTGGCGGAAACGATATCGTGCTGGCGGCTCTCATACTCCTTGAGCAGCAGGCCCTTTTCGGCCTCCCGGATACCCTGATGGATGGAGGATTTGGCCGCCTGGGCCGCGATGCGTCCGAACTTTTTAGGATCAAGGGCGACTTCCAGCACACTTCCGGCGGTGATGCCGCTCTGGTACTTGGCAGCATCCTCCACGCTGATCTGGGTGGTTGGGTCCTCGACCTCCTCCACGACATCCTTGCGCAGCGCCACATAGAAGCGGCCGGTCTCGGGATCGATCTCCACGACGCTGTTTTCGCTGTTAAAGGGGTCCTTCTTGATGGCCTGGGCGATGGCGGTCTGGATCTTTTCGATCATATAATCCACCGGGATGCCTTTTTCCTTCTCCAGCATCTTCAGGGCATCAAAGAGGTTAAATTCCTCCTGGGGTTTCTTCTTGGCTCTTGCAGCGCTCATTTGCTTACTCCTCCACTAAAATCATTATACAGACGGATAAACGCGGTTTCGCCGCGTTCCACATTCATTTCGGTTTTTTCATCCAGCAGCAGGGTCAGGGTGCCATCGCGGTAATCGGTAAGGGTGCCGATGAAATCCCGCACGCCCTCCACCGGGCGGATGAGCCGCACCAGCAGCTGCTGGCCCATCAGGGCCTCAAAGTGCCAATCGCGGGTGAGGGCGCGCTCGATGCCGGGGGAGGAAACCTCCAGCGTGTAGCTGCCATCGATGGGGTCGGCTTCATCCAGCACATCGCTGATTGCCCGGGAAAAGGCCTCGCAGCTATTGATATCGATGCCGCCCTCTTTATCGACATAGTACCGCAGGTACCAGCCGCTGCCCTCCTTCTCGTAGATGACATCCCACAGCTGCAGGCCCATTTCTTCCAGAATGGGAGCTGCCAGCTCCTCCGCTATGGCGGCGGTATTCTTTTTGGCCATCGCTTTGCCTCCTAACATAAAGGAAAGAGCGGGTCGCCCCACTCTTTCTTTCTACTACCATATTCCAAATAATACTGTATCACAAATTGCAAGGCTTTGCAAGCACTATTTTGCACAAAAAGGGCGGTTTCATCGCAAAAAAGCGGCATTTTTCCGCCAAAGCTCACCCGGTGTACTCCTCGCAGCGGTAGCGGGGCTTGCCCTGGCTCTTTTTGCCGTACTCAATGGCGTGCTGCGGGCAGCCGCAGATACAGGCCATGCAGTGGGTACAATGCCCCTCCCAGTGGGGTTTGCCCTCCCGCATCACAATGCAGTTGGTGAAGCACATTTTGGCGCAGCGGCCACAGCCATTGCAGGCCGGGGTGGTGTAAAAGGGGCTGCTTTTAATGCAAAAGCGATAGAAGAAACGGTTGACAACGCCGCTTTTTAGGCGGTCGGCCAGGGTTAGCTTTCCCCCCGGGAAGGGCTGATCCCCTGCGATGAGAGCGGCGGCTTCCAGAAGGGGCTCCCGCGCGGCATCAATGATCTTCTTCGCCTCTTCCTCTCCTGGCACCGGGAACATGGCCACATAGTTTTCCGGCATCACCAGCGGCCACACGCCGCGGTATTCCAGGCCCAGCTCCCCGCAGAGCTTGCGCAGGCGGGGCCCGGCTGCGCCGATATCATCCCCGCAGGTGAGGACGAAATAGGCTTTTCTGCTGCCATCAAAGCCGGTGCGGCGCAGCAGATCGGCAAAGACATGGGGGATCTGCCAGCCGTAGGTGGGACAGACAAAGACCCACGGTTTTTCGGAATGGAGGGAAGGCGCCAGGCCGCTTTTGAGGGCGGGGGCGGCATCCTCGGCGGTATCGTGCAGATGATCTGCCAGCAGCTGCGCGGCCCAGCGGCTGTTGCCGGTGCCGGTGAGGTAATAGATCATGCGGAAAAGCCTTCTTTCGGTTAGATTTATTCGGCCCAGTTCTGCAAAAGGCCATCGTAAACGGCGGTCTGGTGCTTGAATTCCTCGTAAAGGGCGTGGGCCCGGCCCAGGCGGTTTTCAAACAGGGCCCGATAGTAGCGGCGTGTGACCACATAGGTGCTGAGGGAGATGCGCTTGTAGTAGTAGCCGGCGGTATCCATCATATCGGCGTACTCGTACATCAGGTCCCACAGGGCATTGATGGCCTCGGTCTCGGGCTTTTCCACATTCTGCACTGCCTGCAGCTGACCCACGATCTCATCCAGCAGGCCGCTATCCATAATGCCGGCGGCGGCGAAGCTATCGCCCTTTTCCATGGCCTCACAGTAGGCTGCGTAATCCCGCTCGAAGCGGCGGCAGCTTTCCCCCGCCACGGCCTCGTAGCTCTCCTTGAACGCGCGGTAATCGGCCAGCACCTCATCCAGCACGCCAAAGTACCGGTAGCTGCCCAGCAGCGCCAGCATCTCATCGGAAAGGGTAGTGGGCGAGGCCTGCAGCTTTTTGAGCAGCAGCGGCGAAGCCGTGACCCCATTTTGCAGCAGTACAGCGGCGGTTTCGGTATCATCATTGGCCACAGCCAGGTCCAGCAAATTGCCGGTTTGGGCGCTTTCCACCCCGTAGCGCAGGGCCACAGTGGTGCTGTCCCCTTCGGGAAGGGCGGCCTCCTCCGCCGAGAGCGGGAAATGGGCCAGGTAAAGCGACAGCCGTTCGGCATTCCCCATGGCGGTGCAGTAGTAGGCAATGGAAGGCGCCGTGCAGCCGGTATCGGTGTGCTGCTCCTCCAGAGTGGAAAGCAGCTGCTGCCAATCCTGGCGCTCTGCTATGGTCAAGGCGGCAGGCTCCGCCCAGTAGAGATTGTGGTTTTCCCCGGTGGCACCGGCTTTGACCACCAGCTCCACCGTTTCGGCATTGCCGCTTTGCAGCGCGGCCCACAGCAGGCCGTCGCCATTGCGGTCGGTCACCGAAACATTGCCCTCATTGAGCAGCAGACGCAGGGTATCATTTTCCCCGTGGCGGGCGGCCCACAAAAGCTGCTCCGACTGTACCCGCAGCACCGATTCCTTTTCCAGCCAGCCCTGGCACAGCACTGTGACGACCCGGAGGGACGGCTCCCCCTGCTGCATGGCCCGCAGCCGCAGGCACAGGGCATGGGGCTCGCCATCGGCCAGGAGAGCCTGTAATTCGGCATCGGAGGCAACAGCACTGGCGCTTTCGCCGGTGATGGGATCGGTGAGAAGAACGGCATAGCGGTTCAGGCCCTCATCCTCCCCGGAAAGATAGCCTTCCGGCAGGTCCCCGCCCTGCTGCGCCCACACTCGCACGATGAAAAAATCCTCACAGGCGGTCCATTCCTCCACCGGCAGCACATTGATGCCGAAGGAGGCCCGCAGATCCAGAAGGGGCCGGTTCTGCTCATCAGTGCAGTAGCACAGGGTCACGGATCTGCCCTCCACCGTGGCGGGCTGCAGCACCCAGTGCTGCGCGCCGATGGTCAAAGCGGCGGGGTCGCCATCCGAGACGACCGAGCCGGAAAGGCCCAGCTGCTCCCACAGGGCGGCGTTATCGGGATCGGCCAGCCACTGAGGGCGGTCTTCCTCCGCGGCGGCAAATACCGCGGACAGTTTGTATTCTTTTTGCGCGCTGCAGGCAGTCAAAAATATCAGCATGACCGCCAGCAGCAGCGCCGTCCATCGTTTTAGCATAAGTCACTCCCAAAAATGGTTTTGTGCGGATATTTTACCATACTGCGGCAAAAAAGGCAAACGCAGGTGATGAACAAACTGTAAAAAAAGCCCCGGAACGGGCGGTTCCGGGGTGAGATGAGGGGCTGTTCAGCGGCGCAGAGCCTTGAGCTCAGCCTTGTGCTCCGGGGGGACGCGGAAGCTCTCCACTGCCTTTTGGATGGTTTTTTGCCGTACCCAGGGGGAAAGGCGGTCTTCGGTGAGGTAGGGCAGGATCTCCTCATACCGGAAGGCGAGCGCCGTGGCGAAATACCACGCCTGCATCATGCGGATGTAGTAGTGATCGCTTTCCACCGCGGCCACCCAGGCCGGGTACTCCGGGGAAAAATCCTCCCGCAGGTAGTGGGTCATCAGCATCTCGATGGCGAAGCGGACGGTGTAGGGGTGGGCATCCCCCAGCCAGCGGGTGACGCAGGGCAGCAGCTTTTCGCGGTTTTTGGCAAAGCAGACGGGCTTTAACAGGTCGCAGGTGGCCCAGTTATCGATCCGCGGCAGAAAGCGCTCCAGCCACGGCATCAGGGCCTCAAAGCTCTTTTCCCGCATCAGCAGCAGGGCATGGAGATTATTTTCCTCGTAGTAGGTGTGGGGCAGCTCCCGCAGGAAGAGCGCGGCCTGCGGCGTTTTGGCCAGGGCGGCGGCATAGCGGCGCAGGGCGGGCATCCGCACCCCGATGACGCGCTCCCACGCCACCCCCGGCATGAGGGCGGCATGGAAGGCACGGTATTTTTCATCCCGCAGGGCAAACAGGGCATCGGTGATCTCTCGCATGGGCAGCCTCCTTTTGGGGGTTTGGATGATAGGATTCTACCGCAAATAGGGTAAAAGCGCAAGAAGGGGCGGCCTGACCCACAAGGGAGGGCAGACCGCCGGAAGAAAAACATGGATAATATCAGTGCTTGGGGACCAGCAGGGCCCGCATGGCATTGAGGATGGCCAGCACCAGCACGCCCACATCGGCAAAGACAGCGATCCACATGTTGGCATCGCCGGTGGCGCCCAGCACCAGTACCAGCGCCTTGACCGCCAGGGCGAAGATAACATTCTGCCAGACGATCTTCATGGTGCGGCGGGAAAGCCGAACGGCCAGCGCCAGCTTGCTGGGGGCATCGTCCATCAGGACGATATCAGCGGCCTCAATGGCGGCATCGCTGCCCAGGGCGCCCATGGCGACACCGACATCGGCGCGGGCCAAAACAGGAGCATCATTGATGCCATCGCCGACGAACACCAGAGGAGAACCCGTTTGCAGCAGCTCCTCCACCGCAGTCACCTTATCGGCGGGCAGCAGCTCGGCCCGGTATTCATCCAGACCAAGCTCCCCAGCCACAGCCTGGGCTACGGCGGTCTTATCGCCGGTCAGCATCACGGTCTTTTCCACGCCCTCGGCCTTGAGGGTCCGAATGGCCTCGGCGGAATCGGGCTTGGGGGTATCGGCGATGACCAGATAGCCGAGATAATCATTATCGGCCGCCATATGGATAACGGTGCCGACCTCGGCGACCTCCCGGCAGGGAACGCCGATTTCCTTCATTAGGCGCTCATTGCCGGCGTAGATATGACGGCCGTCAATGACGGCTTCAATACCGCGGCCGGTGTGGTCCTTGGCGTCCTCGATCTCTTTTTCGATGGGCTTGCCGTAGGCGGCCACCACCGACTGGGCAATGGGATGATGAGAGAAGCTCTCGGCAGCGGCGGCGGTCGCCAGCAGGTCGTCCTCGGTTCCGGCGGCGGGGACGATATGGGTGACGGTAAAGCTGCCCTTTGTCAGGGTGCCGGTCTTATCGAATACGACGGTTTTGGCCTTAGCCAACGTTTCCATATAGCCGGCGCCCTTTACCAGGATGCCGCAGCGGGAAGCCCCGCCGATACCGCCGAAGAAGGTGAGCGGTACGCTGACAACCAGCGCGCAGGGGCAGGAAACGACCAGGAATACCAGGGCACGCTCCACCCAAGTGCCCCAGGGCTGGGAGAAGAACAGGGGCGGGATGACCGCCAGCAGGGCGGCGCCGATCACGACGCAGGGGGTATACCAATGGGCAAAGCGGGTGATGAAGCTTTCCACCCTGGCCTTTTGGTCGGCGGCGTTTTCCACCAGCTCCAGGATCTTGGCGGCGGTGGATTCGCCGTAGGCGCTTTGGGTCTGAACTGTAATGACACCGGTGAGATTTACCGTACCGCTGACCACCGGATCGCCCTCCGCCTTATCCTGCGGCAGGCTTTCGCCGGTTAGGGCGGCGGTATTCACAGCGGTGGAGCCCTCCAGGATCACGCCATCCAGCGGGATCTTTTCGCCGGGGCGGACGATGATGGTCTCCCCTACTTCCACTTCATCGGGGTCCACCTTTTCTTCCTGTCCATTCCGTACCACATTGGCGTAATCGGGGCGGAGATCCATAAGCTGGGTGATGTTGCGGCGGGTCTTGCCCACGGCAACGCCCTGGAACCATTCACCGATCTGATAGAACAGCATAACGGCGACGGCTTCCCGGTAATCGCCCAGTACAAAGGCGCCGATGGTGGCGACCGACATGAGGAATTCCTCGTCCATCAGGTCACCGTGCAGGATTTTGCGGATAGCACCCCACAGGACATCCCAGCCGACAATGAAATACGGCACACAGTAGGCCAAAAGCTTCCAGATGCCCTCCAGCGGGAGAACGAACCACACCAGTGCCAGCAGTACCGCCGCGGCGATAATGCGGGCCAGATGCTTTTTCTGTTTTCTTGTCATTTCGGTAATCCCCTTTCCCCGGTGATGGCGGAAAATATTACTTGAGCAGGATGCGGCAATCGGGTTCCACGCGCTTGCAGGTCTTTACCACTTCGGCCAGGATGTCATCGTAGCGGGCGTCATCGGCCTCCAGGGTGAGCTTCTGGGCCAGGTAGCTGACACGGGCATAGGTCACGCCATCAATTTTGGAAATGGCTTCCTCCATCTTGGCGGCGCAGTTGGCGCAATCCAGGTCTTCCAGCATATACATCTTTTTCATGTCAGTTTTCCTCCTTGGATGAATGATTGGTGGGATAGGAATGGTGGTCATGCTCGGTCAGGTGCTCAAAGCCCTGCCCGATGATGGTACGGACATGGTCATCCGCCAGGAAATAGTAGATGGTCTTGCCCTCCCGGCGGGAGGCGACCAGCTTATTTTCCCGCAGCACCTTAAGCTGGTGCGAGATGGCGGATTGGGTCATGCCCAGCAGCTCCGCGATGGCGCAGACACACAGCTCCGATTCAAACAGCGAATACAGAATCCGCATGCGGGTGGTATCGCCGAACACCTTGAAGAGATCCGAAAGGTCACAGATCAGCTCCTCCGGGGGCAGCTCCTGCCGCACCGTTTGCAGGATGGCGGTATGGTCATGCTTTGGCATCATTTCGACCTCCATTCATATGTTTTCTTGTTCATATGATAGCACGCTCATATGTTATTGTCAACAGCAAATTTGATTTTTCTTTGATAAAATATCAAAAAACAGGGGCGGCGAGAGGAATCGTCGGATGCGGCGTCGCTGCCCTTGACAGGCATCAGCCCGTCTGCGCCGGGCATAAGCCTGCCTGCGGGCGTTCCTGGCCTCCGGCCGATCCCTCCCGCCGCCCTGGAAAAGGACGCCAAAAAGCCCGGAAAACCGAGGTTCTCCGGGCCAACGGGGAATATCAAACTCAGCGGTAGTCTTTCCGCTCGTTTAGGCGCTTCTTTTCTTCGGGCTTCAGGTCCAGGCCGATGGTACCGCCGGGGTTCATGGTGTAATCGGGGTCAAAGTAATCCTTGAGCACCCGGAACACCCCGTATTCCTTCTCACCGATGTAGCCCTCCAGCCACGGGGCGAACATCTTGCCGATGCCGTGATGATGGCTGATGGCCGCGCCGGATTTCTGGATCGCATCCAGAATGGTGGTGTGGTAGCGCTTAAATTCAGCGGCATCGTTCATCCGGGTGATGAAGATGAAGTACAGGTTGGCGCCCTGCGGGTAGCAATGGCTCATGTGCGTGGTGACGATGGTATTGGGCAGCGCATGGCAGACCGCGCGCACATCGCGGTGCACCTGCGCCATATTGGACCAGTTGACGCTGCACTCCAGCGTATCGGTGATGACGCTGAAATCCATGAGGGTATCGCGGAGGTAAGGGTCATTGAAGCGGCCCTTTTCCCAGCTCTTGGTCACATAGCCGGTCATGGGCATGGCACCAAAGCGGCGGGCAATGCGGTGGATATTCTTCGCCACATTTTTGGAAAAGCCCTTTTCGCCATCGGTAAAGCCCAGGAACATACAGCGCTCCATATCCTTGTAGCCCAGCTTATCCAGCAGTGGGGCCAGCGGTGTTTCATCCACATTGTAGAGCTTGAGCATCAGGTGGGTCTCTTCGGGGTCGGAAAGGCGAAACACCGAGGAATAGCCGCATTCGCACTGCATCATCTCCCGGGCGGCCGCCATGGCGGTCTCCCAATCCCGGAACATGTAGGAGAAGCGCTTTCGGTTTTCCGGCTGCCAGCGGAATACCTTGAGGGTCACTTCGGTAAGGGCGCCGAAAGTGCCCTCCGAGCCCATCATGATCTGGTTGAGATCGGGGCCGGTGGCCTCCCTGGGATAATGGGGAGTGACGATGCGGCCGATGGGGGTGGCGTACTTCTGCGAAAGGACGATATCGGCGATGGTGCCATAGTAGGTGCTGTTCTGGCCCGCGCCGCGGGTGACCACCCAGCCGCCCACGCTGCTGTACTCGAAGGACTGGGGGAAATGGCCGCAGGTATACTGCCGCTTGGCGCCAAAGCGATTGGGGGCATCCTGCAGGGCTTCCTCCAGCGCGGGGCCGGAAAGCCCCGCCTGCACCGTGATGGTCTGGTCCACCTCATTGAAGCTGAGGATCTTATTGAAGCGCTTTCGCATATCCAGCGAGATGCCGCCCTTGATGGGCTCCACGCCGCGGGTAACGGAGCTGCCGCCGCCGTAGACATACAGCGGGAGCTTATGCTCCGCCGCATAATGGACAAGCTCTTCTACCTGCTCGGTGGTATCGGGGTAGACCACCACATCCGGCAGGCTGTCGATCTGCTTGTGCCGCAAACGGAGAAGATCGTAGCCGGTGCAGCCATAGGCCACCGAAAGTCTTTCGTAATCCCCCGTGGTAACAAATTCTTTCCCGACGATCTTTTTCAGCGCCTCCAGGTGCTCCGGGGCGATGCGAGAGGGGTGATCCGGGAGAGAGACCTGATCAAAGCCGATATCATCGGTGTAGTCCCGGAAGTCCTCATCGGTCATATGGAAGGCTTCCTTCATCATCTTGTAGAGGGATTCCTTGGGGTACTTGAAAAACGCGGGATCGCCCCAGCGGAAGATGGAACGATAGCTGCCCACCGGGGCGGGAGTCAGCAGCCACTTGGGCTCGAAGCCTTTGTACGGTTTATTGCTCATGGTCATTCTCCTTTTCGGTTTTCTCTTCCAGCAGGCCGGAGGTGATGATGATATCCACCCCCAAGCCCAGCACATTGGGCAGCACCGCTTCTCCCCGCTTCATCGGACGGGTCACACGGGCGCGGTTAATTTCCCGCATGACATCGAAAATTTTATCCTTGGGTATTTCGGCCGAGGTGCGTACACTGATGACCGGGACCTCCGGAAAAACGGTGCGCACCGTGGTGCAGAGGGTACGGGTGGGGCAGGTCATCTCGGCCGTGGCGAACTGTTCCCCCCGTTTACAGGCATTGCCGGTGACGGTAAAACGGCCGTCCCGCTCTTCGATGCGCAGGGTGCAGCCCCGGGGACAGACGATGCAGGTCAGCTCAGTCATGCTCCATCACCTCAATTTCCAGTTTGATCTGCGAAGCCGCGGTCAGCGCCTGGGCGGAAAGATCCAGCTCCAGCCGTTCCATCTCCGGCGGGCGGAGGAAGGGGTACCGGCGGGTGTATATTTCCCGGCCATCGGCTGTAATGACAAGGCGGCAGGGGCCCAGGTTTTCCCGGCTGCGGAAGTAGACAGTCACGGCGGAACGGTCGGCTGCAACATCCAGCTGCTGGGGCACAGCATACAGCAGCCCCTCCCCCGCCATGATGGGAATGAGGGTTCTTTGCTGCCCCGGACGGTACCGGGCCGCGCTTTTTCCGGCGGCTTCTCCGCTTTCGGAGACATAGTCCACCAGGTCATTGACATGCAGGGCATTGCCGCAGGAGAATACACCGGGGACCGAGGTCATCAGCCCGGCATCGCAGACGGGGCCTTTGGTTTTGGGATCGATGGCCGCGCCAAGGCCCTCGGCCAGCTCGTTCTCCGGGATGAGCCCGACCGAAAGGATGAGGGCATCGCATTCCACGATCTGTTCGGTGCCGGGGATGGGAACCATGCACTCATCCACCTGGGAAATTTCCACCGCAGTCAGTCGATCCTGCCCAAAAACGCGGGTGACGGTATGGGAGAGATAAAGCGGGATATTGTAATCATGCAGGCACTGGTGGATATTGCGGGTGAGCCCGGAGGGGGTGGATTTGGCCTCGTAGACGCCCAGCACCTGGGCGCCCTCCAGCGTAAGGCGGCGAGCCATGATAAGACCGATATCCCCGCTGCCGAGGATGACGCACTTCCGGGTGGGCAGCTGACCCAGCAGGTTGGTAAAATGCTGGGCACACCCGGCAGTAAAGACCCCGGCCGGGCGGGTGCCATGGATGGAGACCTGCTTGGCAGTCCTCTCCCGGCAGCCGGTGGCCAGCACCAGCGCTTTGGCGGCCACCGTTTCCACGCCATCCCGGTTTACCAGGGTGACGGCAAAACCCTCAACGGTCTTTTGGATGCGGGTGACGAAGGTGAGGGTCCTCGCTTGCAGCCCCAGGGCATGAAATTCATCGGTGAAGCGGCCGGCGTATTCCGGGCCGGAGAGCTTTTCCCCATACCGCACCAGGCCAAAGCCATCGTGGATGCACTGTTTGAGGATACCGCCCAGGCGGGCTTCCCGCTCAATGAGAAGAACCTGAGCGCCGTTTTGGTGGGCAGCAATGGCCGCGGCCAGCCCGGCCGGTCCCCCGCCGATGACCAGAACATCAACGGTAAGCATGCTTTCTCCCTCCTTCGTCATTTGGTTTTGCCATAGGTGATGACCGCTTGCTCGGAGGATTTTCTGACCTCCTCCAATGGGCAGTCCAGGTATTCGGCGATGATCTGAGTGACCAACGGCGAGCAGAACCCGCCCTGGCAGCGGCCCATGCCGGGCCGCACCCGCTTTTTGATGCCATCCACCGTGGGAACCGGGATGGGCGAACGCAGGGCATCCAGAATTTCTCCCTTGCTTACCTCCTCGCAGCGGCAGATGATGATGCCGTAATCGGGGTTCTGCCGGATGAGGGCGGCCCGCCGCTCATCGCTCATTTCCCGCAGGACGGGCGGGCCGTGACGGATGGGATCGTAGTTTTCGTTCTTTTCCACCGGTTTAAACGCGGAAAGATAATCGACCGCCATTTTTTCGATATCCAGCGCGACGGCCGGGGCAGTGGTAAGCCCTGGGGACTGGATACCGGCACAGTGCAGAATGTTGCCGGTTTTGCGGCCCATTTCGATGATGAAGTCCTCCTCGAAGGTGGGGGCGCGCACCCCGGTAAAGTAGGTAATGATATCCCCCTGGGAAAGGGTGTGCATGGTGCGCTGCTGCTTTTGGAACACATGGTCGATGCTTTCCCGGTGGGTTTCGGTATTCTCTTTTTCCCAAGTTTCTATGGCATCGGGGCCAACCAGCAGGTTATCGTGGACGGTATGCAGAATGCCGCCGCCTTTGGAGTGGTGAGTGTTCCGGGTGATATCCATGACCGAAGCGATGGTGTGCATATAGGCCCCGGCCTTTTTATCCAGGATGGAATTGGTGCCACGGCGGGGATGAATGGAGAAGAAGCGGTCCCCCGCCATGGCGGCGATCTCCTCCGCGAAGACGCCGGCGGCATTGATGACCAACGCGGGATAAACGGTGCCGCGGTTGGTGGTGACGCTATGTATTTTGCCATCCTGTACCTCCATGCCCAGCACGGCGGTATTCAGCGAGACCTCGGCACCGTTCTGCACGGCGTTTTCGGCATAGGCGATGGTAAGCCCATAGGGACAGACACAGCCGGAGGACGGATTGGAGATGGCGAAGGCAAAACGGAGATTGGGCTCCCGGCGGCGCAGCTCCTCCCCGGAGATGAGCTCGGTATCGGCGATGCCATCCCGATTTTTACGGACGCGGCAATAGAGGGCGATGAGGGGCTTGAGCCAGGCTTTTTCGAAGCAGACATACTGCCCCACCCGCTTAAAGGGAACATCGAGCTCCCGGCAGAGCTGATCGTACATGGCATTGCCCCGGCGGACATAGTGGTGCTTGAGAGAGCCGCGGGAAAGATCGATGCCGGGGTGGACCTCGCCGTCATTGCGGCCGGAAGCCTGCAATGCCAGATCGGCTTCCTTTTCCACCAGCAGGATATCCAGCTGCCATTTGGAAAGCTCCCGGGCGATGGAGGCCCCGGAAATGCCCCCGCCGATAATAAGGACATCCGGCTTTCTGCCTTCCAGGGCGGTATCCCGCAGAGTGGGGATGCGGATGGACTGCTCCCCTGCCTCATCGCAGCGGATATCATTGACCACATGGGTGGTACTGTATTTTTCGGCTGCCAGGGAACAGGCTTCCACCGTTTCTGCCCAGGCGGGCAAATGCCCCGAAAGCACGATGCAGCCATCCGTTAGGGTGGCCGTGACCGCCGGGCCAAAGCGTTTTTTCAGCCGCCGGTTTATCCTGCGGATGTCCATTTTCCGGCACCTCCTGTTCGTGTCGGCCAAGCGGCCGACTCTATACCCAAATGATAGCGCCTGCCGGGAGAGATGTCAAGACGGCAAAGGGACGGGTGAGATAAAATTTCCGCAAATTTTACACCGCCGGGCAGGATGGACAGCCGCCCGCTTTCATGGTACAATTCGGGGTAGAAACAGGAAAGGAGCTGGCATATGGCCGCACCGAGAAAGGATAACATCAAGGAAAAGATATTGCAGGCCACCACCGAGCTGCTCAAGACGACCGCGCTGGCCGATATCTCGCTGGCGGAGATCGCGGCGGCGGCCGGGATCTCCAAGGGCTGTCTCTTATACACATCTGACGCTGCCGACGATACTCCTTGTGTA
>OJPW01001336.1_pt1 | contig 14044 bp, 10 predicted proteins | sample 1598571 | NCBI WGS metagenome assembly OJPW01 (sample SAMN03922493, study PRJEB24848) | human gut metagenome | isolation source: stool sample | host: Homo sapiens | place: Germany | collected 2011-05
AAAAAAAGGTACGTTAAAATGCGGCGGAAATCAAGACGAAAAATCAAGGGAAAGCGGAGAAAAACTTTGTATCTAAATAACGTACAATACTTTTCACCATTAGAACATGACCGAAGGGTGATTGTTTTTCTCTGTATTTTTTGTTTTTAACTTATTTTAAAAGAGGTTTTTATGTCTTCCAGAAAACTTTTTTACATGACGACGGTTTGCACGTTTTTGCTGTCGTTTAACCATGCGATGGCGGAAACGATCGTTTGTCCGGGTGGCAACTGCAACAATAATACTGTCAGCTCCTTGGGCGGTGACGCCTCCCAAATGGATGTCAACGAGGGGGGAACGGCCAACGGCAATGAAGTGAGCAACGGCGGTGTGATGAACGTCAATAAAGGCGGAGTTGCCAACGGCACTTCCGTCAGAACGGATTTTTGGACCGGCGGTACGGTCAATGTCAATGACGGTGGAACCCTGAATGATACGAATATTAGCGCGGGAACAATCAACGCCGGTGCCGGTTCGACCGTTTCCGGGACTAATATGGACGGCGGTGAGCTAAATGCGGCCGCCGGCAGCAATGTGAGCAAGACACAAGTTAACAGCGACGGCATCATGAATGTGGAAGCGGGAGCAACGGTTAATACCGTAGCAATTAATGACGGCACGTTGAATTTAAAAGACGGTGCGACAGTCAGCAATGTCGCCTCTGGAGGACATATCTCTGCCGGAAAAGATGTCGTTATTGATGGCTTGTTTATGAGTGAGCGCGGGAGTTTTGACTTTTCGACCGATATGACGATTAAAAACGGTAAATATGAAAAAGACTATGGAGAAACACAAGAAAAGACTTTTTCGATTGAAAACAATAAGGCAGACGGCTTTGTCATCAACGGCGGTTCTTCCTTTACCGTAACCGAAAACGGATCATTGTCAAACAGCGTCGTCAAAGGTCCCGATGACGGGTACGGTTCCGGCGGCAAGCTGATTTCGGTAGACAAAAACACGTCAATCGACAATGTAACGATAGAAGAAGGCGGCCGATTTGAAATTTCGACCGACACGACGGTAAGCAACAGTACCAACAACGGGCAAAACGTTTCGATCAAGGATCATGTTGCCGACGGATTCGTTTTGGATAACGGCCAGTCCCTGATTGTGCGGGGCGACGGCACCGCCAACGGAACGGTGGTCAATCAGGGCAAGCTGACAGCGGAGTCGGGCGCAAAGCTGAACGATACGACGGTTAACGGCAGCCTGGACATCGTTGACGGCGTTACCGCCGACAATACCAATATCAACGCCGGCGGCAGCCTGAACGTTTCCGGCGGCAGCCTGAATAACACGACCGTTGCCGGAGAAGGAAAACTGACGGCCGACGGCGGTAAATTCGACGGCCTGACGATGGAAGAGGGCAGCCGTTTCGATCTGACCACGGATGTTGAGATTGCCGACGGCAAACAACAGTCCGCAGACGGCGAAAACGCTTTTTCGATTGCGGATAAAAAGGCGGAAGGTTTGCATGTAACCGACGGCAATAAATTTACCGTCAAAGGGGACGGCGCGGCCGAAAACACGTTGGTCGCTTCCGGCGGTTCGATTACGGTTGACGGCAGCGGCAAAGTAAATAATCTGACAATTGAAAACGGCGGCGGTTACAGCCTTTCCAGCACCAACACGGCAACCGGCGTAGTGGTCAAAGACAGTGAAGGAAACGAACATCGTTTTAATATTGCCGATAATAAAGCCGTCGATGCCTATTTGACCGCAAACGGCAGTCTGAGCGTTGACAGGGACGGTTTGGCGCAGAATACGACAATCGACGGCGGCACGTTGAGCGTCAATTCGGGCGCGGTTGACGGCACGCACCTGAAAAGCGGCCGGCTGGATTTGAACGACAGCCTGAAAGTGACCAATACGACGGTTGACGGCGGTTCGGTTACGTTTGAAAATTCCGCAGCTGACGGCATGGTTATCAACGGCGGCAGCGTCGATGTCCGCGACGGTGAGTCGTCGCTGGCAAACGGCATTGTCAACGGCGGTTCGCTGCGCGTCGGCGGAAGCACTTACGGCCTTATCGTCAACGGCGGTTCGGTCAGTATCGTCAGCGGCGGCATGGCCGACAACACGGTTGTCAACGGCGGCAGCCTTGACATGAAAGGAACCATGAAAAACACCGTGATCAAAGACGGCGGTTCCGTCACCGGCAGCAGCCTTGCCGTCGGCAACATTGTTTTTGAAAATACGGTGGTGGAAAAGGGCGGTTCGCTTACCATGGGCAATATCGGCAAAAACAAAACCTTTGCCAGCGGCACGCTGGTGGAATCCGGCGGTTCGCTGACGGTGCGCTATAAAACCGAGCTGACGGATCTGACGGCCGAAAAGGATTCGATTCTGGACATCAACAAAGACGTGGTGATGAAGGGCGATATCCTGATCGACCGGCAGGCGGTAATGGGCGGCAGTTTTGATTACAATTCCATCTTTACTTCGGAAAATATTTCCTCGCTGACCGTCAGCAACGGTATCAACGACATTTTCAAAGATACGCTGATCAACAACGCCAAAGGCAAAAATCTGGTATTTAAAGACGGCAAATACGATATTACCGGCGGTGCGGCGGAAGAAGGCAGCAGCCTGGCAACCGTTTCCGGCTGGAACAATATCGGTATTGAAGGCAGCGAAAACCGGCAGGCGGCCGTATCGCTCTTCGGCGACCTGGCCTATGACGGCACTTTAAACATCGGCCGGTTCGGCACCCTTGATTTTGCACAAAACAACCTGAAGCTTTCCGGCGACGTGGAAAACGAAGGTGTTTTGTCACTGACAAACGGTAAGGAAAGCGGCCGCCGGGCAACCGTTGCCGGCGATTATACGGCAAAAAGCGGTGCGCTTCTCCATGTCAACGTCGATTCTGAAAAAGAAGTTTCCGATGTGTTGAAAATTGACGGCGACGTCAAAGGCAGCACCGGTGTAGTGGCGCATGTCGTTTCCGAAGATGTTAAGCCGGAAAACAAAATCCTGTTTGTCGAAGCGCCGAACGACGATGCTTCGACCGCAGCCGATTTTTCGATTTACCGGGTATACGGCAGCGCTTATAACTGGGGGACCGTTCACGAAAACAACAACTGGTACCTGAACGGCAATTCCGATGAAGTGACCGGCGAAGTCGTTGCCTATGCCGGCCTGCCTTCCGCAGCGTTTGAACAGACCAGAAACGTGGTCGGCAACGTTTTCGCCAAAGCGGCAAACGATAAGGACAACTGCGGAAACTGCGGTCTGTATGATCACGCCTGGGACGGCAAAAAGCTTTCCAACCTGTGGGTGGTACCGGGTTATCATTCGGCCAAAGTCGATTCTCCGTTTGAGTTCGACGCTGATATTTACGGACTGGAGGCCGGTTATGACGTGCAGCTTAATCCGTATCACAAGCTCGGTTTGTTTGTTTCCTACCGCCAGGGCGAATACGACTTCTCCGGCAAAGGCGACGACTATTACGCCAAGACCGGCGGCAGTATAGACATTGACAGTTATCTGGCCGGTTTGTACCATCGCTACGATACGCAGATCAAAGGCCGCAGCGCATGGCTGATGTCCTCGCTTTACGGCGGCTGGCAGAAAGCCGATCTGAAATCCGACGACGGCGTTAAAGCCGATACCGACGGCCTGGAATACGGTGCCGCTTTGGAAGCCGGCGTCGTCTTTATGCCGGCAACCGACGTTATGGTTGAACCGACGGTCGGCGTGCGTTATGTCCATATCGATTTTGATACCGTTCGCGACGGTCTGGGCAAAACCGCCCGTTATGACGACGTTTCGGAAACCGAACTGGAATTCGGCGTTAAGGCGGAAAAAACGTTTGAGTACGGCGACGGTTACGCCAAACTGTTCGTCAAACCGAGCGTGGTTCAGACGTTCGGCGACGGTGACGTGCGGATAACCAGTCTCGGCAGCGTCAGCGGACTGGAGGACATGACGCTGGGACGGGTGATCGTCGGCGGCAGCATGGACTTCACAAAACAGCTGAACGGTTTTGCCGACGTCGGCTATACCTTCGGCGGCGACTACCGGGATCTAAATTTCAACCTCGGTGTCAACTACGCGTTCTGATTGCCGTTTCTCCCGCAAAATCGGAAAACCCCGTTTGCAGAAAACGGGGTTTTCTTTGTCCGTCGGAAATGTTTTTCCTTTCCTGAGGGGAAAATGTCGTTTCCACCGCAAAACGTTCCGTTTTTTTCCGGCGCAAAATCCTTTTTTCGACTTGATGGAAGGGGTGTCAAAAGAGCCTTTCGACGCTTTCCGAAAACGTTGTTTTCGCGCCGCCGGCAAAATGTTGTCAAGGAAAAACCGAATTGATAACATATTGTTTATACAACAAAAAATTGTTGAAAAGTGACAATTTTTTTGATTGTTTTTTTAAAAATGAAATATATCTTGCAAATCTGAAATAAAAAAACCGGAGAAGTGATTAACACCCGTTGTTGACAATGAAGAATGCAAAAGGGGGATATTTTTTGATTTTAAGATAAATTTAAATGCAGTGGTATTAATTTTTAACCGGGGTGAAAAACATGACAGACTATTCGAACATGACTCAAAACGATTATTGGCATGACTTTAACGTAAAAGCTGTCGGAAGAGAACGGGCAAGAAACGATCCAAATCTTTCGGCCGCGGCTGCCTGTTCCGATTATAGACGGAAAAATAGAGCGCTGCCTGAAAAATACCGGTAAGGGCAATAGTGATGAAGTTTTTGTTTTACGGCCCGGCAATTTTTATCTCGTTCCTGTTTTTGTTCTTTTTGTTTGATCATAAAGGCACTTGTCTGGAAAACGGCGGGGTATGGGACGAAAAGGCAAAACGCTGCCGCTACGATTGTCTGTTGTGGACGCATAAAACGGGTTGTGTCCGGTTGGATGATGCTGTTTTGGCCGCATTGGACCGGTGCGGACATGATGCAAAATGCCATGATCATGTTTTGGAAAAGGTGCTTCCGGGGCTTTGCCTGAAATATAAAGGAAAATACGATTCCGAAAGTAACAGCTGCAATTTTGAAGAAACTGCGGATTAAAATTTTTGCAAAACAGTAAAGAAAGTATGTATCAAGATCAACGGAACATATTTTCGGATATCATTAATGACGGAAAAAATATGTATCGGGAATATTTTCAGCCCCGCAATGCCGGTAATCGTTATCGGAAAGATTGTATTATTCCTGATATTATTTATAACATGATATCTTCTCGGGATATTCTGAAACAGCTGGATCAATACAAAGATAATCTTGATCATTGGGATGAAATGGTTGATAAACCATATATGTCAAGACTTCCGCCGGCGGGAAAATATATAAACGCATATAAAAAAGGAAAAAAACAATGCACGTATGGGAGCCTGCGCCATAAATGCTTTGGATGAGGCCGGCTCTTTTGTCCGGATTCGGGTTGAGCTTTGTTCTGGCAAAATTGGAAAATGAGGCGGGCTATTCCGATGAGGCGCCGGATTTTGACCGGGTGTCCGAAGGAATGGAGATATATTACTATCTCTTTTACGGCGCGTTTATATTGTCGTCCTTTCTGGCCATGTATAAAATGCTTCGGTACCGGAAGGAAACTCCGGAGAAATAAGCGTTCCCGAAAATGAGGGCGGATCTTATGACGGATCTGCCCGTTTTTTGCTTTTCCGGGCAAAAGCGGCGGAAATTTGTACTTAAAACTTGCCAAAACGCGGACTTTGCGCTATTTTAGCCCTGATTTTTTTGACAGGATAAGGGAAAAATGACGGATTTATTTGACGGCGGCGCCGCAGCCGAAAGCAACTATTCGGCGCAGGATATTCAGGTTTTGGAGGGACTGGAGGCCGTCCGGGCGCGTCCCGGCATGTATATCGGCGGCACCGACGAACAATCGCTGCATCATCTGGTGGCGGAGATTCTTGACAACTCAATGGACGAAGCGGTGGCCGGTTTTGCCAACCGGATCGAATTGTCGTTGAACGCCGACTATTCGGTAACCGTGACCGACAACGGCCGCGGCATTCCCGTCGATTCCCATCCGAAATATCCTGACAAGTCCGCTTTGGAAGTGATCATGACCATGCTGCACTCCGGCGGCAAGTTCGGCGGCAACGCCTACAAGGTTTCGGGCGGTCTGCACGGGGTCGGCTCTTCCGTCGTCAACGCCCTTTCCGAAAGCCTGACGATCGAAGTTGCCCGCGACCGCAAACTCTATCGCCAGCACTATGCCAAGGGACGCCCGCTCGACAAGCTGGAAATGGTCGGCAATGCGCCCAACCGCCGCGGCACCAGCATCACTTTCCGTCCCGATCCGGAGATTTTCGGCGCCAACTGCTGCTTTTCGCCCAACAAGCTGTACAGAATGGCGCGTTCAAAGGCCTTTTTGTTCAAGGGAATTCATATTTTGTGGAAATGTGCGCCGGAACTTTTGTGCGAAGGCGACGTTACGCCGGCGGAAGCCGAACTGCATTTCCCCAACGGCCTGCGCGATTTTCTCAACTATCAGATCGGCAGCCGCACCACCGTCAATCGCATGCCGTTTGCCGGCGAGTCGCTTTTGGCGGGCGACGAAGGCAAAGTCGAATGGGCGGTTACCTGGCCGGAAGATGAAAACGGCTTTTGCCACTCTTACTGCAATACCGTCATCACCCCGCAGGGCGGCACCCACGAACTGGGCTTCAAATCGGCTCTTTTGCGCGGATTGAAAGAATACGCGGAAATGGCCAACGTCAAAAAAGCGGCGGCGGTTACCGGCGAAGATTTCTTAAGCGATGCCTGCATTATGCTTTCCGTTTTTATCCGCGATCCGGAATTTCAGGGGCAGACCAAAGACAGGCTGACGTCAAGCAAGGCGGTGCGGCTGGTCGAACAGGCGGTCAAGGATTCTTTCGACCACTGGCTTTCCTCCGATTCCGAAAACGCCGCGGCGCTGATGGAATACGTGATTGCGCGTTCGGAGTTCCGCCGCCGGAAAAAGGAAGAGAAAATCCAAAACCGCAAAAGCCCGACCAAACGGTTGCGCCTGCCGGGCAAACTGGCCGACTGTTCGAAAGCGGCGGCCGAAGATACCGAAATTTTTATCGTCGAGGGCGATTCGGCGGGCGGTTCCGCCAAACAGGGACGCGACCGCATGACGCAGGCGATTCTGCCGCTGCGCGGCAAAATCCTGAACGTGGCTTCCGCTTCGCTTGACAAGATTACCCAGAACCAGGAAATCAAGGACATGATCGAGGCGCTGGGCTGCGGTATCAAGGACAATTACAAGGAAGAAAACCTTCGCTACGAAAAAATCATCATTATGACCGATGCTGACGTCGACGGGGCCCACATTACTTCGCTGTTGATGACTTTCTTCTATCAGCAGATGCCGAAGCTGATCGAAAACGGACATTTGTTTATCGCCACCCCGCCGCTGTATAAAATTTCCGCTGCCGGCAAGAATTTTTACGCCCTGGACGACGACGACAAGGACCGGATTCTGAAAAAGGAAGTCAAAGGCAGTCAGAAGGCGGAAATCAGCCGCTTTAAAGGGCTGGGCGAAATGAGCGCGCAGCAGCTCAAGGAAACGACCATGGACAAGTCCAAACGGACGCTTTTGAAAGTTCTGATTCCTTCGGCCAACACCGAAGAAGGTAAGGAAGAGGCCTTTGAAACCCGGCGGATGGTCGAACGCCTGATGGGCAAAAATCCGGAATCGCGCTTCAAGTTCATCATTGAACGCGCCAAATTCGTTGATGATCTGGACATTTAAATGATTCGTCCTTACCGCAAAGAAGACGCTGTCGTTTTGACGGAAATCTGGCTGACCGCCAGCCTTCGCGCGCATGACTTTGTCAATGACGCTTTCTGGCGCTCCAGGGCAGCCGAAATCCAAGAAGTCTGGCTGCCGGGGGCCAAAACTCTGGTATGGGAGGAAAACGGCCGGCCGGCTGCCTTTGTCAGCATTATTGATAATGAATATATCGGAGCGCTGTTTGTCGAGCCGTCGCGGCAGGGACGGGGGATCGGTTCCGGGCTTTTGTCTTTCGTGCAAAACGGGCGGAAGAATTTAAAACTGCGCGTTTATGCCAAAAACAAACGCGCGGCGGCGTTTTATGTTCGGCACGGATTCCGTGAAGAGCAAAAGGGAATCGATGAAAATACCGGGGAAGAAGAACTGCTGATGACATGGCGGAATCCCAAAGCAGCGCCCGGTCGGAAAAAATAATGGAATACAAGGCGGAAAAACGTTATTTTTTTTTCCCGGCGGAGAACGAAAAAAAAGACTTGACATTTTGAAATTATTTGGGTAGTTATGTAATCACTTTCAAAGATGGCGTATTTTTGAAGGTACTTGAATGGGGTTATAGCTCAGCTGGGAGAGCGCTTGAATGGCATTCAAGAGGTCAGCGGTTCGATCCCGCTTAGCTCCACCAATTTCATAAGCCGGTTGCAGAACCGGCTTTTTTGCTTTTGTATGAAAATGCGGCGTGTTATGCCGGAGTTTGGGCGAAAATCAAAATTTTGAAAACTGTCGGATTGCTGTTTTTTATGATAAAAAACATTTGACATTAGGCTTTTTTATTGTAATATTCCGCTTGTTGCCGGCCGATGCGCCGTTTTTATGACAAGACGCGGCGAAATTAGGCAGAGAAGGCGAATGGTTCCATTCGCTCGACGGAAGCAAAAATTATTCTGAAACTTGAAAACGTACTTATGGGGCTGTAGCTCAGCTGGGATGGCTAAGCGAAAAAGCTCCGGCGGAGGTTTTTCGTCTGCAACATCTTGTCTGCCTTATTTGAGCAAGGGAAGCGACAGCAACCGCGGCGAAATTAGGCAGGGAAGGCGAATGGTTCCATTCGCTCGACGGAAACAAAAATTATTCTGAAACTTAAAAACCTATTTATGGGGCTGTAGCTCAGCTGGGAGAGCGAATGGTTCGCAATCATTAGGTCGGGAGTTCGATCCTCCTCAGCTCCACCAATTCAGAAAAACGCGGCATAAACCGCGTTTTTTTATTACCGTAAAACAAAAGGAGAAAATGATGAAGGGCAGCCGGATGAATCTGTCTTTCGGGCCGGAGATCATCTTTGACGACGCCGAATTTCAGCTCGGCGACAAGGACAAGGCGGGAATCGTCGGCGTCAACGGCGCCGGCAAGACGACGCTTTTCCGGCTGTTGCGCGGCGAGATTGCGCTTGACGGCGGTACTTTGTCCGTCGGCCGGGCGCGGGTCGGCTATCTGCCGCAGGAAATTGTTTTTGACCGTGAAAACGAAACGGTGTGGGAGTATCTTTCCGCCGGCCGTCCGCTGCAGAAAATCAAAACCGAACTGGAAGAAATTTACCGGCGGCTGGAAACCGCGCCGGAAGCCGAACATGAGCGGCTGCTTGAGCGTATGGCTTATTTGCAGGAACAACTGGATTATTTTGACCAGTATGAGGCCGATGACATTCTGCTCTCGTTGATGGAAGAAATGAAAATCGATGCCGATCTGCTGGACCGGCGGCTGGCCGAACTTTCCGGCGGTCAGAAGTCGAAGCTGGCGTTTGCCCGGGTACTTTATTCCAAACCGGAAGTTTTGTGTCTGGACGAGCCGACCAACCATTTGGATGCGGCAACCCGGGATTATGTTACCGATTATCTTAAAAATTACAAAGGTTCGGTACTGATTATCAGCCATGACGTTGATTTTTTGAACCGGATCGTGCGCAAAATCGTGTTTATCAACAAAGTAACGCATAAGATTTCGGTTTATGGCGGCAATTACGATGTTTTTAAAAAGCAGCGGGCGGAAGAACAACGGGCGCGCGAACGGCAGATTTCGTTGCAGGAACGGGAAATAAAAAAGCTGGAAGATTTCGTGCAGCGGGCCAGAGAAGCGTCGCAGACAAACCATAAGCTGAAGCGCAAAGGCCAGGAACGCGCGTTAAGGCTGGAGAAAATGCGTGACCGGCTGCCGGTGCGCGAACGCCCCTACCGGCGGGTGAAAATGGATATCCGTCCCAAACGGGAAGGCGCGACGGTGCCTTTGAGCGTGGAAGAACTGAGTTTCCGCTATCCCGGGCAGCGTTTCCTTTACCGCAAATTGTCGTTTAAGCTTTCAGGAGGCGAACGTTTTCTGGTGGTGGGCGAAAACGGTGTCGGCAAATCGACACTGCTGAAGCTGATTATGGGCTTTCTGCCGCCCGTTGACGGACAGATTCGTTTTAATCCGAAAACCGACGCTGCCTATTATGCCCAGGAACTGGAACAGCTTGATGCGGACAAAACCGTGTTTGAAAACGTGGAAACCGACGGTTACAACGAATGGCAGCTGCACGGCATTTTAAGCAATTTCCTTTTTTATGAAGACGACATCAACAAAAACGCGGCCGTTCTTTCGCCCGGCGAAAAGGCGCGGGTGGCATTGTGCAAACTTTTGCTGCAAAGGGCAAACCTGCTGGTTTTGGACGAACCGACCAACCACCTGGATCCGGAAACCCAGGCGGTGATCGGCGGCAATTTCCGTCAGTTTGAAGGAACCATCCTGGTGGTCAGCCACAACCCTTCCTTTGTTGAACAGATCGGCATCAGCCGGATGCTGGTGCTGCCGTCGGGCGAAATCCGGGATTATTCCCGCGAGCTGTTAGAATATTACTACGAATTGAACACGGCGGACGAAGAATAGCTTCCGTCTGTGCGGCAAAGCCGTTCCTGCCGCTTAAAAAGCGGATTCGCCTGTGGGCGGAAAGCCTTAAGAATTTGAGAAAAAATGTGCCGGCAGACCGGGCGGACAATTTTCCCTTTGTCGTTTTTTTAAAATAATATCTATGTTTTTCAATCAGATATGTGAGATTAAATAAAAAAGATAAAAATTTTTTATCCCTTAAGCGTTACTTAAGTTTATAATGTTGTATTGTTCTTGTAAGCAGTTAACCAAAACATTTTTTAGGAGAAAACACATGAACAAATTACTCGCAGTATCTACTTTGGCTTTGATGATCGGTTTTGCCGGTGCGGCTCATGCCCAGTATCAGGGCGCCATGGCTCCCCGCGGCGGATTCACCGGACCGGGACTGGCCGTTTCGACCGTTGCCGAAGCCAACAAGATGAGTGACGACCAGCCGGTTGTTCTGGTCGGACAGATTCAGCAGAGCCTGGGCGACGAAAAATATCTGTTCAAAGACGCGAGCGGTACCATCACCATTGAAATCGACGACGAAGACTGGCGCGGCGTCAACGTTACTCCGGAAGACACCATCGAAATCAGCGGCGAAGTTGACAAAGACCTGTTTGACATCAAAGTTGACGTCGATACCGTAAAACTGAAAAAATAAGACGGGTGTGTCATGCGGATCCTGCTGGTGGAAGATGACCAACTGATCGGCGACGGTTTGAAAGTCGGGCTGGAAAAGCTCGGCTTTGCCGTCGACTGGTTCACCGACGGTCTGGAAGGGGAAGAAGCGCTGTATCAGGCTTCTTACGCAGCGGTGGTGCTTGATTTGGGGCTGCCCGGTCAGGACGGTTTGGAGGTGCTGAAAAACTGGCGGCAGAAGAGCCGGCCGGAACCGGTGCTGATTTTAACCGCCCGCGGTGACGTCGACCAGCGCATCGCCGGTTTGAACAGCGGCGCCGACGACTACCTCGGCAAGCCGTTTTCCTTAAAAGAAGTGCAGGCCCGTTTAAATGCCCTGATCCGCCGCAGCAGCGGCCGCCCTTCGCCGCTTCTGACATACGGAAACGTCGCTTTTGATCCCGAAACCCGCAAAGTGACCTCCGCCGGCCGGGAAGTGGTGCTGTCGCCCAGGGAAACCGCTTTGCTGGAACTGTTGCTCTTAAACAAAAACAAGGTTCTTTCCAAGGAAGCGATTGAAAGCAAAATTTATTCCTGGGATGACGAAGTTTCGAGCAACGCGGTGGAGGTTCACATTCACCATCTGCGCAAAAAACTCGGCAAGGACATTGTCCGCACGGTTAACAAAATCGGATATATACTGGAAGAAACATGAAAAAACTAAGTCTGAGAATTCGCCTGCTGCTGCTTTTTACCGGCATTTCCTGCCTGATCTGGATTTGTTCGGGGTTGTTTTCGTGGTTTGAAAGCCGCGAGAAAATCGACGAATTTTTCGACCAGTATCAGATTTTGCTTGCCCGTCAGCTGGCTTCTGCCGACTGGAGCGGACTTTCCGCCGACAGTCAGAAGGCTACCAACCGCATTATCGGCGGCATTGACAATGCCGACGAAGAAGACGAAGCGATCGGTTTTGCCGTTTTTGACCGTGCGGGTAAAATGATTTTTCACGATAACGAAAACGGCAAAGACTTTATTTTCTCTCCCCGCACCGGCAGTTTCGTCAACCAGGACGTGGATGATGAGGAGTGGCGCATTGTCTGGGTCGATTCCGCGGACAAAAACTACGTCATAGCCGTCGGCCAGGAAATGGAGTACCGTACCGAAGTCACGCTGGACATGGTTGAGGAATTTCTCACCCCCTGGCTGTGCGGATTGTTGATTTTGCTCGGTGCGGTGATTTATTTTGTCGGCCGCGAATTTTCTTCTTTCCGCCGGCTGGCAAAAGAACTGGAAGCGCGTCGTCCCGATGATCTGTCGCCGCTTTCCGACAAGGATCTGCCCGACGAAATCAAGCCTTTGACAACCGCCATGAACGGCCTTTTGCGCCGGATTGACGGCATGATCAAGCGGGAAAAAAGCTTTATCTCCGATTCCGCGCATGAATTGCGTTCGCCGCTGACGGCTTTGAAAGTGCAGCTGGAAGTGCTGGAGCTGGCAGAAGACGATGCCGGGGCCAGACGTTCCGCCGCGGCCAAGATGGGGCAGGGGATTGAGCGTTGTGCCCGGCTGGTGGAACAGCTGCTGCTGTTGTCTAAGCTGGAAAGCGGACTGGCGATGACCGACGAAGCGGAAGACGTTTCCTGGCCGCAGATTGTCGGTTCCCTTGCCGCCGAATATGACGAAGCGCTGCGGGCGAAAAAACAAATTCTTAAAACCGACGTTACCGCCCGCGCGCCGGTAGACAAAGGCAATTCCGTGCTGCTGGCTGCCATGCTGCGCAACCTTTTGGACAACGCGGTAAAATACAGCCCCGAGGGCGCAACGGTTGCCGTCCGTATTTCCGCCGACGAAATCGAAGTCCACAATTCCGGAGTTAAGATTGCCGACCGCCATCTGCGTCATTTGAGTGAACGTTTCTTCCGTCCGGCCGGACAAAAAGAAAACGGCAGCGGCCTCGGTCTGTCGATTGTCGGCAAGATTGCCGCTTTGCACGGCTGCAAAATGGAATTTGACAACAGCGGCGACGGCTTTTCGGTAATTATCTGTAAGGAATAAACCTTTTAGACAAAAACAATTGACAAACAGCGGCGGTTCGCTTATGATAAAAAACAGGAAAAAAATTATTAACATTTATACATATGAAAAAGAAGATAAAGTTCAAAAGACTTTGGATTTCGGTCATTGGCTGGATTCTGGTCGGAGGTTTTGTCAATAACCTCTTCGTTGCTCCGTTCACCGAAATTTCTTTGGTAGAGTGGAACGGTCTGATCACTTCTCTCGGCATTTTGCTCGGTATCAGCGGTACCCGCGATTATTTCCTGAAAAATTCTCTGGACAAGCTTCCGGAGAACAGGTCGGGCAAAGGCTGGCAGAGAATGTGGATCCCTTGCGTGGGCTGGGCTTTGGCCGGCGGTTTTTTCATCAACTGCATCATAGCGCCTTATCTTGACCTTCGTGTCAATGACTGGTCGCAGCTGATTACCGCCTTAACGGTTATTCTCGGCATCAGCGGCGCGCGCGACGTCGGTCTGCGCAGGCTGCCGAAAAATCGGGAAACTCCGGCGGCTAAGGAGGAAACGAAAGAAGAGGAATAAAACTTCCTCTTTATCTTGTTGAAAAAAGAGCGGGCGTTTGTCCGCTCTTTTTTGGTTACATTTTTTGCAGAAAAAACGATTTGCCGGGGCCGAATGCAGGGCGGTCGTCCAAACGCCGTTCCGCGCCGATGAGTGCGGTCCTGTCTCTTATACACATCTGACGCTGCCGACGATACTCCTTGTGTAGAT
>OJPW01001341.1_pt1 | contig 13998 bp, 12 predicted proteins | sample 1598571 | NCBI WGS metagenome assembly OJPW01 (sample SAMN03922493, study PRJEB24848) | human gut metagenome | isolation source: stool sample | host: Homo sapiens | place: Germany | collected 2011-05
TACCCCGATATTGAACAGCACCAAGCAGGTTATGGGGTAGAGAAGTAAGATAAATCTCCAAGTAAACGTGATACGATCAAAAACGCAGAATAGGAAAAACACGCACAGTGTCAGCCCGAAGTTGATCAGACTCTGCACATTTTTCGACAGCAAAAACAGATACTTTGGCACATTCACTTTAGAGAACACATCCGCATTCTCCAAGAGAGAGGTCATACCTAAGCCTGTCGCCTCGCTAAAACAAGAGAATACCAACGTTCCGCAAAACAGATACGTCGTATAGTGTTCCATGTTTGCGCCGAAGAACTGCGTAAACACCAGTCGCATAACGAGGAGCATCAACAGCGGGGACAATAAGCTCCATGCCATGCCCAACACGGTCCGCTTGTATTTTTTCTTGAAGTCACGCTTGACCAGTTCCTCAAACAGGAACTGGTACTTTTTCATTTTTTGAAGCATACTTTTTCCTTATGTTCTCTTGCCTGATACCTTGTACTTCAGCCAGGCAAAGAGATACTTTATGATGTACTTGAAGCCGATTTTGCCCGTGCGGTACATTTGAAGTGTGACATCAGGGAGACAACTGCTTGTTTCTGCCGCAGTCTCTCCACTTGCTTGCGTTACTGTGATCGCGTCCTCGTATCTGGTTCTGAACCATTCACGCGATCTCCACACTTCCTCCGCTTCAAACTGCATGGCCTCGTACAGGCGGTATACCGTGAAATGGTCTGCCGTCAAAGTGGGAAATGTGCTTATTTGCTTCGCCAGTGCTGCCCTTTGCGCCTGTGCTTCCGGGTCGTTTACCAACTCCTCAAATATTCTCTCCAGCTTTTGGATCATGAGCTGCGAAGAAAAACCCTTTTCTATTCTCTCGCGGCAGGCTGCACACATCTTTGTGTAGGCAGCCTCGTCCGACAGCACGTCCACGATGGCATTCACATACTGGCCGACTTCTTCCTCTGTGAAGTCACGGCTGTCCAGCTCCTCCGCCTCGCTTTGCAGCAGCGGTAGAACCTTTCCCACGGTGCTGTCAATCAGCTCCGCCTGACCACCCACATCGGACGTTACCACCGGCTTGCCCATCGAAAGCGACTCATACGCCGTCAGCGCAAGGCCTTCCTTCAATGAACAGATCAGCGTCAGAGCGGCATCCTTGTAGTAGGGCCGCATATCGCTCTGTCGTCCGGCCAAATATACCGTATCTTGCAGCTTCTCTCGCTCGACTGCCACTTTTAGCTCACCAAGCTGCGGACCGTCACCCACCACCACAAAAGCAATGGCCGGAATGCGTTTTTTCGCTTCCTTCGCGATCTCCAGCATCAAAAATGGTCGTTTCTGCGGATGGATACGACAGGGGAACAGCACGATAGGCCTGTCCCTCGCAATATCCAGTGCGTCCCTGGCTTGCCCGGCCTCGACACTGCTTGCACTAAACTTTTCCTGATCCACGCCGATATACAAAGTCTCCACGCTTTCCGGGGCACGGCCAAAGTCATTGATCAGTACCCGGCGAGTTCGCTCATTGCAGACGTAGGTCTTTTCCAACACCTCGCCCATAACGCCGGAGGTACGGGCATATCCGCCATTCCGCCAGTACCATTCCTCCATGTGGACATAGTCAATGATGGCCAACTCCGGAAACTGAGCCCGCAGCCACGGTGTCATGTAGTAGCCGTCATAGGAGTTGCTCAGGAACAGCACATCTATCTCCCGGGATTTGATAAAATAGCTGATGAATTCCGGAAAATCCTTCGGCTCCAGAAAACTGGGCAGGTCAAAAATGTCGGTGACATATTCCTCGAACCGCTGCCGCCAACTCTGCTCTCCCGGCACGGTGGTCAGGATGCTGATCTCAAATTTACTTTTATCGATCTTCCGGCAAATATCCAAATTGAACAGATCTGCACCGCCCATTTCCATCCACGGCAGCAGCATCATAACGTGGATCTTGTTGTGGGCCTTGAATACCTTGCGAGCCCAGGTGGATATTTTCGGGGCACAAAAACCACCCGGCACGCTGCCGCGGGGATACTCGATGGCCGTAACCGATGTGTCTACTATGGCCGCGGCCTTTTTTATCATTTCTGTCGATGCTTTGCATAGCTTATGATCGCGCTGAACCGCTTGCTGCATCCCCTCCGCTCTGCGGCGATACCAAAAGAGAATGTCATTCACATGTACAGGCGTTGCGCCAGCTGCGAGGAGCTTTAGCCACAGATGCCAATCTTCGTCATAGTGGCGCTCCACTTCGTCATAGCCATTTACTTTTTCAAGCCACTCTTTACGGATGGCCGCCGTACAGACGAGCAAATTTTCGCTCCGCATACGGGACGCTGAGAACGGTTGACGCCAAACATATTCCTTTGCACCGAAACCGACACTATCTGTATAGGCCCATGCGGCTTTCGGATTAATTTGCAGTGCGTAGAAAAGCGTTTCCACAAAAGTGGGCGCGATCAGGTCATCTGCATCCAACGGAACGATGATAGGCGTAGTTGTTCTACGAATGGCCTTATTTCTCGCAGCCGCCTGCCCACCATTCTCCTTATGGATAGTTTTGATGCGATCATCCTTTGTGGCAAAATGAGCGAGAACAGAAACACTCTCCGCGTCAGTGCTGCCGTCATCCACGATGATCCATTCAAACCACGGAAAAGTTTGGTTCATCACGCAGTTGAACGTCTGTTCAAAGTACTTTCCCGCATTGTAATACGGCGTAATGATGCTTACCATTGGCGCGCCATCGTGCCGCATCTCCCTGTCCAGCAAATATTTGCCCGGCTCCTTCGTGTAGTCAAAGTTCATAGAGTTTCCCCTGTACCCTTGTAGTATTTGCCTTTTAGACGTTCTAAAATTCTTAGCGGCAACAGCCCAACAATCAGCGGTTTGATCGCAAATAGAATCCCTCTCGGCATAAGTCCCAGCGCCAAGAAACCCTTCCACTTTACGCCGGCCTCTGTGAGGCGGTAACGATATTTCCTTCGCTTAAATGTGTCAGCGTCTTCACGGATGTAGTACACTGCATCTGTGGTATTCTCGCCTCGTAATCCAGCAGCGTACCTCCCCATCAGAAAGGCGTAGTCTTCGCTGCGCAGCGCCTGCCTTTCTTCCGGGTAGCCGCGTCCTATAGCGGTACTTCGAAACATTAGTGATGCGTGAACAAATGGCAACGTCATCAGAAAATCTTTTGCCGCGGGCTTGGCAACATAGGGATAGCACTTGGAACAATCACCGGGAATGTTGTGGAACACCTCTCCCAATAAGCCAACAAACGCGACTTCCCTATGCTTCTCAAGAAAAGAGACTTGCACAGCCAATCTATTCTCGCTGCACAAGTCGTCTGCATCCATGATAGCGATATATTCCCCTTGCGCCTGTGACAAACAGCGATTACGTGCGACCGCAGACCCACGATTTTTTTCTTGGCGGATTAATCTTATGCGCGAATCTTCATCTGCCAATGACCTCATCAGGCACCAGGTGTTATCTGTAGACGCATCATCACAAATTATCAGTTCAAAATTATCGTGCGTCTGCAAGAGTATTGATCGGATTGCCGCTTCTATTGTTTCTTCAGCGTTGTAGGCCGCCATTATGACAGATACGAATTTGGAGCTACTTGTCACGCTGCCCATCCTCCTGTCCTACCACCCTGCGCTGACCTCCTCCATCTCCAGCTGCCGTTCGTAGGCCTGCTGGACGAGGAGGTCGAAGTTGGCTTCTATGGCCGCCACGGCGGCCTTGTGCAGATAGCGCAGGGCGCGGATGTTGGCCTTCTCGGCGGGTATCCGCGCATCCTGCCCCAGCTTTTGGATGTACACGCCCACCTGCGTGCGCATGAGTGGCGAGCCGTTCTTCTGTGTAAAAATCGTGCCGGAGCTTCTTCCGTTTTGCTTGGCGTAATCCAGCAGATCGGTTTGTAGCCCCTCCGAAAACCGGACGATCTCCCGGCCCTTCACCAGCCGTCCGGCCTGCGCTGCCTCCACCGTTACCAACGGCAGGTCGGACACCGACAACCCCGTGGTGGCAAACAGTTTCGCCAGCGCGTAGCCCCGCCGGTCCTCCAGGAGCTTGGCCGTTTGCAGCATCCGCAGGTACTCCTGCCGCGTCAGCTCCGGCGCTTCAAACTGGGGCGGGCGGAGCTGGCGGTCCACCTGAAATTCCCGGCAATCCATGGCCTCCAGCAGCGCGCTCACCGTGGAGACACGGCAATTCACCGTGCGGATGGCAAAGCCCTCGGACAGCAGCTGCTCCCGCCACGCGGGCAGGGAGTCCTTCGTGATCACGCCGTCAGGCAGGAACGCGAGGAACTGCCGCAGCACGGTCTCGCAGAGACGGAGGCTTTGCCCCGTGCGGCCCTCCTCACGGAGAATAGATAGGTAGGCCGCGATCACGTCCTCCGACAGCGTCACGGACGATGCACCGCGATGAAAAAGTGCTGGGTCGATCTTCGCATCGTTCGTTCGTCTCCGTGCCATAGCCGCTCCGTTCATGACATAATTATTAGTTCGACGAGTTGCTGGTAAAAATGTCCAGTGTATCGTCAAAATCACAGTGGTAGAGTAGCACATTTTGCGGATAAAGTCAAGCAAACGCAACAATTTCACACGATAAGGCAGAGCCGGTCCGTTGCATTTTGAACCGGCTCTTCCAATCATATCCATTTTTCGCCCCGCGGTCATAGCCGTGGGGCGTTGCTATGCCTCGGCTTCCGCCAAACAGCGCGAAATAATAATTATGCCCACCCGCTGAGTAGGTTGAGCCTGTCCAGCTGGCGGGCGCTTTCTTTTGCCGTGGACAGCAGGTAGATGCGGGTCGTCTCGATGCTGCTGTGTCCCAGCACGTCCGCCAGCCGTACCACATCCCGGCAGGCGGCGTAAAACGTCCGGGCGAACAGCCCCCGCAGGTTGTGAGGGAACACCTTGCTCCGCGCCACCTTTGCCGCCTCGCACAGCTTTTTCATCTCCGCCCAGATGAACTTCCGGGACAGCCCGTTTCCCTTTTTCGTCAGGAATATCTGCCCGTGGACGATGCCACACTTTTTGGCGTATTTCAGTAGCTTGCGGCACAGCTTCGTGGGCAGCAGAATGGTTCTAATTTTGCCCTTCAGGGCGATTTCCACCACGCCGTTCCGCGCCGCCTCCACGGTGATGTATTGCAACTCACTGACACGGATACCCGTGGCGCAGAGGGTTTCCAATAGAAGCAGCAGCCGTATGTCGCCCCGCGCCTGGGCGGCGTCCAGCAGCCGCTGGTATTCGGCGCGGGTCAACTCCCGCTCCGATTTGCGGAACATCTGCCGCTGGAGCTTGAGGTACCGCACCTTGCAGTCCTCCCGCCCCATGCAGACGAACAGCTTGTTCACCGCCGCCAGCATGGCATTGACGCTGACGGGACGGTAACCCTGCTCCAGCAGCTGCGCCTTCCACGCCGCCGCCAGTTCCTTCGTCACCACGCGGCCATCCAGCCACGCGGCAAACTGCCTCGCCGCCCTCAGGTAAGATTCGATGGTGGAATCCTCCCGCTCCTCTCGCCGCAGATACCCCATAAATCTCCCCAGTTCCCGCTCCGTGATCTCCAATTTCTTCCGCATGATGCGCTACGCCTCCCGGTCGTTTTTGAGTATTGTAACAACGCCGGGGATAATTGACAAAACCATACTGCCGGCTGATTGCGCCGTTCTGCCGCTCACAAACGGCGGACAGCCCGTTGCATCATCATGGTGCTGTACGGGCTGACATACGCAGCGCAACTTCTGCGTCGGTATAAGCAAAGAATACAGGAACGCCTCCGGCAGGAAAAATGCCGGAGGCGCTCCCTTATTCGATTTATCCCATAAGCCTTACAGAGCTTTCAGCTTGCGGCAATATTCCGACTCCGATAGATTACCTCTCTGAAAGGCATCGCGCAGCTCCTCTGCCACGGCGACGATGTGATTCCATTCATCGGTGGAGATGGTGCCCCGCTGCTTCCGGCCCTTTAGGCGGTTATAGGTGCGGGCGTACTCCTTGGCGGCGGCCTCCCGCAGTTTCCGCTTGGCCGTCTCATGGGCGCCCACGCTGCGGCAGGTCTTGCCGTGCTGGCCGAGGATGGGGCGGTCACAATACTGGGTGTTATACCCGCCCACGGCCACGAACCAGTGTCCGCAATTCTTGCACCTGCGGGGCAGATTCCCTGCGGCAATCCCCCTCGTCAAGTCCAAGTAGAAAAAAGCAATCAAGTCGTCAAAAGTGGAGCGCTCCGCCATCTTCGGCTTCCCGGTTTTCTCGTCCCGGTACAGGATAAAGGATATGCGCGCCGGGAAATCAAAGCGGAATGAAGCTACGGGCGGGTCGTAGAACGGGTCGGATTCCTCATCCATATCCACCAGCTTTGCCTTCCCGATCCCATCCTTGAAGCGGCCATAGGCGTCGATATAGTTCTCCCGCTTGCAGGAGGGCAAGCCCTCAAAATACGCCGACAGCATCCACTGGGTGTTGCGCCGGAAGTCGCTCAAGTCCTTGCCGATCCGGCTGAGCCGGGCTATCCAGTGCGCATAGTCGTCGTGGGTCTGCGTCCCCCGGGTCATCATCTCGTCCCACATCTCCCGGCAGTCCTCGTCGCTGGTGAAGCAGGACGGCGCATCCTCCCGCCGCAAAAGAAGGTCATACAGCGGCAGCTTCCGCAGCAGATGCCACAGCCGCCGAAACGCCTCGTTGGCGATCCCCGCGCTGGACGGGTCCCGGGCGGCGAAAAACATCTGCGCCTCGGCGGCAAATTCCTTGGCCGCAGCGCCTATATCCAGGGCGAGCTGCCCCGACACCTCCAGCGCCTCCGCCGCAAAATATCCCAGCGGATACTCCTCCCCCGCCACGATCACGCCCGCCGCTGTAAAGTCGGCGGAAAAGAAATCCACTGCGTCATGGCTCATCCGAAACATAGTTGCCCCTCCATACCCGATTGATTTTTTGCGTGCGTGCCGATATTTCTGAAACGCCTTGCAAATGCAGTTTTATCTGTTATACTCATAATACCCGATAAGAGTAATATTGTCAATCGGGTATATTCCATCTATGAAAGGAGGGCAGCCCATCCACCATTCCATCCAAAAAGAAAGCCGCCGAACTGCGGCAACAGTCCGGCGGCACGCCGCGCTTCGGAAAACGCAGACGCCATCTGCCGTAAGTCTAACAGAGAGGCCTCCGAAACGCAAGTTCTTTTTCTCTGAATTTGAAATAAGGAGTGTTTTATGAAACGATCCGACTACACCGACTACGACCAACTTCCGCTGTTCCTCAACGCAGAAATGGCGGCCAAGCTCCTGGGGATCTCCCTCTCCAGCGCCTACGAACTCATGCACGAAGAGGGCTTCCCGGCCCTGCGCATCGGCAATCGCATCGTCGTCCCCAAGGAAAAGTTCTGCCGCTGGGTGGACCGGCAGACGGGAGGTGCCCGATGATCCGCACCCTGCCGTGGCAGACGCCCGCCCGAAACTACTACCCCCTGCCGAAAGTTCTTTGCCAGCTGGGCCTGTCCCCCGGCGAAATTGCCGTGTACTCGTTTCTCATGTACTGCGAAAACCGCACCACCTACCAGTGCTACCCCAGCTACCGCACCATCGGCGAGGCCGTGGGTATGAGCCGCAACACCGTTGCGAAATATGTCCAGCTGCTGGAGGAAAAAAAGCTCATCCGCACAGAGCGCACCACCGTCACGCTGAAAGACGGCCGCAAACGAAACGGCTCTCTGCTCTACACGATCCTCCCGCCGGAGCAGGCCGTGGAGCAGTTCAACCGGCAGCAGCTGGCCAAAGCGGAAGCCGCCGCCGAGCGCCGTCGCATACAGGAAAAGCTGGCACGGCAAGCCGCAGAAGCCCCGCGTTCGCCCCTGTGAGCCGCTGTGTGACCTCACCGGAGCGAAAGCGGGTGAAGATAGCACCCCCGGGGCTTTTGAGCGGTTTCGGACCGATTTTCGGTGCGCCGAAATCGGGGCAGGAGAAAGGCATTGGCGCTTTTCCGCACCTATGCCGTTCACGGCAGCCCGCAGTGCGGGCTGCCACGGGGGTTTGCGGGATTTTGAGATTGACGCTGATTTTCAGTCTCCCAATATGCTTTGGCGCTATTCTTTGGGAAAATGCCCGTTTGCCCCGTGTTTTCAAGGGTTTTGAGCGGCGTAGACATACGAAAAAGGAGGAATTTTTAATGGACAACAACGGAAAAAGCCGTCACTCCGTGTGGCTGTCAGACGACGTGTGGCGGGAGGTGGATGCGCTCTATAAGCTGGATAATTGCCCCACCCGCAACGAGTTCGTGGAGAAGGCTCTGCGGCAGTATTGCGGTCGCTTACACGCCGAGAGGACGGGCGCATATCTGCCTCGCGCACTGCAAGAGGTGCTGGAGGGTACGCTGGGCGTGTTCGGTGACCGGCTGGGCAGGCTGCTGTTCAAGCTGGTGGTAGAGCACAACATGACCAACCATCTGCTGGGCGGCGACGTGGACATGACACGCGATGAGTACAGCAAGATGCGCGGCAGCAGCGTCCGTGAGGTGGCGACAACTCACGGCAACATCTCTTTCAAGGACGTGCTGCTGTTCCATCAGGAGGAGTAACGCATGGCGCGGCTGATACAAAAAAGTGGCTACATCAAGAACGGCAAGGTAACCGGCTACATGGAATACGTTGCTACGCGGGACGGTGTAGAGATCATCCAGAGCACCGAGCCTGTGACCAAGAAGCAGGAGCAATTCATCCAAAAACTGCTGAAGGACTTCCCGGACGCAAAGGAGCTATTCGAGTACAGTGACTACCTACAGACGCCCAATCGCGGTACAGCATCCGCATTTATCGCCGTGGCGCTGGATACACATCTGCACGAAGTGGAGTCCGAGAGCGGCTATATGTCCTATATCGCCCAGCGTCCCCGTGCCGAAAAGCACGGCGGCCATGGCCTGTTCTGCGAGGCGGACACCACCGACCTCAAGGCGGCGAAGGCCGAGCTGGACGCTCACGACGGAAAAGTGTGGACGTTTATTTTCTCTCTGCGTCGTGAGGACGCGGAACGCCTGGGCTACAACAAAGCCGCCGCGTGGCAGAACCTGCTGAAGCAGGAGAGCGCCGCTATTGCGGAGGCCATGCGTATTCGGACGGATGATTTCCGTTGGTACGCGGCGTACCACGACGAGGGGCATCACCCCCACGTTCACATGATGGTGTGGTCAGATGAACCAAAGAAGGGATATCTCACGCGGGAAGGTATCGCCGCCATGCGTTCCAGGATGACGAACGCTATCTTCCATGAGGAGATGAAGGAACTCTATATCAAGAAGGACGCTGCCTACAAAGAGAGCATCCAGACCGCGAAAGAGTCACTGCTGCTACATATCAGGATGCTGGAGAACAGCGAGTCAGCTGACCCCGTGATAGAGCAAAAGCTGTGTGACCTGTCCCACGCATTGGAGCAGGTCGATGGCAAACACGTCTATGGCTATCTTCCCAAAGAGGTCAAGGCGCAGGTGGACGAGATCGTGGAGCGGCTGGCACAGCTCCCGGAGGTGGCGGCTTGCTATGACCAGTGGTGGCGGCTGAAGGATGAGATCGCCAGCTACTACGGACGGAACACGCCGCCCCATCAGCCACTGGTACAGCAAAAAGAGTTCCGCACCATCAAGAACTTCATCATCCGTGAGGCCGAAACGTTCCGTGAGCCTACGTCGGTGCAAATGAGTACAGATGCAGAACCGAGGGAGCCGCGGAAGACTTCTGATGAAACACCGACCGCAGTGCAGCAGCCGCTGCCAAAGATACCGAGAACCGCTCTACCAGCCGATGCGGTCAAGCAGCTGCTCCTCCACATGAGCCGTGTATTCCGCGGCAATATGCCGGTCATCCCGCCTGCGCTGCGCATCGACTCCAAGCGCCGCAGACGATTACAGGAGAAACGCATGGCCATGGGACACAAGCGGGATGACCACGAGGACGAGCAACTCTACCATGTCAACGACAACACCATGCAATAGGAGGTATGAAGCATGGGCAAATTTGTATATTTCACATCCGCGGAGAAACGGCAGGCCAACGAGGTTGACCTGCCGTCTTTTCTGTTGGATCGAGGCGAGAAACTCATTATGGCCGGACGGGATTACCGGCTGGTCAGCGACCACAGCATCACCGTGCGCGGGCCGATGTGGTATGACCATGCCGCACGAAAAGGTGGCCGTGCCATCAGGTTCGTGCAGCAATTCTACGACAAGACCTATCCCGAAGCGGTGACCATGCTGCTGGGACGGGACGGTCAGGGCATCATCCCCATCGTCAAGAAAGAGCCGGAGTCGAGAGAGCCGAAACCCTTCACGCTGCCGGAGGCCTATCTCAATATGCGGCGACTCTACGCCTACCTGACCACCCACCGGCGCATTGACCGCGACGTGGTCACGGCGTTCGTGCGGGAGAAACTGCTCTACGAGGACGCTCTGCATCACAACTGTGTGTTCGTGGGGCTGGACGAAAACGGCGAGGCCAGGCACGCGCATCTCCGCAGCACCAACAGCCAGGGAAAAGTGTTCCGCATCAATGTGGAGGGCAGCGAGGCAAAGCATAGCTTCCATAAGGACGGTACGGACTGCTCCCTCTATGTCTTTGAAGCGCCCATTGACTTGCTGTCCCACATCACACTTTATCCGGCAGGGTGGCTGGAGCATAGCTATGTGGCCTGCTGCGGCACGTCTGTTCAGCCGGTGCTGGAACGCCTGCGGCAGAACCTAAAGCTGAATATGGTGTACCTCTGTCTGGACAACGATGAAGCGGGCGAGGATGCCTGTGAGAGCATGATGGAGGTGTTGGCGGATATGGATGTGGACGTAGAGCGCCTGCGCCCGCAGGGAAAAGACTGGAACGATGACCTGTGCGCAAAGCGAGGTGGCCATGGATAACCTCTGGATGCTCTTCGCAGCAGCGGGCGTCATGGTGGCCATCATCGGCGGACTGGCGCTGCTGGGCGACCACTATACGCTGAACAACATCAAATCCAAGACCGTGGGTGACGGTCAGCATGGCACAGCGCGGTGGGCCACCGATGCGGAGATCCGTAAGACCTATGCTCTCGTTCCCTTCCGAGTATCGGACTGGCGGGCGGGCAAGAACCTGCCTGGCACACAGGGACTTGTGCTGGGCAGCACCAGCAGCAAACGCGGCATCACCGCATTGGTGGACAAGGACGATGTGCATTGTCTCATGATCGGCGCGTCCGGCGTGGGCAAGACCGCCTACTTCCTGTACCCCAACCTGGAGTATGCCTGCGCCTGCGGCATGAGCTTCTTAGCGTTGGATACCAAGGGTGACCTCGCCCGCAACTACGGGGCGGTGGCGGCACGGTATTATGGCTATCATGTCTCTGTGGTGGATCTGCGTAATCCCACACGCTCGGATGGCTACAATCTGCTGACGCTCATCAACCGCTACATGGATGAAGCGCAGGCAACAGGTGACATCGCTGCCCGTGCCAAATCGGAGAAGTACGCCAAGATATTGGCTAAGACTATCGTGTCACCGGACGGCGACACCGACTACGGCCAAAACGCCTACTTCTATGATGCAGCGGAGGGCCTGCTGACCTCCGTGATGCTTCTGCTGGCGGAGTTCCTGCCGCCGGACAGCAAATGCTCCATAGAGCGCCGGCATATCGTGTCCGTATTCAAGCTGGTACAGGAACTGCTGGCGCCCTCCGGCGTTCGCGGCAAAAACTGGTTCACGCTTCTGATGGACAGGATGCCGGATGCACACAAAGCACGATGGTTTGCCGGTGCCGCACTGAACGCCTCTGAGCAGGCCATGGCCTCCGTCATGTCCACAGTGCTGTCTCGGCTCAACGCCTTCCTGGACTCGGAGCTGGAGCAGGTGCTGTGCTTCGACAGCGCCATCAATGCCGAGCAATTTGCGGCGGAGAAGTCCGCCATCTTCCTCATCCTGCCGGAAGAGGACACCACCAAGAACTTCATGGCGGGCCTGATGATACAGGCGCTGGCGCGGGAGCTGTTTGCCGTGGCGGATGAAAATGGTGGCCGTTTGCCCAGCCGTGTGGTGTTCTACTGTGACGAGTTGGGCACTATGCCCGCCTTCGACATCCTGCCGCTGTTCAGTGCAGGACGTTCCCGTGGCTTGACTATGGTACCCATTATCCAATCGCTGGCGCAGCTGGAGAAGAACTACGGCAGAGAAGGCGCAGAGATCCTGACAGACAACTGCCAGGACACCATCTTTGGCGGCTTTGCACCCAACAGTCAGACGGCGGAGCAGCTATCCAAATCGCTGGGCAGCCGCACGGTGTTGTCCGGCTCTGTCAGCCGCGGAAAAAACGATCCCAGCCAGAGCTTGCAGATGATGGAGCGTCCGCTGATGACGCCGGACGAGCTGAAATCCATCCCCAAGGGCAGCTTTGTGGTAATGAAAACGGGTACGCACCCCATGCAGACGAAACTGCGGCTGTTCCTCGATTGGGGCATTACTTTTGGTGAGCCGTATGCTACCCCGGAACACGCGGCGCGGCCTGTGGCATACGCCAGCCGTCAGGAACTGTTACTCAGTATCGGCAAGAAATACAGCAGGAGCAACGACCAGCCCGCACAGACACAGCAGGCATCGGCCACGCAGAGGAGAGCGCCTCGCTCGGCCATGGGACTCTACAGCGAGGACGTGAAGCCATGAGCTACTTCGGAAGCATCTATGCAGACCAGGATCTGTCTCACCGAGCAAGGACGGTCTATATGTACCTAAAGGATCGCTCTAACGCCGGTGACACTTGCTGGCCCAGCGTCCGCAGGATCGCGGAGGACTTGAAGCTGTCCAGCCGCACCGTGCAGCGGGCATTGACAGACTTGGAACGTCACGGTTTCCTGGAGCGCACACACCGCCGCCGCCCCAACGGCAGTCTGACCAGCAACCTGTATCGCGTCAAGTGAGCAGGAAAAGAGCGCACCGCCCGCCAAGGGGGAGGTGCGCTCTCAAGCTGTCATAAGGGTAGCGTCACCATGGCGCACCCGGAAGGACTCACTCTATCGGAGGTATTAAGGCAGAGAAAAGAATTTGCTATTTATCTCCACCGCAAGTTAGTATAGTTCAATACTGGCTATGCCTTTTGGCAACTTGGAGATGAATGAAAATTAAGACGATAGTTTATTGGTATCATTCGTAAACCGTTGAAACAAAAGCTGACCTAACACTTATGAAGGAGAGCAGAAAATAGCCTTATCTTTACCCTTTACGGCTATTGCCGCAGTTGAATACACACCTTGTCACTTGATGAGGTGATATACGATTACCATCTAGGAAAAGCAACTCAAGTGGGATGATAAATACGAAAAAGAGAAGGTCGCCATACGGCGACCTTCTCTTTTATACTATCGGCTTATGCTTTCATTTCCTTTGGGAAGGCGAGTCTACTATGGGCATAACCCAGCTTCCCAATCATTTCGCACATGGCCATTGCAGCCTGTCCTGGCTCAATAACCGGGACGGTATAACCTGCACGAGCGAGGTTGGATTCAACAGCTTGAGCAACACTAAGCATCCCAGTACAGCCAAGGACAAAGGCTTCTGCACCATCAGACTTGATGGCTTCAAATGCTTGATTTGTGAGATGCTCAATGAGCTGACTATGATCCTCCAGCCCCAAAACCGGCATATTGACGTTCCGAATACTCACGACGCGGTTTTCTAGCTTTGCATTATGAACATGCTCCCACAGCATAGGCTGGACATTATCGAGAACGGTGATAATACCGACTCTATCCGCTAAGCCCAAGGCGAAAAGGATCGCAGGCTCAAAACCACCGAAAACAGGGAAATCGGCCTTACATCTTGCTGCACTTACACCGGGATCACCAAAACAATTGATGAAGCTCGCTCCAAACCCTTTCGTGAGATTCTGCTCAATGGTTCTGTACACATAGCGTGTATTAAGTACCTCATCATAGCTCAACGCGGTGCTTTGTCGAAGTGCCTGAGATTCCTTTGTCGGCGTAGATC
>OJPW01001343.1_pt1 | contig 13990 bp, 9 predicted proteins | sample 1598571 | NCBI WGS metagenome assembly OJPW01 (sample SAMN03922493, study PRJEB24848) | human gut metagenome | isolation source: stool sample | host: Homo sapiens | place: Germany | collected 2011-05
CGCCTCGCGGACACCGTCCCCCGCCGCCTCCGCCCCCCATGGGCGGCGGCCCCCGGCCCTCCGGCCCCCGGCCGGGCCCGCGCCCCAGCGCGCCCCGGCCCAATAACCGCCCCTCCGGCGGCCCGCGCCCCAGCCCGCGCCCCAGCACCCCCCGGCCCCAGAGCCGGCCCAGCCGCCCCTCCGGCGGCAGCAGGCCCTCCGGCGGCTTTGGCGGCGGTGGCTTTGGTGGAGGCAGCCGCAGCGGAGGCAGCCGCGGCGGCGGTTTCGGCAAGGGCGGCTTCGGCGGCGGCAAGCGCTGAACGCCTGACAACGACATAAAAACAGGGCCTCCGGTCTTACCGGAGGCCCTGCTTTTCAGCTCTCCATATTTTTGCCAAGAAATGCGGCCACGGTCTGCGCCAGCTTACACTCCGTGTCCCCGGCCAGACGGCCGCTGTCGGTGACGAACAGCACCGCGCCCAGCACGTCGCCCTCGCAGAGCACGGGAGCGGCTACGGCGGCGGTGAACGTCTCGTTGTCCTCGCAGACACGGGGCATGGCGCCCAGCCCGGTGAAGTGGTAGATGCTGCGCTCGGCCATGATCTTCTCCAGCTGATCGGACACAGCCTTGCCCAGCAGCTCCCGCTTGCCGGGGCCCGCCACGGCGATCACGGCGTCCCGGTCGGTGACGGCGGCGGTGAAGTCGGTGCTGCGGCTCAGTGTGTCACAGAACTGGGCGGCAAAGTCCTCCAGCCCGCCGATGAGGGAGTATTTCTTGAAGATGACCTCCCCCTCCCGCGTGGTGTAGATCTCCAACGGGTCGCCCTCGCGGATGCGCATGGTGCGGCGGATCTCCTTGGGGATGACAACGCGGCCAAGATCGTCGATCCGGCGCACGATCCCTGTTGCTTTCATATATGAAATTCCTCCAGTCAAAGCAAATTTTACAAGGATAGTATCCGCGCCGGAAGAAATGAATATGCACAAAGTGCCGATGACCATATTTTACCGCCCGGCTGCAAAAAAAGGAAATGACACGCTTCTGCGTGTCATTTCCTTTTGAAAGTGAAAATATCGGGAAAAGCGCCGCTGCACCGCGGAACAGCTGCGCGTCAGGACTTGTTCAGCAGCACTGCCACGCAGAAGCGGCCGCTGCCGGTCTCCACGGTCATGGCGCCCTCGTACTGCTCCGTGATCGCCTGCACGGAGGCCAGGCCGATGCCCTTGCCCTCGTGCTTTGTGGAGAAGAACGTGCCGTCCTTGTCGCGGACGGGCACGCTGGCGCAGGTGTTTTCCACCTGTACAAACAGCGCGTCCGACGTTTCCTTCACGGTGACGGCCACATACGCCCCGCCGTCGCTGACGGCCCTGCAGGCGTCCACGGCATTTTCCAGCAGGTTCCCCAGCAGCACCGTCAGTATCTGCTCGGGGAACGCGCTCCGCGCCGGAACGTCCGCCGACACGGCGTATTTCACACCGTAGGTCTCCGCCATCTGCCGGAAGTACGCCAGCGATGCGTTCACGGTGCTGTTGGCGCACATGGCCGCCCCGCCGCCCTCCTGCAGCGACTCCCTGTACGCGCACAGGTATTCGTGCAGCTTGTCATATTCCCCGGCGGTGAGATAGCTGTCCACCATGGCCATGTGGTGGCGCATGTCGTGCCGTGCGCAGCGCGTAGCCGCGATCTGGCGGTTCAGGCTGTCCAGCTGCAGGCTCTGGACCGTCAGCTGGTAATTGCGGGCGGTGAGCTGCTCGTTTTTGCCCATTTCGTCGATGAGCAGGATCACCATGTGGTAGATGAGGAACCCGCCCAGATTCACCAGCAGTGTCAGACCGGCCGAGGCGGGGTCCAGCGCGATGTCCATGGCGGAGAGGACACTGCCATAGCAGAAGCAGAACCACAGCAGATAGAAGGTGGCCGGCACCAGCCACAGATACCGCCACGAGTGCTTTCCCACCGCCAGATGCACGGCGGGGGCATAGCAGCGGCGGAAGTACAGGAACAGCGGCACCAGCAGGAGCACCAGCACCGGCGCCATGGCCGCGGAGGCTGTCCAGCGGCAGGACTGCCGCGCCAGCTCCTGACCGAACAGAAGTCCCTCCAGACACTTGGCGTCGATGACCGCCAGCGCGGCGATGTTGGAGAGCATCAGCAGCGTGAACAGCAGCTTGCCGGGATGGGCGCGGATCAGCAGGAAATAGACCGCGGCATACAGCAGCGAGGACAGACCGGTACACCACGCCTTGGCATCGTCGGTCCACGGCACGGTGATACAGGCCGCTGCCGTCCGCAGGCATATCTGCACCGCCGTCACCAGCACCAGCAGCGCAATGGTCACACCGCGAGGAAACCGGTACTGCTGCCGGAAGGGGTACACGCCCAGCAGCACAAAGGGCACCGTGCTCAGCACCGTATACATAACGACCTCCGCCACGCGGAGCGCGGACGGCGGCATCATGTGGACGCCTCCCTTCTCAGCAGCCACAGACGGAAACGGTTATAGGCGCCGCGCACCTCCTTATACTTGCGGCGGGCAATGCGGATCACATGCCCGTCCCGCAGCAGCAGATCCTCCCCGGACATGTGCTGCACCATGAACAGATTCACGATAACGCCCCGGCACGGGGACAGAAAGCCCTCATAGCGCAGCAGCAGGGCCTCCATCTCGGCCTGTGAGGTGCGGATGCGCAGCGTGCTGCCGTCCGGGAACAGATGCACGGTCACCACATGGTTGTAGTATTCCGTGTACTGGATGCTGCGCACCGGCACCTGCTGCCCGCCGGGCAGCGTCACCGCGCGGCGGCGCTCCAGCTCCTCCAGCCGCAGGCGGCGCAGCATGGCGGTCACGCTCTCCGCCGTGACGGGCTTGTGCAGATAGTAGCGGGCATCCACCTCATAGCTCTCCGCGGCAAAATCGTTGCTGCTGGTGCAGAACACCAGCAGCACATCCGCATCCGTCTGCCGGATGCGGCGCGCCACCTCTACGCCGTCCATGCCGTCCATGAAAATGTCCAGCAGCACCACGTCGAAGGCTCCGGCGTGCCACGCGGCCAGAAACGCCTCCCCGCCGGGAAAGACCGTGATCTCCGGGCTGCGCTGTCCCGCCTGCGCCAGCTCCGTTTTTATCAGCGCCGCCAGCGCCGCGCATTCCTCGCTGTTATCCTCCACCAGCGCCAGACGCATCTCAGTTCCTCCTTCCGGAAAAGTAAAAACAGTATACCAAACTTCTAGAAAAAGGCAATGGCTCCCGAGGGGATTTACCAGAAACTGTAAAGCCAAATAAGTCGGATTTCGACCGAATGAGTCATCCCGTCTTGCCTGTTCGCGTCAGATGCGTATAATATGCCTTACTTTGACGGAAATTCCAATAGATGTCAATTTGACCAGTAAATGTCAATTTGATCTGACCCGCTGCGGAAAGGAGCAAACAGGATGCGCATCCCCGGCGATCAACTGAACAGCGTCATACCGACTGCGGGCGGACATGCATCCGCCTGCACGCGCATACACGCTTTCCGACCTCGACACGTCGGACGGAGCGTGCTTTTTTACGCATTTTTACACAGGAACATATCCCGGAGAGAGGTGATCGCATGAGACGGAATAACTGGCTGGCCCTGCTGCTGGCACTGGTGATGGTGCTGACGATGGTGCCCACTGCGGCGGCAGCGGCCTATATCAGCGAGGAGGATGTGTCCTTGGGCGCATACGGCACGGAACCGGACGTATTCGTTGCGCCTGCGGTGCAGGCCAACAGCAGCGCCGTCAGCGTTCTGCAGGTGTCGGGCCGGTGGCCCGCCGCCACAAAAACGGTCAGCAGCACCGGCGACTTCCCGCTGACGCTGCGCGACGGCGACATCGTGGAGCTGAAGGGCGACCTGACCGTGGACTTCCGCGCAAAGACGGGGCAGAGCCCCATCGCCGTGGCGGCAAACGCCAAGGCCGCGCTGATCATCAGCGGCGATGTGAAGCTCTACGGCGCCAACGCCAGCGGCACCACCGGCGCGGCAGCGGCCATCCATGTGCCGTCCAGCTCCGCCCTGACGATCTACAGCGGCAACGACAAAGATTGGGCCGACCCGGATCACAGCGGCGAGACGCTCCGGCTGTACAGCCTGGCCGCTTACGGCGGCAGCGCGGCACAGGGCGGCGCGGGCGGCAAAGCCAAAGAAAATGTGGAGACCACTGAGTACAGCAACAACGTCTGGGAAAGCGTCTACACATGGTCTACCGGCGGCGGCGGAAACGGCGGCGGCGGCGGCTCCGGCGGCTCCGGCGGCCACTTCAGCTCCGACATGACAAACAATGTGCAGGGCTGCGGCGGCGGCGGTGGCGGCGGCTGGCCCAACGGCGGCGGTGGCGGCGGAGGAGGTGCCGAATGCACCAAAGCGCTTAACAGTGATGACAATTCCTCTAAGGGCGGCGCAGGCGGCTCTGGCGGTGCGGCCGGTTCCTCCGGCAGCGGCGGCGGGAAAGGCACCAGCACCGGCACCGATGGGCATGGCGTCAGCAACGGTAAATACGATGCTGAACCGGGTACGGGCGGCAGAGGAGCCGCCGGTATCACCGGCAATGCCGGCGGCGGTGGGGCCGGCGGTGCCGATAACCACGATAGTCCTGCCTACAACGGCGGTGCCGGCGGCGCGGGCGGCGGGAGAGTGTCCCTGACGCGGTGGAACACCGCCGGTGCGCTGATCTTCTCCACCGCCAACAAGCTGGCGCTCACCCGGTCGAATATGTCTATCGCCTTCGGCGACGGCAGCGGCTACTATGCGGCGGGTCAGGAGCCTGCCGACAACAGGCCCAACGTCATTTACGATCTGCGTGACTGCACGGTGGAGTTCAACGAGACCACCTATCCCGGCGCGGACGGCAAGGCCACGACCTCCGTGAAGTCCATCTCTCTGCCGGACTCTATCTGCGCGGAGGCAGACTGAGCGCCAATGGCGGTACGATAAAGGACGAGGTGTTCTCCGCGGGCACGATCGACAGTGCGGCCGGGAAGGCAGGATGCACGGAGTTTCAGGCGCGGGTGACGAATCAGGTGATCCCCGCAGAAGTAAGTCTTGACGGCAAGATCCGTCATGGCCGCTTCAACGAAACGGTGGTAAACCAGAACGGCGGCATAATCGATGGCGGCACGTTCCTGGGCGATGTGGAGAACATCGACGCCCATATTGGAGCGGGGATCGAAGGCATCGGGGGCACGTTCTACGGAAATGTGACCAACGGCGGCACGGACGAAGCAAAAGGAGTTTCCAGCATCTTCGAGGGCACGTTCTACGGAAAGGTGACCAACGGCCGCTAGAACGGCCCGGAAGAATCTGCGCGCATCCGCGGCGGCACGTTCCGGGGCGAGGTGACGAACGAGAAGTCTGGCGACATCAAGAGCGGCACATTCTACAGCGGGATCACGAATGAGGGCGGTACGGTCGGCAAATGTATGGTGACCTATAAGATCGGGGAGACGGTGTACGCCCAGCAGGTGGTACCCAGCGGCAAAACGGCCACCGATCCCTGGGAGAGCCGGGACGGCTACACCTTCGACGGCTGGTACACCCCCGATAAGAAGGTTTATGACTTCAGCACGGAGGTGACGGAAAGCCTGACCCTGACGGGACAGTGGGAAATTGATTTTGCAGTTGTCAGAGACAAGGACTCGCTGCGGTTGGCGCTGGAAAGCAAAGCGGTGGGCATCCGGCTGGAGGAGAATATCGACATCGAAAGCACGTTGAACATTACGGGCGAGCTTGTCCTCGATCTGAACGACCATGTGCTGAAAATGACCCGCGACGGCAGCGTGTTTGTGATCGACGGCGGCGGAAGGCTGACGGTGATGGACAGCGCAACAAACAAAACCACAAGGTGCTTCAGAAAGGGCACAGACGGCCTGTGGACGCTGCTGACGGACGGCACGACGAGCGAGAACACCGTTACCGGCGGCATTATCTATGGCGGCAGCGCCGGAGAAGGCGGCGGTGTGAGAGTGGAGAACGGTACCCTTATCATGAGGGGCGGCAGCATCGTGGGCTGCCGGGCCATCGAGCCCGAGAGCGGCAGCGGCAGCGGCGGCGGTGTGCTCGTCAACGAATACGGCCGCTTCGAGATGTATGACGGCGCCGGTATCTACGGCTGCACCGCAGGCAAGATAGACGGCGACGGCGGTCACGGCGGTCACGGCGCCGCCGTGGAGATAGACGGCGACGGCGGCGTAGAGGAGAACGGCATGTTCTTCATGTACGGCGGCACCATCGAGAGCTGCGTGTCCGGCAGCGGAGGCGGCGGTGTCTGCAACGACGGTGTGTTCGTCATGGAGGGCGGCAGCATTCAGAACTGCAGCGCGGTCGGCGTCGGCGGCGCGGAAGGGCGCGGCGGCAGCATTCGGTTCAACGGCAGCACGACCATCAGCGGCGATGCGGAGATCTCCGCGCCGAATAACGGCAAGCTGCATATCGCCGGCAGCAAGACGCTCACCATCAGCGGCGCTGCGAAGATCAAGGCGAGCATAACCCACGGGGGCACCCTGTGCGCCGACGGCGGCACCGTCATCGGCGTGGTGGAGATCAGAGGAAGCATCACCGGAAGCGAGGGCACTGCCGGTACGACGTTTGCCGGAGCGGTGAACAGTTCCTACGGCGGCGGTGTCATCGAAAAAGGGCAGTTCACCGGCGAGGTGGAGAACGAGGGCACCATCAGCGGCGGCACGTTTACGGGCGCTGTGACAAACGGCGGCACCATCACCGGCGGTACGTTCCACGGTGAGGTGACGTGTGCGGGCCGGGTCAGCAACGGAAACAACGGCTCCCTGGTGGGCGGCACGGTCAGCGGCGGCAGCTTTGACAAGGATAAGCCGATACAGGTCATCTACGGCACCATCATCGGGCCGGAGTATAAATGGAAAGAGAAGGAACCTTCTTACGGGGAGCAGTACCGCCTGACGTATCAGGCGGACGGAGAGGCGTATGCGTGGCAGTGGCTGGGCGATGACTTCTTCCCGGTGATGCCGCAGGGCCCGGACAAGGAGGGGCATACCTTCCTGAGCTGGTTCTATGTGGGCGGTAAAAATGACGGCGAGATGGTCGATGAGGGCGACCCGCCCAACGAGAACAGCACGGCGGTGGCCCGCTACGCGACGGGCAGCGGCACGGAGCAGGATCCCTGCCGGATCGGCAGCATGGAGGAGCTGCTGCTGTTCAGACTGCAGGTGAACCGGTTCGGCAGGACTGACCTGTGCGCCGTGCTGACCAACGACATCGTGATCAACAGCGGTACGTTTGACGCGGATGGCCGTTACACACCGACTGCCGGTGAGACGGTCAACGACCTGTATGCCATCGGCAGTAAGGAGCGGCCCTACACCGGCACCTTTGACGGCGGCGGCTACACCATCCGGGGCCTGTGCTGCGACAATAGAGAAGGCCATACTTCCCTTGATCCCAAAGCGGTTTATCCTGCCGGGCTGTTCGGCTGGCTGGAGGGCGCCACGGTAAAAAACCTGACGGTGACGGGCTATGTGGGCGGACGGGCCTATGTGGGCGGCATCGCGGGGTATGCTGATGCCGGAACGACCATCCTGAACTGCCGGAACGAGTGCATCGTTGTGAGCGTTGACCTGTTTAACAGGGAATATGGCCCGGCCCAGTATGCCGGCGGCATCGTGGGCTATAACGAGGGCAGCGTGACGGCCTGCTGCAATGCGGGCACGGTCACAGGCATCGACAGCGTGGGCGGCATCACCGGCGGCCCGGCGGGTGCGGTGTCCGACTGCTACAACGTGGGCACGGTCACAGGCAGCAGCCATGTGGGCGGCATCACCGGCAGCGGCGGCACGGTGTCCTACTGCTACAACGTGGGTACGGTCACGGGCGACAGCAATGTGGGCGGCATTTCGGGCAGCGGCGCGCAGGTGAACGACTGCTTCTTCCTGGGAACGCAGGGCAGGAGCGCCGAGGAGTTTGCCGACGGCACGGTGCTGACGGAGCTGATCGCGGGACGCAGCCAGCACCCGTGGGGTGATGTCTGCTGCCCGCCGCTGAAGGCCTCCAGCCTGGCGGCGCAGCCGGTGCTCCGGTGGCAGCAGCAGCCGCTGACGATGGACACGTCGGACGCGGCCATGAAGTGCGGTGAGACGCAGGCGGCGCGGCCTGTGGGCGGCGCGTTCGGCACGCTGACCTATACCAGCAGCGATCCCGCCATCGCGTCCGTTGCCAGCGGCGTCATTACCGCGCACAAGGCGGGCACCGTCACCATCACGGCGGCGGCCTCCGGTACGGACGGCTACTACGCCTCCTCCGTCAGCTATCAGCTGACGGTCAGCCACAGCTACACCGCGCAGCATGACGCGGGCTATCACTGGCAGGCCTGCGCCTGCGGCGATGTGACGGGCAGGAGCGCCCACAGCTGGGTGAACGGCGGGTGCGCGGACTGCGGCTATGCCTGCGGTCACGCGGACACGGAGCTGCGGAATGCGAAGAAGGCGTCCTGCACCGAGGACGGCTACACCGGCGATACCTACTGCAGGGACTGCGGCGAAAAGCTGCGGAGCGGTACGGTCATCAAGGCCGCGGGCCACACCGGCGGCACGGCTACCTGCGTCAGCGGGGCGCTGTGCACCGTGTGCGGGCAGCCCTACGGCCAGAAGGACGCCGGGAACCACGACCTGAAGCGCACGGCGGCCAAGGAGCCGGGTGTCTTTGTGAGCGGGCACATCGAATACTGGCAGTGCAGTGCCTGCGGCAAGTACTTTGCCGACGCCAACGGGGCGAAGGAGATCAGCCGCGAGGATACGATCATCCCCAGAGAGCGGCGGGAGAAGGACGCGGAGCCTGTGAAGGCTCCCGGCACCGGAGATCCGGGCATCGCGCTGTACGGCGTGACGGCGCTGCTGAGCCTTACCGGCTGCGCATGGCTGCGGCGGAAGAAGAAATAAACAAAAGAAGGCCCGCCTTCCGAGAGGAAGGCGGGCCTTCTGGCTGTTGGGGAGTCAGCGCTTTTCGCCCCGGGCCAGAGCCGGGATGTCGCCCACGCCGTCCAGCACGATGCTGGGGCGGTAGGCGTAGGTCCTGAGGGTCTCGGGGGTGGAGACGCCGGAGAGCACCAGCACCGTGGACATGCCGCTCTCCATGCCGGAGATGACATCGGTGTCCATGCGGTCGCCCACCATCACCGCCTCGGCGGAGTGGCAGTGCAGCATGCGCAGGCCGGTGCGCATCATCAGGGGGTTGGGCTTGCCGCAGAAGTAGGCCTGCTTGCCGGTGGCCATCTCAATGGGGGCGATGAGGGCACGGCAGGCCGGGGCGATGCCGTTTTCGATGGGGCCGGAGACATCGGAGTTGGCGCCGATGAGCTTCGCACCCTGCAGCACCAGATTCGTGGCCTTGGTGAGGGTGTCCAGCGAGTAGCTGCGGCCCTCGCCCACCACCACGTAGTCGGGGTTCACGTCGTTCATGGTGATGCCGGCGTCGTAGAGGGCGTTGAGCAGCCCCGCCTCGCCGATGGCGAACACGGAGCAGCCGGGGGCCTGCTCCTTCAGGAAGGCCGCCGTGGCCAGCGCGCTGGTGTAGAAGTGCTCCTCCGGCACGTCCAGACCCATGCGGGCCAGCTTCTGGTTCAGCTCGCGGGGGGTGTAGCCGCTGTTGTTGGTGAGGAAAAGGTACTCCTTATTCTCCTCGTGGAGCCACTGGATGAACTCCGCCACGCCGGGGAGGATGCGGTTCCCGTGGTAGATGACGCCGTCCATATCGCAGATGAAGCCCTTTTTCACGTTGAAGTCAAGGGAGGTGTTGGTATCCATATGCCGCCGCTCCTTTTGTATCAGGTTACGGATATTGTACCATCACGGGCGGAAGAATGCCAGCGTGAATGTGTAAAATTTTGGGACGAGAACGTTTCCGCAGAGGAAAATGTTTCTTGACAAACGGCGCTGGGGGGTGATAAACTCAAGACAAAGGCATATACTGCCTACGCAACAATCGCATATCGATCGGACGATGGGGTCGGGAGAGACCGCGCAGGCGGCGCCGAAGGGGAACGCAGAAGCTCTCAGGCAAAAGGACCGGTTCCGGACGATACTCCGAAAAGACCGGGCATGACGTCCGGCCACCGAAGGTGCAACCTCCCATGGCGGAGGGAATCTCTCAGGTAACACAACGGGGGCACAAAACCGCAAAGAGCGGCTTTGTGTCCTTTTTTGCTGCCCAAAAATGAGGAGTGTCTTTAAGGAGGAAAGACGTATGAGCGAACTGAAGCGTACACAGCTGTATGACATCCACATGGCCGCGGGCGCCGAAATGGTGGACTTCGGCGGGTGGGAAATGCCCATCCAGTACCCCGGCGGCATCATCGCCGAGCACCTGTACACCCGGCAGGTGTGCAGCCTGTTTGATGTGTCCCACATGGGCCGCCTGCTCATCGAAGGCCCGGAGCGCAGGGCGTTTTTGCAGCATGTGCTGACCAGCAATGTGGCGGCGCTGGACGTGGGGCTGGCGCAGTACTGCATCATCCCCAATGAGAACGGCGGCGCCGTGGACGATGCGTACCTATACATGTTCGAGGAGGACAACTATCTGCTGGTGGTGAACGCCGCCAATACGGAGAAGGATCTGGCCCATCTGCGGCAGGCACTGGCGGGCTTTGACTGCACCATCACCGACATCTCCGGGGAGTGGGCGGCCATCGCCGTGCAGGGCCCCAAGAGCAAGGAGATGCTCACCGCCCTCAACGGCGGCGCGCAGATGACGGAGCCCATGAAGAACGCGCTGGGCATCGTGTCGCTGGAGGGGCACGAGGCCCGTGTGGCCAAGACCGGCTATACCGGCGAGCCGCTGGGCTATGAGGTGTACGTCCGCAGCGCCGACGCGGCGTGGCTGTGGAACCGTCTGGTGGAGATGGGGGCGCGTCCCGCCGGTCTGGGCGCGCGGGACACCCTGCGCATGGAGGCGTCCATGCCGCTGTACGGGCACGAGATGGGCACTGCCCCCGACGGCAGCGAGATCCCCATTTTCGCCGTGCCGCTGGCTAAGTTCGCCGTCAGCTTCTCCCCGCAGAAGGGGGACTACATCGGCCGGGCGGCGCTGGAAAAGCAGCACGGATACTTCGTGAAGTATATGGACCGGGACTTCTCCGATATGTCCGGCCTGCCCCGGAAGATCGCGCCCATCGCCCTGCTGGATCGCGGCGTCATGCGGGCGGGCATGGAGGTCTATCAGGGTGACAGGCTGGTGGGCTGGGTCACCAGCGGCACCATGGTGCCCTATTTCAAGACGGAGGGCGAGGGACTGTCCACCGTCATTCTGGAGGCCAGCGGCAAGCGGGCCATCGGCCTGTGCTACATCAACAGCGACATTCTGGAGGACGACACCGTGGAGGTGGATGTCCGGGGCAAGCGGCTGAAGGCCGTCATCCCCGCCCGTCACATGAGCGTAGGCGCACCTCCCTTTGCCCGCCCGCTGCTGTACGGCGCGGAGGAGGACGCCCGCGGCGTGGGCAGCGGCGACCGCGCGCCCAAGGCGCTGGCGCTGCTGCAAAAGGCGCTGGAGAACCACGAGTGGCGGCAGGAGCAGTGCGTGAACCTCATCCCCTCCGAGAACACGCCCAGCCGCGCCGTGCGGCTGCTCAGCGGCAGCGACCCCGCCTGCCGGTATGCCGAGCACAAGAAGGTGCTGGCCTTCTATGACAAGGAGGTGTTCTACTACCAGGGCACCAAGTTCATCGACGAGGTGGAGCGGCTGCTGGTGGAGGAGATGCGGGCCTACTTCGGCTGCACCGAGGTGGAGACGCGGACGCTCAGCGGGCAGATGTCCAATATGGCGGTGTTCTCCGCACTGATGGACTGGAAGAACCGCGTTGACCGCAAGTCCGAGGCAAAGCGGCTGGGCTATGTGATGAACAACCACATCATCAAGGGCGGGCATCTGTCGGCACAGCCCATGGGCGCGCTCCACGACTATATCGCCATCGACCCGGTGACGGAGAAGCCCGCCGTGGTGAACTTCCCCGTCTGCGCCGACAACCCCTACAAGATGGATGTGGAGGAGACGAAGAAGCTCATCGACCGCTACCGCCCGGAGCTGATCGTGTTCGGCAAGAGCATGGTGCTGCACAAGGAGCCGGTGGCCGAGATCCGCAGATTCGTGGATGAGCAGAACATCCCCACCACCATCATGTACGACATGGCCCATGTGCTGGGCCTTATCGGCGATCACTTCCAGAACCCCTTTGCCGAGGGGGCGGAGATCGTCACCGGCTCCACCCACAAGACGTTCTTCGGCCCGCAGCGCGGCATCATCGGCGTGAACTATCAGGAGGACGACCTGAAGTACGGTCTGTGGAAGACCATCGAGAGCCGCACGTTCCCCGGCAGCGTGTCCAACCACCATCTGGGCACCCAGCTGGGCATGCTGATGGCTGCCTATGAGATGAACCAGTTCCGTGACGTGTATCAGAAGGCGGTTATCGACAACGCCAAGTCCTTCGCCCGCAGCCTGAAGGCCCACGGGCTGGACGTGGCCGGCGACCCGGCCATCGGCTACACCGAGACGCACCAGGTCATCGTGTCCGTGGGCTACGGCGAAGGGCCGGACATCGCCCAGCGGCTGGAGCGGAACAACATCGTGGTGAACTATCAGGCCACCCCGGACGAGGAGGGCTTCACCGCCTCCGGCGCGCTGCGCATGGGCGTCAGCGAGATGACCCGCTTCGGCTTCGGGGCGGAGGACTTCGACCGGTTGGCCGGGCTGATGGCGGACTGCATCCTCCGGGGCACGGACGTGAAGGCGGAGGTGCAGAAGCTGCGGAGCGAGCATCTGGAGATGCGCTACTGCTTCGACGACGCCGAGATCGACGAGGCGCTGGAGCAGCTGAGTGCCAAGCTGGTGTAAGAGACAAAAGGAAATACGCGCAGTCCCGCAAGGAGCGGGGCTGCGGAACAAACAACAATTTATATTTGATGGAGGTAAAAGATCATGCTGTATCCTGCTGAACTGCGCTATTCCAAGTCCCACGAGTGGGTCAAGACCGAGGACGGCGTTACCGTCGTGGGCATCTCCGACTTCGCGCAGAGCGCGCTGGGCGATGTGGTGTTCGTGAACCTGCCCGCCGAGGGCGACAGCGTTGCCGCCGGCGAGGCATTCGGCGACGTGGAGTCCGTGAAGGCGGTGTCCGATCTGGTGTCCCCCGTCACCGGCAAGGTGTGCGCCGTCAACGAGGAGCTGCTGGACGCGCCGGAGATGCTGAACAGCGATCCCTACGGCGCGTGGATCATCAAGGTGGAGAACGTGGAGGGCAGCGAGGAGCTGCTGGACGCCGCCGCCTATGAGGCGTTCTGCACCGAGGAGGGCTGATATATGGGCAGCTACGTTCCCTCTACCGGGGCGCAGCGGGAGGAGATGCTCCGGGCCGTGGGCGTGAACAGCACGCGGGAGCTGTTCCGGGACGTGCCGCAGGAAATGCTCCTCACCCGGCCGCTGGACATCCCCGGCGGGATGAGTGAGCTGGAGGTCAGCCGCGTCATGACCGCCATGGCGGCGGAGAACCGTGTGTACGGCACGGTGCTCCGGGGCGCGGGCGCTTATGACCACTACATCCCCTCCATCGTGAAATATATCCCCGCCAAGGAAGAGTTCCTGACGGCGTATACCCCCTATCAGGCGGAGATGAGTCAGGGGCTTTTGCAGTCCATTTTCGAGTACCAGACCATGATCTGTGAGCTGACGGGAATGGACGTGTCCAATGCCTCCGTATACGACGGCGCCACCGCTGCAGCGGAAGCCGCCGCCATGTGCCGCGACCGCAAGCGCCGGGTGACGCTGATCTCCGGCGCGGCACACCCCGACACCATCAACACCGTCCGCACCTACTGCTACGGTACGGGCGATGAGCTGCGGGTCGTTCCCGTCAAGGACGGCAAGACCGATATGGACGCCCTGCGGGAGCTGCTGACAGCAGATGTGGCCGGGTTTTATGTGCAGCAGCCCAACTTCTTCGGCCAGCTGGAGGACGCGGAAGCGCTGG
>OJPW01001347.1_pt1 | contig 13964 bp, 6 predicted proteins | sample 1598571 | NCBI WGS metagenome assembly OJPW01 (sample SAMN03922493, study PRJEB24848) | human gut metagenome | isolation source: stool sample | host: Homo sapiens | place: Germany | collected 2011-05
TGTCTCGTGGGCTCGGAGATGTGTATAAGAGACAGTCGTATTCCCACTCCCAGTCTTCGCCTTCTTCTCCGCTCGCTTCGGCATCGGCGGGAACTTCTTCGTATTCCCATTCCCAGTCTTCGCCTTCTTCTCCGCTCATCTCGGCGTCGGCGGGCACTTCTTCGTATTCCCACTCCCAGTCTTCGCCGTCGCCGGCGTCGGCAGTTGTGGCTGCGGAATAGCCGTCGTCGTCGGTTTCAAAGCCATAGCCGTCGCTTCCGCCGGCCGCATTGTCCGTCTTTTCGCTGTCGCTTCCGCCGAAACCCCAGCCCCAGTCGTCGCCCGGATCACTGTCTTTAATGTCCTGCACGTCGGCAAAGGCGGTCGAAATCGTCATCAGTTTACGCAGCATCGGCGAAATCTGCGGTTCTTTTCCTTCCTCCGCGGCAGCAGCAGGTTCGGGCTTTGAGGTTGCCGTTTTGTCCGCTTTGGGAGCACTTTCTGCCGGTTTTGCCTTTTCTTCTGCCGGTTGGGCTTTCTCTTCCGTCGTTTTTTCTGCCGCCGCTTCCCGGGCGGCTTTTTTATCTTCTTTTTCCGTTTTGCCCGTCGGCGTTTCCCTCGCGGCTGAGTTGCTTGCTTCTGCCGCTTTGGGAGTTTCATCGGCCGCCGGCGCGGAAACTTTGCTTTCTGCCGGTGCCTTTTCCTTTTCGGCGCCGCCGGCCGCCGGAGTTTCCGTTTTTGTTTCCTGTCGCGGTTTTTCTTCGCCGGCCGGCATTTCGTCCGATTCGTCATCGACGGTTCCTGTCGTGCCGTTCTCGGCTTCCCGGTTTTTCTTCTTTTTCTTCTTCTTTTTCTTTTTCGGCGTTTCCTCAATTACCGCCGCGTTTGCTTTCTCTTCCGTTTCTTCCTCTTTGTCAACGCCGTCCAGATACTTGTCGATCATCGGGGTGGACACGGTCGGTTCGGGCATTTGCGGCGCCGCCGGCCGCTCATGAACCGCGGGCTGCAAAGCGGCGGGAATTTCTCTGTTGACGGCAGGCATCGGTACCGCCACCGTCTGCACCGGTGCCGTTTGCAGCTGACTGAGTGCGGCAATGATTGCTTCCGTCGACTGACGCTGGCTTTCTTTCAGCGCCGAGGATATCAAGGCCGAAAACTCCTGATTTTGCGCACGGGCAATGTCACGGAACAGATTGGCCTGCATCCGCATGATTTCTTCAACCTTGAGATTGTTTTGTCCGCCGGCCGAAACGGTCGAATCTTTTTTCAGCGTTTCCAGGGTTTCAATAATCGTCTGCGCGGAATTTTTCTGACTTTCTTTCAATGCCATGGAAATGATGGAAGAAAACTCTTTTCCCTGCGCTTTCAGCGCCTGTTCGACCGATTCCATTGCCGGCTGGCCTTTCGGGGACGAGGCGGCGTAGGTGATCGGCGTCGGAATTTTTTCTTCGCTGATTTTCTTAAAAGATTCAATCAGCGCCTGGGTGGAAACTTTCTGACTTTCCTTGATGGCGGTGGAGATGATGGAAGAAAGCTCTTCTTTCTGGCTTTTCGTGGTTTCTTTTAAAAAGGCGGACTGGGCCTTGACCAGATCGTCGACCAGCCCTTTCATCTGAATGGGAGCCGCCGCCGTTTTGCCGTCGCCGCCGGAAATAAATTTAAGCTGACTGCTCTGTTCGATCAGTTTGGTCAGGTTTTCCTGCAGCTCCGTAAACGAACGGGCAATCATTTTGTTGTCTTCCAGCCGTTTCTTTTCTGAGTTTTCGATTGCTTCGGCCAATGCTTTGGAGATGATGTTGGTAAAGGATTCGTCGGCAACCAGTTTCATCGGGCCGTCAAAGCCGCCGCCCGTTCCGCTTCCGCCCTCAATGCCGGCTGCCGCCGGGCGGGTGTTTTGCAGTTCGCGGATAATTTCGGCGTTTGACTGGGCCAGACTGCTGGCCAAAATCCGCGCGAAATTGTCGCCGTTGATGATTCCCTCGCCGCCGGTCGTTCCCCCCGTGCTTCTGTTTTCGGACAGGGCTTCCTGCAAAATATTGCTGTTTTTCTGGTGGCTGTGGTGTGCGACCGGCTCAAGCCCTTTGCTTTTTTGCTCCAGATCTTCCATATATTCCTGCAACGGGGTGCCGCCCGGCAGGCTCTGAAAAATGGATTTGACTTCCGGCGGCAGTTCCAGCAGCATCTTATTGAAAGCTTCGCGCCTTTCGTCGCTGAAAATGTGCAGCTGGCGAAAAATGTTTAAAAAGCGCTGAGCGACAATGATCGGCAATTCTTCACTGTCGTTTTTGCTTTGGCCGAAACTCGCCGAGCTGTTGATGTCGTCTGCCACAGTCGTCCCCCCTTTAGAATATATATAGAATATACTGAATACAACATAAAGTCAAATCCATAAATGTCAATCAGTCAAACGCGGAGAGCGAAAAAAATCGCTGCTTGCGGGAGAGCGGCGAGAGGTGAATGACAAAAACGAAACTTGCCTTCGTCCGTTGTCGCCTTAGTTGCTTTTCCCGCCGTCCGGTTCGCTTTTTTCCCGTCTTTTCCCTTTTGCCTGTCTGTTGTTGTTCGCCTGTCGTCGTTTTCGCTGTCCGGCATTGGGGCTTGCCGGCTTTTTCCCGCGGCGGATTTTTCGCTATCGTCTTTCTGTTTTTTTATCGTCTTTTCCCTCCCGCCGTCCGGTTTGCTTTTTTCCCCGTCTTTTCCCTTTTGCCGGTATTTCCCTTCCTTGTTTGTCTTTTCCTTCGTCGCTTTTTGTATCTGGTCTTTCTTTTCTGCTTTTCTCTTCTCTTTTTTCTCCGTTTTGTTTTTTCTTTTTTACAGGGAAGCGACAAGTGGTCGTAAGACCGGCGGACATGGCCGCCGTATGGCGTTGAAACTCTTTCTTCCGATGGCAAGGCAAAAAGAAACCCCGCCGAAGCGGGGAAATTTTTATAAGTAAATGGCGACGACCTTATGCAGTTTGCTTAAGTCGTTGTCGTCCAGCTTGATCCTTTCGTCCGGATTCCAACGGATGCCGTAAAGTTTTCCGTTATCGTCTTCGCGAATGCTGACAACCATTACTTCTTCGGGGTCAATCTGATAAACGGCGATGTCGCCGACACTGACCACTTCCTGCGGATCGACAAGCAAAACGGAGCGGGCCGGCAACAGACTGCCCAAACGCCGCGTGCACAGGTTCAGTCCGTATGCGTCTTTTTTGCCGTTTAAGACTGCGGGGCGGCCGACCCATTTGATTTCTTTTTCGTTGTCAATGATAACGTTGCCGTCTTTGCCCGGAACGCCGTATACCGGCACTTTCTGACTGTCGCGCGGAGCCGTGTCAAAAGTGGAAATTGCGCCGCGGGGGTTGGACAGCAGCTTGTATTTGGCGTCGTTGCGCTGGATAATTTCGTCCAGCATGCCTTTGCCGTCCAGATTTTTGATCGCTTCTTTCAGTTCTTCGGCCGTATATCCGAGCGATTTGGCGATGTTTTTCATTTCCTTGTCGGAAACTTCCCGCTGTCCCATCTCAATCCGGTGATAAACGGACAGCGTCATGTCCGAACTTTCCGCTACTTCGATCAGTGTCAGGTTCTTTTCGTTGCGGATTTGGCGCAAACCGGCACCCAGTGTTTTCAAGCCGGCCTTTTCGTTGATTTTGTTTCTTCTTTCCTGTTCCCGGCGCCATGACAGAATGACGTCTTCCTGAGAATTCTGCTCGTTGACGAACAGGTCCTGCATCGGGCAGTCCAAAAGCTCCGCCACTCTTACCAGCTGTTCCTGATCAATTCTGCGATAGCCTTTTTCAATTTTGGAGATGGCCGACAGACTGACGCCCAAATGATCGGCCAGTTCCTGCATGGAACGTCCGCGCAGTCTTCTGTACATTCTGATCTGGTTGGGGAAAATAATTTCTTCCATAATTACCACCTTTGCATTGTTACAGATTGTTAAATTTTAGCTAAATAATAATCTAACTTTGGAATTAATCAAGAAATTTGCACAAAAGATGACGATTTTGTGCAAAAAAAATGGCAGAAAATAAAATTTCTGCCATTTTTTTTGACTATTTGCCGAAAGGAACGTCAGTTAAACTCTCTGAAAGTATAAGCTTTGTTTCCTTTCTTGCCGACCTGATGGGCAAAGCTGCTCATGTCTTTTTCGCCGAACATGATCTCTCCGGCCGGAATGTTGTCCGCCATGTCGCCGTTTGAGTACAGGGGGCGGTTGGCGATCTTGGAGTAGTAACTGCTGAAAGCGTATCTGTTTTCAACAATGGTTTCCTTGCTGCCGTCAGCGTTGGTTTTGACGGAAATGTAAGACTTCCGCTGAACGATGCCGTCGGTGGCAAACGCTTTGCCCTTGCCGCTGGCGTCGACGTTCTTGAATTCCGACAAAACGCGGTTGTTGGCGCCGAAGGTAACCTTGAAGGTGGAACGGCTGCCGTCGCGGTTGGTTTGGTTGACGGTCCAGGTTTCGCGCCCTTCCTCGTCCTGTCCTTTTTCTACCGTGCGGCTTTCAAACGAATCTCCCATTTGTTCGGCAGCTTCGCCCATCCGCTCCTTCATCACCGCCTGAACAAACATGATTTGTTTGTTTTCTTCGCTGAGCAGGGAATTCTGCATGAAATTGCTGACGACTTCCGGATTGTAGGTTCCGTCTTTTTTCATCGCGTATTTCAGCAGAGCGGCGTTGACTTTCGTATCCTCGCGCATCTTGACGCCGTCCCGGTCATATTTGCGGGTAACGGTGGCATAGGCGTCGGTTTCGACCTCCGTCCGTCTTCCTTTTTTGTCCTGAACGGTAACGTTCATTTTGGTGTTGCCGCTGGCGTCCGTCGTAAAGGTCCGATATTCCTTTTTGCCGCGGAGTTTCTGCCATGCGCTTGTCGTATCGTACACTTCGTTACCGTTTTCATCTCGTGTTTTCTCAATGCCGCTGTTAATTCTGCTGAACGGATTGAAAGGATTGATGACTGTTTTTCCCTCGGCTGCTTGTTTCCAGCCGTTGATTGATGCGCGGTGAACGCCTTCGGAAATCGCCCTCCCCGTGGCCGTGCCGAGCGCTTTTGCACCTTTGGCAATCGGCTTGCCGACGGCCATGCCCGGCCGTTTGGCGAAAAATTCCATCCCGAAGCTGCCGGTCGGACTGCCGATGCCCTCATTTCCACCGATTTTCAGGCTGCCGGCAAAACTGTCGGCGAAATGTTTCATTTCCCCCAAAACGGCATAACCGAGGAAGCAGACGGCGACGACTTTGATGACCTCCGCCATCCACCAGAAGAACTTCATGATGATGCCGACGTCGGATCCGCCGATCATCTCGCTCAGCGAGTCAGCCGCAATTGAAGCGATGATGTAAATGATCAGCGACAGGAAAATGAAACTGAATATGGCGTTTAGGAATATCTTCCAGATTTCCTGCAGGTAGTTTGCCGTAATCTTAAAGGCAAAGGCGCCCAACGCCGCCGGCAGCAGAGCCACCGCGATCGACAGTTTCAGGATGCAGTCTACCAGCATAAACGGATAAATGAACAACAGCATAAATCCGCCCAGATAGAACAGTATTGCCGTCAGCAGATAGCCCAGATGCGGAAAGACCAGCATTACCCGGTATTCCGAACTCCAGGACAGGCACCAGCTCAGCTCGCCCAGCGCCAGAATGTCTCCGATCTGGTCCTGAATGGCTTTGATGGTGCACAGGATGCCCGTTCCCATCGACGGAGACAGGCCGCCTTTGTCGGTGCCGACAATGGTAATGTTATGGCTGCCGAGATCGCAGGTGTCGGAAATTTTGCCTGCCAGCTGCGCCACTTTCAGACCGGTGGAAAAGACCGGATCAACGCTTAAGGCCAGTATCTGACTTAGGCCGGAGTTCAGCAAAATGACGACCACCAGTACGCGGAATGCCTGATTAAGCAGGGTTTTGACGAATATGCGCGGTTCTCTGATCTCCATCGTCGAAACGAAGCGGATGGTTACAAACGAGAGCCAGATGGCAAACGCCACCACCACCACCGCGATAACGGCTTTGGCCAGATTGTCAAACGACTTTTTGGCCATTACGCTGGCCGTGTTGAACAAAATTTCAAACGGTTTGCAGAAAATGCAGCCCCATTCGCGGTAACTGTTGCGGACCTCTTCATAGGGCGCGCAGCTGGCGGAAGATTTCGCCGGCGTTTCGGCATTGTTGGCCGTGCCGACCGAAACCGCGGTAACGCCGGCGGCCGGATCTATCGGCGTGGAGCTGGAAGCGGCGAAAGTCGCGTCTTTGCATTTTGACAGACCGCTGGACGGAACCGGCGTTTTGCAGTTGCAGATTCCCTGAACCTGGTCGCACATCGGGTTGACCAGCGCGTCGCCCGGTCCCCGCAGCTCAAAGTGCAGGTGAGGGCGTCCGCAGGCGCCGCCGGTGCCGCCGACATATCCGATCAGGTCGCCTTTTTTGACTTTTGAGCCTTCTCTTAAGCCGGGAACGGGTTTGTTGGTCAGGTGCCCGTAACGGGTCGTATAAGTGCCGTCACAGCCTTTATGCTCAATATATACGACGTTGCCGTACCCGCCGCCGCTGCTTTGGCAGACGCCGCGTGCCGGTTCGGAAACGCCGAAGGAGTATCTGGTGATGGTGCCATCCATGGCCGCCGTTACCGCGGTGCCCATTCCTGCGGCATAGTCCATGCCGTTGTGGTTGCGTTTGCGGCTCCAGCCCTCTCCGCGGTGGCAGACGTCTTCCGGAATGCGGGCGACGTTGGTGACCGGCATCGTATTCAGGCAGTTGCCGGCCGCCTTATTGGCGTCTTCAATGCATTTCGGACTGATGTCATAACGGGCTTTTCTGCCGTCCGGACATTCGGGAGTCACGTTGCCGCCGCTGTATTTGACGGTACAGGAGCTGGCCGCTACGGCACCAAATGAGGTTAAAGCGGCAAATGCAAGCATCGCAGCAAATACGATTCCTTTTATGCCTTTTCTTTTATATGTCGCTGTCATCGTCATCGCTTCCACCTATTTCTTTTTGTTCCCGGTTCCGAAAGTTTTGTTTGCGGCGCCGCCGATCATGTCGCCGTTGCGTTGTTCCTGCTGCTGTCCGGTATCGGAGCCTTCTGCCGTGTTTTTAAGGGATTTTTCTGCCTTGTCGATGGTTTTTCCCACTTTGTCGGCAAATTTGTTGACCGTTTGCCCCGCTTTTTGCAGCTTGTTGGCTACTTTTTGCATTTTATTCATGCCTTTGCCCGCTTTTTCCATTGCCTTACCGGTTTTTTCCATGATTTTACCCATGGTTTTCATGGCCTTAGCCGCCAGTCTTCCGGCCTTCAGTCCGGCAGAGGCCGCCGTTGAAGCCACGGTGCTGGTGGCCGCCGCCGTTTCCGTAATCGGAGCGGCTAAGCCTAAAGTGGCGGCGCTGCCGGCATGGGCTGCACCCTGAACGGCTTGGTTACCGGCTTTGACGCTTTGATCCGCAGCCCCGAGACTCTGGTCGATGGCATCTGCGGTTTGCTGCATGCCCTGTCCGGCCTGCTGCATGGCTTGTCCGGCCTGCTGCATGCCCTGTCCGGCGCCGCCGCTGCCGCCTGAACCGCTGCCTTTGCTTTGCGCTTCTCTGGCCTTTTTGTCTTTGTCGGCGTCAAGACCGGTCATCGCCTTCGCGCTTTCCATGGTGGACGGTTTTTTCTTGTTTTGTCCTTCGTCGTCAAATTTGCCTTTGCTTAAGTTGTCGACTTTGTTTTTGGTGTCGCCCATCTTGTCAAGCAGTCCCTTGTCTTCGTCTTTCTTGCCGCCGAACATTTTTCCGGCAATGAAGTCGACGCCTTTGCCGGCCTGATGCTTGGCGATTTTTCCGGCAAACTTGATCGGTCTTACCGCCTGCTGTTTGGCCATGTCCGTCATCTGGGTCAGCCCCATGTGCATCGGGTCGGATTTGGCGAGCTTGCTGCTGAAAAATTGATTGACATAGTCGCTCTTGGTTGAGCCGATCAGCTTCATGGCAAACAGGTAGGCAAACAGAAGTACGATCCAGCCGAAACTCCAGAAAGCCAGCTGTTCGTCAATGTATTCGTTGTCGCCGTCTTCGATCGCGGTCATCATTTTGGTGGTGCCGTCCATCTCCTTCGTCAAAACGGAGTCGATACTGGCGTTCATAGCTTCCTGCGACCCGGCGTCAAGCGCGTTGCTGACAAGCGCCAGCCCCGCCGCAACGGTCATCGCAAGGAAAATCAAAATGCCGGCCGAATTCAAGATAATGCTGAAGCATGTGCCGAGTTTGCCTTTGGTGATGTTGAACGGCCACAGGCCGACCGTGATCGGCAGCGCGATGATGGCAAAGCCGAGCTTGAAGGAAATGTCGACCAGATAATAGGTAACCGACAGCGTCATCATAAAGCCCATGAACCAGATAAAGGCGCCGCTGAGCCAGATCCAGATGTTGGGGATTCGCGCGATTTCCCAGTCATAGGCGCCGGCATGGGTGGCGTGGCAGGTCAGCATATGTCCGATTTCAAGATGGGTGGACACGGTATAGTCGACGGCGGCGATATACTGCTGCAGCTGGTTGAGGAAATAAGCCGGAATCGGCCCGTCTTGGAACGCATAGGCGCTGTCAAGCTGAATCTTGCCGAAGATGTCCAACCCGCTGCCGGCGGAGGCGCTGGCCAGCATGGCAATGCCGAACTGGGCGCCAAAGTTCATAAACGGCACGATCGCGTAACTGATAAAGAAGTCGATCCCGGCATTGATTACCAGATAAGCGCCCAGTACTTTAAAGGCCATAATCAACAGTTCGTTGACCATTGCCGACGGCTCGAGGTTTTTGAGCGAAGACAGCTGCTGCAGGACATAAAAGGCAACCCAGAGCATGACGCCGACCCACAGGATCTTGCTGCCGGCCTCTTTGGCGACGTCGTACAGGTAAGTGCACGCGTTCATGAAGCTGCCGATCAGGGCCGTAACCACGTCGCAGGCATAGCAGCCCGATTTGTAAATGGCGTCCATTCTTTCTTTGTTGCATTCCCGGTTGGAAACGCCGAAAACTATGCCGGTAGCGAACTTGGCAATTTTAACGACCGCTTTGGAGGCAAATTTCGTGACTTGATAGACCGGGTTGTACGTAACCAGAAGATCTTTAATCCAACCGTTCGGCAAAGACGATTCGACCGAACTGAATATGTTCGTCAATCCTTCGTCGAGAAAATTCAGCCCGGCATTTAAGCCGTCGCCGACCAGACTTTTGGCATAAGTGCCGAGGCCGTGTCCCTGACCGGTAAGCGAATTGTTTAAAGCCCGTTTGAACTGCCGCACTTCGCGGTCGAAAGCGGTGGAACCTCCGGTCGAATTGTCCGGCTGCTGACGGAAAACCTGCGAATTTCCCGACGGCGTCTGAGATATTTGTCCGACGATGTCCGCTTCGGATATCTGATAAGTCGGCTCGGCGGAAGCGCTGCCGACGCTTATCATCAGCGCAAAGCAAACCGGCAGCAAGACCTTAAGATTTGCTTTCAGCTTGTTAAATATGTTAGTCTGCTTTGTCACTTTTTTACCCTTTCTCTAACTTTCGTCTTCGTCGTCTTCTCCGGCCAAAGAGCGTAATTTGGATCTTACACCTTTGTAACTCCCTTGCATTGCCCGGATCTTGGAAGAATGCGCGGCTCCGGCTTTCATCGCCGTACCGGCGATTTTCTTGCCGACGCCGATGCCGGCCCATGTCAGGACGGCCAGGCCCATTTTGGCGACTCTCTTCTGGAAGTTGGTGTTTCCGCCGCCGCCGACCAGTTCATCGGCAATCGTCTTGGCAATGTCCATTGCCCCGACCAGCAGGAACGCGACCAGCATTAACATCAGCAACGGTTTGCTGAAATCTGCCAGCGACGTTTCGTCGCCCTCGAAGAGTTCCCTGTTGTCGACCAAAATCTGCTGAACTGCCGCCAGCGCCATTAAAATGACAATGGCAATGCACATCATGAAAGCGGCGGAATTAAGTATGGTTTTAAATCCGGTTGCGGTCCAGCCCCTGGTCGGTTTGAAAGCATAGGCCATGATAAGAATCGGCATGATCAGAACCATCATGGCAAAACGGAAGATGCTGTCTACCAGATAAAAGACGAAACCGATCTTAATGAACGAAAACAGGAGAATCATGATCAATCCGCAGATCAGCGCCATAAAACCGGGTTGGGTAATGATGACCCAGCCGAGTTTAAAGCCGAAGTTCAACCGTTCGTTGACGGCGCAGACCATGCATTCCATCATCTGCTTTGGCGCTGTCGGGAAACCCTCCGGCGTTGCCGGATCCATGTTGGAAACCGTGCAGGCTACCTTGTAGTTTGCTTCCACTTCTCCGGTAAAAGGTATGAAAAGCATTCTGCCGTTCCATTGCATGTTGTCGCTGCCTCCGCCCGCCGAGTCGGAAAAATGCCTTAGCATTTCGCTGCCGAGTTCAAGAAATGCGTTGTAGATGGGGAAAATAACGGAGTTTAACACCCATATGACGCCGGTGCTTGAGGTGGCAAGCAGCCCGCAGACAAAGCAGAGGAAAAATTTCTTCATTACCTCTGTCCACACTTCGGCCGGAGATTCTTCGGTAAACGAACTGACGTGTTTCATGATTCTGAAAGAAAGCCAAACGGCAAAGGCTACCATCATCAACGCCATTGCACCCTGAGTCATGTGGCTGTACATGCCCATGGTGATATGGCTGGTGGTGTCGTAAATGGCGCCGACGACCGCGGCCTGCCAGCATTCCCGGTGCTTGACCTCCTGAGCCGCATTGTCCTCCAAGGTCTCGTCAACCGCCGAATTGTTGCCTTCGACTCCCGAACAGGCAAACAACAGTAACACTGCCGGAATAAGGATCAGCAATTTCCAAAATTTTGCTATGTTAATGTTTTTCACCATCGGTAGTCCCTTTCTCTCTTATTTCTGGTTTTTCAGAGCTTCCAACAGGCTTTCCGCTTTTTGCTTGTCTTCTTCGAGCTTTTTCATCTTTTTCTGCAATTCGTCGTTCGAACCGGCCGCGTTTCCGGCGGCAGGTTTGCCGCCCAGATTCCGGAGCTGCTTCTCCAGTTCTTTTTTCTCAAGCTCAAGACTGCTGATGGCGCGCTGCAGTTCTTCGATCTGGGCTTGGGCTTTTTTCTCGGCCGCATTGTCTTTTTTATCGTCTTTCTTGCCGTTTTTGTTCGGGCTTTCGACCTTGCCCGGTTTTCCGGAGGAGCCGCCTTTTTCGGCAGCCGTGTTTTGCGCCGCCGCGGCGATTTTCTCCTTCGAACTGTTGACGATCTGGTTTGCCTGTTCTTGGGCGTTGTTTTCCCTCGGACCGGCCGCGCTTGCACCGCCGTCGTTTGCCGGCTGTCCTTCGCCGCCCGTGCCTGCGTTCTGCCCGCTGCCCGCATTTTGACCGTTGCCCGATCCCGGGTTCTCTACGCCGGAATTTGCATTGGCGGCAGCCCCCGAGCTCATACCGGCAGCGGCGCCTGATCTGTTCCCGTTTTCATTGCTGCCGGCAGAACCGTTGCCGCGGCCTTGTCCCGTCTGCCCGCCGTTTTGATTGTTCGGCTGGGTGTTGTTGGCCGTGGCTCCGGCTGCTGCGGCTCCGCCTTCTCCTCCGGCTTGTTCGGCTGCCGCATTCTGCGTATTTGCGGCCTCTCCCGGAGTTCTCTGTCCGGAACCATTTTGAGGCGTAGTGTTGCCGCGGTTCTGTGCCGTTGCATTTCCGCTGCCGTTTCCACCCTGTCCGTTGCCGCCGCTTCCGCCGCCGCTGCCTTGTCCGCCGCCGCTTCCTGCCGCGCCTTTCAGTCCCAGACGTCTGCCGACCGCGGCCATGCCGTTGTACATTTTGCGTCCGACAACTTCTTTGCCTTGTCTTATCTTGTCGTTAACGCCGGAAGCTTCGCCAACGGATTTGGCCGTTTTGCCGACGGCTTTGCCCGTATTGACCGCCCCCCATTTGGCGGCGCCGGCGCCGAGAGAAGCTATGTGCGAACCGATGGTGCCGCCCTGTCCGCCGCTCATCTGCGAAGCAAGGCTGACGGCTTCGCCGCAGAGCTTAAAGCCGAAAATGCAGCACAAAATCAGGAACAACAGCCCCATCAGACCGATGCTCATAATGTCGACCAACGGCTTTACTTCGTTTGCATTGACCAACTCCATAATTTTATCATAACCGCCTTCGCCTCCGGTAACGGCCTGCAGTCCGAGCTCAATGTTGACGCTGACGACCAATCCCAGGAAAACGAACGTGAAAAACGTATTCATAAACATTTTCCAGCCGGTGCTTGTGTATTGGGAAGTCAGCTTGAACGGCCATGCCGCAATCAGGAACGGCATCAGTCCGCCGACCACGCCGAGTCTGACCACGGCATCGATCAGATAGAAGCCGAAAGCCAGGCAGACCAGCCAGCTGAAGCACCAGATAATCAGGCCGCTGAACAGCATTGTCAGATCCGGGAGACCGAACCAGTGGCTGGCTTCGTTTTGGGCAACACACATCAGCGAACTGCCGATGGAAGTGGCGACCGCCAGTTCCTGCTGTACCGAACGGACGAAACAGTCAACCTTGGCAAACAGTCCGGCCGAATAGTATCCCTTGGCAATCGTTACGCCGTCGCCCAGCTGAGTGGCCGAGGCACAGGCCATAAAGGAGGAGGACGAATTGCTGTCTGCGCTGCGGAACAGGAAACTGCCGCCGAATTCCATCGCCGCGTTCAACAACGGCTCAAGAATCAGCCGGTACAGTTCCTGCACATGGGTCAGAACCAGATAGGCCAGAAGGATTTTAAAGCTCATGGTCAACAGGTCGGAAATATATTTCGGCCCGTCCTGCTTGGTAAAGGAACTGACCTGCTTGAGCGTGACAAACGCAACATAAAGGGCAAAGCCGATCAGAAGCAGATTCTTAAATCCTGCCGCCAGTGCGTTGTAAGAAGCAATGCTCATTGTCTGTGCGGTGTTGAACAAAATGACAAACAGCGGACACAGAATGCATTTCCTGCTCTGTTCAAGCTTGAGCGGCAGCGGAACGCATCCGTCCATCAGCCCGCCGATGGACTTCATGTCTTTGTCCATGTAAATCTTTTGTCCTTCCGGGGTTTCGTAAATGGCAACGGCATTAGCTGCCTGATCAAGCTGATCAAGTTTGTCGGGAATGGATTTCAGATTGCCGGTCAAGATATTGGAACCGTCGCCCTGAATGTCTTTGGCGGTAGCTACCGCCGCATCTATATTGGCTGCCGTTTCGGCATTTCTGTATTGCTCGAGGTCGGCAGAGATTTCATCCGAGGATCGGAATACATCCTGAGCAGCACCGCTGACAACATTCCATACGCCGGAAAAGAAGCCGTCAGATCCTTTGTACCGTGCAGCTGCCGCATTAGCCGCACCGGATACGTTGTTCAAACCGGATCCTTTTGCCGCCAAATCTTTGGCATCTTGGAAAGAAACAGCTTTAATGTTTTCTGATTCATAGCCGGCTATGGCTGCGGCCTGATCTACGGCCTCTTGCCCGCCCGCCCTTATCATTTGGGCGCCGACGGTGTCCCCGAGCAGGCCGTTCTGTGCGCTGCCCACGGTGCCGAGCCATTTCTGTGCATGAGCGGTATTCGGTAAAGATGCAAATAATCCCCATGCCAGGAGCCCAAAAATCAATTGTTGTTTTAATTTTCCAGTCATCGTCATTTCCTTTTCCCAAAGGGATTACCTAATACTTTTAACCCGATCAACAACACAATAATCACCAGCCCGAAAGCGTACCAGAAGGCGTTTTTGAAAGTAAATAATGACCAAAAATCAAAGTAATACATAGCGGCCAAAGCCAGCAGTATCCCCACGTTGATCAAGATTGCCTTCATATACACCACTCCTATTTTTAGCCAGTATAACACAAAAAAACGCAAAAGATTGTTACAGTTTTTTTATTTTTTCGCCTTTGTCGTTTTTTCAAAATTTCCCGTTCAGCAAAAAATTTTTACAGGCGCGAATCGTCTCTGTCTCTTATACACATCTCCGAGCCCACGAGACAAGAGG
>OJPW01001353.1_pt1 | contig 13926 bp, 15 predicted proteins | sample 1598571 | NCBI WGS metagenome assembly OJPW01 (sample SAMN03922493, study PRJEB24848) | human gut metagenome | isolation source: stool sample | host: Homo sapiens | place: Germany | collected 2011-05
AGGTGCCGTCCAGGACCTCGTAGAAGTTGGTGGGATTGTTGCCCACGATGGACAGGCCCCTTGCCAGGGCGGAGTAGATATGGGTGTGGGCATTGATGAAGGCGGGCATGATGACGCCGCCCTTGGCGTCGATGAGGTTGGCCTGGGGGTATTTGGCCCGCAGGACGCTCTCCTCGCCTACCTCGGTGATGGTGGTTCCCTCATAGGCTACGGCGCCGTGCTCATAATAGCCCCTGCCGCCCTCGTCCCGGGTGATGAGTCTTCCGTTGATGACCAGATTCATGTGTGTTCCTCCTTATGAATTGTTCCAATGCTTCCGGGTAAAGAAAAATGTTTCAAACCTCCGGGGTGGAGATCTGAAACACTCAAGCAACAGCCGAGTGATAGTTGCAGCCCGTGCGCGAGGCACTTCCTTACAGCTACCAATCTTATATTGTCCCTCTCATTTTACACGATACGGTATAAAAATGCAACAGAAATTTTAGGGCCTGCCGGGAAAATTTGTAGAACTGCCATGATAAAAAGCGAAGGACAGACAACATGGCGCTTTTCCATGTGCCTGTCCCTCGCGAATCCCCTGGACTCAGCTTTTTTTCAGGTCCCGCAGCTGTGTCTCCACGTCGCCGATCAGATACAGAGAGCCGTAACACAGCACTGTGCCGCCGGGTCCGGCCTGCTCCAGCGCCAGGGAAACGCCGCCGCGGATGGTATCGCAGGCGGTGACCGGCGCTCCCAGCTCCCGGATATACGCTGCCAGCTCCCCGGCAGGCAGGGAGCGGGGGTTATCCGGCGTGACGGTGATGAAGGAGCGGGCATAGGGCACCACGCCCCGGTACATGCAGTGATAGTCCTTGTCCTGCATGACGCCGGTAAGCACCGTCAGAGGGCGGTCCGGCAGATAATCCCGGATATTCTGCTCCAGCGCCCGGATACACTGGGGATTGTGCCCGCCGTCGATGATGAACAGAGGATCATGGCCGATGATCTGGAACCGGCCGGGCCAGTCGGTGGCCGCCAGGCCGCGGCGGATGTGCTCCTCCGTAATGGACCAGCCACGCTTTTGCAGCACCCGCATGGCTGTCAGGGCCACGGCGGCATTGCACAGCTGGTGCCGTCCCAGCAGGGGCAGGTGCAGGCCGGCAAGCTCCTCCCAGTCAAAGACCTGGCCCTCCAGTCCGGCCTTTTCCGGACGGATGCCGTCAAAATCCGCCAGGTGCAGGGGAACGCCCAGACGCTCGCACCGCTGGCGGATGATCTCCTCCACAGAGGCCGTCTGGCGGTACAGCACCGTCTCGCAGCCGGGCTTGATGATCCCGGCCTTGGTGGCGGCGATTTTTTCAATGGTATCGCCCAGGTACTGGGTGTGATCCAGGCCAATGTTGCAGAACACGGCAGCCTCCGGGGCGGGGATGACATTGGTGGCGTCAAACTCGCCGCCCATGCCCACCTCGCACACCACGATGTCGCAGTTATGCCGGGCAAAATAGGCAAAGGCAATGGCCGTGACCATTTCAAACTCCGTGGGGTGAGGGTCCAGCGTATCCGCCAGGGGGCGGACATAGGCGGTGATCTCACATAGCTCGTCGTCGGTGATCTGCCGGCCGTCCACCTGCATCCGCTCGTTGAATCGGATCAGAAAGGGAGACGTATACAGCCCCGTCCGATAACCGGCCGCCCGAAGGGTGCTGGCCATCATGGCGCAGGTAGAGCCCTTGCCGTTGGTACCGGTGACATGAATGAACCGCATCTGCTTTTGCGGGTCGCCCATCCGGGCCAGCAGCGCGCCGATGCGCTCCAGCCCCGGTACGCTGCCCCGCCAGCACACGGCATGGATATAGGATAGTGTCTCGTCAATGTTCATACGTTATCATTTCCTTTCGGCTGCACCGGCGGCAGGCCCACAGCCCGCAGAGCGCCGGAGCGCTGCAAAAGCCACACTACCAGCACGTCCAGCACGCCGGTAATAGCAAACTGCACGCTGCGCGCCGCCAACCGGGCCAAAAAGTACGCCTGCCTGGCCTCGCCGCCGTAGATCATGGCCAGGGCGAAGCTCTGGTACAGGATGGACCCCAGAACCACCGCCGGCAAAAACGCCGCCGCCAGACGCAGGGGACTGCACCTGCGGGTCAGCCAGGGACGGAAAAGCCCGGCGCACAGGCCATACAGAATGGGGGGCACGCAGAAAATGGGATTGTAGCCATAGGGGGAGAACAGGCAGCCGATGAAATCGGCGGCAAAGCCTGTCAGCACCCCAGGCAGCGGCCCGAACAGCATCCCTGCCAGGAAGATGGGCACCGCTTCCAAGGAAAAGCGGGTCACCTCGTTGGGCGTGGGGATTAGGAACCGGGCCAGCACCACGCTGATAGCCGTCAGCAGGGCGCAGGTGACCATGGCCTTCACGGGCCACTTGGGCCCCCGGCGGGCAGGTGCATTGGTGTTGTGGATCTCGGACATAAAAAATACCTCCTAATTCGGATGAAATGGGAGGAGGTTGGGGAGTATGCACTTGTCAGGGCGCAGGCCCCCCGGGCCTGCTGCCAAAGCGGATGCGAAGACGGCACCGCGGAGACAGGGTCCCCTTCGTCCGGCGGCAACCTCCCATCCGACCGGCACTTAACGCGCCGCTTCTACTCTTGCAGCAAAAGCCAGTTACGATTATACAGACGGCCCCCGGAAAAAGCAAGAGGAAATCGGGAAAAATGCCGAATCCTCCGGTGAAATACAGATGGGGGTTGCATTCCTGAAAATATCTGATATAATTACCGCAGATAATAAACCTACACGCATTATTTTTCTTAATGAGGTGCTGTTATGTCCGTGAAGCTGGAGCTTTATCGCGTTTTCAAGGAAGTGGCCGAGGCCGGAAACATTACCGCCGCGGCCCAGACTTTGTTTATATCCCAGTCTGCCGTCAGCCAGTCCATCAAGCAGCTGGAGGCGGAGCTTCAGACCCGCCTGTTCGCCCGGAACTCCCGGGGCGTCACCCTGACCGCCGACGGGCGGATGCTGTATGAATACGTCCGCAGCGCCATGGGCCTGCTGGAAACAGGGGAAGAAAAGCTGTCCCAGAGCCGGGATCTGCAAATGGGCCACCTGACCATCGGCGCCAGCGACACCGTTACCAGCCAGTTTCTGCTGCCGTACCTGGACCGGTTCCACCGGCAGTACCCGGCCATCCACATTCAGATCATCTCCGGCCGCAGCCATAAGGTCCTGGGCCTGCTGCAATCCGGCAAGGTGGATATTGCCTTTGCCAGCACCCCTCAGGAGGCGGCGTCTCTGGAGACGTTCCCGTGCCTGACCACCCATTCCATCTTTGTGGCCGGGGCGGAGTATCCCTGCGACTTTGACCATGTCTATTCCCTGGAGGAGATTGCCCAGTTCCCGCTGATCCTGCTGGAGCGGAAGGCGTCCTCCCGGCTGTTTTTGGAAAAGTATTTCCTGCAGAACGGTCTGCATCTGCACCCGGAGATCGAGCTGGGCGCCCGAAGCCTGCTGGTAGACCTGGCGGCCATCGGCTTCGGCGTGGCCGGAGTCACGGAGGAGTTCGTCCACCGGGAGCTGGACAGCGGCCGTCTGCGGAAGCTGCGCACATCCTTTGATATCCCGGCCCGCAGCGTGGATCTGTGCGTCCTGCGGGACGTGCCCCTGACGTCCGCGGCCCAGCGGTTCAGCGATTTTGTCCGCGGGAGCCTGCACCGGGGCTGATCCCCGTCATATGTGACAAAAGCCGCCCCGAAAAGGTCCGGGAACTTCGCCCTTTCGCCCCCTTGCTTTTATAGGAGGAATAGGGCAGAATAATGTCATTATTCACTGCAATGTGAAATTAATAGGAGGAGTATATGGAACTGCTAAAGGAGCGTATCCGCCGGGAGGGTAAGGTCCTGCCCGGCAACATCATCAAGGTGGACGGTTTCCTGAATCACCGGGTGGACACCGCCCTCATGAGCCAGCTGGCCGATGAGTTCGCCAAGTATTTCGACGTGAAGGACATCACCATGGTGCTGACGGCGGAGGCCAGCGGCATCCCTCTGGCCACCGTGTGTGCCCAGAAATACGGCGTTCCCATGGTATTCGCCAAGAAGGCCAAGAGCGACAACATCGAGGGCGGCCTGTATCAGAGCGAGATCTTCTCCTATACCTATAAGAAAAAGGTTACCCTCATTGTGGCCCAGGAGTGGCTGGGTCCCAACGACCGGGTGCTGATCATCGACGACTTTATGGCCAAGGGCTATGCCATGCAGGGCCTGATCGACATCGTCAAGGCCGCCGGTGCAGAGCTGGTGGGCATCGGCGTGGCCGTGGAGAAGGGCTTCCAGCATGGCGGCGACGCCCTGCGGGAGAAGGGCTATCCCATCCACTCCCTGGCCGTCATCGAGGAGGCTACCCCCGACCACATCACCTTCCGGGAGGATGACCCCGTATGAAAAAGGTTTTAGTGCTGGATTTCGGCGGCCAATACAACCTGCTGGTGGCTCGCCGCGTCCGTGAGTGCGGCGTATACTGCGAGATCAAGTCCTTCCGCATGACCATGGATGAGGTCCGGACCTTTGCCCCGGACGCCATCATTTTCACCGGCGGCCCTGCCACGGTGTTCGACCAGGGTGCTCCCATGATCGACCCGGAGATGCTGTCTATGGGCGTGCCGGTGCTGGGCATCTGCTACGGTTTGCAGCTGATGATGCATCTGCTGGGCGGCCAGTGCTGCAAGGCCGATACCCGGGAATATGGCAAGACGGAGCTGACCCATACGGATTCCCCGCTGTTTGACGGCGTGCCGGAAACGGCGGTGTACTGGATGAGCCACGGGGTAGAGGTGGATCGTCTGGCTCCCGGGTTCGAGATCATTGCCTCCACCGAGGGCTGCCGCCACGCGGCGGTCCAGTGCCGGGAGAAGCGGCTCTACGGCGTGCAGTTCCATCCTGAGGTGGTGCACACCGAGTATGGCCGGCAGATCCTGGAGAATTTCCTGTATAAGATCTGCGGCTTCCGGCCGGAGTGGACCATGGCGTCCTATCTGGAGGAGGCAGTGGCCCAGTGCCGGGAGAAGATCGGCAATGGCCGCGTGCTGCTGGCTCTGTCCGGCGGCGTGGACAGCTCCGTGGCCGCCGCGCTGCTGCAGCGGGCGGTGGGCCGTCAGCTGACGTGCATTTTCGTGGACCACGGCCTGCTGCGCAAGGACGAAGGCGACCAGGTGGAGCATGTGATGACCAAGCAGTTCAACGTGGATGTCCGCCGTGTCAACGCCGGTCCCCGGTTCCTTGGCAAGCTGGCCGGCGTCACGGACCCCGAGCGCAAGCGGAAGATCATCGGCGAGGAGTTCATCCGCGTGTTCGAGGAGGAGGCCAAGAAGATCGGCGCTGTGGACTTCCTGGCCCAGGGCACCATTTATCCCGACGTGGTGGAGTCCGGTCTGGGCGGTGAGTCCACCGTCATCAAGAGCCACCACAATGTGGGCGGTCTGCCGGACTGTGTGGATTTCAAGGATATCGTGGAGCCTCTGCGCCGCCTGTTCAAGGACGAGGTGCGGCAGCTGGGCCTGGAGCTGGGTCTGCCGGAGCAGCTGGTGTGGCGTCAGCCCTTCCCGGGGCCGGGCCTTGCCATCCGCGTCATCGGCGAGATCACCGAGGAAAAGCTGGCCATCCTGCGGGATGCCGATGCCATCTTCCGGGAGGAAATGGCTCTGGCGGGTCTGGATCGCACCACCAGCCAGTATTTTGCCGTGCTGACGGACCTGCGCAGCGTAGGCGTTATGGGCGATGAGCGCACCTATGACTACACGCTGGCCCTGCGTGCCGTGCAGTCTCAGGACTTTATGACCGCCACCTGGTCCCGTCTGCCCTATGAGCTGCTGGACAAGATCTCCGGCCGCATCGTCGGCGAGGTGAAGCATATCAACCGCATCGTCTACGACATCACCTCCAAACCGCCTGCAACGGTCGAGTGGGAATAAAAAACGGAAGCCAAAAAGTCCAGTCATACCAACGGTTTTCCGGTTTCGCCCACCCGTTTTGATAACACTTTGATAACACTTCTTCCAAGTGCCATTATTCTGAAATTCCGAGGGTTTCGGGGTTACAGATGATTTCCGGCGGCTTGGACGAAGCACAGAACCATATTTTAAGCCCGTACCGATGGGTCTACATCGGTACGGGCTTTTTGTCGTTCTGGGTTATTTATCATCTTTCAGCCGGTCTTTGAAAGCTTTCAACATCACATCACTGAGCTGCTGGGACGGAACTTTCACATAGCCAGACGCTTCGCCGTATTTCGGGTAGTTATAACGCCATTTGTCGTAGTCCTCCCGGTTGATTTCGCCGTTGCGATATTTTTCGGCCTGTTCAGCCCACGCAGTGAGCATTTCGGATAGCTCGGCAGCGTCCTTCCCCTTCCGAGGGTCAACACGCAGGGAAACGCCGTTCTCGCCGATGTCCACCGTCAGACCGTAGCGATCCTCCAAGGTAAACAGCGTGTGCATCAGGCCGAGATAGCTGTCAATGTCCGGCACGGACAGTGCCAGCGGTGAGACACCCAGCGCACCGGCAAGGCTCTCCGTCAGCTCCGCCTTGGGCGTTCTGCTGCCGGATTCATACTGCGCCATACGGATGTCAGCGGTCTTTTCCGGGAAACCGACCACCTGCCCCAAGTATTTTTGCGTAATTCCCCGCAGATTGCGGAAGAACCGAATTCTCTCACCGATTGCCATAGCGATTACGCTCCTCGTTTTGATACTGTGCGATTAGTATAGCATATATCGTTAGCGTTCGTCAAGATAGCAGAAGCAAAAAAGTTTAATTTTTCCCCCTGATGCTATTGACTTTACGGAATATGCTTAGTATAATAGCTATAGCAAATAGCGTTAAGCTCTTTGCAAACAACTGAATATCCGTCGTGCGTCACGGTAATGGCGTACCCGCTCGGGCAAATCGGAATGCGGTCAGAAAGTTCTCCGACAATAAACAAGAGAACAATATACAAATGAAAGGGGGTTATCCGAATGGAAGCGAAATTTCTTCGTGCCGAGGAAGTGGCACAGGAGCTGAGCGTATCAAAGCCCTACGCTTACAAACTCATTCGTCAGCTCAACGAGGAGCTGAAATCCAAAGGCTTTATCACCATTTCCGGTCGAATCAACCGGGAGTATTTCAATGAACGGCTCTACGGAGCGAGAGAGGAGAACTGATTAAATGGGTGTTTTCAAATGCAAAGAAACTGGCACCTGGTACGTGATGACCCGTTATCAGGATTGGAAGGGCGAACGCAAACAGAAGTGCAAGCGTGGCTTTGCTACCAAGCGGGCCGCACAGGACTGGGAGCAAAAATTCCATATGCAGAACGCCGCCGATATGGATATGACCTTTGAGGCGTTCTACGAAATTTATACCAAGGATATGAAAGCCCGGCTGAAGGAGAACAGCTGGATCACCAAGCAGAACATTGTGGAAACCAAGATTCTCCCCTATTTCGGGCAGCGAAAAATCAGCGAGATCACCACCAAGGATGTGATTGCCTGGCAGAACGAGCAGCTGGCGTATCGGGATGAGAAGCACAAGCCCTATTCCCAGACGTATCTCAAGACGCTGCACAACCAACTCAGTGCCATCTTCAATCACGCCGTGCGGTTTTACGATCTGCGGGCAAATCCTGCATCGAAAGCCGGAAATATGGGCAACGAGGAACGCCGGGAGATGCTGTTCTGGACAAAAGAGGAATATCAGAAGTTTGCCGCCGAAATGATGGACAAGCCGGTTTCCTACTACGCCTTTGAAATGCTGTACTGGTGCGGCATCCGGGAAGGCGAGCTGTTAGCCTTGACTCCTGCGGATTTTGACTTTCAGAACAGCACTGTGCGGATCAACAAGTCCTATCAGCGGCTTCACGGCGAGGATGTAATTACCAGCCCGAAAACCAGGAAGAGCAACCGTACCATCAAGATGCCGCGGTTTCTCTGTGAGGAAATACAGGACTATCTGGGGATGCTCTACGGGCTAAAAAAGAAGGATCGCATTTTTACCGTGACCAAAAGCTATCTCCATCACGAGATGGACAGAGGATCCAAGGCCGCCGGAGTCAAACGCATCCGAATCCACGATCTGCGGCACAGTCACATCAGCCTGCTGATTGATATGGGCTTTTCCGCTGTGGCCATTGCGGACCGGGTTGGACACGAGAGCATCGAAATCACCTATCGCTATGCCCATCTGTTTCCGTCCAAGCAATCGGAAATGGCGAAAAAGCTGGACTTTGAGAGGAGTGAACTGTAATGTCGGCAAAAAGCAGAGATGAACACAACCGTTGGCGGAACATCACGGTCGGCTTCCGAGTGTCGCCGGAGGAAAACGAGCAGCTTAACGAGGTGGTGGCCCTGTCCGGCCTGCCCAAGCAGGAATATTGCTACCGACGCTGTATGCAGCGGGACATTGTGGTGCAGCCCAATCCAAGGGTGTATAAGGCCCTAAAAACCACGATGGGGAAGGTTGTATCGGAGCTTCAGCGGCTCAGCGATGCGGGCGGCGTGACCGATGAAATGCGGGATACACTGGCGCTGCTGATCGCAACGCTGAACGGGATGAAAGGAGACGATGCAGATGGAATTTAAAAAGGAAATGACCGCTCCCGTTGTATCTGTTGGCGCAGATACGGAGCAGTCATCCCAAAACCTTACTGATAATAGTTTAACCGATTTTGACCCGAATTTCAAGGGGTCTGACGATGATTTCTACCGGGAAATGCAAAGAAGAATGGCCCCGGATTATCTGGAAACGGTATCGATGACCACCCTCTATGATACGGACTTTGAGGGACAGGAGCCCCTGATTGACGGCCTGCTGTACCGGGGTGCCTACTTACTGGCCGGCTCCCCAAAGGTGGGAAAGAGCTTCCTGATGGCCCAGCTTGCCTATCAGGTGAGCACCGGGCTTCCCCTGTGGGGCTATAAGGTGCGAAAAACGGGCGTTCTTTACTTTGCGCTGGAAGATAACTATGCCCGCTTACAGCGGAGACTATTCCGAATGTTCGGCGCAGAAGCGGCTGAAAATCTGTATTTTGCCACCCACTGCAAAACAGCCAACAGCGGTCTGGAGGATCAGATTCGCAGCTTTATGCGGGAGCATCCCAACACCGGTCTGATTATCATCGACACCCTGAAACGGGTTCGTGAGGTTGGCGGCGCAGATTACAGCTACAGCAGCGACTACGACATTGTATCCCGGCTGAAAGCCGTTGCCGACAGCTACAAGGTGACGATGGTAATCGTTCACCACACCCGCAAGTTGGAGGCAGATGACAAATTCGATATGATTGCCGGAACCAACGGCCTGCTGGGTGCAGCGGATGGCGGTTTTGTTCTCAGCAAGGAGAAGCGCACCTCCAATGCGGCGGTGCTGGATGTCACTGGCAGAGATCAGGAGGACCAGCGGCTGCACCTGACTAAGAACCCCGAAACGCTGGTATGGGAGCTGGAAAGCATTGAAACAGAGCTTTGGCAGGAGCCGCCGGACCCGTTTCTGGACAGCATTGCGGAATTCCTTTCTTCGGCTGGTGGACGGTGGGATGGCACTGCTTCTGAGCTGTGCGGTCTGCTGCATCTGGACTGCAAGCCCAATGTGCTTTCTCTCCAGCTGAGCGTTGGCTCTGCACGGCTGCTGCGAGATCACGACATTCGCTACAAGGCAAGCCGCAATCACGGTGGACGGAAAATCTCCCTGTGGAAGGAGATGGAGCCGAACAGCGTGTCAAAGGGTGACGACCGTGACGGCCTTTTGGTGGGCGCTGGCGAGGTCTAAAACATCGTCACCACCGTCACGGTTTGTCACGCTTTGAAGTTTCGGCAAGCCGTGCGGCTGCCCTTTTCAAAGGGCAATGAGCACTGGGGAGGCAACCGCAGTTGCCGGGGCAAAGCCCCAGTACAGAGCCGGTGCTCGATGCACCGGCTCTGTACCAGCCCCCTCGGAGAGCGCAAACAGCAGCTTTTGATGGCCGCAGGCTGTCAAAAGTGCTTTTGCGTTACTCTTGACAAGAGTAACAGAACCCCGGCTGCGGCCGGAGGAGTGAAAGGAAGTGAGATTTTATGAAGAGAACGATCAGTGCCGAGGTTGGCAAGGGCTCCGTCAACCACAATTCCCGTAGGTTCAAAGCCGAAAATGTGGACGGAAACCGAACCCATCTGAACATCGACTATTGCAATGAGCGCATCCAGACCGTATACCACCAGCTTTTCGATGAGGCTCTGAAACGCTACAACGAAAAGCAAACCCGTGCAGACAGGCGCATTCCGAACTACTATGAGAAAATCCGCTCCGGAAATCAGGAAAAGCCCTTCCACGAGATCATTTTGCAAATTGGGAACAAGGAGGATATGAGCGCTACCGGCGAATACGCAGAATTGGCTCGGCAGGTACTGGACGAATATTATCAGGGCTTTCAGGAGCGCAACCCCAACCTCCGGGTATTCTCGGCGCACCTCCATATGGACGAGGCAACACCTCACATTCACATTGACTTTGTGCCATTTACCACCGGAAGCAAGCGTGGGCTTGACACCCGTGTGTCGCTGAAGCAGGCGCTGGCGACGCAGGGCTTCAAGGGCGGTACCCGTGGCGCTACCGAGTGGGCACAGTGGGTACAGTCCGAAAAAGAACAGCTTGCCGCTGTGATGGAGCGGTACGACATTCAGTGGGAGCAGAAAGGCACCCACGAAAAGCACCTCTCCGTTCTGGATTACAAGAAGCAGGAACGGGAGAAAGAACTCGCTGCACTGGACACCACACTGGCCGAAAAGCAGGACGAGTTGGAAACGGTGCAGAATCGGATCGACAACTTCGATCAGGGGGCACATTCCATTGAGCGGTTGGAGCAGCGAATTGAGTCGGATGCAGAGTTTCAGCTCCCCGATCCGCCCACTCTAATGACCGTGAAGACCTATAAGCAGCGATTTGTTGACCCGTTAATCAAAAAGCTGAAAGAAGTCATCCGGGAGATGTTCTGTCGCTATTACAAAGCGCTGGATAGCTACCACCGGCTGAACAACACCAACGGGCAGCTTTACCGGGAGAACGAGCATCTGACTGCAACCAATGACCGGCTCAAAGGAGAAAACGCAGTCCTGCGTTCAGAGTTGAAGGATTTCCGCTTTCTGCGAAAAGTCCTTGGCAGTCAGCAGATCGACAATCTGATTGCACAGGCGAAAGAGATGGAGCAGCAACGAAAGCAAACCCAGCGCACAAGGCGCAGAAATACAAATTTTGAAAGGTAGGAACAAACTATGGCAAAGACGATTTTTGAGAAAATGGGCGGTACTTACACGCAGGTCGGGGATTATCTTCTCCCCGATCTGAAGCTGCCCCAAGAAGAACAGCAGCCCATCGGCGTGTGGGGACAGCGCCACCGGCGTTACCTGAAAGAGCATCACCGGTCAACCTATGCGACCCTGCTTACCGGTGGCAAGTTAAATGGTTATCTTGCCGACATCGACCGTCAGGCAGAGGAAATGTTTCTTCGGCTGGTAAAGCAGATGGCCGAGGCGGAAGGCGTCACGGAGAAGCTGAAAGCCGCCGACCCAATGGAGTGGGTCAGAAGGATGAATAACATCCGAAATAGGGCGATGGAGATGGTCAATAACGACCTGATCTACGCCAGAGATCCAGCAGCCTGTATTTCCACTTTTGTGGAAACCGTAGACCCTCCCAAAGTGTTTTGGAAATACTACGATTTGTACCGGCGCAAGAGAATTTCGCTGAGTGAATATGCTGCCGCTACAGGATTATCAGCTTTCGCAATCCGGCATTTTTTGAAGAATGTTGTTGAGAAAAGCCCAAAAGCCATTGAAAAGCCTAAACAAATATGATATACTATATTTTGTATAAGTATCTGGAGGTGCCGAAATGCAGATTGCTGATTATATAGACGCCGATCTTTTAGATAAATTCGAGTTCCACAACTATAACCACGCTATTGAAATCATTACTCAAGCTTTTCCTGAGGAGTGGCGTGAGGTCGTTGAGTGCCTAAGAAAACTCGACATTACCACAGATGATCTTCGTGAAGCGGGCGGAAATGAGACTAAGATTCCGAAGAAATTTGACGATGTCCTCTACCCGTATGGGTGGAGAGAAATCCGAATTTCTGGTGACTTACACATCAAGTTTTATCCAAGACAAGCTGATCAGAGGGGACGCTTTTCCAGCGTTCCCTTTGAGGAGCGTGTGACGGAGAACTACATCGACGGTCATAATATTGATTTTTTGAAGGGTCGAATTGCATTTGACCTTGAATGGAACAGTAAGGATCAGACCTTTGACAGAGATCTGCTTGCAATGCGGACATACTACGATTGCGACATTGTAAGCGCCGGTATTATTGTCACCCGTTCGCAAGACCTGAATGATGTGTTCAAAACCGTGTATGACTATGATAAGAATTCTCGCACTTGGAAGCCTATTATGCGTAAATATGGCGCAAGCACTACTTGGATGGGAAAACTGCTGTATCGCTTAGAGTCACGCCGTAATGGTGGGTGTCCCGTTTTGGCTATTGGCATTAAGAAAACTTGTGTTTCAGATTGGAAGGAGGGATACATAGATGAGCACGCTTCAGGAAACATCTGAAAATCTTCTCTCCTTTTGCGGTGATAAGCGCTATTCAACGATTTATGCTGATCCGCCTTGGCGCTTTCAAAACCGCACCGGAAAAGTCGCTCCAGAAAACAAGAAGCTGAATAGATATGAGACAATGCCATTAGAAGACATAATGGCGTTGCCCGTCGAGCAGGTCGCTGCTGCAAAAAGCCATTTGTACCTTTGGGTTCCCAATGCTCTCCTGCCGGATGGTCTGGCTGTTATGAAAGCGTGGGGATTTGAGTACAAGGGAAATATCATCTGGGAAAAGGTCCGGAAGGATGGTGGCCCGGACGGACGAGGAGTCGGTTTCTATTTCCGCAATGTGACTGAAATTCTCCTTTTTGGGGTCAGGGGCGACAATTTTAGGACGCTGGCTCCAGCCCGTTCGCAGGTCAATCTCATTCGGACGCAAAAGCGTGAACACTCACGGAAGCCTGACGAGATTATCCCGATTATTGAAAGCTGCTCTCCGGGACCGTTCCTTGAGTTATTTGCTCGTGGTGACCGTGAAGGCTGGGATATGTGGGGAAACCAGGCGACCGCAGATTATGAGCCTACGTGGAGTACTTACAGCAATCATACCACAAAGCAAGCATCAAGCGAATAAGTCGCATATTATATATGTAATGAAAGGGCGGTGAGTTTAATGTTCTCTGCTCATAATGTCGCAATATATATCATCAACTGGTGTCTTGATCATAATGTTCCAATCACGAACCTTAAGCTCCAGAAACTATTGTACTTTGTACAAGGTGAGTACAGCAGGGTTAAGGGTACAAGATTGATTGCTGACGACTTCTATGCTTGGCAATTAGGTCCTGTTGTCCCGAATGTTTATGCTGAATATTCTATTTTCTCTTCGTCCACATTACCTTCGCAAAAGCAGTCTATTTCCTTTGACCAAGAGGATAGGTGCGTAATAGATGCTATTTTGCAGAAGTATGCTCGTTATACCACCTGGAACCTTGTGGAGTTGTCTCACCAGCAGGATCCGTGGAAATATCAGCACGAAATCTTTGGTGACAAAGCGCTTATTCCTTTTGAATCTATTGCAGATTATTTTGGAAAGGATACGGCATCGTAAATATGACAGACAAAGAGAAAACGGGCGAATTGCTCAGTTTGATAGATGCACTATGTGATGTTAATTTTGCCAAGGAGCAAAACAATATCGATGGATGGGTCAGCAAGCTCAATAAGGTCTATTCAAATGAGTACCGGCATACTTATTCGGACATTTTCTTCAAGATTCAGCAGATAATGTCGGATACTCTGTCAAATAACAATGCATCTGACACAGAGGTGTTAG
>OJPW01001355.1_pt1 | contig 13894 bp, 9 predicted proteins | sample 1598571 | NCBI WGS metagenome assembly OJPW01 (sample SAMN03922493, study PRJEB24848) | human gut metagenome | isolation source: stool sample | host: Homo sapiens | place: Germany | collected 2011-05
AGGCGCCCGCCTGCGTCCGGTATCGTTCGAGCAGCGTTCCGGTCATTTCGATCAGCCGCAGCGTTTCGGGGCGCTTGGCCATCAGCAGGTCGCGCATGTGGCGGTTGAGTCCCGCCGTGAAGGTCTGCCCCGAAAAGCCTTTCGAGAGCACCGTGTCGAACGTGACCAGCACATCGACGTAGTTGCCTGCGAGCAGCATCTCCGTAACGCTGAAATAGGTGTCGTAATCCAGCACGTTGAGCGTCTGGGCCACGTTGCGGTAGTCGAGCGTCGTGCCGCAGAACGACACGGCCTTGTCGAACATCGACAGGGCGTCGCGCATGCCGCCGTCGGCTTTCTGCGCGATGAGGTTCAGCGACTCTTCGTCGGACGAGATGTTCTCCTGCCCGGCGATGTATTTGAGGTATTCGACGCTGTCCTCGACGCGGATGCGGTTGAAGTCGTAAATCTGGCACCGCGAGAGGATGGTCGGAATGATCTTGTGTTTCTCGGTCGTCGCGAGGATGAAGATGGCGTGTGCGGGCGGCTCTTCGAGCGTCTTGAGGAAGGCGTTGAAGGCTGCGGCCGAGAGCATGTGGACCTCGTCGATGATGAATACCGAGTAACGGCCCACCTGCGGGATGATGCGCACCTGCTCGATCAGCGTGCGGATGTCCTCCACCGAGTTGTTCGATGCGGCGTCCAGCTCGTGGATGTTCAGCGAGCGGCCCTCGTTGAACGAGCGGCACGATTCGCACTCGTTGCAGGCTTCTGCGCCGTTGGGGCTCAGGCAGTTGATGGCCTTTGCGAAGATGCGGGCGCAGGTGGTCTTTCCCACGCCGCGGGGACCGCAGAAGAGGTAGGCATGGGCCAGCTGGGCGCGCTCGATGGCGTTTTTGAGCGTCGAGGTAATATGTTTCTGCCCGACGACCGAGGCGAAGGTCGCGGGGCGGTATTTGCGTGCGCTGACGATAAAATCACTCATAGTTCCGCAAAGATAAGAAATATGAGCGAAGATTTGAAAATTCGGGATTAAAAATTGTCCCCTCCGCCGTCCCTCCGCCGTCCCTGCGCGCCCGTCCGCCGTTGCGCCAAATTGGCGCATTTTGACAGCGTGTTGTGACAAAAGATGACACAATGACCGAAAAATGAGGTTGGCAGGTGTTTTGCGGATGTTGATGACGAATGGTTTGCGTCTGCGATCCGGTCGCAATGCGACGAGTCCCCGCCGGGCGGGGATTTGAGGGGGAGTCGGACTTGCATGCGCGGCGGTAAGCCGCGGGTTGCGGCCCCGGACGCGAACCATCGGACCGTGTGAAATTTAACTTTGCGATTATGAATATAAACACATTGACCATCAAGGCGCAGGAGGCGTTGCAGGCAGCGCTCAACCTTGCGCGGGAGCGCGGACAGCAGGCTGTCGAGCCGCTCCATCTGCTCGCGGTGCTGATCCGCGAGGACGATTCGCTGGCCACGTTCCTGCTGGGACGCGTCGGCGTGAACGTGCGCGGACTGCGCGACGAAACCCAGCGCGCCGTCGGCTCCCTGCCGCGGGTCGAGGGCGGCGGCGAGCAGTTCTTTGCGCAGGAAACCTCGAAGGTGATCCAGCGCGCCGTGGACTTCACCAAGAACTTCGGCGACAAATACGCTTCGGTCGAACACCTTCTGCTGGGTCTCGTGGCCGAACGCGGACAGGCGGCCGACATCCTCAAGCGCAGCGGCGCCACCGAGAAGGAGCTTCTCGAAGCGATCCGTATCTTCCGCAAGGGTGCGACGGTCGATTCGCAGACCTCCGAACAGCAGTTCGACGCGCTGGGCAAGTACGCCGTCAACCTCAACGAACAGGCCCGTTCGGGCAAGCTCGACCCGGTGATCGGCCGCGACGAGGAGATCCGGCGCGTGTTGCAGATTCTCTCGCGCCGCACCAAGAACAACCCGATTCTGGTCGGCGAAGCCGGCGTGGGCAAGACTGCCATCGCCGAGGGCATCGCCCACCGTATCGTGGACGGCGACGTGCCCGAAAACCTGAAATCGAAGGTGATCTACTCGCTCGACATGGGCGCCCTTATCGCGGGCGCCAAGTATCAGGGCGAGTTCGAGGAGCGGCTCAAGGCCGTCGTGCAGGAGGTCGTTGCCAGCGAAGGCGAAATACTGCTGTTCATCGACGAGATCCACACCCTCGTCGGCGCCGGCAAGTCGTCGGGCGCGATGGACGCCGCCAATATCCTCAAACCCGCGCTTGCGCGCGGCGACCTGCGGACCATCGGCGCCACGACGCTCGACGAGTATCAGAAATACTTCGAGCAGGACAAGGCCCTCGAACGCCGTTTCCAGAAGGTGATGGTCGACGAGCCGACGCAGGAGGACGCCATTTCGATCCTCCGCGGACTGAAAGACCGTTACGAGAACCACCATCAGGTCCGCATCAAGGACGAGGCGATCGTCGCCGCCGTCGAACTTTCGACGCGCTACATCACCTCGCGTTTCCTGCCCGACAAGGCGATCGACCTCGTGGACGAGGCGGCTTCGCGCCTGCGTCTGGAGATGAACTCCGTGCCTGAGGAGATCGACACCCTCGATCGGCGTGTGCGCCAGCTCGAAATCGAGCGCGAGGCGATCCGCCGCGAGAAGGACAGGGAGCGTGTGGAGCAGCTCACCAAGGAGATCGAGGAACTGAAGTCCAGAGACGCCGAGATGCGTGCCAAATGGCAGGGCCAGCGCGATCTGCTGAAGAGGATTCAGGAGAACAAGGACCGGATCGAGCAGCTGAAGATCGAGGCCCAGCAGGCCGAGCGGCAGGGCGACTACGGCAAGGTGGCCGAAATCCGCTACGGCAAGATTCAGGAGGCCGAAAAGGAGATCGCCGCCTTTCAGGAGGAGTACAAGCTGGCGTCGGCCAACGGCTCGATGATCAAGGAGGAGGTCGATGCGCAGGACGTCGCCGAGGTGGTGTCGCGCTGGACGGGTATCCCCGTGACGCGCATGCTGGCTTCCGAACGCGAGAAACTGCTGCACATGGAGGACGAGCTGCACCGGCGCGTCATCGGTCAGGAGCAGGCCATCGCCGCCATCTCCGACGCCGTGCGCCGTTCGCGCGCCGGGTTGAAGGACCCCCGCAAGCCGATCGGCTCGTTCATCTTCCTCGGCACCACGGGCGTCGGCAAGACCGAGCTGGCCAAAGCGCTGGCCGAATTCCTCTTCAACGACGACTCGATGATGACGCGTATCGACATGAGCGAGTATCAGGAGCGCCACAGCGTGTCGCGTCTGGTGGGAGCGCCTCCGGGATACGTCGGTTACGACGAGGGTGGCCAGCTCACCGAAGCCGTGCGCCGCAAGCCCTATTCGGTCGTGCTGCTCGACGAGATCGAGAAAGCGCACCCCGACGTCTTCAACATTCTTCTGCAGGTGCTCGACGACGGCCGTCTGACCGACAACAAGGGCCGCACGGTGGACTTCCGCAATACGATCATCATCATGACTTCGAACATGGGATCGCATATCATTCAGGAGAATTTCGCGGCGGCGTTCAGCGGCGAGAAGCTCGCGCCCGAAGTGGTCGAGAAGACCCGGATGGACGTCATCGACCTTTTGAAACAGCAGCTGAAGCCCGAATTCCTGAACCGTATCGACGAGATCGTGATGTTCGAGCCGCTGACGCGCCGGGATATCGAGCGCATCGTGGACATCCAGCTGGGCGCCGTGCGCCGGATGCTGGCCGAGAACGGCATCCGCCTCGAATACAGCGACAAGGCGCGCGAATGGATCGCCGCCGCCGGCTACGACCCGCTCTACGGCGCGCGTCCGGTCAAACGTACGATCCAGCGTTACATCGTCAACGAACTCTCGAAACGGATTCTGGCCGGCGACGTCAACCGCGAAAAACCGATCAAGATCGGCGCCGACGACAAGGGCCTGACCTTCGCCAACTGAGAGCGGCCGCAAGACCGCCGGAGCGGAGGCTCGGATGCGCCGCTTCCTGAAAACGAAATGGTTCCGGATTTTTTCCGGAACCATTTTTTATTGCCGCCCGCGTTCGGAGCACTCCTCTTTCGGCCCTGCGGGGGCCGTTCCGCCTACTTTACGAACCTGCTGAAGAATTTCCACAGCTCCTCGCCCGTGTCGATGTCCTGCTCGCCCCACGAGTGTTTGCCGCCGACGATTTCGTAAAGCCACACCTCGCTGCCCCCGGTGCCGCCCGTGAAGCGGTGCGCGATCACCGTGCGGCCGCCGGGTGCCTTTGCCGGCAGCATGTCGGTCTGCATGACGGTGCAGCGGTTCTTCGCCGCCCAGTAATGTACGGCCAGCGGCACGGGCAGATAAGCTCCCCAGCCGCCTTTGTTTTGCGGATCGCCCAGCCATGCCGAGGTCCTGTCCTCCGTGCCGTGGATTTCGAAGAGCGGAACCGGCGCCGTACTCCGGTCCGCTTTGTAGAGCCAGTCGAGCATCAGTCCCGAAACCGGCGCCACGGCGGCGAACAGGCGGGGACGCTGCGCCGCCAGCTGGTAACACATCTCTCCGCCGTTCGACATGCCTGTGCAGAAGACGTTGTGCCGGCTCAGTCCGTGCTTTTTCTGCAAATGGCGCACCAGCTCGGTCAGGAACCGCACGTCGTCGACGGTCATGTCGGCCTGAAAGGGGTATCCCACGTTCCAGCAGCTCTTGCCGCGTCCGTCTTTGGCGCCCTGCGGGTAGCAGACGGCGAAACCGTGGCGGTCGGCCGTGGCGTTCATGGCGAAACGGTCGGGATTGTTGTTGCCGCCGTAGCCGTGCAGGACGACGACCAGCGGGGCGTTCTCCGGCAGGCCGGCGGGCAGGTGCAGTTTGTAGGTGCGCTCCATGCCGCCCGAACGCAGGATGTAATCCGGGGTCTCCGGCGCCACGGACTGCGCCCGGCAGATGCTTGCCGCGAAGAGCAGAAGGGCCGTAAGAAGAAAACCCTTTGCCGCGGCGGATTTCAGCAGGTGTCTCATTTTCAGCAGTATTCGATTTACAGACCCTTGCGGGCGATGCGCCATGCCAGACTGTTGTACAGCCCGATCAGCGGAGCGCGCCAGCTGCGGGGCAGGGCGTTGAGGACGCGGACCTTGCGCAGCGTGCGGCGGTAGGTCTTGGTGTAGCCGAAAAACTCCGCCGCGCGCGCCGCCTCTTTCGTGCCGCCCTTGGCGCTGATGATGAGCGCTTTGCCCAATGCCGCGCGGGCCACGAATTCGTTGTATTCCTCAGGCGCCGACGGGTCGTAAAGCTCCTCGAACGAATAGCGCGTCCGTTCGGGCGTGTAGCTCGACGCCGAGCGGTTCGATGCGACCTTCGAGTAGTTCGCCAGCGGCTTGGGCGAGAAGCAGACCGCGTAGCGGCGGGCGATCTTGATCCACATATACATGTCGCCGCCGATCTTCATTCCTTCGGGGAATCCGCCCACCGCCTCGAAGACCGCGCGCGGTACTGCGCTGGCCGACGGGATCGAGATGTACCGGTGCGCCGAGTCGCGGAAGAAGTTGGCGACCACGCCGCGCTCCGAAGGGGTGCGGGCCGGGAAACGCCCGTCGTGGCTGACGATGTTGAAGGCCGTCGAGTAGACCCCGCAGCCCGGAAACTCCGCGATCATAGCGGCGATCTCCTCCAGAAATCCCGGCTCCCACGTGTCGTCGGCGTCCAGCAGGGCGATGTAGTCGCCCGTCGATTCGGCGATGGCGCGGTTGCGGGCCGCGCATTCGCCGGCGTTGGGCTGCGTGACGAGTTTCACGAGCGGCGAGCGGATGCCGCGCACGATTTCTGCGCTGCGGTCCGTCGAACCGTCGTCCACGACGACGATCTCTGCCGGCGGCAGCGTCTGGGCCAGCACCGAACGCAGGGTGTCGCCGATTTCGCGTTCCTTGTTGTAGAGGGGTATGATGACCGAGATGGTTGCGGATGCCATTTTTAGCGGTTTGATTTATTGCGAAGATACCGATCTTTTGCAGTTTTTCTAAACGTCGGACGAAATAATCGCTATTCGACGATTATCTGGTCTGCATACAGACTTGTCAAATCGACCGGCCGGATTCTGAAACCGCTGCCATGGTCGTGGGGTTTGCCGTAGTTGCGTTTTGCCGGATTCTTATAGGAGCCGATCCTGATGTCGTACATGATCTTCCCTTCGTCTACCATGCCGAGGAAGTTTTCCAGCGAGGGATTTTCGTAAATCTCGGCTCTCTTGTAGTGGAAATGCTCCTGTCCGTTCTGTATTGCAGTGTCCGCAAAAACGAAAAGCAGCTTGTCTAGTTTGTTGTTCAGGGCGTATTCGATGTCGTCATAAGTATAGTATATGGCGTTGTCGAGGATTTCCCCCGTTTGCAGGCTGGAAATAGCGATTGCTATGCGCCGGCAGTCCCGATCGTTGACGAGTCTGAAAGAGTGCACTCCGTAACAGCTGTTCCCTTGGTGGGCGAATATGGAGGTGTGGATTTTTTTCAGACCGGGGAATTCCTCGTAAACCTCTCCGTATCTGTCCCGTAGGTATGCATTTGCCCTCTTGGGATACGACGGACTCTTGGTAAACAGTGTCGAGTAAGACGTGGAGGTCTCTCTTTTGGTCTTTATTTCATATCCATTCAGGTCTGGTCGGCGTTCGTTGTTTTCGATGATTCCGATTAGATCTTCAAAGGTTTTCCCGATACCCGTGTCGTGCGTGCGGTGACTCGGAATAAATCCGCGTCGTTTAATATCCTGAAAGGCGGCGATAATTTTTTCTCGATTATTCATGAGATTGGGTTTGTGATGCTAAGATACCTCTTTTTTTGTATATTTGTATCTTGTTTGATGGAAAAGATGTATAAGAGACTAGAGACCGATGAGTGGGACTTCAAAGGCTCCGACACTAAAGAGTATACGCATGGGTACCATAACTACCCGGCGATGATGATCCCCCAGATCGCTAGGAGATTGATTGAAGAATATGCCCCGGCGGGAAAAGTCGGTCTGCTGTTCGATCCCTATATGGGGTCGGGAACGTCTCTGGTCGAAGCTTCGATTGCAGGAATAAATTCCATAGGAACGGATATAAACCCTTTGGCTTGGCTTATTGCCAAGGTCAAGACGACCTCCTACGATCCGAACGAAATCGAGAAGGCGTTCGGTGCATTGCAGAATGCATTGTCGGGCTATGCGGAGGATAATGTCCGGAATAGGGACTTTACGCATATCACCAATTGGGACTATTGGTATGGTAGGGAATCTTTGCTGAAACTCTCTTTCATACAGCAGAACATTGATCTTGTATCCGAAGAGATCAGGTCGTTTTTCGAGCTTGCCTTGGCGGAAACCGTCCGGGACGTCTCTTTTACGAGAAACGGAGAGTTCAAAAGATTTAGAATGCAGGAGGAAAAGATACGCACCTTCCATCCGGATGTATTCGGATTGTTCGAGGCGAAAGTCCGTAGAAATGCAATCGGTCTGTCCAAGTATTGCGGGATCGAAAACAAGGGGCGTGTGAATACCTATGCGTTCGATTCCTCCCGACCTTTCCCCAATAACGTGGTGGCCGACGGCTCTGTAGACATCGTGGTGACTTCTCCTCCCTATGGGGATAGCCGTACTACGGTCGCCTACGGACAGTTTTCCCGTTGGGCGAACGAATGGTTTGGTTTTGAGCATGCCAAGACGCTGGACAATTATCTGATGGGGGGTAAAATGGCCCGGGAGGTGCTGTTCGAAACCTCTTCCATAAAAACCGAACTGGAGGCGATCCGGAACCTCGATAAGAAAAGGTATCTGGAGGTCGTATCCTTCTTGAATGATTACAATGCCTCCATAAGGAATGTCGCAAGGAAATTGAGACGCGGCGGCAGGGTATGCTATGTCGTAGGAAACCGGACCGTAAAAGGCATTCAAATATCCTTGGACTATTTCACTGCGGAGATGTTCGAGCAAAATGGCTTCCAGCATGAAATAACCGTTGTGAGAGCCATTCCCAATAAAAGAATGCCGAGTAAAACGAGTCCGACCAATGAAAAGGGCAAAAAAGTCAGTACGATGGTCAAGGAATATATCGTGATCATGACTAAACGGTAGCATTTCCCGATCCGATAAAGACAATCGGTATTTTTTCCTAGTTACTGGTAATCGTGTATGGATTTTATTACATTTGCAAATAATTAACGGGTGCGCGGCACTCTTCGGGCGACCTTCCGGGCCGAAACCGGCCGGCCCTATGCGCGCGGAGTCCCTCCCGCCGCTCCCGTTCCGCTCTTCCCGTTCCGGACGGGAATTAACGAATAACGCACTATGACCGTAGCCGAGAAACTCATCGCTTTCATCCGCAACTCGTTCGACACGGCGTTGTATTTCGCCGTGATGGCAGTCAAGGAGAATTTCCGCAACTACGTCGGGTGCGCCGGAACGGTCGGCCGGCCGGCGCAGTCGATGGTGATTCTGGGCAACGGCCCCTCGCTGGCCGGCGACCTGCCGCGGCTGATCGAACGCCGCGAATACGAAACCGAAGATTTCCTTGCGGTCAATTTTTTCGCCGAAGACGACCGCTTCGAGGTCGTGAAGCCGAAGTATTACGTCCTTTCCGACCCGATGTTCTTCCGCGACAGCGCATGCCGCGACCGCGTCCGGGCGCTTTACGCGACGCTCGCCCGCAAGGTTGCGTGGCCGATGAACCTCTACGTGCAGTACTATAACCCCGAAGGCTTCGACTACCGCGCCGCGCTGCCCAATTCCAATATCCGCATCGTCCGGTTCCATACCCAGATGTACCGCGGTTTCAGAAGTCTCGAATTTTGGCTTTTCCGCCGCGGGCTGGGAAGCGCCAATTTCGGAACGGTGGTGCAGGTCGGCGAATACGTCGCTCTGCTGCTGGGGTATAAGCGGATCGAGCTTTACGGCGTGGACCATACGCTGTTGGACGGACTCTGCGTGGACGATGGGAACCGGCTCTGCCGCATCGACCGCCACTATTACGACGGAGCGGAAGCCGCCGCGCCGCAGCCTATTTACAAGAAGGTTCCCCACGTACCCTATACGATGGCGGACTATCTGGCCGAAGTCGCCGAACTGTTCCGCGGCCACGAAGTTCTGCGCGATTATGCCGCCGCGCTCGGTGCGCGGATCGTCAACCGCACCCGCGGTTCGATGATCGACGCCTATGAACGGAACCCGGAGTGAGCTGCCCGATGAAAACGGAAAAGGAGGAATCGAAATTCCTCCTTTTTCGTATCGTCTGATGTGCCGGCAAATGCGCCGGAATTTATTTGGGCAGGTTGCGGCTTGCGGCGATGATCTCGGCCATCGTGAAATCCTCCGGATAGTCGATGTCCAGCCCCTCGATACGGTCCACAACCGCCATGTAGGGTCTGTCGCCGATCCTGCGGTGCCGCCCGGTCCACAAGGCCCGCGGGAAGATGAAGAAGGCGCTGGTTTCGATATACACCGGCTCGATGGTCTGTGTGCGGGGGATGTTTTCGGGCGAATAGTTGAGCGGCCGCCCCTCGTACCATGCGAACGTCTGTATCTTTTCGGCGCTGAATGCCGAGTCGTATTCGCCCGAAACCACTTTCCGGAGCGCATCCGCGACGGTCTCGGCGCGGATAAAGGGCGACGTGGCGTGCGCCAGCACATAGAGGTCGGCTTCGACCTCGGCGGTGAAGCTGTCGTAAATCTCCCGTCCCAGCGTCGTGTCGCGGTCCAGCTCCTCGCTGCGGCGCAGGAACCGCACCCCTTCGGGCAGGAATTCGCGGATCCGCTCGTCGCTGCAATAGACGTAAACCTCGTCGATTCCTTCGACCTCGGTCAGCGTTCGGAGTATGTGGCACATGAGCGGCGACCCGCTCAGCGGACGCAGGTTCTTGCCGCTGACGCGCTGGCTGTTGAGCCGTATGGGGACGAATGCTGCTGTTTTCATAATTCGGTTTTATATCGGGGCCTGCCCGCCTTGCGGCGGAAACCCGTTCAGGTTCACTGTACCAGTAAGTTGCATCCTCTGATGTCGCTGTGGTCGATGCGCCCCTCGACGACGAACGCTCCGCGGGCATCGACCCGGCCCACGTCCTGCGTCTGGATGAACGCGCACGACCACCAGTTCGCCAGATCGGCGATGTTCAGCCCTCCGCGCGTTCCCGCGGGCTGCGGATCGAACGGATCGTTCACGTCGCGGGTCGTGACGCGCATCCACGGCGGACAGCGGAAGAGGTTGCCGCCCTGCGAATAGGCCTGCGAAGTCAGCTCGGCCATGCCGTATTCGGAGTGTATCGCGCCGACGCCGAATGCGCCGCACAGGATTTTGTGGAACTCCTCCTTGGGAATCTCTTCGCGGTAACCCTTCATGCCGCCCGTCTCCATTATGACCGTATTTTCGAGCTTCGGGGCGTAACGCTCCGCCAGATCCCACAGCGCATAGCTTACGCCCAGCAGGATTTTGGGCTTCGGATCGGCCTGCATGGCCGCCAGCAGCCCGTCGTAGTCGTCCAAGTAGAAGCCGCCCGAACTGCAGTCGGCGATCAGCCGGTCGGCCATGTAGACCAGCGACGACCCCTTGCGGCGTAGGTAATTGGGCAGCAGGGCATAGAGGCTCCACTGCGCCGGTTCGCCGTAGAACGTGCCGAATGCTGCGCGGAACGTCCGTTCGTACAGCGCCAGCGAGCGCATCGGGTGGCGCGACGGCGTCATGCCCGTCGTTGCCGACGAGGTGAAGACCGCCTCCGGCTCCGTGCCGCCGCAGTAGACGTCGTGGGTCTTGAAGATTTCGATCGGCAGGAACGGAATCTCGCGGGCTGCGCGCACCTCTTCGGGCCGCACTCCGGCCAGCGCGAGGTATTCGCGGTAGGGTGGGCATTCTGCGGCCTGCCGCCTGAATACCTCCAGTGCGGCGGCTTCGAACGCCGCGTCGTTCGTGATCCCGAATATGTCGTCCTGCGTAATCATTTCATTGCAAAGGTAAATATATTTCGAAATTCGGCAAAATCCCTTTTCTGCGGACGGAATAAGTCCGGCAGGGCGGTTCCCTGCGTAGCGCTTCCGAATGTCTGCTCCCGAAAGCCCTTCCCCGAAAGCCCCTCCCCGAAGCCCGTCCCCGAAGCCCGTCTCCGAAAGCTTGTCCCCGCGTCGTTCCCGAAAGCCCGTCCCCGAAGTCCCTCCCCGAAGCTTGTCCCCGCGTCGTTCCCGAAAGCCCGTCCCCGAAGCCCGTCTCCGAAAGCTTGTCTCCGTGTCGTTCCCGAAAGTCCGTTCCCGCAGTTCGTCCCCGCGGGTGCATGCCTGCAGGTCCGCTTCCGCAGGTGTGTGAAAGGCCGCCGTCTCTCTGCCGCTTGCGTCGGTCATGAAATAAAAATCCACAATCGGACTCCCTTCCGGGACCCCGATTATGGATCGAATATAGTCGCTTCGCGCGGTGTCGGAACCGCTCCGCCGCTACTTCTTGTTGGTTTTGGGCGCCAGCATCATGTTCATCTTCTTGCCGTCGAGCTTGGGCATCATCTCCACTTTGGCGACCTCTTCGAGGTCGGTGGCGAAGCGGAGCAGCAGGATTTCGCCCTGCTCCTTGAAGACGATCGAACGGCCGCGGAAGAAGACGTACGCCTTGACCTTGCACCCCTCCTTCAGGAAGTTGGTGGCGTGCTTGAGCTTGAAGTTGTAGTCGTGGTCGTCGGTCTGCGGACCGAAGCGGATCTCCTTGATCACGACTTTCACCTGATTGGCTTTCAGCTCCTTGGCCTTCTTCTTCTGCTGGTAGAGGAATTTCTGGTAATCGGCGATGCGGCATACGGGCGGCTCGGCCTTGGGCGAGATCTCGATCAGGTCGAGTTCCATGCTGTCGGCGAGCTTCAGCGCTTCGCGTATGGGTAAAACCAGCGGTTGTTCGACGTTGTCGCCCACGACGCGCACTTCGGGAGCCGTTATCTGCTCGTTGATGCGGTGCGGATTCTCCTTTTCGGGCGGGCGGCGCCCGTACCGGTTGTTGGTGCCGGCTGCCGGTTTCGGCCGGTTATTCCCGGGGTTGAATGGCCTCGGCGGGAATGGTTTCGGTGCTGCGATAATCGTAAAGTATTAAAGTGGTTAATTACTTTTGTTTTTCATTGTCCGGCTGCCGGGGCGTGACCTGCGGCGTGCCGTAAACTCCGCCGTCCGGAATTTCCCCAGAAAGGGGAAGTCCCGGATGCGGACCGGAGTCGTTATTTCTTTTCCATTTTGTTGGCCTCGATCTCCTCCTTCACCATTCCGGCGATGAAGTCGCGGAAGCCTTCGAGCGTCATCTGACCCTTGTCGCCTTCGCCCTGCGCGCGTACCGACACGAGTCCTTCGGCCTCCTCCTTCTCGCCGACGATCAGCAGGTAGGGGATGCGCTTGAGTTCGTTGTCGCGGATCTTGCGGCCGATTTTCTCGTTGCGGTCGTCCACCTCGGTCCTCACGTCGCTGCGGTTGAGGTACTCCGCGACCTGCAGGGCGTAGTCGTTGAACTTCTCCGAAATGGGGAGCACCACGACCTGCTGGGGCGAGAGCCACAACGGGAACTTGCCGCCCGTATGCTCCAGCAGTACGGCCACGAAACGCTCCATCGAGCCGAACGGCGCGCGGTGAATCATGATCGGGCGGTGCAGTTTGTCGTCCGCGCCCTTGTACGTCAGGTCGAACCGCTCCGGCAGGTTGTAGTCCACCTGAATGGTTCCCAGCTGCCACTTGCGGCCGATGGCGTCCTTGACCATGAAGTCGAGCTTGGGACCGTAGAACGCGGCTTCGCCATACTCCACGACCGTATTGAGTCCCTTCTCCTCGGCGGCCTGCATGATGGCGCTTTCGGCCTTCTCCCAGTTTTCGTCCGAGCCGATGTACTTCTCCTTGTTGTTGGGGTCGCGCAGCGAAATCTGTGCCGTATAGTTGTCGAACTTCAGCGTCTTGAAGATGTAGAGCACGATGTCGATCACCCGCTCGAACTCTTCGAGCAGCTGGTCGGGGCGTACGAACAGGTGGGCGTCGTCTTGCGTGAATCCGCGCACGCGGGTCAGTCCGTGCAGTTCGCCCGACTGCTCGTAGCGGTACACGGTGCCGAACTCCGCCAGACGGACGGGCAGCTCCTTGTACGAACGGGGCTTCGAACGGTAAATCTCGCAGTGGTGCGGGCAGTTCATCGGCTTCAGGAGATACTCCTCGCCCTCGATCGGGGTGTGAATCGGCTGGAACGAATCCTTGCCGTACTTGGCGTAGTGTCCCGAAGTCACGTACAGCTCCTTGTTGCCGATATGCGGGGTGATGACCTGCTGGTAGCCGTATTCTTTCTGCACGTTGCGCAGGAACTGTTCGAGCCGGTCCCTGAGCGCGGCGCCTTTCGGCAGCCACAAGGGCAGACCCTGTCCCACGCGCTGCGAGAAACAGAACAGTTCGAGGTCCTTGCCCAGCTTGCGGTGGTCGCGTTTCTTGGCCTCCTCCATCATCACGAGGTATTCGTCGAGCATCGACTTCTTGGGGAACGAGATGCCGTAGATGCGCGTCAGCATCTTGTTCTTCTCGTTGCCGCGCCAGTAGGCACCTGCCACCGAAGTCAGCTTGAGGGCCTTGATGTAACCCGTGTTAGGGATGTGCGGACCCCGGCAGAGGTCGGTGAACGCACCGTTGGTATAGAATGAGATGGTTCCGTCCTGCAGGTCCGAGATCAGTTCGACCTTGTACTGGTCGCCCTTCTCGGTGAAGGTCTTGAGCGCTTCGGCCTTGGGGACCTCGCGGCGGACGAGCTGCTCCTTGTTGCGGGACAGCTCCTGCATCTTCTGTTCGATCTTCGGAAGGTCGGCCTCGGTGATCGGCGTCGGCGAATCGACGTCGTAGTAGAAGCCGTTTTCGATGGCGGGGCCGATGCCGAACTTGATGCCCGGATAGAGGGCTTCGAGGGCTTCGGCCAGCAGGTGCGACGAGGTGTGCCAGAAGGCGTGCTTGCCCTCTTCGTCGT
>OJPW01001357.1_pt1 | contig 13865 bp, 12 predicted proteins | sample 1598571 | NCBI WGS metagenome assembly OJPW01 (sample SAMN03922493, study PRJEB24848) | human gut metagenome | isolation source: stool sample | host: Homo sapiens | place: Germany | collected 2011-05
GTTTCGGCTGGTTTACTGCTGATGGTTATTGACTGGATTTTTGAGAATTGCTATAATGTGTTATCCTTGCCATGAAAAGACCTCCTTTGTTCAATTATCAGGAATAGAATAACCCTTACATTATTAATATTATAAAATAACTATGTGCTTTTTAAGACAAATCCACAGAGACAAAAACATTTTAGATATTTTACGACAATTAATAAACGAACAATTTAGAAATGATAAAGAACTTCTTTGCAACAACTATCTGTTTTCTTGATTGATAATAAAATAACAAATGCTATCAAACGCAAATACGCCTGCCTTGTATACATAGGATTTTTGACCGATAGGTGGAAATATGACAGGTATAGCACTTTCACAGCGCCTTTTCTCCCAGAAACGTAAATGGGCAAGCGCCCGGCAGCTTATTCGACACAATCAGACGGTACACATCGCCTTCCGGGATGTATAACATGGTCTGAATTTCGCCCTTATTAAGGGTGCCCTGATTTGGTGCAACCTTTCTTAGGGTGCTATTCTTACAATACTTGATAATTGCATTCTGTGGAGCCGTATATCCCAGTGCCCTTGCTACATCCGAACCACAGAACAGAACCTTGTCATCCGCAACGATGGTTCGCACGTTCCCGAACTCCGGGGTCGTTGACGATGGTCATGTTCTGCTGTCCGCTGTGGTGTCGGTTAAACTGACGGCAGCTTTCTCGTCGTCTAAATGATGAGCGAAAATCAACAAATTCAAGTTGTCTAAAATCACTGGCATTTCCCCGTGTTTGCAAACGCTCTGAGGCGTTCCAGCTTCGGGGGTGGAAATATACCAGAAATGGGCTGGAAGCGCTCACAGCATCGAAAACTCTGCGGGGTTACTGCATTTTCAGACAAACGCGCTTGCTGATTCCTTTCTGCCGTTTCAAATGCCCCTGATTTCCTTCCATCGGCGAACCAATTTTTGTATCACTTCTGTTTCTCCTGCACACAAAAAAAAGAGGGCTTCATGCTTGCCCTCTCTCTGCCTTGACCAGCTTGTAAAACGTCGTGCGGGTCATCCCTGCTTGCTTGATAGCTTCGGTTGCGGTAATTTTGCCGTCCTTCCACAGCTTCACAGCATCATGAAACGCCTGATTTGCAACGGCTTTCGGTCTGCCCACACGCTTTTCATCCAGCGCTTTCTTATAGCCGTATTCCCGCCGTTCTGCATTGATTTCGCGTTCATATGCGCTGATAGCGCCCAGCACCGACACAATCAGCTTGCCCGTTGCGCCTGTCGTGTCGATGTTCTCTTTCAGCGATACAAACGTTACGCCCTTTTCTGCGAAATAATCCAGCGTGTTCAGCAGGTCGGGCAAACTGCGGCTGACGCGGCTGAAGCTCTCGAAATAAACCGTGTCACCTTCACGCACATAGTCAAGCATTGCCTGAAACTGCGGTCGGTCTGTATTCTTGCCGCTTGCCTTGTCCGTGAATACCTTGTCAAGGTCGGTCGGCATTGCGTATTCCTGCCGCTGCGTGTTTTGGTGTACTGTGCTGACGCGAACATAACCGATTCTTGCCATCGCTCTTTCCTCCGTCGCTGTTTATTTGGGAACGATGCTATTATAACTCAGTTGTTCGCAAATGTCAACATTATTTTGCGAATATTCGTAAATTGTTCAGCAAAGATTTACGGATACAAAAATCCGGCTGTTTCGGACTGTTCGTAATTCCATGGATAGTGCGACATAGCAAACAGAAAAGACGGCAGAACAATTCCCGCCGCCTTACATCCTTCATTATTCCGCCCGCATCTGCGACGTCAGGTAGCGCCTGATTCTCTGCTGCATCCGACAACATGCGGATTTGGACATGCCCAGCATTTTCGCTGCTTCGATGCAATTCCGTCCGTCCAGCCTGTAACGCACAAACGCCCGTTCCTTGTCGTTCATCCCTGCAAGAATCGCCCACAGTTCCATCTCCTGCGCGCTTTCATCCTCCGGCTGATTCTTCTCCCACAGTACAAGCGCATCGCCGCCGCAGCATGAAAACTGCCCAACGTTCTTTCTGAATTTCCGTCGCGGAATGCGAATCGGGTAGGCATGAACCGCAGCCGTGTAGAGTGCATCAATAATGCAAATGTACGCCCTGCGCTCCAAGCCCGCCGTATTTTCCTGCTTGCGGTAGGCTATCAGCAGGGCAATTCGCGCTTCTTGCATCAGGTCATCCCACATCTTCCGACGCTGTTCGGGATAGCGCGCAATGAAGCGGCTGACAATGCTGCTCAAATAGGTTTCATGCTGCTGAATGTATTCGGATTCTGTCATGGTGAATACTCCTGCTGAAAGTAGTCACCTTGACAGGAACAAGAACAAGCAAGAAAACTAAATATTTAAATAATTCGTCTCGCTTGGTAAGGATGAGGTCACCAGTTCAAATCTGGTTATCAGCTCCATAAGCCTTGCATTTTGCAGGGCTTTTTTCGTGTTTTGGGTGGAATTTTGCATTTTTAAAAAGCACACCATGCAGTTTTGACATTTTCCTGACCTCATCCCTATTTTTCTGCACCTGCCGCTTCCTTGACGGTGAATTTGCCCCCCAAAAAAAGCACGGTGCGCAGGTTTGCCAATCGCCTGCGCACCGCGAGGTTCACTTATTTTCCTCCACTTCTACCGTCTGTACCGACTCCTTCTCCCGCCACGTCTCTTCCTTCACCAGCGTCGCGAACCAAATGCAATCCCCAACCATGCGGTTCTTGTGGCTCGATGGCGAGTTAATCTTCTGATTATTCAGCGCAATCGTGCTCGATGAGCCGCCGTCGAGGTTGTAGGCGTTGTCCAGCCCAAACTGCACGCACAGGTTTGCCATCTGCACAAGGTCGAAGCCGACGGATTTCGGGGCGGTGCTTTCCGGCCCCTCGTTCGTCAGTATCAGGTATTCCAGCTTGCCAATCTGCCCGATGACCATTCGCTGGGCTTTCTTGGCTTTGCCGTTGTCGATGGTCACGTCATCAAGGCTCGTGAGCGGAACGCCGTCCACCACCAGCGCGGGGCCGAAGCAGAAGGCGTGCAGCACCGTGCCGCCGCCGGCAATGTACTCGTCCCACTTTGCCTGCGTGGTGCAGGTGATGAGATGGAAGTCGCCATTTTCGTCCACAATCAGCTCGTCACGGCCCTTGTGCGGGCGCATCCGCAGCGTCTGACCGTTGCGGATGACGATGCCTTGCTCATGGTAGAGGCAGTAGTCGCCGTCAATGCCCATGACGGCGTTGAAGCGCTTCGTCATGTCGTTGACGTGGCGCGCCTGCTTCGACGGGTACTTGTTCGCGAAGCCTGTGCGGAATTGGCTCACGTCAGTCAGCTTGACGCGTGCGGACATGACGGTCGTTGTGCCTTCGCCGGGAGCATCGACCTGCTGCAAATCCTGCGTCCAGTAGGTGACGTTAATCTGGATGTCGATGGAATCATCGTGGTAGCCGCTGTTATTGGGCAGGTAGCAATCCGGGTTCGGCAGGTTGGGGGAAACCTTGATATCCCATGGAATTGGCTCGAAATCGGGTGCGTCCTCCGCCAAAGCGGGAACAATCAGCAGCGCACAGAGCAAAAGCGAAATCAGGCGTTTCATCGGGAAATGTACCTCCTACGGTGTTCTACTTATCAGACGAATCAAAAGGGGAAAACGTTGTCATGTACGAAAATTTAATTTTTTTGTAACAATTTTGCGGATGCGCACCATTTCGCCCAAAAGTTGAAATTCCCTCTTGCATCAGCGCGCAAAATGGCGTATAATAAGCCTGTCAAATGACCCCGCTTGACGGGAGAAAAGCAGCTTTTGTCCTTCCAGAGAGCCGCCGGATGGTGCGAGGCGGCAGGGCGCGGGTGCTTCTTCCACTCCTGAATGGGGGCAGACGAGGAGTCTGCCGGGTTCGCCCGATACAGCGAGCATGAGTGGTCTGACGTGCGTCAGGCAAACTGGGTGGCAACGCGAGCTTCTCGTCCCGGAATTTTACGGGATGGGAAGCCTTTTTGGTTTCCGCCAAGCAAAAAAGGAGGATTTTTTCCGATGCTGGACATCAATCTGCTCCGTACCAATCCCGAATTGGTGAAGGAGAACATCCGCAAGAAGTTTCAGGACGAAAAGCTCGTCATGGTCGACGAAGTCGTCGAGATGGACAAGGAGTACCGCGCCGCGATTCAGCAGGCGGACACCCTGCGCAACCAAATTAAGGTTGCGTCCAAGCAGATCGGCATGCTGATGGGCAAGGGTCAGAAGGAAGAGGCCGAAAAGGCGAAGGAACAGGTCGCCGTTTACAAGGCGGATCTGGAGGGTCTGGCGGCGAAGGAAGACGAACTGCAGGCGGAAATCCGCAAGCGGATGCTCGTTATTCCGAACATCATTGACCCGTCTGTGCCGATTGGCAAGGATGACAGCCAGAACGTGGAAATCGAGCGCTTCGGTGAACCCGTCGTGCCGGATTTCGAGATTCCGTATCATGTGGATATCATGGAGCGCCTGCACGGCATCGACCTTGACAGCGCCCGCAGGACCTCCGGCAACGGCTTCTATTACCTTATGGGCGATATTGCTCGCCTGCACTCCGCGATTCTGTCCTATGGCCGTGATTTCATGATCGACCGCGGCTTCACCTACTGCATCCCGCCGTACATGATCCACGGCGACGTGGTGACGGGCGTGATGAGCTTCGCCGAGATGGAGAACATGATGTACAAGATTGAGGGCGAAGACCTCTATCTGATTGGTACGTCCGAGCACTCCATGATCGGCAAGTTCATTGATACGATTCTGGACGAAAGCCAGCTGCCGCAGACGCTGACCAGCTATTCCCCCTGCTTCCGCAAGGAAGTTGGCGCGCATGGCATTGAGGAGCGCGGCGTGTACCGCATCCACCAGTTCGAGAAGCAGGAGATGATCGTCGTCTGCAAGCCGGAGGACAGCCCGATGTGGTTCAACCGTCTGTGGCAGAACACCGTCGATTTCTTCCGCTCGATGGACATCCCGGTTCGCACGCTGGAATGCTGCTCCGGCGACCTTGCTGACCTGAAGGTGAAGTCGCTGGACGTGGAAGCGTGGTCTCCGCGCCAGAAGAAGTACTTTGAGGTCGGCAGCTGCTCGAATCTGGGCGATGCGCAGGCGCGCCGCTTGAAGATTCGCGTCAAGGGCGACGACGGCCGCAAATACTTCGCGCATACGCTGAACAACACCTGCGTTGCGCCGCCGCGTATGCTGATTGCCTTCCTCGAAAACAACCTGCAGGCCGACGGCCGCGTCCGCATTCCGGAAGCGCTGCGCATGTACATGGGCGGGAAGGAATATATCGGCTGATTGGGCTGAAGGGAAAATTGCAAAGGGACGGGTGCAGGGGGTGCTCCTTGCACCTGTTTTGTATACACAATTATTCTGCATTGAGCAAAGGCAGTTTCACGAGCGAAGCTGCTGCAACAACAATAAATTTGCTGATATTTCCGTTGATATTTCTGCTGATTGATGATATAATATTCGTGTGAGAAAGGAGTTGACCACGATGACCTCTGTTATGAGCGCAATCAAGAACACTGTTCCGATTACCCAGTTCAATCGGGGACTTGCAGGAAAAATCTTTGAGGAAGTTAAGCAAACTGGTGCAAAAGTTGTCATGAAAAATAACACGGCAGAATGCGTTCTGCTTTCGCCAGAGGAATATGTACGGCTGATGGACGAATTGAACGATGCGCGTCTGCTGGCTGTGGCATCGGAGCGCATGGCGCACTACGACCCGTCGAAACTGATTTCCGAAGAAGAAATGAACCGTCGCCTTGGCGTTACTGAGGATGACCTCAAGGATTTTGAAAGCGTGGAAATTGAATGAACTGGAAACTTGAATACCTTCCGGAAGCCGAGGATGACTTCAAGGCGCTTGATGGCAGTCAGAGAAATCTTGTCCTGAAAGCAATTAAGAAGGTACGGCAGAATCCGCTGCCTGCGGACGAAAATGGCTATGGAAAGCTGCTTGGCAATCAAAACGGAAAAAACCTTGCTGGACTGCTGAAAATCAAGCTGCGCGCCGCTGGAATACGCGTCGTTTATCAGCTTCAGCGCACGGAAACGGCTATGCTGGTGATTGTCATCGGCGTGCGTGCGGATGAAGAAGTGTACGAAATTGCACAGAAAAGAGCCGCAAAGCATCATTTACTGGGGTGAACGCACAAGCTGGGTGCATGGAGCGCGTTTTGCTCCCTGCACCTGTTTTTTCTTTTCCCCGCGCCCTTCTTTTCCACCGCCCGCCTGCATACCATCCATCAGCCGAATCAACGGGCAAGGAGGCGGACAAACATGAAACTTCCCAAACTTCCGAAACTTCCATCCCTCAAATCCCTTCATCTCCCCAGCCGCATCACGATGGAACGGCTGCTCATTGTCTCTGCGGCGGCGCTTGTAGTTGTCCTCGCCGTCCGCGGCGGACAGCAGACCCAAACCGCCATGCAGCAGACTGACTTCACCCCCGATGTCAGCACCCAAACCATCGCGGACGCATCGCCTGATGTCGAAGTGACCTCTACCGTCTGCTGGTATGAGGACGGCGAGGGGTATCTCGTGCCGGTCACGCGCCAGATTCCGCTGCAGGACGGCGTGGCGAAGGCGACGCTGAGCCTGATGGTGAAGTCATCCGAGAATGACCTCGCGGCGGCGCGGATGGGGCTGCGGAACGTTATTCCAGAGGGCGTGACGTTCGATTTGGACATTTCTGGCGGCAAGGCGCGCGTGGACTTGAGCAAGGAGGCGCTGAGCTGCCAGAACGCGGAAGAAGAGCTGCTGATGGTGCAGGGGACGGCGGCGGCGCTGTGCGGGTTCGACAGCGTACAGGAAGTGACATTCCTCTTTGACGGTCAGAAGCGCTCGCAGTTGACGCACGGGACAGACGTATCCGGCGTGTTCAAGGCGGACAGCGTGAATCTGGAAAGCGTGGAGACGACGGCGAACCTGACGAATGCGTCGCGGGTGCAGCTGTATTTCCCGTCGGCGGACGGGCGGCTGATGGTGCCTGTTACGCGGACGGTGTTTTCCCCTGCTGACCTGACCACGGCAATGCTGGAACTGGCAAAAGGCCCGGAGAAGGACAGCGGGCTGGAAATTCCGCTGCCGAAGGACTGTGGTCTGCGGTCGGTGACGCTGAAGAACGGTGTCGCGACAATTGACTTCACAAAAGAATTTGCGTCCCTTGCGACGGCGGAGGACGCGAGCGCGGCGACAAGTCAGGCGCTCCGGGCGATTGTGTTCACGGCGAGCCAATTTCCGGGCGTGAAGAAAGTCGAGGTGCTGGTGGAAGGAAAGCCGTTTGAGGCGCAGCCGTCCGCGGTGACGACGTTCGTGAATCAGGCGGACGAAGTGATGGCGCAGTATCCGGGGCTGATTACGGTGGACTAATACTATTTCCTGCATTCGCCTGCGCCATCTGCTTGCGCCGCGAATTTGGAAATAGTATAAAAAGGCGGGTGCGCGGAGCTTCAAACTCCATGCACCCGCTTTGCGTATATCAATAATTACTTCTTGTTTCCCCCGAACAGCCCCGTGATTCCGCCCAGAATCCCGCGCGTCACCTGCCGCGTCACTTCGCGGGTCGCGGTGCTAATCGCCGTATTCTGCACGCGCCCCAGCAATGAGTCGTTCTTCCGGGCGCGCGCGGCACGTTCTTCGCGCAGTTCATCCGCGTGCTTCCGGCGTTCTTCCGCCTGGCGATCCTTTTCGGCTTTTTCAGCCGCTTTGCGTTGCTTTTCCGCCTCGCGCTCCTGCGCCTTCGTTGTTGTCGGCGCTGCTGCGGGCTGCGCCTGAGCCGGGACGTAATTGCCCGTCGCGGGGTCAAGCTGCATCGGCATCATCTTCTGCACATACTGCCCGCTTGCCGGGTCGTAGACCATCACCAGCATGTTCTGTACCTGCGGCTGCTGCACAGTCAGCACCGGGACAGGCTGCGCCTGACCTATCGGCTGCTGCTCCTGCTGATTCTGCCATGCCGGACGTGCGGGTTCGTCCGCCGCCATCCACGCGGGACGCGGCGTGCTGCTCTGTGCGGCAGGCTGTGCCTGACCCACAGGCTGTGCCTGAGCCATCGGCTGGGCAGCCTCGCGCTGCACATAATGCCCTGTCTGCGGGTCGAACACGAGGAACGCATCGGGGCGGCTGACCGTCGGCGCAGCGGTCGAAATCTGCGGCGCGGCGGCTTCCGGCGCGGGCATCTGCTCCTTCTGGAACGCACTTGCCAGCATTTCGTAGGCGGAAACGCGGTCAACCGGCGTGTCGTAAACGCCGCGGAAGGGGCTGGATTCGATGCACTCCTGCCGCACATCGCCGTCGATGGCGTTCATGGCACTCTGCGGGGGGAGGATGGTCGCGCGCTCGACGATGCTCGGCGCACCGTCCGCATCGAGGAAGGAAACCAGCGCTTCGCCTGTTTTGAGCGTGGTGATGGCTTCTGCCGTATCGAACGCGGGATTCGCGCGGAAGGTCATCGCAGCGGTGCGGACGGCCTTCTGGTCAAGCGGCGTGTAGGCGCGCAGGGCGTGCTGAACGCGGTTGCCGAGCTGCCCCAGAATGCTCATGGGAATGTCGCAAGGGTTCTGGGTGACGAAATACACGCCGACGCCCTTGGAGCGAATCAGCCGGACGACCTGCTCCAGCGTTTCCAGCAGCGCCTTGGGGCAGTCGTCGAAGAGCAGGTGCGCCTCGTCGAAGAAGAACACCATGCGCGGCTTGTCCAAATCGCCGCATTCGGGCAGCAGCTCGTACAGCTCCGACAGCATCCACAGCAGGAAGGTCGAGTACAGCCGGGGCTTGCGGTAGAGCACGTCCGCCGCGAGGATGTTGATAACGCCGCGCCCGTTTTCATCAAGCTGCATCCAGTCGGCGATGTTCAGCGCGGGTTCGCCGAAGAAGGCATTGCCGCCCTCGTCCTCCAGCATGGCGACGGCGCGCTGAATCGCACCGACAGATGCCATGGACACGTTGCCGTAATCGAGCGTGTACTCCTTGGCGTGTTCCCCGACGTAGGCAAGCATGGCCTTCAAGTCCTTGAGGTCGAGCAGGAGCATGTTCTCGTCATCCGCGACGCGGAAGAGGATGCTCAGCACGCCTGCCTGCGTGTCGTTGAGGTTCATCAGCCGCGCGAGCAGCGTCGGCCCCATTTCGCTCACGGTCGTGCGGACGGGATGCCCCTCTTTGCCGAACACGTCCCAGAACACGGTCGGGAACGTGCGGTACTCGAACGTCGGCACGCCGCACTGCGTCAGGCGATTGGCGATATTGTCGCTGTGTGTGCCGGGCTGCACCATCCCGGCGAGATCGCCCTTGATATCCGCGAGGAACACGGGCACGCCCATGTCCGAAAATCCCTCCGCCAGCACCTTGAGGGAGACGGTTTTGCCCGTACCGGTCGCCCCGGCAATGAGACCATGGCGGTTTGCCATCTGCGGCAGCAGGCAGACGGGGTGTTCACCCGTTCCAAGCCAGATTTTGCCTTCGTAGAGCATGTGTGTTGTGTTCTCCTTTTTCCTTTTATAGTGGTACTATTGGTACTTCTTTATCGCGGCAGGGGGTTCGCCTCTGCGGAGGCGACCAGAGGGCTTTGCGGTCGCCTTCTGGACTCCTTCGCACGCACACCCATGTTACTTGGATTTTATCGAAAATGCGATTAGTGGGTGTGCCGTTACTCCTTCTTCTCATCCATCTCCGCTGTGCGTTCCGAAATAATATACCGCGGACGCTGCTTGACTTCCAAGTAGATTTTGCCGATGTATTCCCCGATGATACCGAGAAACAGGCACTGCATCCCGCCAACGAAGCATACCAGACAAGCCAGCGACGCCCAGCCAGCCACCGAATGCCCGGCAATCGCGGCAATCACTGCCCAGATAATGCCGATGAATGACAGAATCGTGATAAACAGGCCGGCGAAGAACACCATGCGAATCGGTTTGACCGATAGGCTTGTGATGCCGTCGAACGCCAGCCCCAGCATCTTCTTCAGCGGATAGTGGCTTTCGCCCGCAATGCGCTCGTGGCGCTCGTAAGAGACGCTGGTGGACTTGAACCCGACCAGCGGAACCATCCCGCGCAGATACAGGTTTACTTCACGGAATTTCGCCAATTCCTGCAGGGCACGGCTGGAAATCAGGCGATAATCCGCGTGATTAAAGACAACCTCCGCGCCCATTGCGCTGAGCAGCTTGTAGAAGCCTTCCGCCGTGAAGCGCTTGAAGAACGTGTCGGTATCACGCTTGGAGCGCACGCCGTAGACGATTTCGCAGCCGTCAAGGTACGCATCCACCATCGCGTCCATGGCGTTGATATCGTCCTGCCCGTCGCAGTCGATGCTGATGGTGATGTCGCAGCGGTCTTTCGCCTCCATCAGCCCTGCCCAGACCGCCCTTTGGTGCCCTCGGTTGCGGCTCTGCGCAATACCTTGGAAGCACGGGTCTTTCGCGGACAGCGCCGTGATAATCTCCCACGTCTTGTCCTTGCTGCCGTCGTTGACGAACAGAATGCGGCTCTTGTCGCTGATTTTCCCCGCGTCTGCGAGCTGACGCACCTTGTCGCGGAACATGCCGCTGGTAATCGGCAGTACGCTTTCTTCGTTGTAGCAGGGAATCACAATATACAATACAGGCTTGTGTGCCACGCAGAAACACCTCCAGTATGGTTGATTATGCCTTATTATAGCACATTTTCTCCTGCTTGAACAGGTTCTTTTTGCAACAGTTTCGACGCAATTATTGTTCACAAAATATTTACAAACACTTCCGACATTCGTTACAAAGTCGTGCTATGATACGGAAAGTACTCCAAGAGGGGTGCGGCTATCAAAGGAAGTGTGCTTATGAATCAGGCGGCAATTGGTCAGTATATCGCAGGCAAGCGCACTGCGCAAGGGATGACGCAGGAGCAGCTGGCGCAGAAAATTGGCGTATCGCAGAAATCCTTGATGCGCTGGGAAACGGGCAAACGTCTGCCCGATGCTGATGCGGTGGAAGCGCTCTGCACGGCGCTGGGTATCACCCTGCCGGAACTGCTCAACGGCAAGGATTCGCCGCAGAAGGAAGAAATGCAGCTGACGCATGACGCACAGATGCTTGACCTGCTGCGCCGGATGCAGCGCACAGTCTATGAGCAGCATATTCTCTACGGCGTTCTGCTGATTCTGCTGGGCATCGCGAGCAACGCATTGTCTGCGCTGGTCGGCGGCAGCCATGTCAAGGAATTCTTTTCTGGTGTGCTGATGGGGATGTCCGTTGCGGAAATGCTGGCGGGGGTCGTCATTGTTGCCATCCATGTGATTCACGGAAAATGCGAGGAGTAATTAGCAATTTGAGAAATCATTGCGCATTGAAAAGCGGTCGCTGACCGCTTTTTTCGTTTTGGGAAATCGCAGAAACATGCCTTTTTTCCTTGACCCCTTCGGCATTCCGATGTATAATAAACAATGGTGTATTAGCGCATTGGGCAGAAAGGGGGTGAGTGTCCTGTACGCACAGGTAATTGTGGACATTGTGCATGAGAATGTTGCGCACACGTTTACCTACCGCATTCCGGACGGCATGACGCTCACCGCCGGACAGCGCGTGGAAGTTCCGTTCGGGCGGATGCGCAAGGAGGGGGTCGTCCTTTCCCTGACGCAGGAGACGGACGTGCCGCCGGAAAAGCTCCGCGACATCCTCCGCCCGCTGGAGGATTATGCCGCTATCTGCCCCACGCTGCTGACGCTCGCCCAGCAGATGGCGGACGACGTGCATTGCCCACTGGCGGAAACGCTGCGGCTGATGCTGCCCGCCCAAATGCGCGGCGGACGCATTCAGGTGAAAACGCAGACGGTCGCGCAGGCAGCAAAGCCACGCGAAATGCTGGAAGCGGCGGCACTGGCGGAGAAACGCTCGCCGAAACGGCGTCTGCTGCTGACGGTCTTATCCGACGGGCGGACGCACCCGGTGGAGGAATTGAAGCTGCTTGTCCGCGAGCCGCTGCAAGCGCTGCGCCAGATAGAAGCAGCGGGGCTAATTGCCCTGCGGGAAGAAGAGGTGCTGCGCCGACCGGGCGGCAATACGCCGGACACCACCGTCCCTGACCCGCCCCTCACGCCGGGGCAGGAGGAAGCGCTGTCTGTCATGCTGCCGGATTTGCGCAGTGGACAGGGGAAATACCTGCTCCACGGCGTGACGGGCAGCGGCAAAACCGAGGTGTTCATCCGCCTCGTGCGCCAGACGCTCGTGCAGGGGAAATCCGCCATGATTCTCGTGCCGGAAATCGCTCTCACGCCGCAAATGGTCATGTGGTTTCGGGCGCGGTTCGGGGCGGTTGCGGCGGTGCTGCACTCGCGGCTCAGCGCGGGCGAACGCTTTGATGAATGGCGGCGCATCCGGCGCGGCGACGCGCGGGTCGTCATCGGCGCACGGTCAGCGGTGTTCGCGCCGTGCGGGAACTTAGGGCTGATTGTCGTGGATGAGGAGCACGAATCGACGTACATCTCCGACCGTCATCCGCGATATGACGCGCGCGAAGTTGCCATCCGCCGATGCGAAAATGAGCACGCGACGCTTCTGCTTGCCTCCGCTACGCCCAGCATCCTGTCCTTCGCCAGGGCACGGCGCGGGGATTATGTGCTGCTTGAAATGCCCTCCCGCGTCGGCAACCGCCCGATGCCGCAGGTCACGCTGGTGGACATGCGCAAGGAGATGGAGAACGGCAACCGAAGCGTATTTTCCGGGCAATTGGTCGCGGCACTCAAGAACTGCGTCGCGCGCGGCGAACAGGCCATGCTGCTGATGAATCGGCGCGGGTACAACAGCTTCGTCAGCTGCCGAAGCTGCGGTTATGTCGTCAAATGCCCGAACTGCGATGTCGCCATGACCTACCACGTCGTGGGCAGCGGGCAGACCGAGGCGAAACTCCACTGCCACTACTGCGGATTCGCCGCGCTGCCGCCGAACACCTGCCCGAAATGCGGCAGCAAGTACATCCGCTATTTCGGCGCGGGGACGCAGAAAATCGAGGAAGAATTGAAGAAGCTCTTCCCGCAGGAAAACGTCATCCGCATGGATATTGACACGACCTCCGGCAAGGATGGTCACGCAAAGCTGCTCGATGAGTTCCGCTCCGGGCGCGCAAAGCTGCTCGTCGGCACGCAAATGATTGCCAAGGGGCTGGATTTCCCGAAGGTGACGCTGGTGGGCGTGATTGCGGCGGATATGACGCTGAATCTGCCCGACTACCGCGCGCGGGAGCGGACATTCCAGCTGCTGACGCAGGTCGCCGGGCGCGCCGGACGCGGCACACTGCCGGGGCAGGTCATCATCCAGACGTACAAGCCGGAGGATGAGGTGATTCAGACCGCTGCCGCGCAGGACTACCGCGCGTTCTTTGAGCTGGAGTTCGATCGCCGGCGGACGGGGTTGTATCCGCCGTTCACGATTCTGGCGCGGCTGCTGGTGGAGAGCAATTCGCCGCAGAAGGCGCGAGAGGTCGCGACGGCGCTTCATGCGCGGTGCGAGGAGCTGCTGGCAGCGCATCCGCAGTGGAAGAAGCGGGCGCTGATGGTGCGGCTTGACCAGCCGAGCATCACGGTTTTGCGCGGAAAAACGCGCTGGCATGTGCTAATGAAGCTGCTGGTGCATCCGGAGACGGAGCAGTTCGCCGCGGCATTGAGCGAGCTGGCGCGGGAGAAGCAGGAGGGCGCGGAGGTGTACTTTGAGTATAACCCCACGACCATGATGTAAATGTGGTTTTATTTCCCTGCAATCGCGTGAATTGTGTGGGTATCCTGTGGATAAACACGCGGAAGAAGTATGCAGATGCGACCAACTCAATCGCGCGAAAGGGTCAAGGGACGAAGTCCCTTGCGGAGTCCAGAG
>OJPW01001362.1_pt1 | contig 13840 bp, 10 predicted proteins | sample 1598571 | NCBI WGS metagenome assembly OJPW01 (sample SAMN03922493, study PRJEB24848) | human gut metagenome | isolation source: stool sample | host: Homo sapiens | place: Germany | collected 2011-05
GGCCATATGTTCTCTCACTTTCTATTGTTCCAGTTGGGGCAGCTCACTCCGCCGCCAAGGTACCGGTCAGGCTCCAGGTGGTGGCGCCATCGATTTTCACCTGGCAGAACCGGCCAATGAGGCCGGCGTCTCCCGTCAGGCGGACCAGCCGCCCACCCTCGGTCCGGGCGGTCAGCAGGTCCCCATCGGTTCCGTCCACCAGAACCCGCAGAGTTTTGCCTACATAAGCCCGGTGCTTTTCTTCCGAAATGGCATTCTGAGCGGCGCAGAGCCGGTCAAACCACTGGTTTTTCTCCTGCCGGGTGGCAGGGTCCGGCAGGCTGGCCGCCGGGGTACCGGGCCGGGGGGAATAAATAAAGGTAAAGAGGGCGTCATAGCGCACCTGGCGGATCAGCGTCACGGTCTCCTCGAACTCCGCCTCCGTCTCTCCCGGAAAGCCCACGATCACATCGGAGGTTAGGACCAACTCCGGCATCACCTTCCGGGCATAGTCCACCAGCTCCAAATACTGCTGCCGGTTGTAATGCCGGTTCATGGCCTTCAGCACCCGGTCGCTGCCGCACTGCACCGGCAGGTGAAGCTGCTTGGCGATTTTAGGGAACCTGGCCATGGTGTCAAAGAGCTTGGGGCCGGCGTCCCGGGGGTGGCTGGTCATGAACCGCACCAGAAAATCTCCAGGCAGCCCGGCAATCTCCGCCAGCAGGTCGGAAAAATCCACGCCACAGTCCAGGTCCTTGCCGTAGGAGTTGACGTTCTGGCCCAGCAGGGTGATCTCCTTATACCCCTCCGCCGCCAGCTGGCGGACCTCCTCCACGATCTTCTCCGGGGAGCGGCTGCGCTCCCGGCCCCGGACGTAGGGGACGATGCAGTACGAGCAGAAGTTGTTGCACCCATACATGATGGATACCCACGCCCGAACCCGGCCCTCCCGGACCACGGGCATGCCCTCGGCAATGGAGCCGTGCTCGTTCTCCACGGAGAACACCCGGCCCCGGCGGGTATACACCTGATACAGAAGCTCCGGGAACTTCCACAGGGCCTGGGGCCCGAACACCAGGTCCACATGGCGATAGCTCTCCCGGACCTTCCGGGCCACCTCCGGCCGCTGGGCCATACAGCCGCACAGGCAGATGATCTGCTCCGGGTTCGCCTTTTTCGTGTGGGTCAGGGCGCCCAGGGTGCCGTATACCCGCTTTTCCGCATGGTCCCGGATGGCGCAGGTATTCATGACCACAATGTCCGCCCGGGCCGGATCGTCGGTGAAATCGCACCCCATATCCCGCAGCATCCCCAGAATGTGCTGGCTGTCGGCCACGTTCTGCTGGCAGCCGAAGGTGTCCACCATCGCCAGAGGCGTCCGGCCCCGGGCCCGGTGGATATCGTGTATTTTCTCGGTAAACTCCCGCTGGCGGGCCATCTGCCCGTCGTCGAGAAGAACTTGCTTTCTGTCCAATGGAAACCTCCCAGCCGCCCGTTTTCGTAAAATAGGCGGCACTTTCCGAATTTAATAACTTATCATACCACATTTTTCTCTCCGTTACAAGGAAGGCCGCCGGGAAAAATGGCGAAAAATTTGTGTCCCCGGCGCTTTATCTTGCCCGAAGAATATGGTATACTGAAGAAAAATCGTCGAAAACGAGGATATCGCGCCATGAAAGACAACGAAAACAGACGGCCCATGCCCCAGGCGGAGGCCGACGGCATCATCGAGGGCCGGAACGCCGTGATCGAGGCCCTGCGGGCCGGAACGGCCATCGACAAAATTTACCTGGCCAAGGGCGAGACGGACAAGACCCTGGGCCACATTGCCTCCCGGGCCCGGGACGCCGGGGTCGTTGTGGTGGAGGCCGACCGGCGGAAGCTGGACGCCATGAGCCGCACCCACGCCCACCAGGGAGTCATCGCCCTGGCCGCCGTCCGGGAATACGTCAGCATCCAGAGCATTCTGGACAGCGCCGCCGCCAAGGGGGAGCCGCCCCTGCTGGTGGTGTGCGACGAGATCTCCGACCCCCACAACCTGGGGGCCATCCTCCGCACCGCCGAGTGCGCCGGGGCCCACGGGCTCATCATCCCCAAGCGCCGGTCCGCCGGCCTCACCGCCATCGTGGGCAAGACCTCCGCCGGAGCCGTCAGCTATCTGCCGGTGGCCCGGGTGGCCAACCTTACCTCCGCCCTGAAGGACCTGAAAAAACAGGGCGTATGGATCTTCGGCACCGCCGCCGGGGCCTCCACGGACCTGTACAGCGCCGACCTGAAGGGTCCCGCGGCCATCGTCATCGGCTCCGAGGGCGACGGCATGAGCCGCCTGGTGGCGGAAAACTGCGATTTTTTGGTCAGCATCCCCATGAAGGGGCACATTTCCTCCCTGAACGCGTCGGCGGCCGCAGCCATTCTGCTGTACGAGGCCGTGCGCCAGCGCCGGGGATAACAACGAGGGATCACCATGCGTAACGAAGACATGCGGCCCACGCCGCCGGAGGAGCACTATACCGTAGACGAGATACTGGAGGAGTTTGGCTCCGGTGCGCCTGCGGAGGAGCCCTCCCCCATACCGGAGCCGGCCCCGGAGTCCATACCGGACCCGGCCCCGGAGCCTCAGCCGGAGCCGGAAAGCGAACCGAAAGCCGGACCGGAGCCCGTTTCCGAGCCGGAATACCGCCCGGACGACACACCCCCTCCCCCCCGGGAGAATCCCTTGGATAAGCTGCGCCGCCGGATACAGGCCCGGCAGGAGGACCCCGACGAGCCCGGTCTGGAGCCGGAGGAGGACGACGAGGACGCCGTTCTGCCGGAACGGACGCCTCTGAAGCAGCGTCTGTCCGCCGCCGTTCAGTGGGTCCGGGACCGCATCCCCGCCCGGGATCTGGAGGAGCCCACGGACGCCCCGGAGGAACCGCCGGAGCCGGAGCCCACCATGGACGACGCCGCCCGGGAGGCCAAATGGCAGTGCGCCCGGACCCACCGGCAGCGCATGCTGCTGGCCCTGCCCGCCCTGCTGACGGTCATCGTGGCCGTTATTGACGGCCTGGATGTGCTGTCCCAGGGGTGGTACGACCATGTGTGGCTGCGCTGCGGCATCCCGGCAGGGCTGCTGATCCTGTGCCTGCTGCTGTGCCCCCACCTGTGGCAGGAGGCATGGGAGCATCTGCGCCATGGCCGGGTCACCGCCCCGGCGGCGGCGCTGCTGTGCGGCCTGGTGGCCCTGGCGGACAGCGCCTGGTGCCTGTTTCTGGGAAATTGTCCGAATTTGCCCTTTGCCGCCCCGGCGGCGGCGCTGCTGTATCTGTGCGTCTGCGGTCAATACCGTGCCGCCCGTGCCCGGTACGACAGCTTCCGCCTGGCCCAGCTGGGCGGCGTTCCCCCGTATGTGGCCTCCGTCACCGCCGCCGGCGCCTGCAAGCAGCAGGGCCGTCTGGAGGGCTTTTACCGTCTGTGGCAGTCTCCGGACCCTGCCGCCCGCTGGCAGCCCATCCTGACGCCGCTGTATCTGGCCCTGGCCACGGTGCTGGCCCTGGTGGCGGCGCTCAGCGGGCACCAGATGAACCGGTTCCTCTGGTTGTGGTCGGCGCTGCTGTCGGCCACGGTACCCCTGTCCCTGCCCCTGTCCGGAACGCTGCCTCTGTCCCTGCTGTGCCGCCGCCTGCACAAGAGTGGCTGCGCCGTGGCGGGCTGGAAGGGGGCCCGGGCCATTACCGCCGCCCGCCGGGTGGTGGTAACGGATGAGGACCTGTTCCCCGCCGGGGTCCTGTCCCTGCAAAAGAAGGGGAAGGAGGGCCCCGCCTCCGCCCCGGTGGGCACGGTGGAGCTCAACGGTCTGAAGGTATACGGCGAGGAGATCAACCAGGCCCTGGCCTATGCCGAGGCCCTGTGCCGGGCCGCCGGAAGCCAGCTGACGCCTCTGCTACAGCAGCTGATGGACGGCCAGGTCCATTTTCGCTACGACGCCCACGACCTGCACTATTACGAGGACGGCGGCATCGACTGCACCGTCCGGGGGGCCACGGTGGCCATGGGCAGCGCCTATTTCATGAAAAAGCGCCGCATCGCCCTGCCCCGGGACCTGAAAATGGACACCGGCGTTTTCATGACGGTGGACGGGCGCCTGGCGGCCATCTTCGTGGTGAAGTACCTGCCCTCCCGGAACGTGGAGTGGGCCCTGCGGGCCCTGCGCCGCAACCGGGTCACGCCGGTGCTGGCCACCCGGGGCGTCAACATCACCCCCAACATGCTCAAGCGGAAATTCCGGCTCAACGCCCGGCCCATCTATCCCGGGGTCGCCACCCGCCTGGCCCTGGCGGACCTTACCGGCCAGCGTGGGGAGGCCCCCAATGCCATCATCTACCGGGACGGTCTGCTGCCTATGGCGGAAACCGTCATTGGCAGCCAGCGCATGTGTCAGGCGGTGCGCTGGTCCACGGCGCTCGGCTGGATCGGCGGACTGTGCGGCCTGGTGCTGTCGTACTATCTCACCACGGCCGGTGATTTTGCGGCCCTGTCGCCGCTGTACATGCTGGCCTTTCTGGCGCTGCTGCTGCTTCCCACCCTGCTGCTGTCGGGCCTGGTGAAATATTATTGATCCCCTGATGAAAAAGCTCCCTGTCTCGCATAAGACAGGGAGCTTTCAGCTTGTCAAAAACTTTTTTGACAAGCTGAAAAGCATTTTCAGAACTTTCATAAAAGTTCTGAAAATGCGGTGATTGAAAACGAAAGACACCCCTGATGGGTTTCTTTCGTAACTATCTTCCTTTCCGAAGGCGGAGGCAATCCTGCTTTTTTGACAGTCTCGAAAAAGCTCCCTGTCTCGCATAAGACAGGGAGCTTTTTGTATAGGCAAGGCAAATATTCCGCAGAGGACAGCGTCCCCGGCGCCCCGCACACAGGGCGGGCAGGGATCACACGTCCCCTATATGGTGTACACAAACGGGTCTGAGGGATTCTTCATCACCGGGGCCGGAGTGGCGGCGGCCACCCGGGTGCCGCTGCGGACGGAGTGGGTCAAAAACACGTTGCCTCCCACCACGGAGCCGTCGCCGATGTCCGTCTCACCCCCCAGAATAGACGCGCCGGAATAGATGGTCACGTCGTCCCCCACGGTGGGGTGGCGCTTCCCCGGCAGGGACGCGTGTCCCGCCCGGGGCGACATGGCCCCCAGGGTCACGCCCTGATACAGCTTCACGTTCCGGCCGATAACCGTGGTCTCGCCCACCACGATGCCGGTGCCGTGATCGATAAAGAAGTGGGGCCCGATGGACGCGCCGGGGTGGATATCGATGCCCGTGCGGCTGTGGGCATATTCGGCCATGATCCGGGGGATCATGGGCACCCGCTGGCAGTACAGCAGGTGGGCAATGCGATAGACAAAGATGGCGAACAGGCCCGGATAGGCAAAGATGATCTCCTCCCGGGACGCAGCGGCGGGATCGGACTCAAACGTGGCGTCCAGGTCCTCCAGCAGCAGCCGCTGCACCCGGGGCAGCCGGCGCACAAACTCCCGGGTGATCTCCTCCGCCCGCTGCACCTGGTCCTCCGGCAGGGCCAGCCGCAGCTGGGCCGTCAGCTTTTCGGAAATGCGCTCCAGCAGCAGGGCGGCATAGTTCTCCGGAGCCAGGGACATCAGCGTCGGGTCCCCGAAATAGGCAGGGAACAGCAGGCGGCGCACCTCCTTGACCAGGTCGATAACCGCCCGGCGGTCCGGCAGGCGCAGGCCGCTGCCGTACAGGGGCGTGGCGCTCTCCGTCAGGGTGCGGCCCATGGCCGCAGCGGCTTCTTGAATGTGTTGGGGATACATAAACAGGCTTCCTTTCGGCATGTGGAACATAAAAACGGCAGAGGACGCGTCACGCATCCTCTGCCGCGGCTTTACGCAAAAACCCGCTCCAGGCGCTTACAGCGCCTCTCCGGCAAACCATGCATGACCGTTCCGGGCATGACAACAGCAGGCCACGGTACAGATGGCCCGGCAGCTGTTGGCGGAAACGGTTCTGCTCATGCGGTTTGCTCCTTTTCGGTGTCTGCTTTTATTATATGCCCCGCCGGGCCCCGCGTCCATTGTCATTTTGGACAAAATGCGGATTTATTCTTCCCGCACCCGGTGGTACAGGGTCCCGCAGGCGGGCTCCACTCCCTTGACGGCGAACAGTTCCTCCACTGTGACGAACCGCACCCCCCTGGGCTGCAAGCGGTCCACGATCTCCAGGGCCGCGGTGACGCTGGTGGCGTAGCAGTCGTGGAGCAGGAGAATGTCCCCGTCTCCCGCCCGCCGCAGAACAATGTCCAGGATGCTGTCCACGTCCCGGCTTTTCCAGTCCTCCGTGTCCACGGACCAGCAGATGGCCGGAGTCCCCAGGGCGCAGAGCTCCCGGTCCGATAGGAAGCCGTAGGGGGGCCGCAGCCAGTAGCTCCCGTCCCCCAGCACCTGCCGCAGGGCGCGGTCGCATTTTTTCAGGTCCGCCAGGGCGTCGGCGGTGGACAGCTCCGTCAGTGCCCTGTGGCTGAAGGAGTGGCTGCCGATCTGGTGGCCCTCCTGCCGGATACGCCGCACCAGGTCCTCCCGGCCTTCGATCTGACTGCCCACCAGAAAGAACGTGGCCCTGGCCCCCCGCCGGGAAAGGCCCTCCAGCAGCCGGGGCGTCCAGGCAGGGGATGGGCCGTCGTCAAAGGTCAGGGCCATGTAAACCGGCTCTCCCGCCGGTTCTGCCGGTTCCGCCGCCGGTTCCGCCGCCGGGGCGCACCCGGTCAGCAGCAGCGCCGCCAGCAGCGCCGCCGCTATCCGCCGCCTCATACCGGTCCCTCCACCGCCACCGCCTGCATCCCCAGCTCCCGGTGCCGCTGCCACACCGTCTCCCTGGGATAGCGCACCACGCCCCGGTCCTCCCAGGGGTCGCAGCAGATATAGTGCTCCCGGTCATATCCCGACAGCACCACGCAGTGCTCGTTGGAGATCCACATGAAGGGCTGGCCCTCCGGCTCCGTCCGGTACCAGGGGCCGTTGACGGTGGGGCGCAGGTCAATGCTGATCCAGATCAGCACCGGAATCCCCCGGTCGATATACCGGCGGCACAGATAGCCAAGCTCTGCTCCGGTCTCGTTTTTGACCCGGTAAATCCCGGCTTTGTCCCGGGCCAAACCGGCCAAAAAGCGGGACATCCCGCTTTTTATCGCCGGGGCCCAGCAGCCCAGGGCATCCGGGTCGTGAGGGTCCCCCACAAAGGCCCGGCGGGGGTCCGGCCCATGCCAGACGCCGCCGGTATCCCGGTAAAACGGGGCCGAGGGCAGATGGTCCCGGGCAAAATCCTCCGCCGTCACGGAAAAGCCCAGGTATTGCAGCGCCATGGCGGCGCTGACGCTTTCGCAGCCGGTGGGCAGGCTATGCCCCTGGCCGATAAAGGGCACCGGAAGCTGCTTCATGCCGCCCCCTCCCGCCGCCGGGACAGCCGGTGGAAGAAAAATACCTGCCCCACCACCAGGGCCGCCCCCACAGCCAGCGGAAGCCAGGGCTCTCCCAGCACCGCCGCCAGCAAATAGCAGACCGCACAGTCGGCGCCGACCGCCAGGCCGTACCACAGCTGGGTGGTAACATGGGCCATGTGATCGCACCCGGCGCCGGTGGAGCTCATGATGGTGGTGTCGGAAATAGGGGAGCAGTGGTCGCCCATAACGGCCCCGGCGCACACCGCCGCCACCGCCGCCGGCAGCAGGGAACTGCCGGCAAACACCGGCACCGCCACGGGAATGAGAATGCCCATGGTGCCCCAGCTGGTGCCGGTGGCAAAGGCCAGCAGCCCGCCCACCAGAAACAGCACCAGCGGGAACAGGGCCGTCAAGGTCTCACGCCCGGCAAACAGCCCCTGGACAAAGGCCGCCGCGTCCAGCCGGGCGGCAAAGGATTTCAGCCCCCAGGCAAAGGTCAGCACCAGCAGCGCCGGGGTCATAAGCTTGAAGCCATCCAGAAAGCCCTCTACATAGCCGGAAAACGTCACCACACCCCGTGGAATGTATAAAACCGCCATCACCAGCAGCGTTACCGCGCAGCCGAGGCACAGGGCCATGGGCGCATCGGTGTTGGCAAAGACGTTGGACGCCGTCAGGGGAAGCCCCCCCTCCCGGCAGGTCCGGCGGCCCAGCAGCACCATGCCCCACACCACCGAGACGATGAGGCACGCCGTGGGCACCAGCAGATCCACCGCCCGGCCCCGGGGGCTAAACTGGCCGGTGGGAGAGCGGTCATCCCGGGGCGGCTCCTGGACGGCGGCCAGCTGCTCCCGGCGGTACATGGGGCCGAAATCCCGGCCCGTCAGGGCCACCACGAACACCATCCACAGCATCAGAAGGGCGTAGAAATTATACGGGATGGCCCGCAGAAACAGGGTGAAGCCGTTGACCGTTCCGGCGTATTCCGCCGGAATGTACGACGACACGGCGGCGGCCCAGGAGCTGATGGGCGCGATGATGCATACCGGGGCGGCGGTGGCGTCAATGAGAAAAGCCAGCTTCTCCCGGGAGATGCGGAAGCGGTCGGCGATGGGCTGCATGATGGCCCCCACCGTCAGGCAGTTGAAATAGTCGTCCAGGAAGATCAGGCATCCAAGGCCCGCCGTGGCCGTTTCCGCTCCCCGGCGGGAGCGCACCCGACGGGAAGCCCACTCCCCGAAGGCCCGGGAGCCGCCGGACCGGGCAAACAGCACCACAATGGCCCCCAGCAGCACGTCGAAAAAGAAGATCTTCCGGTCAATGCCCTCCATAAGGGTCAGAAACAGCGTCTCGAAGCTCCGCCAGGGGGCGAAGCCCTCTGCCAGCAGCGCCCCCATCACGCACCCGGCCAGCAGGGAGGAGTACACCTCCTTGGTGACAAAGGCCAGCACGATGGCCACTGCCGGAGGCAGCAGCGCCCAGCCGGTGCCCACAAAGGACGCAGGTCCGTCGCCTGTGTCGGCAGCGGAGACGGCCCACAGCAGCACCAGCGCCGCCGCCAGCACGATCCCCCGCCTGCGGAAGGTTGTTTTCATGGTCAATTTCCTCGCTTTCCCCATAAGTCGGCGCTCCCGCAGGGCGGGCCGCCTATTGAAAGTGTATGCGGGGATATGACAGGGGAGTATGTGCCCAAGGCAGGCGCGGGGGACGGGGTACGGCCATGGGGCGGACAGAGTCGTCCGCCCCTGCAAAAAAACGCGCGTAGGCGGCTGCCCCGGATACCGGAGCCGCCGCCCACGCTTAAAGGAAGAAAGATGAAAGAAGAAAGAGAGAGTAAATGGAATGCAAAATATATCCAGTGACGCTTCCGGAGAAGCGGTCACGCTGTCTTAGTTGCCGCGGCCGCCGTTGCCCCGGCCGAAGAAGTAGTCGTACAGGTCGCCGTAGGAATCCTGCTGACCCTGGTTCTGGTTGGAGGAATCGTCCTCGGTGCCGGTGGTCTGGGGCTGCTGGTCGAAGGTCAGGCTCAGGGTGATCTCCTGGCCGCCGCGCCACACGGTAAGGGTGACGGTGTCGCCGGCCTTATAGCTCTTCTTGGCCATGGACAGGTCGCTCATGGAGGTGATGTCCGTGTCGTTGAGCTTGGTGATGACGTCGCCCAGCTGCAGGCCCGCCTTTTCCCCGGCGCCGCCCTTTTCCACGGCGTAGACGAACACGCCCTTGGTCACGTCGATGTTGTACTGGGCGGCCATCTGCTCGGTCATGCTGCCGGCCTTGATGGCCATGTAGGCCTTATCGGTGACCTGGCCGTTTTCCATGATGTCGGTGATGATGGTCTGGACATCGCTGATGGGGATGGCAAAGCCGATGCCCTCCACGGTGGTGTCGGAATAGCTGGAATACTTGGCGGACACAATGCCCACTACCTCACCGTACAGGTTCATCAGGGGGCCGCCGGAGTTGCCGGGGTTGATGGAGGCGTCCACCTGGAGCATGTTGAAGGGGGTGCCGTCCACATTGATGGCCCGGTCGCAGCAGGACACGATGCCCTGGCTCATGGAGAAGGTCAGCTCGCCCAGAGGATTGCCGATGGCCATCACCGTGTCGCCCACGTTGACGTCGGCGCTCTTGCCCAGGGTCACGGCCTGGAGACCGGTGGCCTCGATCTTCAGCACAGCCACATCGTAATCGCTGTCGCCGCCCACCACAGTGGCGGGATAGGTATCGCCGTTATACAGGGTGACGTTGACGCTGCTGGCGCCGGACACCACATGCTGGTTGGTGACGATATAGCCGTCCTGGGTGATGACGAAGCCGCTGCCGGAGGAGGCGGACTCCACCTTCTGGCCGAAGATGTTGGTGGACACGGCGGAGCAGTTGATGGATACCACGCTGTTCACCGTGGCGGCGTACACCTCGGCGGGACTCATCAGCGTCTGGCCGTCCACGGATTTGACGCTGACGGCAGAGGCGGTGCGGCCGGTTTCCTGGATGGCGGTTTTGCCGGTCTTGCGGGCCAGGGACGCGCCGCCGAAGCCGCACAGGCCGCCCACCAGAGCGCAGCACAGGACCAGGGCCGTGACCTTGGTACCGGTTTTTTTCCAGAAGCTCTTCCCGTTGGTCTTGGGAATCCGGGGTTCATCCTGATAATCGCCGGTGGTGCAGGAGGTCTGATCCTCCTGCGCCGCCTGGGGCTCCGGCCGGGGAGCGGGCTGCCAGCTGGTCTGGCTGGGGTCCGGCTGGCCGGGCTGGGGAGCCTGGTCCTTGGAATAACTGTAATGATACAGGTTTTCATCGCTGTTGAAGCTGCTCTCGTTGTTCTCGTCGTTGACGCCGTTATACATAACTGTGAACCTCCTATTGTCGGGCGGGGTGGAATGTGGTATCATGAGGTATCGTGCTCCGCCGCCGCTGTGGTTTTCCTTTCGATGGTTTATAGTATACGCGGAAACCTTAACTGGAGCTTTAAAAAACGGCGAAAATTTTGAACTTTTTGTGAAGTCAGGAGGGTGCGGCCTATGGTGAAAATTGAGGGGCTGAAGCTGGCCCCGGGCCAGGAGGAGGCCCTGCTGCGGGGAAAGGCGGCGCGGCTGCTGCGGGTGCCGGAGGGGGATGTTCTGTCCCTGCAGGTGCTGCGCCGGTCCGTTGACGCCCGGGAGGAGCTGCGGCTGGTGTACACCGCCGCAGTGGAGCTGCGGCAGGAGAAAGCCGTGCTGCGGCGGGTGCGGGATAAGCGGGTAACGCCGTATGCGCCGGAAACGTACCGGCTGCCGGAGGTGCTCCGGGCGCCGGAGACGCCGCCGGTGGTCATCGGCGCGGGGCCGGGAGGGCTGTTCGCGGCCCTGGTGCTGGCCCGGTGCGGACTGCGGCCCATCATCCTGGAGCGGGGCCGGGACGCCGTGACCCGGCAGCGGGACGTGGAAGCCTTCTGGCGGGGCGGCCCGCTGAATACGGAATCCAACGTTCAGTTCGGCGAGGGGGGCGCAGGCGCTTTTTCCGACGGAAAGCTGAATACCGGCACCCGGGACCGGCGGCACCGGTGGATCCTGGAGCAGCTGGTGGCCTGCGGCGCGCCGGAGAGCATCCTCACCGACGCCAAGCCCCATGTGGGGACGGATATGCTCCATGTGACCCTGGTGAACCTGCGGCGGCAGCTGCTGTCCCTGGGGGCGCAGGTGCGGTTCGGGCACCGGGTCACGGGACTGCGGGTCCGGGACGGGGCCCTGGAGGGGCTGGAGGTTACAGGGCCGGAGGGACCGTATGTGCTGCCGGCCCGGCATGCGGTGCTGGCCCTGGGCCACAGCGCAAGGGATACCTTTGAAATGCTGCACGCCGCAGGGGTACAGATGGAGCAGAAGCCCTTTGCCGTGGGAGTGCGGATCGAGCACCGGCAATCGGACATGGACGCAGCCCAGTACCGGCAGTTCGCCGGGCACCCGTGTCTGCCCGCCGCCAGCTATAAGCTGTCATGCCACCTGGAAAACGGACGCAGCGCCTTCTCGTTCTGCGTTTGCCCCGGGGGACAGGTGGTGGCCGCTGCGTCGGAGCAGGGGCGGGTGGTCACCAACGGCATGAGCGCATATGCCCGGGACCGGGAGAACATCAACGGCGGCCTGCTGGTAAACGTGACGCCGGAGGACTTTGGCAGCGGGCATCCCCTGGCGGGGGTGGCCTTTCAGCGGCAGCTGGAGGAGGCAGCCTTCCGCCTGGGCGGCGGCGGCTACGCGGCCCCGTGCCAGCGGGTGGAGGATTTCCTGGCGGGGCGGCCCTCTGTGGGGCCGGGTCGGGTGATCCCCAGCTATCGGCCCGGGGTCCGGTGGACGGACCTGCGGCAGTGTCTGCCGGAATTTGTGTGGGAGACCCTGGCGCTGGCCCTGCCGGTGCTGGACAGAAAAATACAGGGCTATGCCCAGGGGGATGCCGTTCTGACGGCGGTGGAGACACGATCGTCGTCGCCGGTGCGCATCCTGCGGGATGAGAGCGGCCAGTGCAGCGTCCGGGGCCTGTATCCCTGCGGCGAGGGGGCGGGATATGCCGGAGGCATCCTGTCCGCCGCCGCCGACGGCATGCGCTGCGCGGAAAAAATATGGGAGGTATACAGCGGATGAAAAAAATTGCGGTGATGGAGGACTTTCTCACGCCGGAGCACCGGAAAAGGGTGCTGGCAGCGGCGGAAAAGCACGGCTTTGCAGTGGACTTTTACGGGCGGGGCAAGGCTCCGGCAGAGGGGCTGGACCAGTATGAGATCATCTACGGATGGTGCGAGCCCGGAGACCTGAAGCGGGCCACGGCGCTCAAGTGGTACTGCTGCGGCTTTGCGGGGGTGGACCTGCTGTCCGACGACGGGCTGTACGCCAATCCCGACGTGATGCTGTCCAACTCCTCCGGGGCCTATGGGCTGACCATCAGTGAGCACATTCTGATGGTGACGCTGATGCTGCTGCGGCGGATGCCGGATTTCCAGGACATCGTCCGGCGGCGGGAATGGGTCCAGGAGCTGCCTATGCGGTCCATTTACGGCAGCCGCATCACGGTGCTGGGCGCCGGGGACATCGGCACGAATTTTGCCCGGCGGGCCAAGGCCCTGGGAGCCGCCCACATCTGCGGCGTGTCCCGCAGCGGCCGGAACGGGGACCCGGCCTATGACCGGATGCTGCCCCAGCAGCAGCTGGACGAGGTGCTGCCGGAGACGGAGATCCTGGTGATGGCCCTGCCCGCCGTGGCGGACACCGCAGGCATCCTCAGCCGGGAGCGCATTGCACTGCTGCCCCGGGAGGCCATCGTGGTAAACGTGGGCCGGGGCAGCGCCATTGACCAGGACGCGCTGATGGAGGCCCTGAACGCAGGGCGCATTGCCGGAGCCGCCCTGGACGTGGTGGTGCCGGAGCCGCTGCCCAAGGATCACCCCCTGTGGAGCACCCGGAACCTGCTGCTGACGCCGCATATCTCCGGGAATATGTCCCTGGGATACACCTGCGACCGGAATCTGGACATGTTCTGCCGGGATCTGGACAACTATGCCGCCGGTCGTCCCCTGGAGCATCGGGTGGACCGGAAGCGGGGATATTAACAGCAAAACCACGCTGCGGCCGCAGCGTGGTTTTTGGTCTGTCAAAAGCCCCGCAGAGTTCGCGGCCTGCGGGCCGCAAGCTCTGCGGGGCTTTCTTGTTTTATACGTTGAAGCGGAAATAGATCATGTCGCCGTCCTTGACCACATATTCCTTTCCCTCGGACCGCAGCAGCCCCTTCTCCTTGGCGGCGGCCACGCTGCCGCAGGCGATCATCTCGTCGAAGTTGATGGTCTCTGCCCGGATGAAGCCCCGCTCGATGTCGGAGTGGATCTTTCCGGCGGCCTGGGGAGCCTTGGTGCCCTTTTTGATGGTCCAGGCCCGGCACTCGTCCTTGCCGTAGGTCAGGAAGGAGATCAGGC
>OJPW01001369.1_pt1 | contig 13786 bp, 8 predicted proteins | sample 1598571 | NCBI WGS metagenome assembly OJPW01 (sample SAMN03922493, study PRJEB24848) | human gut metagenome | isolation source: stool sample | host: Homo sapiens | place: Germany | collected 2011-05
GAGTACCTTCTACCGGAACAATCTCGCCGGTTGTCATGAATGTACTGTCGACCGGAGTATAATAATCGGCATCCACCATCAACAAGTGGTCTGCATTGCTTGCTGCATCACCATCGAGATTAAAATAAGAATGATTGGTCATATTTACGATGGTCGGCTTATCCGTTTCTGCTTCATAGCGGATATCGATGGCATTATCGTCCGTCAGTTTCATCAGAACTTTGCAGGTAATGTTGCCCGGGAAACCTTCTTCACCGTCCGCAGCGACATAAGTCAGTTCGATCTCTTGCGGATTCAGTTGCACAGCGTCGAACACACGATACTGAAACCCTTTAGGACCACCATGCAAGCAATGGCCGTAGTTATTTTGAGGCAATTGATATTCAATGCTGTCCAATGTGAATTTACCCTGATTGATACGATTAGCATAACGACCGATGCTGGCACCAAAATCCGAAGGTTTGCTGATATAATCCTGAATAGAATCGAATCCCAGAACTACATCCTGCATCTTTCCGTCTTTATCGGGAACCATCACAGAAACAATACGTCCGCCGAAGTTCGTCACGCAGACTTCCATGTTATTCTTATTGCGAAGGGTGTATAAATCTGTTTTCTTACCGCCTACCTCGGCTTGGAAATTAGTTCTTAACAGACCTGAGTCGGTAGTTTGCTCTGCTTTCGGAGTACAAGCAGTCATAAAAAGGGCAGCAAAAGCCCATAATGCTAAATTCTTCATGATTGATATAAAATTACAAAGTTACGTTATGGCTGCAAAGTTCGCAAAATCGGGGTTACTACAAAGCTATTATTTGACCAATAAATAACACAAATATTCCATTTTATCGAAGACTCGATCCATCTGAATGACAACGGAAAGAGAAGAGGAAGCATAAAAAAGGCTATTGCAAAGAATCAAACGAATCTTGCAATAGCCTCTCACCCCATTCATTAAATGATTTATCTCATTATATGTCTGAATACATCAATGATAAGAAATACTAATCCCAGTGAACCGGCAACCATACCAAAATAATGTTTCGGTTCACGATCAGCCTTTGCTTTTGGGAACTGCAAAAACATGATTAAGAAAAGCCCTAACCATCCCACAACACTGATTATGTAATTGTATGGTCCAAAGTCAACTCGCCAGAACATACTTATAATCACTAGAATAATCATTACGCAACAGAGCAGTATTTCGCCCCAGTAATGATTTTTTTCCTTCCCCATCTGTTTACTCCTTAGTATTCGGGAAAGCCGATATTCTCAACCGAGCCGCTCCCATCGGAATCAATGTAATCTCTTCTTTAGCGCCTTTCACCGCATCTTCTTCGGGCAGTACGCCACAAAGTCCTGTCTCGTCGATCTGCCATTCGGGAATAATCCGACCGGTAGCTTTCACTTCCAAAGGTACATTGGCTACCGTGAACGGGAAGTTATCAGCAGGCCAGGACTTACGAACTACCTTGAAGTTTTTCAAAGGTTCTTTCTTATCCAATACCAATGAATAGTTCCAGGGGCTATTTGCATAAATTTCAGTAGTAGGCCATTTCTTCGGGTCGGCACCTTTCTGCCATTTGGAGTCACCGATAGCTGTTTCCCGACTGTCTTTTTCTATATATTTCTCGTCAATCTTAAGAGACAATGTCAACGGACCATAATCCACACTTACACTGTTCTTATTCACTTGCCAGGTACGCATGGACAGAGACATCGGAAGAGTCATCTCCACTTTGTCACCATCCGCCCATTCGCGTTCGATGCACAAGTATTTGCCCGATACAGGTTTCGCGCTGATCTTCTTTCCGTTTACACGCACTTCGGCTCCCTCAGTCCATGAAGGAATGCGGAGATAGAACGGAAAATTGACCTTTTCACCGGTAGAAACGGTAAATTTGATACTTTCCTCGAAAGGATAGTTAGTCTCTTCATGAAGAACGATTTCTTTTCCATTGCCAACTTTCACCGTAGCTTTACAGGCAGCATAGATGGCAGCGACAATACCGTTGTCGGGAGTTGCCAATACCAGATGTTCTGAGAAGTAAGGCCAGCCTTGCGCATGGTTATGCTGGCAGCAGCGGCTGCTGAACGGATTCATGGAAAGGAACGGACCACGGTTGTCAATGCCCGGATGATGATTCTTTGAGTCACTGACTGTATGGTTCGGACAAGTGATGTAACGCAAAGCCTTGAAGTCGGGCATTACGGCAGCAGGATAAGAGTTGAAAGCCACTTCTTCACAATGTTCAGCCCACATCGGGTCGCCTGTCATGCAAAGCATGATTTCATCAGAAGCCATCTGTTCCACCAGTCCGCAGGTTTCCACTCCCTGACGGGGATCGATATATCCCAGACGGGCATTCTCGTCCGCACCGAACATACCGCCCGGCACCTGACCGAAGGTACGACGGATCAAATGATGTACGTTATAAGATGCTTTGAGCATAGCGGAATCTCCGGTCTGCATATAATAAGTGGCAGGTTCGCGGAAACACTGGGCGATGTTCACATTGTGCCAGTTAGGCAGGGAAGTTGATTTTGTCCAGTCGGCTGTATTACGGTGAATCTTCTCGGCCAGTTCCAGCAGGAAGGCATCTCCGGTATGATTATACAGCCAGTAGATACTGATGATGTTGTCACCGCCACGGCTGTTTTCCCAGTAGTCTTCCAGAAGCTTATCGTCGGGAACAGTCATCTGCCATTTGAAATAGTTCGTCATCAGGTCAATAACCCGTTGGTCCTGAGAATATTCGTAATAAGATTGCAGACACCAGAGCATGATCATTTGTGCCCACAATTCACGTTTACCGTTCCGTTCGTTGATGGGGCCGAAGTAACCGTCGGGCTGGCAACTGGCAAATACACCTTCAATCCATGTTTTTGTTTCCGCAATCATCTTCGGATCATTCAGGATATAGGCAAGATTGCCGTAACCTTTCAGCCAGTAAGGGACTTCTTCCCAACCATGATCGCCGCCGGTCGTCAGCCAGGCATTATTGTCTTTCTCCAGCCAGGCACTGATCTCGCCCAGATGTCCGGTCAGACCTTCACGCTGCAGTTCGAGGTACTTCTTTACCCAACCTTCCGGTTGAATGCTGCCAACAGGCAACTTAATAAAATTCAACGGACGAAGCGGAGCCCGATAGCTCACGTAATTCGCGTTAGTCGACTGTGTATCGGGACGGTCTACCACCCTTACAGATTCATTAGCAGTACGTGTGGTAAAAGCAGCTGTCAGCAAACCGACAGTCAGCAGCGTACCCGCAACTCCTATTTTAAAAGATCGTTTCTGTTTCATTTTGAATATTTTTTGGGCTGACTAAAGAGTCAGCCTTATTTAAATTCGGTTTATTTATAATTAAAAATCAACTCTCCGCCTTTTATCAGTTCATTGTGAGATATACGGTAGTCATCAATCTTTTTTCCGTTGAAATGGATACTTTTGATCGGTGCGTCTTTCTTTTTTCGTCCTTCTGTCTGAATGGTAAGTGTATTCCCATTCGCCAACCGCAACAGTACCCTGTCAAAAAGCGGAGAGGTCAGATCATAGTATTCGTCTCCCACAAGCAGAGGGTAGAAGCCCATTGCACCAAACACGTACCAGGCACTCATCGTACCGTCGTCTTCATCCATTTCGGGGCTATACCCTTCCGGATCGTTTTTGAATGCTTTGCCCAGATAAGGAGTCTTAAATTCCGAGTTTCCTCCATATTTATGGATCATCGGCTCAGTCATCAGGCTTCGCACTATCTGTTGGGTCTTCTCCGGTGCTCCTAGCCGGTTGAACAGATAAGGGACATGAATATCCGGTTCGTTTCCCTGATTATAGAGGTGATGATCGAAGAAATAGGTGAGCTGCGAACGGAGAGAGTCTTGTCCCACCCACTCTATCATTTTATCGATGTATTGCGGAGCTGCCCATCTGTATTGCCAGCGGGTTCCCTGATAGAGTCCGTTATTCTTCATCACTTCAAAAGCAGGAGTGACATTCATAAATTCCTTCTTCCAGGTTTCCTCGAAGAGAGAGACCGAGCGTTGTCTGTATTGTTCAGAATCTGCCTTTTCACCGATGATTCCGGCGATCTGAGCCATGGCCCATAAATCATAAGCCGATTCCATCTTCTGATCGGGCGAACGCATGGGCAGTCGTTCCATTTCCTCCTTCATACCTGCATAACCTTTGCGGAAATCAAGGGTTGTGATTCCTTTCCGGTAGGCATCCAGCAAGAGAATCACAGCATGTTCGGTGCGCACTGTCGGGGTGGATTCGAATCCGGTGGACCAGTCTTTCTTTCCCGTTGCATACAGATGAATCAGAGAGGTTGCCATATCCCGCATTCTCGCAGGTTCGGTCAGCACCAACAGAGGAAATTTAGTGCGGAAGGTATCCCATAACGACCAGTTGCTGTAATAGCGGAAATCTTCTGATATATATACTTTCCCATCCGTACCCAGATAAGCTCCATCGGGAGAACTCACATCAGCCGGACTCAGATAAGCACGGTAGAGTGATGTATAGAAGATTACCTTATCGTCTTTCTTTCCGCCTTTCACGTCGATGGCGGAAAGTTGTTTCTCCCATTGGTCGCCGGTCTGTGATTTCAGTTCGGCAAAGTTCATCTTTTCCCAGCGGGCACATTCCCAGCTAGCCAATTCGGAGCTGAGTGCGGAAAGTCCGATACGTACTTCCACCGCACGTACCTTCTTGCCAAAAGTAAGGCAGGCAGTCGTCTCTTTCTGTTCCTCCAGTTGGAAAGGCTGGTCGGTGTTTAAGGAGAAATAAAGTTTGTAGCGTCCATGTCCGCAGACATTCTTTGCCTGTACATAGCCTTCAATGCAGGTATCCGATACACGTTTATACTGACAGGTAGCCACGTCTTCAAACGTAGAGGCGAAGTCCACCCAAAGAGCAGCGGAAATGCTTCGGGGAAACTTATAACGTTCCACCGCCATCGCATGAGTCGCAGTCAGCTCTGTCTTGATGCCATTGGTAAAGGCTGTCGAATAATAACCGGGAGTTGCTTTCTCACGATTCTTCTTCATATGCAACTCCTGTGAAGGAGCTACCGGACGAATGCGCAGATTTCCTCCCCCTCCGCTACATCCCACTCCGGAAAGGCGGTTGACAGAGATACCGGAAACCTTAGTCACGGCGTAATCATAACCGGCATGGCTGCGCGGATCGTTATCCGGACACACACAAACCATTCCGAAAGGAGCAGCAGCACCCGGAGCTACCTGCCCGTTATCACCGGAAGTACCGATAAACAGGTTGACATACTTTGCATTTTGCGCAACTGACGCAACAGTACATAAGGTCAGTAAAAGAAAGGTGTACCGTCTGATTGTGCTATTTTTCATAGTGTTCTCCTTTTGGATAAAAAAACTCAAGTGAACCGCAGGAGAAGCAATCTTCACCGGCGATTCACTTTGAAATAATAAAGAAATGATCTTTTAATTCTTGTTTACAGAGAACTTAAAGATACACTGACTCATATATTTCTCGCCCGGACGAAGTACTGCCGAAGGCCATTCCGGCTTGTTCGGAGTATCCGGATATTTCTGAGTTTCGAGACATACGGAAGCACGCTGGTTGTAAGTAATACCTTTCTTTCCGGTCAGTGAACCATCGAGGAAGTTTCCTGCATATACCTGGATACCAGGCTCGTTGGTATATACATCGAGCACGATACCTGTCAGCGGTGATTCGAGAGTAGCACATTTACGGGTAACGTCGCCCTTGGTATTCAATACCCAGTTATGGTCGTAACCATTACCATTCTTCAACTGTACGAAATCGTAGTCATTGATGCGTGCACCTACCGGAGTCGGAGTACGGAAGTCCATCGGAGTTCCTTCAACCGGAGCTATTTCGCCGGTAGTCATGAAGGTGCTGTCTACCGGAGTATAGTAGTCTGCATCAATTGTCAGCAGATGTGCCTCATTGCGGGCTGCATCTCCATCAAGGTTGAAATAAGAGTGGTTGGTCATGTTCACAATAGTCGGCTTGTCGGTTTCCGCTTCGTAGCGGATGTCGATAGCGTTATCGTCCGTCAGTTTCATCAGCACCTTACAAGTGATATTGCCCGGGAAACCTTCTTCACCATCTTCTGCCACATAAGTCAATTCTAGTTCTTGCGGATTGGGCTGTACTGCATCAAACACCCGGTATTGGAATCCTTGCGGACCGCCATGCAGACAATGACCGTAATTATTCTGAGGCAACTGATACTCTGTACCGTCCAATGTGAATTTACCTTGATTGATACGGTTGGCATAACGACCGATGCTTGCTCCAAAGTCCGAAGGCTTGCTGACATAATCCTGAATAGAATCGAAGCCGAGCACTACATCACGCATCTGTCCGTCTTTGTCGGGTACCATCACAGAAACAATACGGCCACCGAAGTTCGTAATGCAAACTTCCATGTTGTTCTTGTTGCGCAAGGTATACAAATCAGTTTTCTTTCCATTTACTTCCATCTGGAAGTTACTTTGCAATAAACCGGAATCCGTTGCTTTCTCGGCTTTCGGTGTACAAGCTGCCATTAACAGGGCGGCAACTGCCCATACACATAACTTTTTCATATTATTACTTTTTTCAGGCACGGATTACACGGATAACACGGTTTAAGACTCTATACCAGATAAAAATCCGCGTAATCCGTGTAATCTGTACCTACCTTGTTTTCTACTTTATACTATTCAGCAAATCTACTTTACCTTCATTGACCAATTTAAGAATCAGTTCGCCGAAAAGCGTATTCTGCCAGGCAAACCACGCACGGGTGAAATTCTTCGGATCGTCTTTGTGGAAAGATTCGTGCATAAAGCCTGTTCCTGCATCCGTATCCATCAGCATTTTGATACAAGTTTTGATTTCCGCATCATCCTTGCTGGTGAAAGCTTTCATCATGATACTCATCGGCCATACCATATTATAACCGATATGCGGTCCGCCAATACCTTCGCCTGCCTTGCCCTTGAAGAAGTAAGGATTGTCCTCGCTCCACACGAACTTACGGGTATTCTGATAAATAGGATCATTCACATTCACATCGCCCAGATAAGGCATCGCAAGCAGACTCGGCACATTGGCATCGTCCATCAGGAAGTGATTGCCGAAACCGTCTACCTCGAATGCATAAATCTTACCGTATTTAGGGTGATTGTATACCGCATATTTCTTCAATGCTGTCTCTACTTCCTGTGCCAGGTCTTTACATTCCTTAGCCAAAGTAGTCTTCTTATTCACCTTTTCAAGGATTTCAGCAGCTTTGCGCAATGAAGATACGGCAAAGAAATTGGAAGGTACCAGATATTGAAGAGTCGTTGCATCATCCGAAGGACGGAAGCAGGACACGATCAGTCCGACAGGTTTTACCGGTGCTCCAAGTCCGTCATTATTCAAGGTATCCAACGCGCGTTCTGTCTTACGCTGGAACTTATACGGACCCACTCCGTCTTTGCGTTGTTGTTCCTTAAATGTTTTCAGTACATTAGTGATAGCCTGAATCCATTCTTCTGAGAAGATGCTGGCATCTCCGGTTGTTTTCCAATAGTGATAAGCCAGACGCAACGGGTAGCAAAGTGAATCGATTTCCCATTTACGTTCGTGCAGTTCCGGTTTCATATCAGTCAGGTCGCTCATCCAGTGATTGTCTTCAACGGCACCATCATTAAACGCATTGGCATAAGGGTCGATATTGATACATTTGAACTGACGAAGGATCACCCCTGCCAGCATCTCTTTCAGTTCCGGATCAGAGTTTGCCAGCTGAACATACGGCCATACCTGTGCGCCCGAGTCACGAAGCCACATCGCATGGATATCTCCGGTGTAAACAAATGTATCCGGTTTTCCGTCTTCGCCTTTGCGGAAATGTACCGTAGTATCAATGGTATTAGGGAAACAGTTGGTGAACATCCACGCCAGTTTCTCGTTTTTCAGAAGTTTCTGCACGCGGAGGATTTCTTTCTCTACCGCATTCGAACGGAAAAGACGCTTGGAAACTTCCGGACGGTTGTCTTTCTGAATAGCATCCGTCACACATACATACATTTCGGACATCGTATTTGCAGCCTGCATCTGGCCACCGCAAAGGAGCATGCCTGCCAGCATACCTGCACTGATATATTTTACTTGCTTCTTCATAAATTACTTTTTCTTTTTAAATTCGTTGGAGAAAGAATAAGGGAGATCAGCCTCTTTTGTACCACGCTGTTCATTCGGTTGGGCAGCCATCTTGAAAGTGATGGAAGCGCCATTCATCAGTTCCTCATGAGTCAGGTAGTTCTTCGTATGTTCTTTACCGTTCAGAGTCATGGAAGATATATAACGTTTGTCGTCTCCGTTTTCAGGAGCTGAAATGGTTATTGTCTTTCCATTCTCCAGATGCAGCTTCATCTGCTTGAAGTAAGGAGTACCGAGGATATACTCATCCGTACCCGGACATACCGGATAGAAGCCCATGGAAGAGAACACATACCAGGCAGAAGTCTGACCGTTGTCTTCATCACCACAGTAACCGTCAGGAGCAGGAGTATACAGTTTATCCATCACCTCACGAATCCAGTGCTGTGCTTTCCACGGCTGGCCGGAGTAGTTGTACATATACAACATGTGCTGGATAGGCTGGTTGCCATGTGCATAGTTACCCATATTCATAATCTGCATTTCACGGATTTCATGAATCACACCGCCATAATAGCTGTCGTCAAAGACAGGAGGCAGGATAAATACAGAATCCATCATCTGGTTGAAGCCGTCTTTTCCGCCCATCAGATCAATCAGTCCCTGAGGATCGTGGAAGACAGACCAAGTGTAATGCCAGCTGTTTCCTTCTGTGAAAGCATCGCCCCACTTCAACGGATTGAACGGAGACTGGAACTTACCATCTTCATTCTTGCCACGCATCAGTTTATGTTCGGGATCATACAGATTCTTATAGTTCATGGCACGCTTGGCGAAGATCTCTATTTCCTTTTTAGGCTTGTTCAAAGCTTTACCCAGCTGATAGATACACCAGTCATTGTAAGCGTACTCCAGCGTACGGGCTGCATTCTCATTGATACCTACGTTATAAGGAACATAGCCCAGTTTATTGTAATAGTCATATCCCAGACGTCCGGTAGAAGACACTTGCGGATGTACTGCGTTAGCTCCGTGCTTCACAGCTTCCCACAACGTTTCGATATCATATCCTTTCAGACCTTTCAGATAAGCATCGGCAACTACGGAAGCCGAATTATTACCCACCATACAGCCTCTGTGTCCCGGGCTTGCCCACTCAGGCAGGAAGCCGCTTTCCTTGTAGGTATTGACCAGTCCTTCCTGCATCTTCGTGTTCATAGACGGATACATCAGGTTCAGGAAAGGGAAAAGGCAACGGAAAGTATCCCAGAAACCGGTGTCGGTAAACATATAACCGGGAAGTACTTCGCCATTATAAGGGCTGTAATGAACGATATCACCTTTCGCATCTATTTCGTAGAAGCTTCTGGGGAAAAGTACCGAACGATACAGGCAGGAGTAGAAAGTACGCAAATGGTCGATATCGTCATCTTCCACTTCGATGCGTCCCAAAACATCATTCCACACTTTACGTCCTTTGGCTGCAATCTGGTCTACATTACCGCTGCCCAGTTCTTTCAGATTCAGTTCCGCTTGTTCGGGGCTGATGAAAGAAGAAGCTACACGTACATTCACCTGTTCGCCTTTGTTGGTTTTGAAACCAATCACTGCACCGGCATGCTTGTCTTTTGCTTCCAGCTTATTTGTATCGATATTGCCATTGGCAACGGCTGCCGTATAAGTAAACGGCTTGTCGAATTGCAGAACAAAATAGTTCTTAAAGTTTTCCGGAACTCCGCCGCTATTCTTCGTTGTGTAGCCGATTATCTTATTTTCCGAAGGGATGACTTTTACAAACGAACCGTTATCAAAAGCATCTACAACGACATAAGAATCATTATCGGGAAATGTAAAACGGAAAGCGGCAGCTCTCTCTGTAGGAGCTATCTCAGTGACAACATCATGATCGGCAAGGTATACTTTATAGTAATACGGAGTAGCCGTCTCAGCCTTGTGAGAGAACCAGCTGGCACGCTGATCCTGATCAAAGACCACCTTGCCGGTTATCGGCATGATGGCAAACTGACCATAGTCATTAATCCAGGGGCTGGGCTGGTGTGTCTGTTTAAATCCTCTGATTTTATCAGCATCGTACGTATAGGTCCATCCGTCTCCCATCTTACCGGTTTGAGGAACCCAGAAGTTCATCCCCCAGGGAAGGGCGATAGCGGGATAAGTGTTTCCCGTAGATAAGGCGTGCTTAGACTGAGTACCTACCAGTGGACTGACATAGTCCACCGGTCCGGTAATCGTTTTAGCATCCATATTCCACGCACTCAATAAAGTAAAAGCTAATAGAGCGAGTTTTTTCATGGTGTTCTTGTTTTATTTAGTTAGTTTATTTTCAAGCATCTTTATAAAATAGCCGCCAACTACGGAACGCGCCTGGAAACCTCTCTGAATCGGATTATCCGTAAATATCCAGTCGGACATCGGAACGCGGGTCGTTGTCTCGTTCATAAACAGATATACCGGTTCGATAAACTTCTCGAAAGTAGCTTTATCCGGTGCCATAGTAGCAGTCCACATAATCCAGTCGGTCTTGGTATAAGTCTCACGGTTATCCAACGGAAGGCCATATTTATTTTGCTTCGTAAGATAATAAGCAATTTCTGTCTCAGCAACTTTTTCCGGGAAAATCTGCAAATTCATCAGCTTGTCCCACACCAGGTTATACTTCTGGCTCCAAGTTCCCGGCTTGTCAAATGTCAGACGGTAATGGTCACCGTCATCTGCCATTTTCACCCATTCGGCAGCCATTTCCTTCGCTTTCCGAGTGTATTTCTCGGCTACTTCTTTCTTGCCTAACATATCTGCCAGATAGCCATAAGAAGCAATACCCATGATAGCCTTGATAGAAAGGTTGGCATTGTGAGCAAAGTGTCCGGCAAAGTCATCGGTACAAAGTTGGTTTTCCGGATCGAGACCGTATTCTACCAGGTAATCTGTCCAGGTAGTCAGCGTTTCCCAATGTTTCTGCGCGTAGTCGGCATTTCCTTCTACAGCAGCAATCACTCCAGCCAATACAACCATATTACCCGATTCTTCGATTGGCATATCGCCGCCGTAAGTCTGGCCGTTTGCCAACGGATAAGTACCTATATCATGAGCAGCAAACGGTTTGTCCCATTTTCCGCTTTCGCTGTAGTAGAAGATATGGTTCATGGTAGCTTTTACCAGTTCCGGGTTATAGAGCAAGAGCAGCGGAGCTCCCGGGTAGGTCAGGTCGACTGTACCGATAGAACCGTTACTGAAGTTTTCTTTAGAAAGGAATACCAGGTCGCCGTTCGGAGCCTGTACCAGCTTATGAGCAGCCAATGCCTGACGATAGGCCAGCGCACAAAGTTCGGCATACTTACGTCCGCCGGCAGCTTCTGCCTCTGCCATCAGTTTGTTATCAAAAGCAGCACAATTCTTCATTTGAGTTTTGTATTCCTGTTCTGCTTTCTGAAATTGTGACACGATTGTCTCGCTACCCGTACGATTCCAGTAAGGACGGAGGTTTTCACCAAAATATTGGATAGAGTAGATATCGTCATAACCAATCAACAGGTGTCCATTCGATTTCTTCGTTTCACCCAGCGAGCGTACCAAAGCAAGTTTGTCATAACCGTTGGTAGCTGGAGCTTCCAGCTTGTTCTCCATAAAGCTCTTGCGAAGTTTCTTTCCATCGCCGATAGCATAGGTACTGTTTTCTTTTTCAGCAGCAAGATAGAAATGTCCCCAGTCGATACGGACATCGTCACCTTTCTTCTTCAGAATATCCTGATTGCGACTTCCGGTACGCAGGAACAACAGGTCACCATCGGTAAAGCTGTCGGCTACGGATTCCTGATGAGGCAGGTCGAGCGCCCATTGAGGAGCAACTTCGAAGTAGAGTTCGACCTGATGCGCCTGTCCATCATTAGCAGTAACTTCATACGAGATATAGTTGACAGGACGTGACATCAAGTCCAGATTATCCATAAACAGAGGAGCTGTAAATTTCAGATTCAGATCTACCGGACCACAAGTAAAGTTATAATAAGTCTGCATGGGTTGTACATCTACAGAAGTCTGCTGGGCGGTCTGCTCGAAATAACGGTTGTTGTCAAGTTCAATCAACAAACCAAAATCCAGCAATCCGTTCGCTCCGCGATTGTGGCAATAAGCGGCAATCAGATTTTCTCCCTGTTTCAAAGAAGCAACCACTTCTTCTGACAGTTTCACCTGTACATGTTTCTTACAAGCGTTTCCTGTATCTACCACCTTGATGCCATTGATGTAAATAATCACATCATCATCATGAGAATATTCCAGATATATGTTCTTACCAGTCAGGTCTTCCTGAATATCAGCCGTGCGGCGTACCCAGATAAATTCTTCTCCCCACTGTGTTTTGGCTACATGTTCATTCTCCATTGTTCCGAAGGCACCCTGACCTTCTTTCCAGGCAGCATCATTGAAGCCGATATTCTGCCATCCGTCGGCAGGTTTCTGAGTTGTATATTTTCCTGTCCAGTCACCTTGTTCCGAAGTTTTGACCAAAGGTCTCAGTTCCAATTCTTCTGTTCCCATAAAGCGGTAAGTCTGTCCGTCGACTTTAGCCACCCCTATCAAAGGGAAATCTTTACCGCTCCAGTGCTTTACCGAACCATCATATAAGTTATCCGTGAAAGACCAGGCACTGGTATACGGGTCTATGCTCACCAGTGGATAAGCCGGAGCACGCAACTCGCTCTTCACATGCTGTTCCATCTGGGTCTCACAGCTACATAATACAGAGGCTGCTCCCAGCAACAGCGTCATCAGTTGTTGTTTCATAATTTAATTACCTGTTTTATTTTATCTATTTACCATACTATTGACACATTCACACCAGCCGGATCATTCTCGAAACTCAACAGAAGAGTTTTTGAGGATTCATCCCACTCCGGTTGTTCCTCTTTCCCGTTTACCTGTACTTTCTCCGGTTTACAAGGCAAGAGTACTCTTGATACGTTAGTCGTGTTTATCGGACTTTTGGCTACAAAAGAGTAGCTCCGTTTTCCCACTTTCTCATCATAGATACGAGAGGCTCCGCAAAGCACTTTGGCCTTTACTTTGCCGGACACCTTGTTCAGATCATAAAGATACCCTTGTTCGCCCGGCTGAATCTGTTTGGATGTCAGTACAGGCAGGTCTTTATCGAACAGGTCGATATATAATCCGGATAAAGTCAGAGGCTCTTCAGAAACGCTTTCGTCCATGACGGCAGCAATGGTATACGGTCCACGTTCTACAATGAAGTTATTTTTAGTCTCAATTGCTTTACCAAGCTTTTTCCGGTAAGCGGATGCGATCGCTTCAAAATACTTCTGATCGTTTCCGGCTTTCAACACAAAATGTTTCGGGTCTTCACGCATAACGATCACTGTTCCTTTACCATAATGGTAAGTCCCTTCACTCGGATTACGGGACAGATTCATCTGCTCGAACAGGTGTTCCGAAGGGGCTTTATATTCATTCCCTTCTGTATTCCACCATTCCAATACTGTTTGATAAGGGTCGACATCTTCTCCGCAATAGATAAGTACTCCGCCTTTCTTCACCCAATCAGCCAGATAGTTGTGATATTCCGGCTCCATCGGTTTCATATTTGAATAAGACATGACAAGTATGTGAAGCTGT
>OJPW01001373.1_pt1 | contig 13727 bp, 13 predicted proteins | sample 1598571 | NCBI WGS metagenome assembly OJPW01 (sample SAMN03922493, study PRJEB24848) | human gut metagenome | isolation source: stool sample | host: Homo sapiens | place: Germany | collected 2011-05
CTACACAAGGAGTATCGTCGGCAGCGTCAGATGTGTATAAGAGACAGAGACTGCGGTGCTGCGGCTTTTCGACCCTGATGGGAATAAAGCTGACGTAATAACTGTCGGTACCGATATGGCATTCACTGTCGTAATACGGCTCATTTTGCAGGATGTCATCAAACGATAGCCAAGGAAACACCTCCGCAAAGGTTTCCGGTATTTTGCCGGAAAGCGATGCAGAAAGCAGCTCTTGAGCGGTTTTGTTCAGATGCAGGATATTCCCCTTTTCGCTAATGGAGAGGAGACCGTCGCGCACCGCGTCGATCAATGCATTACGCTCAACCAGCAGCTGCGCAATTTCCACCGGCTCAAGGTTAAACATGCTGCCCTTGATGTTGTCGGTAATATCCCAAACAAAGATTAGCGCGATAATCATGACGAGAATCGTCATTGCATCCAGATCGCGCTGTGCCTTGGCCGTGCCTGCGTTTCCCGTGTCGTACTTTAACATGGCGAGTACACGCCCACAGGGCTTGTCAAGACTATCGCGAATTGGACAGACTGCGTATAGCGTCTGTTTTTCCCCATCGCCGCATAGCCGATAGCTGCGCTCATCTATGGGTGGACCGCAATAATCTTTCAGAACTGCGGGATCCATATCATTTTGACCAATCCCGCAGCGCACAGTACCGTCAGCCGCAAGCAGCACAAGTGCGGTGCAATTGCTTCCCTCCACGGTTTTACGCAGGAGAGTTTCAAGTTCCGCCTGCTCTGTTTCCGTGCTGCTTACCTCAGGGGTAATGGAAATCTGATAGGCAATGTCCATCAGAGCTCTGCCGTCCGCTTGTGTCATTGTCGATTGAAGGCTCATAGAAACAGGATATCTATTAAGCAGCAAAATTACAATGACCACGGAACAAACAAGTAATGTGATTTTTGTGCGCAGCTTCATTTGTGAAAGCCCTCATATATCAATAGCATATAATGCCGATATTATATCAACTTCTATTAGGCATTGCAATAAAGAGCCGTCAAGACGTAAGCGTCAAACCTACAAGTTATTTTCTCACCATGACAATTTGCTGTTGACAAGGGAAAATGGCCTGGTGTATAATGAAAATAGTTCATCAGAGAGAAATTTTTTTAGAAAGCTATTGTTATTTATTGACCGTGACAAAAGAGGTGGAAGAATGAAATTGCAGGACCTTGCGAGTGTTCGTAGCGGCCTGGTCTTGTCGAGAAAGCAGGCCAAAGAGGCAAGTGAGTATCGATATCCCTTGATTAATCTGCGGTGTATCCAGCAGGAAGGGACAATTCAATTGAAAGAGGCCGATATCTATGAAGCAAAAGAACCGCTGAAAGAAGAATACCTCTCACAAAGCGGAGATATCATTGTCCGCCTTACAGCTCCCTATACAGCAGTTCTGATTGATGAAACTACATCTGGAATGGTGGTTTCCTCAAACTTTGTAATGATTCGAGTTGAAGATAAGAGCCTGTTGCCAGAGTATCTTTTTTGGTTGCTGAATACAGAAAAGATAAAACGAAAAATTTATGAGAATGCAACCAGTAATATGCTTGGCGCAGTTAACGCAAGATTTTTAGCTGACTTTGAATTGGTCCTTCTTTCCGTGGAGGATCAGCGTAAAATCTCCCAGTTCAATCTGCTGGCCAAAAGGGAACGCCAATTACTTAGGATGTTGGCGGAGGAAAAAGAAAAGTACTATGCTGGCGTACTGAATCAGGCGTACAAAAGAGCAAAGAAAGGGAAATGAAGATGACAAACAGAAAAGATATTGAACAGGTCCTGTGGAACGCCTGTGATAGTTTTCGCGGCAAGATCGACAGTTCCCGCTATAAAGACTACATCCTCTCCATGCTGTTCGTGAAGTACCTCAGCGATGTTTCTAAAGAGAGGCGCGAGGAGTACATCAAACAGTATGACGGGGATATGCGCCGAGTGGAACGGGCTATGAGCCGGGAACGCTTTGCAATGGACGAGCAGTCCACTTTCGACTATCTCTATGCCAACCGGAACGACGCTGAAATCGGCCAGAAAATCAATGTGGCACTGAACCACATCGAAGAGCGCAACAGCGGAAAGCTGCGCAATGTATTCCGGGCTATCGATTTCAACTCCCAAGTGGATTTTGGTGAACCAAAAGAGAAGAACGCTACCCTGCGCAACTTGCTGGAGGATTTCAACGGTCTGGATCTGCGTCCCAGTCAGCTGGGTTCTGCCGATATCATCGGAGATGCCTACGAGTACATGATTGCTATGTTCGCCTCTGATGCCGGAAAAAAGGGTGGAGAGTTCTTTACCCCAAGCCAGGTCTCTGAACTGGTGGCCTCTCTGGTGCAGCCCAAGGAGAACGACCGAATCTACGATCCCACCTGCGGCAGCGGCGGCTTGTTGCTGAAAGCCTATAAGAAAGTACCCAGTGGCAAGGTGGCTATCTATGGCCAGGAGCTCAACGCTCAGACCTGGGCTCTCTGCACTATGAATATGTTCCTGCACGGTGTGGATGATGCCCGGATCTGGCAGGGAGATACTCTCTCTAATCCTCAGAATGTTGAGGATGATAATTTAATGAAGTTCCAGGTGGTAGTGGCAAATCCTCCCTTCAGTCTGGACAAGTGGGACAGCGGCTTCCTTTCGGAGGCCGAGGCAGACAGCAAGGGCAAGAAGAAAATGTCCGCCGAACTGGATCAGTACCACCGTTTCGATTGGGGTGTGCCTCCTACTTCCAAAGGTGATTATGCCTTTGTGCTGCACATGCTCTCCAGTCTGGATGCGGAGAATGGCCGTATGGCAGTGGTACTGCCCCATGGTGTTCTGTTCCGGGGGGCCAGCGAGGGGAAAATTCGGCGTCAGCTGGTGGAAATGAATCTGCTGGATGCGGTCATCGGCCTTCCTGCCAACCTATTTTATGGAACCGGAATCCCTGCCTGTATCCTGGTATTTAAGAAGAACCGGACATGCCGGGATGTACTGTTCATCGACGCCTCTGGGGACGGGAACTTTGAGAAGGGTAAGAACCAGAACATTCTGCGGGACAGCGACATTATCCGTATTGTCAATGCCTATCAAGCACGGCAGAACGAGGATAAATACAGTTATGTGGCCTCCTTTGACGAGATCAAGGAGAACGACTTCAACCTGAATATCCCACGGTATGTGGATACCTTTGAGGAAGAAGAACTGGTGGATATTGATGAGGTGCAGCGGAATATTGCCACCATCGAGGCGGAATTGGCCGAGGTGCAGGCGCAGATGAAAGGCTATTTGAAGGAGCTGGGATTATGAGTAATGAGGTAGAGAACACCGGAAAAATCCTGATTTATCAAAATGAAAAGGGCGATACCAAGATTGATGTCTATTTTGAGGAAGACACGATCTGGATGACCCAGCGATCCATGGCAGAACTCTATCAGGTAACTCCGCAGAATATCACCACGCACATTAAGCACATATACGAGGACGGTGAATTGGAACAGAGGGCAACTTGTAAGAGTTACTTACAAGTTCAAATGGAAGGAAATCGTCAAATCCGCCGTGATACAAAGTTTTACAATCTAGACATGATTCTGGCCGTTGGTTACCGGGTACGCAGCAATGTGGGGATACACTTCCGCCGCTGGGCCAGCGGTGTGCTGACCGAATATATGAAAAAAGGATTTGCACTTAACGATGAGCGACTGCGGAATCCTAGGGAGTTTGGCGCTGACTACTTTGATGAATTACTGGAGCGCATTCGGGATATTCGTGCCAGTGAGAAGCGGGTGTATCAGAAGGTTAAGGAGATATTCGCCCTCTCGGTCGACTACGACAGCAAAAGTCAGGTCGCTCAAAACTTCTTCAAATCGGTTCAGAACAAGTTGGAATATGCTGCCACGGGCCACACTGCGCCGGAACTCATTGCCAATCGGGCCGATGCTTTCAAGAATAACATGGGACTCACTTCTTTTAAGGGAGTCAAAGTGCGCCGGGGCGATGTGACGGTAGCGAAAAACTACATGACCCATGAGGAGATCAGCACGCTGAATCTCATTGTGAATATGTATCTGGACTATGCGGAGCTGCAGGCCAAAGGACACAACCCTATGCACATGGCGGACTGGGAAAGCAAGTTGGGCGATTTTCTGCGTTTCAATGGTCGGGAAGTTTTGGAGAATTTCGGAACTGTGAAGCGAGAGGTTGCGGAAAAACTGGCGCTGGAGCAATATGAGCAGTACGATGCCAACCGCCGGGTGCTGGAATCGGCGGATGATGTGGACGAGCTCACCGCAGATGTGAAGCGGCTGAAACCGTGAGAAATTGAACGAATTCACTCCGAATATCCCTTGGTATGTGGATACCTTTGAGGAAAAAGAACTTGTGGATATTGATGTGGTGCAGCAAAATATCGCCAATATTGAGGCCGAATTGGCCGAGATGCAGGCGCAGATGGAGAAGTATCTGGAGGAGATGGGATTATAATGTGGGGATTGGATCAGGCCATTGCAAATTCGGCAAGACAAGCCGAGGAGATCTCGAGGGCATTCGAAGAGCAGCGAAAAGCAGAGCGTCAGCATAGAGAAAGACTGGAGGAAGGGGTGACTTCCAGTATTGAACAGAAAAAACTCATTGAAGAACAGGTTGGTATACTATACGAGCAGAACAGGCTTCTTTCAGAAAATTATGATAAGTTGAAAGAAATGTATGATGCACAACTCCAAGCAACAGAAGAAGCAAAGAAAGATTTGCAACGGAGTCGGATTTTTAATGGCTGGATGATGGTCATTTCCATTGTTGCGATGCTTGCTGCTGTGGCCAGCCCCATTGTAACGGTTCTTGTCAGTTGATTGGAAGAAACTTGAAATAGCTGTAGCTCAAGAGATAGAAAAAGGAGATAGAGATATGAGCGTACTTAAGATTGCGGACTTTTACTACGGCGCTTTTCTTTCTGCGTTGCTGAATTATGGAAAAAAGAAGCCGTCATTGTTTGACAAGTCAGAAAGTAACGATTCCAGAAGAGTCTATCGTTTGACAACAGATAATAGTCCGAACGATTATATTATTTTTACCAAAGCGGTCATGGCTCAGAATAACAAGACGGAAAAGTTTGAGCATTGGATTTTCAATTTTGACGAAGACGAAGTTAAAACTTTGTCTGATCTCCACAAAGAATACGGCAATGTTAAATTGGCACTTATTTGCATCCAATCTGGCTTAAAGAATAGCGAACTTGCCTTGTTAGATTATAAAACTGCTATGGATTGTCTTGGTGTTGACATAGGCGTGAAGAGCCGTACCATCAACATTAAGTATTTCAGAAAATCTAAGAAAGGGGAAGGAGCAACCGGTCAAGGAAAAATTGGCTTGCGTGCATTTGGTTCTGGTCGAGTTGAAAAAATCGCAGATAAGGATAACACAATTATGATTCCTCGTGATGAACTGAAGAAACTATAAGAGGTGTTGAACATGACGCCAGAAATCAAACAGCGAATTGAACAGATACGCCGGGGCGAGGTGCCAGAAAGATATGTAAAAACCGCACTGGGACTTGCTCCTGCCAATTGGAAACGATACACCTTTGGAGATATCTATACCGAAAGAAAAGAGCCTGGGGATGAAAAACTACCGCTTTTGATGGTATCCATCCACTCTGGTGTATCAGATGGTGAAGTAGATGCGGCTGAACTTCCTAAGCAGGTAAAACGAATCGAGGATAAGTCCCAGTACAAGAAAGCTGTGTCCGGTGATCTGGTTTTCAATATGATGCGGGCATGGCAAGGAGCAATTGGGACTGTGCGCACGACAGGAATGGTGAGCCCGGCCTACATTGTTGCTGAGCCAAATGACAAGGTCTATCCGTTATTTATGGATTATTACTCAAGAACACCTCAGATGATAAATCAGATCGACCGACAGTCCTATGGTGTGACGGACTTTCGGAAACGACTGTATTGGGATTCCTTTGCCCCAATTGGTTGCACACTTCCGCCCATTGAAGAGCAGCAAAAAATTGCCACCATTCTCACCACCCAGGACAAGGTAATTAAACTGAAAGAAAAACGCCTTGCCGAAAAGCAACGGCAGAAAAAGTATCTCATGCAGCAGCTTTTGACCGGCAAAAAGCGTCTTCCGGGGTTTAGTGGGGAGTGGAAAAAAGCTAAATTAAAAAATATACTGTATGAAAGAAAAACATATTCCCCTAAAGGGTTGGAGTATCCCCATGTTACACTATCAGCAGAAGGTATTTTTCCTAAAAGTGAACGCTATGACAGAGATCATCTTGTAAGAGATGAAGACAAGGAATATAAAATTACACATAAAGGGGATATTTGCTATAATCCTGCGAATTTGAAATTCGGCGCAATTTGCGAAAATACCTTTGGAGATGCAATTTTCTCTCCGATTTACGTAACATTTGAAGTGGAAGAGAATATCTGCAAGGAATACATAGCTAATTATCTCATGCGTTGGGACTTTATTAATGCTGTTAGAAAATATGAAGAGGGTACAGTATATGAACGTATGGCCGTAAAACCGGAAGATTTTTTGAAGTTTGAGATTTTCCTTCCACAGATTGAAGAACAAACCGCCATTGCTGAAGTCCTTTCGGCTGCTGACCGTGAAATTGAACTACTTCAGCAAGACATCGAACAGGAAAAACAAAAGAAAAAAGCCCTGATGCAGCTGTTACTGACGGGCATTGTGAGGGTGAAAACATGACGGAAAAAGAAATACAGGAACATCTCTGCAAAGAACTGCTAAAGAAGATTGTAGACAATGGGCAGAACTACACGGAAAAAATGAAGTCTGATCTGAAAGAAATCATTGACCTCGGCAAATCTCCTGAGGAGGTTTGTGAAGCAACTCTTTCCTATTTTGCTATGTGCAGATGGCAGTGAAAGGAGGTGAAAACGCATGGCAACCAATCCTCCCAGCGGCGACGGACATAGAAACGGTGCGGTAAAAGACCGTTCTCAGGCTTTCAACCCTGTTACAAAACAATGGGTAAAGCGAGACAGTGACACCGGTCGTTTTATGGATGTCAAAAAGGATGGCACTCCTTTTAAGGGAGTCCGCAAAGAAAAGTAAATCCAGAGGCAGGAGAGCGAGGCGGGATTTCCCGCCCCGCTAATCCTGCGTTTACTGATATTTCCGAAAGGAGGCAACCATGGACAAATCCCTATATTTAGAAAAGAATATCAGCCAGCAGCCGGCCATTGATCTGCTGCGGTCCATGGGCTATACCTACATATCCTCGGAGGACTGCGAGGCGCAGAGAGGCAGCCGATACCATGTGCTGCTGAAAGACATTCTCCGGGGCCAGCTGCGGCGGCTCAACCGCTATGCCTTCGCCGGTGCGGAAAACGAGTTCTCCGCCGGCAACATCGAGCGGGCTATGGAAGATCTGGACGAGCCTTTAACTGACGGCCTTGTTCGCTCCAGTGAAAAAATCTATGATGCCCTGTTGCTGGGCAAAAGCTATCCAGAGACTGTGGGAGAGGGCAAAACCCTCAGTTTCAACCTGAAATACATTGACTGGGAACATCCGGAGAACAATCTGTTCCATGTTACCGAGGAGTTTGCAGTAGACAGTCGGGACAAGCTCCACAACGCCCGGCCGGATATCGTGCTGTTTATCAACGGTATCCCCTTTGCTGTCATTGAGTGTAAAACGCCCCAGATCAGCGTAGAACAGGCCGTGGAGCAGAACATCCGCAACCAGCAAAAGGAGTATATCCCACAGCTCTACAAGTTTGCCCAGATTGTGATGGCGACCAATAAAAACGCCGTGAAGTATGCCACCACCGGAACGCCCAAAAAATTCTGGAATGTGTGGAAGGAGCAGGATATTGCTTTTCTGGATGAGGCACTGGCCCAGTATGTGACTGACCGAACCCCCACTGAGCAGGATCGGAATTTGATTTCTCTGTTCAGCAAAGAACGGGTTATAGAACTGATCCGATACTTTGTGCTCTTTGACGCCAATGTAAAGAAGATTTGCCGGTATCAGCAGTATTTCGCCATCAAAGAGATTATCAAGACCATTCAGCAGTCGGACGAAAAGGGTAACCGTCAAAGCGGCGTGATCTGGCACACCCAGGGCAGCGGCAAGAGCCTGACCATGGTTATGCTGGCAAAGTATATCTTAATGGAACTGTCCGACTGCAACCCGAAAGTGGTCGTTGTCACTGATCGCAAGGAACTGGATCGGCAGATCGCAGCTACATTTGCACACACCCGGCTCAATCCGGCCAGAGCCACCAGTGGACGGAATCTGGTGGAGCTGCTGAATAGCGGCAAGGCGGATGTGGTCACTACCATCATCAATAAGTTCAACACCGCTGAAAAAATGGAGCACAAGAACTTTTCACGGGATGTGTTCCTGCTGGTGGATGAAAGCCACCGCTCCAACTATGGTCTGCTGGCCACCAAAATGAGGGCGGTGTTCCCCAATGCCTGCTACATCGGCTTTACCGGTACTCCTTTGATGAAAAAAGAGAAGAACACCATGGCGAAATTCGGTAAGTTGATCCACAAATATACCATCAAGGACGGTGTGGATGACGGAGCCATTGTGCCGCTCATTTACGAAGGCCGTTTTGTGGAACAGAATGTGGATGAGGCTAATATAGATCTCTGGTTCAAACAGACTACCAAACGGCTCACGGAAGCGCAGCGGGATGACCTTTCACGGAAATGGAGCAGTATCCGCCGCCTAACCTCCACCGATGCTCGTATCAAGCGGATTGCTCTGGACATCAATGAGCACTTCATTGAAGGGTACAAAGATACCGGCTTTAAGGCTATGCTGGCCACTAACTACAAGCGGGATGCGATTCGGTATCTGGAGTGTTTTGAGCAATTTGGGGATTTGAACTGTGCCGTGGTGATCTCACCGTCTGATCTGCGGGAAAGTGTAGACGATATAGACGAGGGTGCCGACGATAAGGTCATTGCCTACTGGAATAAAATGATGAACCGCTACGGTGACGCAGATGCCTACGAAGAGGCAATGAAGAACCAGTTCTGCGCAGGAGACATCGATATTCTTATTGTGTGCAGTAAGTTGCTTACCGGTTTTGATGCCCCCATCTGCCAGGTGCTCTACATCGACAAAGAGTTGAAAGAACACGGTCTGCTCCAGGCTATAGCCCGCACCAATCGTCTGTATGAAGGCAAGGACTACGGCCTCATTGTGGACTACCGTGGACTGATTGAAAAGTTGGATACCGCTATGGATCTGTACAGCGGTGCCGGGCTGGAGAACTTTGACAGTGGAGATCTGAAGGGCGTTGTGGTGGATGTCATGTCGTCTGTGGCTGGCCTGCGGGAAGCCTATACCCGGTTGACGGAACTGTTTGCAGACTTAAAAAATCCACGCGACACCGAAGAAGTGGAAGTTTTTCTTGCTGACGATAAGAAGCGAGAGAACTTTTATAATTTCCTCTGTGCTTTTGGCAAAGCGTTGAATATGGTGCTGAATGCGGAACAGGCGTATGCAGCCATTCCGAAAGATGAATTGAAGCAGTATCAAAACACTTTTATCTTTTTTTCCAAGGTGCGCCGCAGCGTGAAAATCCGGTACTGCGATGCCATTGATAACCGGGAATATGAGCCGCTGATGCAAAATCTTCTGGATACACACCTCTCGGTAGCTGGTCTGAAACAGATTACCAGCCCCATCGATATTCTGAACAAAGATGACTTTGAGCGAGAATTAGAGGAATTAGGTTCGCTCCGTGCAAAGGCAGACGCTATTACCAGCAAATTGACCCGCAGCATCAGCGAAAAGTATCAGGAAAATCCTGCCTATTACGACAGTTTCTCCAAGCGTATCAAGGACGCATTGGAGCAGTACAAGGAAAAGGTAATCTCCGAGGCTGAATATCTGGCAAAGATGCGTACCATCATGGAAGACTATCACACCGGAAAAAGCACCGTGACCTATCCGGAATCCATTAAGAATAATGTCCACGCCCAGGCGTTTTACGGTGTTCTGTCAGCAGTATTCGACGAAGCGAAGGAAGCGGAAGTTTCTCCTGATTTTGTTGCGGAGATTGCGGAAGAGATTACAAAAATTGTGGCCAATCACAGTCAAGTGGACTGGACCAACAACAAAACAATCCACGACCGAATCTCGCAGGATATTGATGACCTTTTTTATGACTACGAGAAAGAGCGAGGATTAAAGCTGTCTTTTGACACCATTGATAAGATCATCGAAAATGTCAAAACAGTAGCACTTCGGAGGTTTTGACAGCAATGGCACAGGAAAGAACCGTCGTATATGAAAACAACGAGATCCACTACCTGCTGGAGCAGAAGCAGGTAAAAAATCTCAATCTGCGGGTTCATAAGGATTGTATGGTTTATGTTTCAGCTAATCCAGATGTCCCGGCTGAAAAAGTCGATGATTTTGTGGTAAGCAAAGGGGCCTATATTCCCTCAGCACAAAGAAAGTTTCGTGAGATGGCGCAGTATGCCTCTCAACCCAAGCAATATGTCAGCGGAGAGACTTTCTATCTGCTGGGCAGAGGAGTTCGCCTAAAGGTGGAGGAAAATGTGCGGGACACAATTTCCTCTGATGGGGTTTATCTGTACCTTTGTGTGAAGGAAACGGAAGATTTTGCAAAAAAGCAAAAGATGGTGACCCGTTACCTAGATGAGCAGTGTCGATCCATTTTCGGTGAAATTATTTTAGAGACCTACCCCGTATTTCAAAAATATGGGGTGTCGATGCCAGAATTACGGATTCGGAATATGGAGACCCGATGGGGATCTTGTCTGGCCAAAAAGGGAATTGTTACGCTGAATAAGAGGCTGTTAGAAGCACCACGCAACTGTATCGAATATGTCGTGATGCACGAGCTCTGCCACTTTGTTCATCCAAATCATTCGAAGCAGTTCTATGCGTTCCTAACGATGCTGATGCCGGACTGGAAACAGAGGAAAGAGACCCTGGATAAAAGCGCAACTTTCTGGTTGTGAAATTCTGTAAGCACATCCGGCAAAACAATGAAGTCGGTACTCCGTTCAAAGAATTGCAGCAAGTTTTGCCGGGGCTTGATCGAAACCAAATCCGCGTTTTGATGAGAGAATTGCGTGAAAGCGGAAAGGTTTTCTGCGAAGGTACAACAAGTGCCGCAAGGTGGTTTGCGTCCAAATAATCCAAAATACTAACGAATCTTGGGACCAACTTGGAACTGACTTGGGACCAACTTGGAACTGACTTGGGACCAACTTTGAACTAACTTGCGACCTAATCAGCAAAGTGCGTGCTGACGATTAAAGCGGATGGTGGCTCTCATAAACCAGGGAGTAAGCAGGCGGAGCGAGATATGAAGAAGAACTCCATTCTGGAGAAGTGCGGCGTCCCGCTGCTGCGACTGCGCACAGATGGCAGCGGGGAAAAAGAGAAAATCAAAAATGCGCTAAAGAGGGAATGATTATGCCGAGAATTATCAGGAACGCAATCAGATGTAAGAAATGCGGAGATATCATCGAAAGCAAAACTGTCCATGATTTCAAGTTTTGCAGCTGCGGTTCATGCGCCGTGGACGGCGGTCACGATTACCTTCGCAGATGCGGAAATCGTGAGGATTGGGAAGAACTGTCCGAAGTGGAAAAGCTGGAGAACAACGGCGCATTGACTTGATTTTGAATGATAGAAATTGAGGGATAGAACCATGCCTCTTGAAATTGTTCGCAATGATATTACAAAAATGAAGGTGGACGCTATCGTCAATGCGGCGAACGAAACGCTGCTGGGTGGTGGCGGCGTGGATGGATGTATCCATCGCGCGGCGGGACCGGAGCTGCTCCAAGAGTGCCGGACGCTCGGCGGCTGCAAGACCGGCGATGCCAAGATCACCGGCGCGTACCGCCTGCCGTGCCGCTACATCATCCACACCGTGGGCCCTGTGTGGAACGGCGGTAAGTACGGCGAGCGGGAACAACTCGCCTCCTGTTATCGCACCAGCCTTGCGCTGGCGAAGAAACATGGCTGCGAGACGGTGGCATTTCCGCTGATCTCCTCCGGCGTTTTCGGCTACCCCAAGGATCAGGCGCTCCGAGTGGCGGTGGACACCATCAGCGAATTCCTCGCGGAAAACGACATGACGGTGTATCTCGTCATTTTCAGACGCGCGGCGTATGCAATCGGTAATAAGCTGTTCGCAGACATCGCTGCCTACATCGACGACCACTATGTGGATGCGCATACCGACCTCCGCCGGGAACGGATGCGCCGGATGAGCGTTCTCGAAAGCAGGGCGCTGTCTGCCGGTGCAGCGGCAGCGCCTATGTCTGCCGACGGCTTGGACAGTCTGCTGGCACATCTGGACGCCGGTTTCTCGGAAACCCTGTTGAAGCTCATCGACCGCAGCGGCAAAAAGGATTCCGAGATATATAAGAAAGCCAACGTAGACCGCAAGCTGTTCTCTAAGATTCGCAACAATCCGGACTACAAGCCCTCCAAGGCAACAGCCATTGCCTTTGCCATCGCGCTGGAGCTGAATCTGGATGAGACCCGTGATCTTGTCGCCCGCGCAGGCTATGCTCTCAGTGCCAGCAGCAAGTTCGACGTCATTATTGAGTATTTCATCAGGCAGAAGAAGTACGACATCTTCGAGATCAACGAGGCGCTGTTCGCCTTTGACCAGAGCTTGCTGGGAGCGTGAGGAATGAAAATTATACTCAGCCGAAAAGGTTTTGACTCTGCGAATGGCGGCATCGTCAGTCCCATTTTTGAAGATGGTACAATGGTTTCGTTTCCCATTCCCAGCGATGATGAGGATACATATGATTCTCTTTACTACAATGGAATTCAGTATTCTCAAATATTGCGAGATCTGCGATATAAGGGCGGAGACCACTGTCATCTGGACCCTGATTTAGATTTAGGGCGACGTAGGGCGCGTATCGACGGATGGTTCCCCGCATTTGGGCAGCGAAATTCCGCGGCTGCTTACTTGAAGAATATCGGTGTTGCACAGGGAGACATCTTCCTGTTTTTCGGGAATTTTCACTTTGTGGAATATCAAAACGGAACATACCGATATTTGCGGGATCGTAGTGACTTTTACCGGGGAAAAGACCTCCAGGTGATTTGGGGATACCTTCAGGTGGGTGAGATCATCTCTGTGCCCGAAGAACAGAGAAAAGTTTGGTGGCATCCGCATTCATCTAATGGCAGAGCGGACAACTCAACAAATGTGATTTTCAAAGCAGCAGAAAGACTTTCTTTGGATAAAAGCAAGCCTGGCGCAGGAGTACTGCGCTTTGATAAAAAGCGGGTATTGACTCTGAAAGGTGCCACAAAGGCAACTTGGGCGAGGAATGAAGTATATGATGAGACGCACATATACGGGAAGAGATCAAATTGCGCTAAAAATCCTGATAGAGGATTGTACTACGCAGGTATTTGGCAAGAGCTTGGTTTGAAAGAATCTGATGCCTGTACGGAATGGGCAAGAAATATACTTTTGTAATAGAAGGAGCGTGGGACCATGATCTTTATCTGCTACCCCAAATGCACCACCTGCCAGAAGGCGCGAGCATGGCTGGACGAGCACCACATCACCTATAATTTTCGCGATATCAAGCTGGAAAATCCCACTTACGACGAGCTGGCCGCATGGCACGAGCATAGCGGCCTGCCGCTGAAAAAGTTTTTTAACACCAGCGGTCTGCTATACAAATCTATGGGGCTAAAGGACAAGTTGCCCCAAATGAGCGAGGACGAGAT
>OJPW01001378.1_pt1 | contig 13705 bp, 9 predicted proteins | sample 1598571 | NCBI WGS metagenome assembly OJPW01 (sample SAMN03922493, study PRJEB24848) | human gut metagenome | isolation source: stool sample | host: Homo sapiens | place: Germany | collected 2011-05
AGCGGACGCCAGAAGGGAAAAGGCGCAAGCAGATGGCGCAGGTGAATCTGGAAATCGTATCACGCCCGCAGAGAATCTCACTGCCCTGCCGCCGGCGTCGGCAGCGGCTCCGGCGTGCGGTCATCCGCCGCGACCTCCGGCGTGGGCGTCGCCGACAGTTCCTCCGCATACAGCAGCTTCAGCGTCTTGACATCCGCCGTCCCCGTCGCAGACAAACTGTTCGCTTTCTGGAACGCCTTCACCGCGTTCTGCGTACCTGCCAGGAACGTGCCGGAGCACTTGCCCGAATAGTAGCCAAGATCCGTCAGCTTCCGCTGCATCCAGTACACATCCTCGCCGGAGCTGTTCACTTTCAGCGTCCGGAAGGGCTGCGGCGGCATCGCCCCGGCGCGGTAATCCGGCTCAGCGGTCGGCTGCGGCGTGACGTAGGGCAGCATGTTCTTCGTGTTCAGCGAGGGCAGCTTCAGCGCGGCGCGGAGTTCCGGGTCAGCGGGCATATCGTTGCGAATCGTAACGACCGTCCCTGCCCCGCAGTTGTTGTAAATCCACTTCGCATCCGCAACGGTCAGGCGAATGCACCCGTGCGACGCGCGCTTGCCGAGGTTCTTGTAGGACTTGACCGATAAATCCATGGTATTGACCGTGTTGTAAATGACGGAATGGAACGCAATGGACGAGTTGATGCGCGTCCAGTACTGCGCGTGGCTGCCCCACTCCGGGAAGTAGCACCAGCGCGCCGTGCGCCCGTTGAGTGTGAATGTGCCGATATCCGACGGATTCTTGCGCGTGCCAGTGGAGCAGAGCATCTGCCGCACAACAACAGTGTAATCGCCGTTTTCGTCGCGCCCGTAGACGGTCGTCACCTGATTGTTGACGTCCACCGTGATGGCAAACGGCACAGGCGTCGGTTCGGGCGTAGGCTTCGGATCATCAGCCGCGGCACGCACATCCGGGTCGTTGAACAGCGCGTTCCATGTGTTTTCGCCCACGATGCCATCCACGCTCAGCGCGTTCTGCTGCTGGAATGCCTTCACCGCGTTGCGCGTGTGCCCCAGAAAATTGCCGCTGATGTTGCCGGAATAGTACCCCAGTTCCGTCAGTCGGGTCTGCACGAGCTTGACTTCTTCGCCCTTGGACTTGTTGTATTGCAGTTTCTTGACGAACGCCACCGTCGGCGCGGGCGTCGGGGTGGTGGTTTCATCTGAGAGGTGCATTCCGGGCGTGGGCGACGGGGTGGGCGTCGCCGCGGCGGACGAATCCCGGCTGATGGCATCACCGCTGAACAGGCGTTCCAGCGTCTGCACATCCGCTTCGCCCGTAATCGGCAGGGCGTTCGCCGTCTGGAACAGGCGGATGGCTTCCTGCGTCGCGGGCAGATAGCGCCCGGAAATCTTGCCCGTGTAGTAGCCCAGCGCCATCAGGCGAATCTGCGCCTGCCGCACGTCCTCGCCCACGCATCCCAGCCGCAGCGGGCGATACTCCGCCGCATAGATGGCTTCCTGCGTCGCTTTGTCCGCCACGCCCGTCACCGCAAGGGCAAAATCACGCTGGAAGTCCTCCACAGCGGTCTTCGTTGCCTCGCCGTAGCGCCCGGTCACGTCGCCGCTGTAATAGCACAAATCCGTCAGCGCGGTTTGCAGGGCGGACACGTCGTCACCCTCATCATTCAGGGTCAAATCACGCGTGATGTTCACCGCGCCTTCCGTCCACTCCACGCTGTCATCCGGCACGGCCTCCCCCGCATCCTCCGCCGACGCGAAGGGCAGTATCATCATCACCGCCAGCAGGAGCGCCGCCAGCGTTCGTTTCCACAAAGGCATCAAAAGCACCTCGTTCATGCTGATATTCAGGGATACGATTCTATTGTACTGGTTTTTCGCGCAGTTTGCAAGCGGATTTTTCCCCACGCAAAAGGCTGCCAAGCGTCCTGCGCCTGACAGCCCTGCGGTTATTGCCATTAGGAAGTTATTTTTTCAGCGACACCTTGTGTGTCTCCTGATTTTCGCCGTCCGTCTGCGGCTTCTGCGCTTCTGCCGGAACGCTCTGTGCTTGCAGCTTCTCCAGCTTTTCGGCGATTGCCTGCATGTTGGCGGCGATGCTGCGTATGTTCTCGTCGCGCGTTTCCTCCACCCACGGCGAACCATCCGCCGGACGGAGCGAATCAACACCGATTCGGATGAAGTCAATCAGCGCCCAAATGCCAAGGCCGCCCGCGGTGAGCAGCTTCAACACGCCCAATGCCGTGTAGCCGAGGTAGAAGCGGTCAACACTGAAGACCCCCGTGAATCAAGCCCAGCAGCCGAAGCACCACCGCCAGCACGATAAATGCCCGATTCAGCCCTTTTCTTTGAATTTCCACGTCATTTCCTTCCCTTGTGATTCCTTACTTTCATTCTACCTTCCCCTCAAAAAAACTCAAGCGTTCTCTTTTTGAATAATATGATTTTGGCATTCCTAACAAAAGCATTCCAAATTGTTGTGGAACTTTACAAGAGGATTCCGCTGCTTGCGCCGTCCGGGCAGCAAAAAAGACTGCCCGCACTCGGCAGGCAGCCTTGCTTCTGGTAAGCCCCTCATCAATATCGGTAGTTATACTGATAGCTGCTGAACCCATCCATGATCGACACGCCCATCACCATCCCGACAATCGACAGGATAACCACCACCAGCACCATTCACCAGTAACCGCGCGCAAAGTTGCGGCGGTTCAGGTTGTCGTCATTCAGCGCAAAGACGATGGCGAGAATCCAGCCAATGACCGGAAGCGTGAACAGGAGGCCATAGCCCACATACGCCCACGGCGACAGCAGTCGATACTGATTGTTTTCGTTTTCACTCATGCAAAAAGCCTCCTTTTTCATCAGGCGGATTTGTCCGCCGTGATACCCCTTTCAGTTTTCCCTTACTCCTGATAGTCCTGCAGCGACACCGACACCATCCGGCTCACGCCCTGTTCCTCCATCGCCACCCCGAACAGGCTGTTGCAGCGCTCCATCGTCCCCTTGCGGTGCGTCACGACGATAAACTGCGTTCCCTTCGAGTATTCCTTCAAATAATCCGCGTAATACCCGATGTTCGCATCGTCCAGCGCGGCTTCAATCTCGTCCAGAATGCAGAACGGCGTGGGCTTCAATTTCAGCATCGCGAACAGAATCGCAATCGCCGTCAGCGCGCGTTCCCCGCCGGAGAGCAGCGACAGGAGCTGCAATTTCTTTCCCGGCGGCTGGGCGTTGACCTCGATGCCGCAGTTCAGCGGGTCGTCGGGATCCATCAGCTTCAGTTCCGCGTGACCGCCGCCGAACAGGCGCGTGAACGTCTCGGCGAAGTACCCCTGCATCTTCGAGAAGTTCTCCACAAACGTCGACCGCATTTGAATCAGCAGCCGCTCAATGAGTTCGCGCAAGTCCATTTCCGCGCGCTTCAAGTCCTGCTGCTGGGTGGTCAGGTCGTCCACACGCGCCTTGGTTTCGGCGTATTCCTCCACCGCCCCAACGTTGACCGTTCCCAGCGCGCGAATCTGCCCTTGCAGCTCGGCGGCGCGGCGGTCGCTTTCCTTCTCGTCGAACGGCGTGCGGCGGAATTCCTCTGCCCCGGCGTAGGTCAGCTTGTAGGTGTCCCAAATGCGGTTTTGCAGATTCTTCTGGTCGCCCTCGATGCGCGCCTTTGCCAGCTCGGTCTTGTGCAGCTTCTCGCTGTCGCGGTTGTAGGCTTCGTGCAGGTTTTCCATGTCGCTGAGGATGTCGCGCAGGTCACTTTGCGCCTGTGAACGTCGCTGCTCGATGGCCTGCGCGGCGCTCTCCTGCCGCAGCTGCTCCTTCTGGCGGCGGGCGGATTCGGCTTCCTCGCGCTTCATTTCGTTTTCATCGACGGTGTCCAGTTCGTCCATCTCGTGCAGCAGCTGTTCGCGGCGCTCCTGTTCGCGGAGGATTTGCGCCTGATCCTGCTGCGCGTGGGCTTCGTCGCGCTCCAAGTCGCTCAAGCCGTGGCGCAGGTCGGACAATTGCAGCGTGCGCACCATCAGGCGGTCATTTTCCGCGCTGGCTTCCGCGCGCGCCTTGATGAGCGCGTTCTGCATCTCGATGGTCTTCTGCTCCATCGCGCTCTGATCGCCCTGCGCGCCCGTGCGCTGATGCTCAATGTTCTCCAGCTGCTGGCGAATATCCTCCAGCGACTGGTGCAGCTGCACGCGCGCCTGCTCGGTCTCCCGCATCCGCTGCAAGTGCGCGTTCAGGTCGGCGAACGTGCTTTCGCGGCGCGCCTGTTCGCGGGCGACGGCAATCTCCTGCTGATGCAATGCGTTCACCGCGTCGCTGACCTTCTGCCGCTTTTCCTGCGCCGTCTGCTGACGCTGCGTCAGTTCCTGACGGCACTTGTCCAGTTCCGCGCGCCCGGTTTGCAGCTTCGCGGTCAATTCCTTCAGTTCACGCTCGCGGCTGAGCAGGTTGGACACCTTCGACTGCGCCGAACCGCCCGTCATCGAGCCGCCGGAGTGCATCACGTCGCCTTCCAGCGTCACCAAGCGAAACGCGTGATTGCCCGCGCGCATAATCGGAATGCCGTGGTCGAGGTTGTCGGCAATCACCGTGCGCCCCAGCAGATTTTCCACAATGCCGCGATATTCCGGCGCGCACTGCACCAGTTCGCTCGCCACGCCGAGGCAGCCCGGCAGCTTCAACGCATTGCGCTCATTGCCATAGAGCGTTTTGCCGCGGATGGCGCTCATCGGCAGGAACGTCGCGCGCCCCAGCCGATTCTGGCGCAGGTAGTTAATCAGTTCCTTCGCCGTCTCTTCGGTGTCGGTGACAATGTTCTGCTGTGCCGCGCCCAGCGCCATGTCAATCGCCGTTTCGTACGCCTGCGGAACGGTCATCAGCTGCGCCAGTACGCCCTTGACGCCCGTCAAGCCGCGCTGCTTGGCGTAGGTCATCGCGCGGCGAACCGCCATGTTGTAGCCTTCCATGTCGCGCGTCATTTCGGTCAGGACGTTATGACGGCTTGCCGCCGCCTGCATATCGGCGGATTGCTTTTCGACATCCGCGCGCAAATTGGCATACGCGGTATCCGCCTCATCCGACGCTTGCCGTGCCTGCGCCAGCTTCTCCTGACACTGCTGCTGATGCTGATTTTCTGTTTCCAGCTGCTTTTCGACGGCAGTCAAGGCTTCCCGCAGGGCAGCTTCCTGCTCCTGCAGTGCCCCGCTGGATTCTTCAATCTCCGTCAAGCGCGTTTCCATCTGCGCCTGCATCGTGTTCAGGCGCGTCTTGTCGTTGCGCACATCGGACAGGCGGTTCATTTGGTCAATGACAGCGGCTTTCTGCGCTTCCAGCGCGGCGTCCGCTTCCTTTTCCTTCGCCTGCGCCTTTTCGGCGGCTTCCTGCGTCGCCCGGAGGATTTGCTCCGCGTCGGCAATCAGGCTGTGCTGCTTCTCCACGTCCGCCTGAATCCGTACATGATCCTTCTCGATTTCCGCCAGCCGCTCCTGGGCTTCCTCCTGCTCGCGGACGATGCGCTGGCGGTTCTCGCTGCGCGTCTCGCGGCGGCTTTGCAGGGCGGAGAGCTTCTTCTGCGATTCGTGCACATGCTCGGCGCATTCCATCAGTTCGGTGCGCGCCTTCGTGATGGCTTCTTCCAGCTGATCGATGCGGTTCTGCGTCTCGTCGCGGCGGGTGGTCTTGTCGGTCAGGTTGCTTTCCGTGTCCGCCAAAATCGTCTGGACAGTCAGCAGTTCACTTTCCAGTTCGGACAAGCGCGCCCGCGCTCGGTCGGAGCGAATCAGGAAGAGGTTCAAGTCCAAATCCTTCAATTCGGTGGACAGCTCCAGATACACGCGGGCGTTGCGGCTCTGTTCTTCCAGCGGCTTCAGGCGCTTCGTCAGCTCATCCAGAATATCATCGACGCGCTCCAGATTTTCCAGCGTCCGCTGCAATTTCTTGTCCGCTTCTTCCTTGCGCGCCTTGAACTTAACGATGCCCGCCGCTTCCTCGAACACCTGCCGGCGATCCTCGCTCTTGCGGGAGAGGATTTCGTCAATGCGCCCCTGCCCGATGATGGAGTATCCCTCTTTGCCGATGCCCGTATCGCGGAAAAGGTCAACCACGTCCTTCAAGCGGCAGGCGGTGCGGTTTAAGTAATATTCGGATTCGCCGTTGCGGTAGACGCGGCGCGTGACCATGACCTCGGCAGCTTCCATCGCCAGCGCATGGTCATCGTTGTCAAACACCAGCGATACTTCGCAGTAGGACAGCGGCTTGCGCTTCTGCGTACCGTTGAAAATCACGTCGGACATGCTCGCGCCGCGCAGGGTTTTCGCGCTCTGCTCGCCCAGCACCCAGCGCACCGCGTCGCCGATGTTGCTCTTGCCCGACCCATTCGGCCCGACGATGCCCGTTATGCCCTCATCAAAGACGATTTCCGTCCGCTGGGCAAAGGATTTGAAGCCATACAGCTCCAATTTTTTCAGCTTCATTTATTAACTCCCATAGCGGGGATGCCCGCTGGTTCATGGGCATTCCAATAAACACCCATAATAAGTATAGCACAAACCCTCTTCTTGGACAACTGCCGCCGCCTGATTTTCCATGCTTTTTCCCCTCCCTTTTTCCCTTCTACCCGTTGCAAAGGCGGGCATTTCCTGCTATACTGCAAGCAGATTCCTGCAAAGCAAAGGAGAAGCATTATGTTCCGTCCCCTCTGCGCGGAAAATCCGCTGCCCGCCGCTCGGCGCGTCTATGAATACCTGCAATCGCTTTCCGGCAAGTGCCTGACCGGGCAGATGGAAAGCCAATGGTGCCGCTCGACTGAGCATGAAATCAGCTATCTGACCGATGTCACCGGTCGTCAGCCTGCCATTCGAGGGCTGGATTTCATGGATAACGACTATCTGGGCGTGACGCAGCGCGCGAAGGACTGGTGGGCGCGCGGCGGCATTCCCACCATCTGCTGGCACACGGGCGCGGATTTCTTCTCCGGTTACCCCGAATGCCGCGAAAGCGAGCTGGACTGGGCTTTCGCTTTTGTGGACGGCACGGAAGCGAACCGCCGTCTGCTGGATGGGCTTGACCACGCCGTCCCCTACCTCAAGCGCTTGCAGTCAGATGGCGTTCCCGTTCTTTGGCGGCCTTTCCACGAGATGGACGGCGGCTGGTTCTGGTGGGGCCGCGGCAGCGCGGAGAATTTCGTGCGCCTGTGGCGGCTGATGTACGACCGCTACACGCATGTTCACGGTTTGCGGAATCTAATTTGGGTGCTGGGCTTCTCTGACGCGGCGGAGGATTTGCGCCCGTGGTATCCGGGGGACGACGCGGTGGACATTCTCGGCGGCGACAGCTACAAGGGCGGTGCGCAGGGGGATTTATACCGGCGCTGTGCCGCGCTTGCCCCGGCAGGGATGCCGATTGTGTTCCACGAGTGCGGACAGATTCCGACCCGCGCGGAAATGGACGCGGCGAATGCCCCGTGGGCGTACTTCATGGTGTGGCACACCAGCTGGCTGACGGACAGCAGCAAGGGGAACACGCCGGAGTCGCTGCGGGCGATTTACCGGGATAGCAGCTTTGTGACGCTGCATCAGCTGCCGGATTTTATCGAAAACGACGAATGATTGCTGAAAAACATGCAAGGAGGTTATTCTCATGACCCTTCACGAACAAGTCACCGATATTCTCGCCTCCGCTGTCGAAGCGCAGGAATGCGCGGGCATCAGCGTACTGGTGCGGCGCTGCGGAGAGGAAATGCTCTATACGCAGGCGGGCATGTCCGACGTTGCGTCGGGGCGGCTGATCCACCGCGACAGCATCTTCCGCCTGTACAGCCAGTCCAAGCCGATTACGGCCGCCGCTGTCATGCTGCTTGCGGAGCGCGGGCAGATTGACCTGATGGACGGCGTAGACCGCTATCTGCCGGGCTTCCGAAATGCGCGCGTCGTCGATAAGCAGGGCACGATTCGCCCCGCGACCCGCGCGCCGTGGCTGATGGAGCTGCTCGGCATGACGGCGGGCGTCTGCTACCCTGACAGCGACCCGGCGGGGCAGTACGCCGCGAAGGTGTTTGACGAAGCAACGCAGGAAATCCTTGCGGGCGGCGGCGTGCCGACAGTGGAGTTCTGCAACCGTCTGGGGCAGCAGCCGCTGTCCTTCCAGCCGGGCACGCACTGGCGCTACTCCACCTGCGCGGACATCCTCGGCGCGGTGGTGGAGGTCGTCAGCGGAATGCGCTTCGGCGAGTTCCTCCGCAAGGAGTTCTTTGAGCCGCTGGACATGGTGGACACCGGCTTCTACGTTCCCGAAAGCAAGCGAAATCGCCTTGTGACCGCCTACAAGCGCACGGAAAACGGACTTGTGCCGTGGACAAGCACCCACCTTGCCGTCGGTGTTTACGACCGCGAACCTGCCTTTGAATCTGGCGGCGCGGGGCTTGTTTCGACGCTGGAGGATTACAGCCACTTTGCCGACATGCTGCTGGCAGGCGGCACTTACGAGGGGCGGCGGATTCTCTCGCCCGCAACAGTCGCCTGCATGACGCAGCCGCAGCTGAAAGACGCTGTTCGCCGCGATATGTGGGATTCGCTGGACGGGTACAGCTACGGGCACTTGATGCGTATTTGCGCTGAACCGGGGCGCATCGCCGGATTAGCTTGCGCGGGCGAATACGGCTGGGATGGCTGGCTGGGAACATACTTTGCCAACTTCCCCGGACAGCAGATGACGATTCTGTCGATGCAGAACACGGTTGATTCCGGTACGACACGGGTGGTTCGACAGATGCGCAACGCGGTTCTGGCGGCACTCAGCCGCGAAAATTAACCATAAAGGAAACGCGCTCAAGCCGGGGCGCAAAAAAAGGGTCAAGGGACAATGTCCCTTGCGGAGTCCAGAGGCAGCGCCTCTGGTGGGGCTTGGGGCAACGCCCCAACCGTTCCGCGGGCGACCAGTTTGTCAAACGCGCTCAACAAAGGCGCAGGCAGCGAAGCGTCCCTGCCAGTAACTTCGCGCGTCCTCAGACGCGCCCCCAAGCTGCTTTATCGACCCACTGTGCAGTGTCGCGCCAAATGGGCGCGACCACATAGCCTGTCCGCCCCTATCAGCGCAAGCAAAACCCAGCCGGAGGATAGCCAACATCCCCCGACTTGCCTGCCCCCTCTTTTGCACATCTGCCATATACCAAATTCGCCCCGGAAGCATCAGCAGCTTCCGGGGCGAAAATCATGCGAAAAAAATGCGAGCGTGACCGTAAGCCGAGTTCTGTCGAGGGACGATCATCTATCCAGACCTGACGTTGCCGCGCAGGTTCAAGCGATGCCGAGGACGCGACGGGCAGCCGCATGTGTCCTCATACGCATCTTGCACCAGATGGGGTTTACAGCACGGACAAGTCGCCAAGCCGTGGGTGAGCTCTTACCTCGCCTTTCCATCCTTACCGCACCGAAATGCGGCGGTATATCTCTGTTGCACTCTCCTTGGAGTCGCCTCCACCGGCCGTTAGCCGGCATCCTGCCCTGTGGTGCTCGGACTTTCCTCATACCATTGCTGGCACGCGATCGCCTGATCACCTCGCACAGGTGTATCATAGCGCAAAAGGCGCGATTTGTCAAGGGGCGCCTGTTGACGCAGAATGCGCGCTGTGCTATAATGGACGCATCAATATGGGTGGAGGATGAAATCATGAAACGCTTTATCGCAATGCTCCTGATGCTCTGTTCTGCGCTCCTGATGACGGCGGCTTTCGCGGAAGAGGCTGCCCCTGAAGCGAAAATCACCGTGGTGGAACAGCGCTTCATCAACATGGAGGACAACGGGCACGGCTTCTTCTTCGCGAAGGTGCAGAACACGGGCGATGCTGCCGGTTACGTTGATTATAAGGGGAATATCGTCGCTTCTGACGCGGAGGGCAATATCATCCTGACCGAAAACTATGTGAGCACCGCACCCGACGAAGTGTACCTTGAACCCGGCGAATACGCGTACGTCTGCGAAAACATCTACGACGACGCGCTGGACACCGCCGAAGTTGCGGACTGCAAGTTCTCCATCAGGGCGGCCGATGACGGCGAGGAGTACGAAAAGCTCGCGTCGGAAGCGAAAATCCACTTTGAGCCGGACGAAGAAGATGACAACTATGTGGATGTCACCTTCACCAACACGACCGACGAAATCCTCTACGACTACGAGATTGTGGCGGCGCTGTACGACCAGAACGGCGAATTGCTGTTCATCAACACGGAAGTGGTGAGCGGCATCGGCGTGCATCCGGGCAGCACCATCACCGTTCGGCTGTACATTTACGAGGATATTCTCATGTACTTCTGCCGCGAAGGCCTCACGCCCACGACCGTGGATGCGCTGGTCTACTGCGAAAAGTAAAGCGGAAATCCTGCAAAACGCATCGTCCCCGCGGCGGTGCGTTTTTTCATGCCCTCAGCCGAAAGTCTGCCGCCATCCCCCGAAAAAACCGATTCATCACGGAATCTTGGGGGATGAGCAGCTTGGGGGCGCGTCTGCGGACGCGCGAAGTTACTGGCAGGGACGCTTCGCTGCCTGCGCCTTTGTTGGCGGTTTCCTTGGAATTGGTCGCCCGAAAAACAATTGGGGCGTTGCCCCAAACCCCACAAGGGACGCTGTCCCTTGACCCTGCAAGGGGCAATTGCCCCTTGACCCCTTTTCGCGATTGAGTTGGTCGCACTTTCATGCTCCTTCCGCGTGCAGCTTTTTGGTGCTTCGCCTAAGCCCTTATTTGCTCCCTAAACTTTCCGTGAAGAACCAAAAAACATGCTTGCAAAACGCCGCCGACTGTGCTAAAATGCCGAAGCATCCACATTTTTCGGAGGATTTTGCCTGATGGCGACCTTGCTTCTTGTCGTGATTTATCTTTCCTTCATCAGCCTTGGCGTGCCGGATTCGCTGCTCGGCACGGCGTGGCCCGTCCTCTACCGCGAACTCGGCGTGCCGCTTGCGTCCCAGAGCGCCGTGAGCATCCTCTGCTCCCTCGCGACGATGACCTCCAGCATGAACAGCGCCCGCATCATCTCCCACCTCGGCACGGGCAAAGTGACCGCGTTCTCAACGCTTTTGACCGCCGCCGCCCTGCTCGGCTTCTCCTTTTCGGGCAGCTTCTGGTTCATGTGCCTGATGGCGATTCCGCTCGGGCTGGGCGCGGGCTGCGTTGATTCGGCGCTGAATAATTATGTTTCCATCCACTATAACGCGACCGTCATGTCCTTCCTGCACTGCTTTTATGGCGTTGGCGTGATGGTCAGCCCGTACATCATGTCCGTCGTCATTAACAGCGCGGTCGGCTGGCGCGGCGGCTACCGCACGGCAAGCCTGATTCAGGCGCTTATCGGCAGCATCCTCCTGCTGGCGCTGCCCTTGTGGAAAAAGGCGCACGGCGAAGAGTCCATTCAGGCGGAAAAGAAGATGAAAGTCCTGCCGATTTCGCAGACGCTGCGGATTCCGGGCGCGCTGATGACCTGCCTGCTCTTCCTGACCTTCTGCGCGATTGAGGTCATCTGCGGCGGCTGGAGCGCAACGTACATGGTGGAAGCGAAGCACATGCCCGCGAATTTGGCGGCGCGCGCGACGATGTACTTCTACCTTGGCATGGCGCTGGGGCGCTTCCTCTCCGGCGTTGCGGCGAAGAAGCTGACCCCGTGGCAGATTATCTTTATCTCGATGGGCATCCTCGGCGTGTCGCAGACGACGCTGCTTGTTTCCGGCAACAACGTCCTGACGATGGCGGCGCTGCTGATGACGGGCTTGGGTGTCGGCCCGCTGTACCCGAATTTCAACTACATGACCCCCCTGCATTTCGGCAAGGACGTCAGCCAGTCGGTCATGGGGATGCAGATGACTTTCGCGTCCATCGGCACCATTGCCGCCCCCGCCCTCTGCGGCGTGCTGGGACAGTTGCTCGGCATGGGCATTTTCCCGGCGTATTTGATGATATTCTACGTTCTGACTGCCGTCGGCATTATCGCCCTGCGCCGCACGCTCCGGCAGGTGGGACGGCTTCAGCAATGAGCAATGAAAAGCGCGTTCGCAGATTTGCAGACGCGCCTTTTTAGGTGCGCTAAAAGTCAAGTATGGGAGTGTGCACTGCGAAGGTTTCCAAAGGGCGATCGCAAAGCCCTTTGGTCGCTCCCGCAGGAGCGAAATCCCTGCACAACAGGCAAGCAGTGCCTGAAAGTGCCATCACGCCGCAATGCCGCGCATTGTCTTCCTAAACACATGCGCGAACAGCGTCACCGTGCACAAGACCGCGAGCACATCCGCAATCGGTTCGGCGAGGAAAATCGCAAACACCGTGTCCGGAATGAACAGCGGCAGCAGATACACCAGCGGAATCAGCAGAATCAGCTTGCGCAGGCACGCCAGAAATAGGCTGCACTTCGCATTCCCCAGCGCCACAAACGTCTGCTGACACGCAATCTGCGCGCCGAAAATCGTCACGCCCGCCATGTATAGGCGCACGCATGGAATTGCGTACTTCCGCAGCGCAGCGTCCGGGGTCAGCAGATAGACAAAAATCTGCGGCGCAAAGATGCACGTCAGTCCCAGCACCGCCGAGAACGCCAAGCACGAAATCAGCAGTATCCGGAACGCGGCTTTCACCCGCTCCGGGCGCTTTGCACCGTAGTTGAAGGAGATAATCGGCTGCGCGCCCTGCGAAAGCCCCTGCAAGGGCAGCAGCGCAAACTGCATCAGCGTGGAGCAGATGGTCATCGTGCCGACGGCCAGCGTGCCGCCTGCCGCGCGCAGCGATGTGTTGAAGCACACGGACACAAGGCTCTCCGTGCTTTGCATAATGAACGGCGCGAGCCCCAGCGCCACGCATGGCGCAAGCAGCTTCCAGTTCAGCCGCAGCAGACGGCGCTTCAGGTGCAGTATCGTCTGCCTGCCGGTCAGGAAGCGCAGGACGAACGCGGCGCTCACGGCCTGTGAAATCACCGTCGCCAGCGCCGCGCCCTGCACATCCATGTGGAAAACGAAGATGAATAGCGGGTCAAGCAGCGTGTTCAGCACCGCGCCAATCAGCACCGTCAGCATCCCCGCCTTGGAGAAGCCCTGCGCGGTGATGAACGGGTTCAAGCCGAGAGACAGCTGCACGAACACCGTGCCGAGGCTGTAAATGGCAATGTAGCGCTGGGCATAGGGCAGGGCATCCTCCGTTGCGCCGAACGCCAGCAGAATCGGCGTGTAGAAGCAGGACAGCACAACCGTCAGCACTGCCGAAACGCACAGCAGCAGCGCCGTGCAGCTGCCCAAAATCCCCTCCGCCTTCTCGTGGTTCCGCTGCCCCATGGCGATGGACGCAAGCGGCGCGCCGCTGGATGCGCACAGCGCCGCGAACGCCGAAACCAGCAGGATAATCGGCAGGCAGACGCCCAGCCCCGTCAGCGCGAGCGTGCCCACGTCGGGAATGTAGCTGATGTAGATGCGGTCAACAAGGTTGTAGAGCATATTGACGAGCTGCGCGGTGATGGTGGGAATCGACAGGCGCAGCATCAGCCGCCCGACGGGTTCATTCGCGAGGTCGGGGCGGCGCGGTGCAGTGGACATAGAAAGCCTCCTTTTTTGTAAACATGGGATAATTCGCCGTCAATGCCCGGAACTCCTCTTGCTTTGCGGAATTTTCGTGTTTATACTAATTCTCATCTATAGCACTTCTCACAAAAGCGGTCACCCCTTTACAGCAGGTGTATAATAGGCAT
>OJPW01001381.1_pt1 | contig 13677 bp, 9 predicted proteins | sample 1598571 | NCBI WGS metagenome assembly OJPW01 (sample SAMN03922493, study PRJEB24848) | human gut metagenome | isolation source: stool sample | host: Homo sapiens | place: Germany | collected 2011-05
TATTAATATGTATATTATTACTGCCGCATAACGATTACAAAATTACACAAAAAAATATATCTAACAAAAGTGGGAGGATTTTTTAACTTTTTACCATAGACATTTTATTAGGGAAGCGTAGGTTCAACTGGCAAGTACAAATAAGTAGAAATGTTTGAACAACACCGTTTTAGGAAGTTGAAAAATCAAGTTTCTCTCTCGGTATAGCGTTTATTTTGGCCAATATCTTCTTTAGTTTAGCATTTGTGTATTTCCCATTCGTGTTCTATTTAGCTCCTTATTATGAGTATGTAGCAAGTTACTTATCAAATTCAGCCTCTTTGAGGGTCAAATATGGTTTTGCAAATGGTGACTGACAAGACATAAACAAGGTCAGCAGGAATTTTTTACATAAATGGACATGAATGTATATAACCTAAAATAAGAATAAATTTTAATAAGGGCTGCCCAAAAAGAAAAAAATGCAGTTGCCATCCTATAGATACTTGCAGAAAGGATAAAATTTACTTTTAGACCTTTTGGGATAGCCCTTATTAATACTTCAGATAAAATTCCTTAGGTTATATTTTCAATCCTTTGGACCGGGTTTCCTCCTTGGCATACAGTCCCGGACGCCCGATTATGACATGGTTGGCAACGATACTATCCGCCGGACTGCGTATCTGCGGCGGTGCATTTTCGGGATATTGCGCCTGCCTGTTCCTCACATCTTCCGCTTCCGGCTTGAGCTGTTGCCCTTCATTCTCCTTTTCTGCGACTTCGGGCGTGGGTGGCGCAAGCTCCAGCTGAATTTTTCGGTCAAGGGCGGCAAGTTCGGACTTCAACTGCTTCAGCTCGTCCTCCTTCTTCCACACCTTACCCGCTATCTCCTGTAACTGCGGTATCTCCATCTCCAGCACCTCGTTCTTCGCCTTGTACTGGTCGATGATGGAGGGTATCCTCTCCATCGCGTTGAGGAAGTTGCGGGCGGCGGCCAACGGGTCAGCCATCGCCAGATGCCCGTTGTTGTAGGTGTACTTGTAGTTCCCCTCGACCACGAAGCGGTTGTCGGTGAACTCCAATCCCTCTTTGAGTATCCTTTCGCTCACCACCTTTATCGGAAAACCGTAAAGTTCACCGACCTGCGTGTACAACCCTCCGGTCGTGGCATTCTTGGCTATCTCCTGCAAACGCTTTCCGATGACCTTCTCATCGGCGGAATCCACTCCGTCCACCTTTATTATATTAAGGCGGTTGCCCTCCTTGTCGGTCTGCACCACCGACAGGAAGCGGTTCCAGTCCTCCGTCATGGCATCTATGAAAGCCGTGTTGTTGCGCAACTCGCCGGTCTTTGACTCCAGCTTGAACTCCGAATCACGCTTGCCCTTGTTGAACGACTTGCGTTCCCCTTCGAGCGATGCGATCCGCTTTTCCAGTTTCGCCTTGTCCAACAGGTCGGTATTGCCGGAGAGCAACGCCATGTATTCCGAGAAATTCATGCCCGATTTTTCGTCCATTGCCCCCTCGTCGATGGTACGCGCACCCATCGCACCGCTTTTGAGCTGGCTTATGAAAGTCTGCTTGCAGTGCAGGAGGTTGAACTTGTAGCTGTCCAGTGACTTCTCCACCGCGTAGATGATTACATCCACGTTGTTCCCGGCGAAATGTTTGGCAATCTCATTACCTGCCCTAACTCCGCGTCCGTCACGCTGTTGCAAGTCGGACGGTCGCCACGGCGTATCGAGATGATGGATAGCCACACACCGTTTCTGGGCGTTCACACCCGTTCCGAGCATAGAGGTAGAGCCGAACAGCACACGCACCGTCCCGGCGTTCATGGCGTCTATCACCGCCTTCCGCGCCTTGTCGGTCTTGCACTCCTGAATGAAGCGCACCTCGCTTGGCGGTATACCGTAGTCCTCCGTCAGTTTGCGCTTGATTTCCGAATAGACGTTCCACCCGTCGCCCGGCTGGTATGTCCCCAAATCAGAGAAAACGAACTGCGTGCCTTTCTGGGCGTCGTATTTTTGATAATACTCCGCGATCATCTTGGCACAGTGACTCGCTTTGTTGTCGGGATGATCTTCGTAATTCGGGTCTATCATGCGCATGTCGAGTGCCATTTTCCGGGCATAGTCCGTGGCGATGAGCATCTTCGCCTTTTCTTCCGTTTCCGAAAGCGGCAGCCTGCCCAACAAGGTGGCATCGCCCGTCTTGGCGAACTGCATCAGTTTCTGTATGAAGTCCTCCTGTTCCGGCGTGGGCGGTATATGGTGCAGTATCTCGTTCTTGGCAGGACGGTCAACGCCCACATCCTCCGCCGTGCGGTAGTCCGTGATTTCATTATAGAAGGCGGCAAGCTCCGGCACTTTGATGAAGTAGCGGAAACGCTCCTTCTGGACCACATTGTTCGTCACGTTAAATTCAAAATCCGTCGTCTTCTTGGCAAATATCGCCGCCCAAGCGTCGAAACACCTTATGTCCTGCCGTTCCAGCTCCTTCGGGCGCAGGTACTTGAACAGCAGGTACAATTCAGTCAGTGAGTTGCTGATAGTCGTGCCGGAGAGGAAGGTCGCACCCAAGTCTTTTCCTGTGCGCTCCTGTATGGTGCGTATGGCAAAGAGCATGTTAAGTGCCTTCTGGCTTCCCTCGCTGTTTCCCAATCCCGCCACACGGTCGTGGCGCGTGTTGAAAGTCAGATTCTTGAACTGGTGGCTCTCATCTATGAAGATGTGGTCGATGCCCATCTGCTTGAAATCCACCACGTCGTCCGTGCGTGACTTTATGGCGTGTTCCACCTTCTCCAGCTTCGCTTCAAGGTTGTGCTTGCGCTTCTCCAATCCTTTCAGCATCGCCCGCGACACGTTCTTTCCCTGCTGCCGTAGCACTTCGAGGTTTTCCTCCACCGTGTCAAGCTCTGCTTGCAGGATGCGCTGCTGCAATTCCGGCGACTGCGGTATCTTGCCGAACTGGTCGTGCGACATGATGACGCAATCGTAGTCGTTGTTCTTTATATTATTGAAGAAGCGCACACGGTTGGCGGTCGAAAAGTCCTTCTCCGAAGCGTACAGAATACGTGCGTTGGGATATGCCGCCTGATAGGTGGCTGCAATCTCCGCAACGTTGGCTTTCAGCCCGATAATCATCGGCTTGTGTGCCAAATTCAGACGCTTCATCTCATGCGCGGCGATGCACATTATCAGCGTCTTACCGGTTCCCACCTCGTGGTCGCAAATTCCGCCGCCGTTCTGTTTCAACATCCAGACGCAATCCATCTGTGAGGGATAGACGCTCTTGATACCCCGGCTTGCCAGCCCTTTCAGGTTGAGGTCGGGAAAGGTCTGATGGGAGCCGTCGTAGCGCGGGCGCACGAAACAGTTGAACTTGCGGTTATACATCGTCACAAGCCGCTCCTTGAACTGCGGCGACTGCTCTTCGAGCCATTCGGAGAAGCCGTTTCGTATCTCGTCAATCTTGGCGTTGGCGAGTTGTATTCCCTCGCTGTCGCGCATCTTGATGTCGTTGCCATGCTCGTCCTTGCCGATGGACTTCATCATGTCAGGGCAGGTGTTGTGCAGGGCGTGTTTTAGGAGGTGCATACCGTCATAGTTCCGGTAATACCCCTTCACCAGAAACTCGTCCGTGATTTTCATGGTGCGGTAGCCGCACACCACCGAAAACTCGTCCATGCTTGCGGAATAGGCGATTTTCACCTCCGTGTCGAACAGCCGGCTCATGTAGGCGGCATAGACACCCGTCGGAATCCAGCGTTCCCCGAAATTGAAGTCCAGATCCTCGAAGGCGATGCGCTGCGGCTCGGCATCTTTCAGAGCCTCCAACGCCTGCTTCACCTCCGGCATACGCTCATTTTCGGGATTGTCACCCATCCATGCCTCTATGCGTTCCGCTTTCTCTATGACATTTCCGGCGATGAAACGGTCTTTGATTTCGTAACCGGTCACGAGCGGATTGTAGTAGATGCGCCCTTGCAGGGCAGTGAGCAAATCCTCCGCCGTGCTGTCGGTTATCTCCCGCATATAGTCGAGATTGACCGTACCATATTTGTTGAGCGACGCAGACAGGGCTTCTTCGGGAGAGCCTACGTTGGCATGGCTCTCCACCGCGAAGGAAACAGGATGCTCGAAGATGTCCGCCTTGACGAACTTTCCGTTTTCCATCCGTTCCAGCGAAAGGATGTCGCGCCCGCCCGCATCCATCATCACTAACTTCACGTTCTGCTTGGCGTTGAGGTTGCCGTAGCGCATGACAAACTCATCGTAACAGGTATTCAGATGCTCTCGCCACGGAACATTTGCCTCGCGCCGGAGCGATTCATAACGGTACAGACGCTCGTAGGCGTCACGCAGCGACACATACAACAACGCCTTTTCCTTCTGGTATCCTTTCAGGTCGAGCGGCTGGAATGTCGCCCCGTATGGCGTGATGTCTTTCAGGTAGCCGATGTTATGACGCCCCCGGTCAGCCACCAGCGACCCTTCGCGCAGGTGCATCTCCGGCGTGCGGTGGTAGGCACGCGGAGAAAGGTCCACGACTTCCTCCTTCGGCTTTTCCGCTTCGATGTCGGGGAAAAGGAAAGTCCCCACCGCTTCCGATGGGGTATCTGTAACGGCAGGTGCGGCGACTGCCTCCGGCTGTGTTTCCTCCTGTCGTGGCTGCTCACGGGAAGTTTCCGGCACGGCTTTCACTTCCGTCTTTTCCGCCACTTGTTTCTCGTTATGCTGCCTTGCCAGTTCCCGAAGTTCTTTCCTACGCTCCGGCGTCAAACCCATCATCATTTCATAGAAACCGTTGATGGGAGGATTGGTATCCCAGTCCAGTGTGGCATAGATGTCGTCCGGGTCGGCAGGCTTGGCGGTGTTCTCCGCTTTCACCTCCTTATTCTCCATTGCGGGTTTTGCAGTTGGAGCTGTCGGTGTAACCGTGACTTTCGGTTTGGGCGGAGTGGACTTTGCCGTAACTGCCTTTTTCACCGTCTTTTTCTTTTTGGAGGTTTTCGGTTGGCTGACCTCTTCCGTCATCCCCCAGAGGTCAAGCAGGGTGAGCTGCACGCCTGCGGAATATTGCGGGCGCGGTTCTATCTCCGGCTTTTCATCTGCGGGTTGCGGCTTTTCTGTCGGAGTTTCCACCGTCTGCGCCGAGGATACTGTTTCCAATTTTATGGCAGGACGCTCTACTTTATTTTGAACGGCAACTTTTTCTTCCGTTCCTGCCTGCCGGATTGAACCCGAATACAAGCGCATGGCAAGCCTGTAATGGAAATCCTCGTCGAGCATACGGCGCAAATCCCCGGCGATGCCTGCTGCCTTGCCCTCGTGCAGATAAACCATAGCGGGCTTCCCGTAGGGGTCTGTGTCAAGTTTCGCCATCGTATGCACGATGCGTTCCGGGTGGTGGATGAAATAGGCGTTGTCGGTCAGGGCGGTTTTCGTGTCCGTCTGTATCACGGTCATCAGCCGCTCGTCCTGCGACATTTCCTTCTTGCTGAGGTTCTTTTGCAGGACAATCAGGTCACTGCCCACCTCCGTGCCCGCGTTGTCCGTGAACAGGTTGTTGGGCAGGTGTATCGCGGATACCAGATTGGCCTGACTGAACAGCTCGTTACGCACGGAGGTCTTGGTGCTATTCAATACCCCTTGCGAGGTGATGAACGCCACGATACCGCCGTCACGCACGGCATCCAGTCCTTTGAGAAAGAAATAGTTGTGGATGGTTTTCTGGGCGGAGCGTCTGCCGAAAGAGTCGCTCCGCTGAAACTCCGCGTCGAACACGGCAATGTCACCGAACGGAATGTTGGACACCGCCAAGTCGAAATAATTGTTGAACGGTCTTTCGATTTTCTCAAAACCGCAGGTGCGCATTTTCTGGTCGGGATAGAGATGCCTCAAGATTGTACCCGTGAGCAGATCCTTCTCGAAAGCCATCACATCCGCATTGGGGCTGTGCCGCAGCATGGAATCCACGAACACGCCGACACCTGCCGACGGTTCGAGCATACGGGCGGGGCGGACGCTGTAATCTGCCAGCACGTCCGCGATGGTGTCGGTTATCTCTTTGGGGGTGTAGAAAGCGGTCAGCACGGACGCTTTCAGCGAATCCACAAACCGCTTGTACTCTGTTTCGTCCTTGCTGTTCTCACGGATAAGCCTGTGCAGCTCCACCGTCGGGGCGAACAGTTCGAGGTCGGATTTCGCCCACCGGACGGCATCCGTCAGTTCCTTTGCAGGGTTGAGGATACATTTCAGACCGCCGAAACCGCAGTACCTTTGAAGTATGGCACGCTCTTCGGTTGTCGCTGTCCTATTTTCCCTGTCAAGGATGAATGCCGTCCGTATCGCCTCGATGTTGTCCCGCAGTTTCTGTTTGCGGTTAAACGCCATATTCGTCTAAGTAAAGGACGGTTGCTCCCGTCAGCTCCGTGTAGAGCAGGTCGTAATCGGAAGACAGGGCGAAATTGTCATCCGAGAGGTCATAGACGGAGAACACGTTGCCGACAAGCGGCAGCAGTTTCAGGACAAAGGCTTCACGCTTCTCTTCCGGCACTTCATCGGCAAACTCGTTTTCCACGACTTCGCGGAGGATGGCGTAACGGGAATAATGCAGCCCGCGCAGCAGCGTGTCCATCGCCAGTTCCTGCGCACCATCGGCGGGATAGCCTTCAAGCCGTGCCCTCTCATACGTTTCGGCGGCACGGTCGGCCCGTTCCCGTATGAAAGCGGTGTCGTCAGCCTGTTCAAACTTGTTCGTGCGGAGATAGTCCAGCAGGTACAGACCGTAATAGGAAAAGTCGGTCTGACCCTCGTTTTTCTTCTTGTTGTTCATTACTTTGGATTTAGCGGATTGATAATTAACGGGATAATCGGTTGGAAAAAGGAAGAAAAAGGCACTCGGTATCCCTCCGAGTGCCACCACTAAATCCAAAGTATGAGTGTAATCCGGTATCGAAGAACAATTCATTACTCTGAACAAGTGGCAAAGTTAATACTATTTCTTCCGTCCTGAAAATTTCTTGTCCTTTTTAGCCTCCGGGAACACAAAAGTCGTGTTATATTCCCCGTCAAAGGCGACAACAGCATCGAAACTCTTGCCCTGTTTGCTCTTGAACCCTTTGAGCAGCTTGGTATGCCCTTCGGTGAGCAGGTCTTTGATTTCATCGTCGGACAGGGTGCGTCCCGCTTTCAGCCGGAACACGGGCAGTCCGCACTCCGTGTTGTCGCAGCGTACCACCTTGCCGTAGAACCGCATCCTGCCCGTGCCACACTTGGGACACGCGCAGCCGGAGTCACGGCTGCCGAAGAGCTTGTCGCACGAGATCAGTTCGGAGGTTATCTCACGTGTGTACGCCTCTATCTCCTTGCGGAAGGTGTCGTCGGACAGTTCCCCGCGCTCGATACGCGCCAGCTCCTTTTCCCATTCGCCCGTCATGGCAACATCGGCGATGCGCATCGTCTTGACGACGGAATTGAGGGCAAGTCCTTTTTCGGTGGGAACAAGCGACTTCTTGCAGCGTTCCATGTAACCGCGCTTGAAAAGCGTTTCGATGATGGAGGCGCGTGTGGCGGGAGTACCGATGCCACAGTCCTTCATCGCCTGCCGCAGTGCGTCGTCCTCAATTTCCTTGCCCGCCGTTTCCATTGCCGAGAGCAGGGTGGCTTCGGTATGCAGCGGCTTGGGTTTGGTCTTTCCTTCGGTAATGGACGAGCCTTTCGGTGTCAGCGTGTCGCCTTCCTGCCAGCCGGGGATGGTAATTTCCTCTTTTTCCTCGCCATAGACGGCACGCCATCCGGTTTGCTTCACGACGCTGCCTTTTACGGTAAACTCCACTCCGGCACATTCCGCCGTGACAGTGGTCACATCCTTGACGCATTTCTCAGAGAATGCCTCGACCATGCGCCCGGCAATCATCTGATAGATGGTATTGTCCTCTTTGGAGAGGAAGAGCGGTTTCTCACCCGTGACGAGCAGGGCATGGTGGTCTGTCACCTTGCCGTCGTCCACGCTGCGGCGTGTCGGGGCGGCTTTTGCCCGCACCTTGTCTTTCCATTCGGGCTGTGTGCCGATGAAAGCGAGCAGTTTGGGAATTTCGGCAAACACGTCTTCGGGGATGTAGCGGCTTCCCGTTCTCGGATAGGTTATCAACTTCTTTTCGTAGAGTTTCTGCGCGATTTCAAGCGTCTGTTCCGCCGTGAAGCCGTGCTTGGCGTTGGCTTCTTTCTGGAGCGTGGTCAGGTCGTAGAGCAAGGGAGTTTCCTCCGTCTTCTCCTTGCGCTCGGCTTTCGTGACAGTGGCGCAACCTGCCGCCTTTACCTTATTATATAGTTCCATCGCCGGTTCTTTCTCTTTCCATTTCTCGGAGGATGAGAATTTCACGACTTCGCCGTCGCAACCGTCCGTTGCGATATGGAGCTGCCAGAATGCTTCGGACGTAAAGCGGCGGTTCTCCCAGTAGCGTTCACATACCATAGCCAACGTTGGTGTCTGCACCCGCCCCACGGAATACGTGCCGTGTCCGGCGGCGATGGATAACGCCTGTGTGCCGTTGATGCCCACGAGCCAGTCGGATTCGCTCCGCGCTTTGGCGGCGAGGTAGAGGTTGTCGTATTTGCTGCCGTCTTCGAGTTTCCGCAGTCCCTCGCGGATAGCTTTGTCGGTGAGAGAGCTGATCCACAGGCGCACGAAAGGAGTGGTGCAACCCGTATAGTGGTAGAGGTAGCGGAAGATAAGCTCTCCCTCGCGTCCGGCATCGGTCGCCACGATGATATGTTCGCTTGTGTCGAACAGTCTTTTGATGACTTTTATCTGCGACACCACGCCGCTGTCGGGCTTGTAACCTTTCTCCGTCCTGACCTGACGGGGGACGAGCGTGAATGTGTCGGGAATAATCGGGAGGTTGTCACGGACAAATCCGCGCACGCCGTAGCCGTCGGGCATGGCAAGCTGAACGAGGTGTCCGAATGCCCATGTCACGGCATAACCGCCTCCCTCGAAATATCCTTCCTCTCTCTTTGTCGCGCCCACGATGCGGGCGATTTCACGTGCCACGGAGGGCTTTTCTGCAATGATTGTCTTCATGTCTTCTTCTTTTTTGTTGATACTTTGGATTTTATTTTGGATTCAGTGGCGGACACGGGATTACATTTTCATGCCCTTGCCCGTTTTCTTCTGCGGCTTCTCCTGCTGCTGTTGCTGGCGGGCGTCCTTCGGGTTGGTCTGACCTTTCTGCAACGGCTCTCTCAGATTCTTTGTAGCCTCGTTGGTCTTGCCATCGTTGTTCACCGCCACCTGCGTGCGGCTCTCGTTGGACGGAGCAACCTGCTGTGCATTGTCAGGGTTCGTGTCGTAGCGGTACGGGCGTCCCTTCTCCGGGTTGAACTTGATATACATCGTGGCATGGAAGCCCTGCTTGTCGGTCACGTTCTCCAGCTTCACGGCTTTACCCGCCACATAGTCGGCTTTCTGCTGGTCGGTGAAGCTCACGCCGCTCCATTTGCTGATGGGGCGGATGCTGCCGTCCTCGTTCGTCCACGTGTTGCGGCGTTGCTCCTTCTTGGTCTGTGCGGCATTTTCCCCGCCCTGCGCCTGACTTTTCGATGTGTCGCCTTTGGTTTCCTGTGTCTGTGCGGTACGGGGCGACTTGCCGGTTCCCGGCACGAACTCCACGCCGCGCTGCTCCACGTTCACTTGCAGGGTGGTGACGAACTTTCTGCCGTCGTTGCGCTCGATGAGCTTGTCGCGTACGGGCAGTCCGGCGCGGAGCATGTCCCGCTCCTGCGTGGTGATTTCCGTCTTGCCGATGCGCTCCGGGATGCGCACCCTGCTTGCCGGAATGTCCGTGATTTCATTCGTCTTGCGGTCGATGCTGATGTAGGAGGGGATGATCTCGCCCGTTTCCCTGTCCACAATGTCCACGACCCTACCGAGATTGCCCGTTTCGCGGAGGTTCTTCCGGTCATTGTCGGAGAATTTGTGTTCCTTGTACTCATCCAGCTTCTGCTCCTTGCGGATGAAGTGCGGCACGAGGCTGATGTTTCCCTCACCGTCCTTCTTGAAGGAGAGGCGGGCGTCCAGCTCGAATGATTCGCCGCCGAAGGTCGGTTTGACCTTTACCAAGTCGGACTTGCCATAGTTGAGCATCTTCGTAAGGTCGCCGGACTTTTCAAGGTTGTCCCGCTTTACGCCCCATCTGTCCTCCAGCTCCTGCCAGTTGATTTTACTCTCGTCGATGGGCTGGTAGCCACGTTTGCCCTGCATCTGTTCGGATTTGTCCTGTTGCTGTTCTTTCCGTTGTTCCATGTTCTCCTGTTTTTGAGGTTCTTGTTTCTCTGTCTGTTGTGCTGCCATCTCTTCCTGCACCTTCTTCTCATAGTCGGAGGTGTCCACCTTGTGAGGGGCGAGCAGCTCCTTGTTCGCTTCGGGGTCTTTCAGCAGTTGCTTCATCACCTCTAAGAGATTTTCAGCTTGGTCTGCCGCAATGCGGTAGAAACCGAAGCGGCTGGGTTCCTTGCACTGCCGGAAGAAGTTCTTGAAGAAGTTGTCCAGCACGTCGCCATGTCGGTCGAATTGCAGGAAACTCTGCGCGTTCTCCGCTTTTGCGGGGGTGCGCTTGGGTGTGCCGTCCGCGTTCAGCCCGGCTACCACGCTGATCTCGCCTGTCTTCTCGTCACGGACTACCAGCACGTCCTTTTCGTCTTTTTTCTTTGCCATCTGAAAAATGTTTTAATGGGTTATTTATGAAAGAAATTATGGATACGAGCCTTGTAGAAGGCTATATCTTCCTTTTTGAAGTCCTTGATATGGTTGGAAAGGAATGTCAGCACGTCCTCCTCGCTGTAATAGGTCTTCTTGCCCAGCGTCTTGTAGGGCAATGCGCCTACGCTGCGGTAGCGTTGGAGGGTGCGTTTGCTTATCTGGAGCAACATGCACAAATCCTGATTGTCGAAAAGGCGGATGCTTTCCGTGATAGTGGGCTGTTTCCCCTCAGCCTTCATCGCCAGCAGCAGTTCGTCCTGACGGTCGAGCCGTTCCATCAGCTTCTGCATCCAGCCCTCGAAGTTGTTTCGTGTGAGCAGTTCCATGACCTATGTCCTCCTTCCTTTTGGTTTGCCGCCCGTGCGCAGCGTGTGGTTGTGGAACAGGGTGTCTATTGTCCCTTCCTCGTTCCTTACTGTGTTGTCCTCCAATAGCCGCAGTATCTCGGAAAGGCGGTAGCGGCAGCTTCCGCGTACCACCACATACTCGATACGGTGGTCGGTGCGCATACGCTGCATGGTGCGCTTGCTCACGTTGAGCATCTTCGCCGCCTGTGCCGTGTCAAGCAGCTTGTCTTCGGTTTCCCGCTTCCGTTTCTTCTCGTCCCTTGCCTCGCGGATGTACCCTGCGATGTTCGCAATCTGCGCCATCATCTCCTTGTAGGCGGAACTTTCCATTGTTATCACTTTCATGTTCAGTCCTTTCTTTTTGTTTCTGCGACAAAATTCGGCAATAAACAAAAGGGGCTTTAACAACTCACTACGTGACTCACGTAAGATTTTTGCGGAAGATGGCTCCGTAACCCGGTCAAACGGCGCAACAGGCAGCCTTTCAGCGGAAAACGATACGTCTTGTATGCCGTTTCGTTACCTTTGCGGCAAACTCTAAATGACATGAATATGGAAATAGTATCTATCGAGAAAAAGACTTTCGAGATGATGGTGGCGGCATTCGGCGCACTCTCGGAGAAGGTCGCCGCCCTGAGGCGCAAAAGCGACACGGGGCGCATGGAAAGATGGCTCACGGGCGAGGAGGTCTGCGGGCAGTTGAGAATAAGCCCGCGCACGTTGCAGACGCTGCGTGACAGGCGGCTTATCGGCTACTCGCAGATAAACCGCAGGTTCTATTACAAGCCAGAGGAGGTGAAGCGGCTGATACCGCTTGTCGGCACGCTCTATCCGCACGGCAGATGATTTGATTTATTCACCCACTGAATCCGAAGTTATGATGAACGAGAACAACGATGTTTTTACGATGGAAGACGAGCCGATAGCCTCTGTGGTGCAGGATATGCGCAAAGGCTCGAAATGGCTGTCCGCATTTCTGGAAAGCTACCGTCCTCCGCTGGACGGGGAACGTTACCTGACGGACGGCGAGGTGTCGGAACTGCTCCGTGTGAGCCGGCGCACCTTGCAGGAATACCGCAACAACCGCGTGTTGCCCTTCATACTTTTGGGAGGGAAGGTGCTTTACCCGGAAACGGGGCTGCGCGGGGTACTGGAAGCGAACTACCGCAAGCCGCTGGAGTGAGGCGGTTTCATGAAAAAGTAAACGGGTGACACCTTTTGTGGTGCTACCCGTTTACTTGTCTTATGGGGTATGTGCAATCAGCAATACCCGGCTTTTCCGTTCTGTATGAACATCACGTATGTCTGCCGTTTCTCTTGTGAGAGTGCCTTTCCCACCAGCCATGTGCGGAACAGGTGGGTGTTGTAGGTATTCACCCTGAAAGCGACCGGGATGATGATTTCAAGGGCGTACACGTCCGCGTGCAGCCCGTTTTCAAGCTGCATGTAGCGGCACACCTCGTAGTCGTTCAGCACGTCCGACTTGCGGACGGCTCTGATGGCGGCGTTCACTGCCGGGACGGTCGTATGGAACAATCCGGCTATTTCGGTGGCGGTCATCCACACGTCGTTACCGGTTACGCTGACTGCCTTGTCCTCGATGATGATTGTGTCACGTTTCATGGCTTTTCTTTTTAGATGGTGCAACCTGCAAATTCCTCGACGCCGTTCAATCTTGCGGCAAGGTTCTCCATGTCCTGATTGAGCTTCTCTTTGGTTATCTTTGCGTAAATCTGCGTCGTCTTTATGCTCTTGTGTCCGAGCATGGAGCTGACCGTTTCGATGGGAACACCGTTGGAGAGGAATATCGTCGTGGCTGCCGTGTGGCGGCTCTGATGCCACGTGATATGCTTGGTGATGCCGCAACGCTTGGCGACGGCACGGATACCGGCAAGGCACGTGTTATAATGCGGAACGGGAAATATCCTGCCGTCCCCGCACAGTCCCCGGTATTTGCCGATTATGCGGTTGGCGATGTCGAGCAGGCGGATGTTGGACACCACGCCCGTTTTCTGGCGGTTGATGTTTATCCACTCGTGTTCGTCGAAGTAGGTGCGGATATTCTCTTCCGTAAGGTTGCGCATATCCGCGAACGACAGCCCCGTGAAGGCGCAGAACAGGTAGAGGTCGCGGTACAATTCCTGTTTGGCGTTTTTCAGTTTCCCCTCCATCAGCAGGCGGATCTCATCTTTGGTCAGGAAACTGCGTGTTGTTTCCTCCTTCTTGATTTCATACTCGCGGAACGGGTCGCGCGTCAGCCACTCGTTGTTGATGGCGATGAATACCATCGTCCGTAACGGGCAGACGTACAGCCACACGGTATTGGTGCAGCAGTGCTTGTCCGTGCGCAGGAACATCTCGAAGTCGGAGATGAAAGCCGGGGTAAGCTCTTTTAGGGCGATGTCCTTCACATGGTAGCGGATGTCGAGGAACTCTTGCATGTGCTTGTAAACGGTGCGGTACTTCAGCAGCGTGCCTTTGGCTTTCATGCCTGCCTCCACCTGCTTCTCGTAGTCCTCGTTGTGCTGGCGGAACACCTGCATCAGCGTGTGGTAGCGGTGTTCCAGTCCGAGAAAGGCGTTCT
>OJPW01001390.1_pt1 | contig 13592 bp, 22 predicted proteins | sample 1598571 | NCBI WGS metagenome assembly OJPW01 (sample SAMN03922493, study PRJEB24848) | human gut metagenome | isolation source: stool sample | host: Homo sapiens | place: Germany | collected 2011-05
AAATTCCTTGTCCGCGATGGCGAATTCCGTGCCGCATCCGGGGCACAGGACTTTTGTCTCTTGTTTCTTTCTGCTCATTGTGAATTTGTTAATAGTTGATTACTTCCGGGTTCCACCCATTCTCTGAGTATCACCAGGTCCTTGTCTTTTTCGCTTTGCCAGAACCATCTGCCCATCGTTTCGGGATTCCATGTGAACCCGCCCATAATCCGGCAGAGGATATAGAACTCCAGCTCGAATTGGGCGATATCCCGGTACTGCCCGTATAGCATGTCCCCGTCCTCGAGGTCACTTTCGGGCAATGCCATGAAATACCGGCGGGACTTGCTCTGGCTGCGCTCCGATGGTATCGAATGTTTATAGCGGCGGTACAGCTCCTCCACATCCGTGAAAAAATCCCCGCAGCCGTACTCCGGCAACCACGGAGCGCCATCATGCCTGCCGTTCCGTATCATGTGTCTCCCGTTTACTTTTAAACTTCTGGACCGGAAATCAATCCGGAAATTTGCGCCGTTCTCTATGGCGGTGACGGTTTCTCGGTAAATATCTTCCATTTTCTCACCTGTTTACAATTAATGGCACTCAAACCCCTGACGCGTATCTTTATAGTCCTGATAAATACAGTATGACTTCGGTCCTGAACCAGGTAGTAGCCTGGCTCAGGACCAAGCTTGAATACTGTATCTTGAATTTGGGTTCCTCGTGCATATGCGGTCGCGTTACCTTCTGTTCAGGGGGGCTCATCCGGACGGCACATCCCTTTAAAAACCTGATACGGGCTGCGAGTACAGCTGGACCCTGTGTCATCTGTCGTGTTAGCAGGAGATGACAAAGGTTCCAGCCGTGTAAATCGCGGCTCTGTTGAAATCCCGGCCTTGCCCCTTTGTCCTGTGCTGTTTTTTTGCGGTTCCCGGAATGCCGGCACGTTCCTTTACAGGTCCGATGTCTGCTGTGGCGGAAGCCGGAATGGCGCCGTCGTATAACGTTAGGGATACGACGGCGCGATACGGGCTTATCGGGGACAGCAGGCTGAATCCATTCCCCCGAACCGCACGTTCCCGTGCTGGAAAAGACTGAAAGTTCTCATAATACCGGCACATGGCTTTACGCTTCTGATGTATCCCGCGTATGGGTCTTCTGCGGAGTCCGAAGGCGACGGTCAGCCGCCTTCAGACTCGGAAAGAAGACGTCGGTACGCGGGATGCCCAAACCTATTCCTTGAACTTTCCCGGTGTGCTCCGGTAACGGGTGCGGGACAGACGGCACATGACTCTAATTTCCCGATACATTACAGGCGCAGCCAGAATCAAGGTGGGATTAACCGGCTGTTAGACCGGTTAATTCCTATATGGATTCTGGTTATAAGCCTGTAACGTTGAATAACCTGCCCGTTCACCCGTTCTGCCGTGTGCCCGGCATGCCCTATAACGATGCTACCAGCGTATTGTACACCGCCCGGCTCGTCAATAAGGCGCCGCGCATGCATCCTATGGTCAGGTAGCCCGGAATGATTCCCGGGGTCTTGCCCCGGTTCGCCTTCACGTTGCGCCCTTTGCCCCGGACAATGCAGCCGTCCTGCCCGGTACTGACATATCCCAGGCCGCCTACCTTCCGCTTGCCCGTACTTACGGCCCGGAGGCAGTCCATCACGAACTTGTTCAGTTCGTCAAGGTCCCTGCGGACATTGCATACCGGAAGCACCTGGGTCGCCCAGCTGAACTCACCGTTGCCCTTATACAGGTAGCGGTTGACGGCATTTACCGCTTTTGCCAGGGTCGTGCGGGGATTACGGACCGTGCGAAGTTCAATCTCTTTCTGGAAGGTCTTGATACGGCTTGCCGAAGGGGAGATCATGTCCCCCTTGATGCTGAACCCGAGAAACTTGAACCAGCGGTCGGACATCAGGTATTCCACCTTCTTCGGGTTGAGTTTCATGCTTTTCTCACCGAGCTTTTGTTCCAGCACTTGCATTGCTTTCCCGTAGTCTTTCCCGATGAACAGCATGTCGTCCGAGTATCGGATGTAGTAGCCCGTCATTCCTGACAGTTCCCCGTCAAGATCGTGGAGCAGCACGTCGGCCAGCCAGCTTGCCACGGCACATCCCTGCTTGAGGGACTGGTACTTGGCTTGAAGGCGGTTGTCTTCATCGAAGTAAAGATCGTTGTGGTAGTACTTCCTGAGCACGTCAATTAAGGAGGAGCGTCCGTGTCTGGCCTCGACCTTGTCGAACGCCTCGTCAATGTACCGTATCGGCACACTATCGAAATATTTGCTCAGATCCGACTTCCAGCCCAGAATGCCGCCGCCTCTCGTTTCCGCTATCCGGCGGCTGGCCTCGGTGACTACGCTGCCACAGCCGATACCGCTCTGGTAGGACTTGCACGAGGGGTGTACCATTTCCGGCATGAGCTCAAAGAGCAGGTCGTTGGCGATGCCCAGCACTACCCGGTCAACGGGCTCGTTGATGTATACCGTACGGAACTCGCCGTTTTCCTTCGGTATCTGCGCGGTATGCGGGGGAGCGATTTCGTACTTCCCCTGTATCATGGCATCGGCCATGGCCATACGGGTATGCTCGTCGGTCAGCCGGATAAGCAGGTCTTTCCGGATGTCTTTCAGCACTCCTTTCTCAATGGCCTTTTTCCACCGGCCGATGTCGAAGAACATTTGTAATATCTTGTCTGACATGGTTCGTCTGTTTTTTATTATTTTTCCTGACAATACCGTTCAAAGCGTTGGAGGTTATAACTTTCTGTCTGCAGGTTCTCCCAGCAGTCCCGGATAAACTCCTCCCGTACCCCAGCTTTTGCCTGCGGGAATTCTTCCTCCAGCACTCTTCGGGCAAATTCTTTCCAGTTCCTGTTTTCTGCCAGTTCCTTGCGGATTTCAGGCAACAGCCGTTCGTATTCTTCTACCGTTCCGCACAAGGACAGCAGGTCGTCATTTGAGAGGTACTCTTCCGCGTCGTGGATTTTTCCGGCCTCGTCGGTAGGGATGAGGATTTTTCCTTCCGCAGTCAGCTCTACCGATACGGCACTGCTGCAGGCTGCAAAACCGTACTTGTCGTATATGGTCACCAAGCAGGGATAGAATCCCTTCCCGTCCAGCAGGTCACCGGCCGGATCACCCGTCGGAAGGATGAAGCGGACTTTCCGCCCGTATTTTTGCCCAAGGTATTCCTTGAGCAGGCGCATAAGTTTTTCACGGATAGCGGCCATATATTCTTTGCCGGCATCTTTTTCCTTGACAAGTCTCAGCAGGATGTCGTCCGGCATGGGAATGCCGGTATCCGATATGCCGTTTTCTTGCGTTTTACTCGGTTCTTTTTTCATTTTCAATTGTCTTTATCTGTGTATATCGTATCATTTCCCAGTTTCATCCCCTTTCTACAAATGCGGTGAGGCCTTCTTGCGGGAGGAGAAACTCCTTTTCCTGTTCACAGTAATAATAAATACCTTCGTCGATCCTTTCCGCGGCTTTTGAAACGGGTGCGCCGCTCCTGCGTCCGATGAGCTTCTTCTGCAACGCGGTGACCGATACGGTTGTTTCCATTTCCTGTTCCGTCCCCCGGAACAGTGTCAGCTTCCTTATGGGGTACTCCTTTCCCTGCCACTCGATGACGTCGAGCAGGCTTCCCTCTTCGGGATATACCCTGCAGAATGCAGCGTGCACGCTTGCCGACGCCTTGCCACAAAGCAGGCATATCTGTTCCCCCAGGCCCAGAGAGCCGTTTCTGATCATCGCTTCGAGCAGGTCCGTGCCTGCCCCGTTGTCCGCCGCCTGTGTGAGGGCCTCCCAGTATCCCCTGCCGAAGTGGCTTATGAAGGGCACGAGCTGCGAGGCCCTGACCGTCTTTTCCGACCCGTATCCCGATTGCAGCGCCTCTATTCCGGCGGATACCAGCTGTACCCTTGTGTCGCCCTGCACGGGAGGATATACGGGGCAGCACACCTGCATGGTTTCCATCAGGTCCTCGCTTTCGTTGTACCAGCGTACCTGTTCCCCGAATCTTATGAAATCATATCTGTCCATTTTTCCTTGTTTTCATTATTCTGTTGTTGTTTACAATTCTTCCGGTTCCCCATCGTTGATACTCCGGTAGAAACGGTCTCCGTCCGCCCATTTCTTGGCGGCGACAGCCAGCCCGAACGCTTCCTCTATGGAAAGTCCGTCGGCAGGAAGGGCATCAAGGAGTTCTCCCATGCATACGTCGTTCTCGCCATACTCTTCCTGCACCTTCCTGAGTGTCATTCTGCCTTTGTCCGTCTTTTTGCGGCGCAAAAGCATCTGTTGTATCCAATTTATCATGCGGTTCTTTTATTAAAGGAAATTCTTGGCATAACTGCGGGCTTCATTGAAAGTATTGAAACCGATTCCACTCACGCAAGAGATTGCCCAGTATCTCAATTTCCTGCTTTCGGCACGGGCAAGATAGATTTGCCCGATACAAACCCCGTCTTTGAGGATGCCATGCCATTTGTCTTTTTTAATCCGTATCATGTTCCGGCATTCATTTGTCCATTTTCCAAAATCCGTAATCGGAGCCGTTACCGGGGTGGGCACCGAAATAGTAATCCTCCGGGGAGCAGCTGTCAAGCGTGTCGAACAGCGATTCCAGCAATCCGGCTGCGTCATCGCTGTTCCACCATTCAGCATCCTTGTCTTCCATGACATGGGCGGGGACGGCATTCATCATCTGCACGTACTCCGGTGTGTCACGGATAACATCCATGAACACCGGGATCAGGTCTTGCGCACGCATCGTGCTATGGGAAATGCTCTCGCCGGGGATGGCATGAATCCGGTTCTGTGTCCTCTCGTCTATGAACATGCCCTTTTAGATGAATGGAAGTCCGGTATCCTGTAACATGGGGGCCAGCATCCGGCACATTTCGTAAGAAGCCTCATTGCGCCCGTCGATACGGCGCGGGTCACGCTCCGCCATGGCGAGAATTCCGGCTTTTACAGTTCGGAAGAATGTCTGTTCCAGTGTCTTGTGGAAATAAGGAAGAGCCTGGGCGAAACGTTCGGACTTGAATCCCAAATCGTTCATGGCGTATTCCAGCTGTTTGGCCGCCTTGTACTCGCGGCTGTTCTCCAGGCTTTCCGGAATATCACCGAACTGTGCGGCCCAGAGCTGGCGTTCCAGTTCGATGACCGCCACCGAAAGCAACAACTTGATGGCTTCCGGGTTGCCGATACCGTGCCTCTGCCCGTCAGCGGTATGAAATTCGATCAGGTTTACACTGTCATTCTCTTGTAATTCTTTGTAGCGCGCGAGGATTTCGCTGAGCACTTTTGCTTTTTCTTTATCCATAATTTTTATCTGATTTGATTGTTGTTGCATATGAGTACATTGCCGACGATAAAGTCTTTTGAAGAGGGAAAACGGGAATGGAATTCCCTGTCCGCCCCGGCATTGTAGGGCATGCCCAAAAGTTTCCCTTCCTCGTTCACGACCATCGTCGTCTTTTCGTCCAGTTCTACCAGTTCGATATTTCCGCCGACTATCGCTTGCATCTCCTTCAACGTGAAGTCGGTGCCGTTTGCGGGACATATTTCCTGGCGTGTCCCGTCTGTTCTGATGATTTGTGTCATTGTCGTTCAGGATTATGTTCTTTACAAAGTTCGACATGATATTTTCTTTCAGCAAGGAGCCGTTTGTGTTTTTCCGGGCTTTCCTCCTTACGTACCGTCGTAGGATTTCCACAGGCAAAATGTTCCACCATCACGCAACCGCAGGAGTGGGTGATCTTGATGGAAGTAGTGAGGTTTTCTATCTTTGCATCATCCTTGGGCACGGCATCACTTTCGATGATGCGCAGTTTGTCGAGCGTATCCATGGTTATCCTCCCTGCTTTTCCCTGCACCATGCGTGAAATCGTTTCACGGTGCGCAGTTGGTTAATGATATGGCCAAAAAGCTCGCGTGAATAGACGCGGTAATGGAACACGGCCGAATACTCACGCACGTTGCCGTGAAAGTCCACATAGGAACGGTCCGGAGCGAAGTCGAACAAGTCGCCCTGGACTTCCAGCGTGTATTTGTTCTGCCGCAGCCAGTCGAAGAACTCGAAGAGGTCCTTCTTTTGGGAGTAGAAAGTGCAGTATTCATAATCGTTCCCGCGCAGGTTCCGCAGCAATGCCGCCAGTTCATTCCGATTACTGCGATCGTAGAATTCAACCCCCGTCCGTGTGGCGAGATTCCGGAAGAACCGCTTTTTCCCGTCCAGTATGAACGAGTACGGGATATAGGCCACGTCCGACCGATACCATGCCATGTAGCGCACCTCCGGCGTGCCCTTGACGAGAGTGGGACGGCGGTTCAGCCTCTCCGCATGTTCCCTGATCTGGCGGGAGAGTTTCCCGTCGGAAAGACGTATGGAACGTTCCGCCATGAAGAACCGCTCCTGCGAGCGGAAGCAGAACGGATATAGGTCACCATAGTAAGGTTCCCCGACAAAGAACCATCCGCTACCCATACGCGCCGGGGGCAAGCATTCCGACAGGTCGTAGTAGCGTTCCTCCGTAATTTCACGGAAGGGCTTGCATAGTGCCCGGGTATAACGTTTCACAAGCTGTGTCATGCGTCCCGGTGATACGGCGGTCAGGTGCGGGTTCTTCTCCCTTTCGCGCAGTGCTTCCAGCGTCTCGCCGCCGTAGTCGCTGTGCATGTCATCCGACATCGACGTGAGGCATGTCCCGTCGAAATAACGTGAATCTATGATGTATTTCATGATGCCGGTATGTTAGAAGTCGATACGCAATACGTGCCGTGCGGCAGATTCTGCCGCCAGTGTCAGTTGCCGCTGCCATGCCTGGTGGCTCGGCGCCCATTTGAATGCGGTCTTTTTCAACAGTGTCCGGGTCTGTTCGTCCGGTTTCCCATCGAAAAGTATCTGCAGTCGGTTCTCCCCGTAATTCCATACCAGTCTGCCGCCGTCAAACGGTATTTCACGGTTCTCACGGCCGGCCTGTTCCTGCTGTTTCTCCCGCACCTTGCGGGCAATCTCGGGGTATTTGAAGATGGAATGACGCTCCGTGACGACGGGTTTCCCGCCCTTGCCGTTCCACTCGCGGAGGCGGGCGACGGCACGGTCGATTATTTCGACATTGCCATGGTTGGCATATGTGGAGAGCCGTCCGGCAAGATTGCCGACGAAAAGGGAGCGGCTATAACCGCGTAATGTGCCCGTATCAATGCCACGGATGGTGGCGGCCGTGTCGTCGATGTCAGCTTTGACCCTCTGCCATTCCTCTTCGGCACGCTGTTCTTCGGGCTTGGCGGCTTCGAGGGCACGTTCGCGCCACTCTCTGAATGCCGTAACGCTCTTGTTGTGGCTGTTGCAGGCCTTTTCGTTACGGACGGTGTTAAATCTCCCAGGTCCCGTGATCATCGCGCTGGCACAGCGGCTGTTGGCGGCAATCATTGCCGAGAAATAGCGTTTGTAGTTTTCCATGTAACGTTCCCGCTGCTGTTCGGGCATAGACTGCAAATCCTCGTGCAGTTCCTTTTCGTGCGAGGCGATGTCCGTTTCACCCCGCTCTTCGGGTGAGAACGAGGTGAGGTTATAGGAGTCGCACGCCCGGCGGAAGTAGTCTTCCAAATAACCCGGATGCGCCACTTCCACAACCTCCCAGTCCTTGAAATTCGCCGGGGCGAGGATTTCTTCCCCACCCGGATTCCCGACAAGGTGGGAATAGCTGCAATACCCGTGTCTCTTTCCCCTGAAAAGAAACGCCACCGGCTCGCTTTCCGAGGCATCCACACGCCGCACCATGGTCACACGGTGGGCATTTTCCTTTGTCAATAATGTTGTTTCCATACCTTTCTTCTTGATTATTTGATTGTTTCCGATTTTTATTGTTGCTTTATCCGAGCAGCATGGCCCATTACGGAGGCGAGCCCCACCTCGATACCTATCTGGTATCCGCCCTCGATGGTCGATTCCAAATCCGCCTCGCTTTCGATCAGGGATTCCGAATCATCGGCATAAAGCCTGTACAGGGCAAAGACATCCGCCTCCCATAGCTTCCGGGCATTTTCCGCCGGTACAAGCAGCCACACGAAACCGTCTTCACGGGTTACCTTGACGGCGGCTTCGCCATGGCGCAGGGGCCTCCGTTCCCTGATGTCCAGTGCCGCCGTCCACACAATATACATCAGAGCGTCGTGGCGGCTTTTAACATCGGGGGAATCACACAGGCGGCTGACCGCGTCTTTGAGGGTCCGGAAAGAGTCCGCCATGAACTGCTCCACGACATACGGCTTCCCGGCAATGGCGGAACAGGCTTCGTCTGCCCTGCCTGATTCCGGCACGGCCTGAATATCCTCCTCTTCAAGGAAGATTTCACGGTGCAGGCAGTCCATGTAGTAATATGATTTCATTCCGGTTGTTCTTTAGGGGTGAAAGTGATTCTTGTATGTCCGTCATAACCGAACTTGACCTGCAGCCCAAAGGCTTCGGCATCGCTCGATATGGCACAGATATCCCAGATACTGAGTTCCGCACCACAGGTTATGACGGTATTGTCTTCTGAAATCTGCGGTGACTTGTCTTTCAATGCGGCTCCGCCGCAGATACCGCGCAGGATTACACCACACCGGTGGGTGGATAAGTTGTTTGTTCCCATGGTTCTCCTGTTTGTTTTTCCGTTATTTTTGCCATTCTTTTTTTCTCCTGTTTGTAAAAGCATAGGGGCATTCCGCCCCCATGGTTGTTATTAATTCATATTATTTTGTACTGACTGTCTGTGGCGCCTGTTCCACAAGGGTGTACCGAAGTGCCGGCTTCCCGTTTCGGAATATGGTAAACGAGTTGCCTTGTACCTGCACGTCCTTTGCTTTTGGCCACCAGAGCCACGAGAGTTTCCCACCGCTGAGGAAAGCCACGGCATTGCCCTGTACTTTGCCGACCTCACGTACGCCCATATCCTCGTTGCCTCCGGACAGCCTGACGCAGTGCCAGTTGGAACCGAGTTCCATTTTTCTTTTTACATCTGCTAATGTTCTCATGTGATTATGTCTTGTTTTGATTATTGCATTATACCGCATGTATCCGGCATTTCCGGTTGCAACTTCTGAGATTGTCGGCATATGGCACCGGGTATGACCTGTTCATCCAGTCAGGAAACCCTTCACGGAAGCAGTGTTCCGGAGTCGGGTATTCTTTGCGCAAACGTTTCCTGTGGCGTCTTTTTGTCCTGTTTTCGACGGCATGGGGAACTTTGGGTATCCGTGGCGTATGCCATTTCCCGCCGGAATAAGTTGCGACATATTCCTGTTGCGGTTCGTCATTCTTGTAGCTGCACACCATGACAGCCGGTTTTTCGCTGAGTATCCCGGCATCGGCAAGCCCGCTGAGTGTACCTTTGGCAGCCTTGAAATTTACAAAGCAGCCCAGACTCATGGTACGGTCTGTGGAGAATATCTCTACCATGTTGAAATATATTATAAGTTATCTGTTTCCGGTGTTTCCTTTTACCTCACGTTCCAAACTGGGGATAACAGCGGGACGTAGCTCACCCAGTGAAGGGTGATTTGAAGGCAGCCCTGCTGCACTACGTCAACCGTGTTATGTCGGGGGTGGGAACGGCATCTCACGACGCAAAGAAGTAAATTGTGGAAGTTAAATTGGAAGTGTGGGTGTACGGGAATCGAACCCGTTTTCAGCCAAGACCTGAAGCACCCGTGAATTTAATCCGGCATCTTCCTGTAAAACGGGAGTTATGCTGATGGCGGCATTTTGACCGCAAGTGTTTGTCCGGATGTGCCACGCTGTATAACAATGGCGGTGATACGGCAAATAGCAACATCTTTACTCTCACAAACCACTTTGTTGCAGGATATACCATTGGCATACAGTGATATGTAGACAGTTGGACGGAAAAAGCCCGCAAAGTCGGCACACTGCCATACAATGCGGGCATGTTACCTGCAATTCACCGGAAATTCCAATGAATCAGGCGGCAGTTTTCATATCAGTGGCAGGTTGTTGTCCTGCCGCCTGTTCGGAAACAGCTCCGGCGGTTGTTTCAGCGGTTACTTCAGCAGGCTGTTCTTGGGACTGTCCGGCAGCCGGTTGTTCGGTTGCTTTGTTTCTGCCTGCGTTTCTGCCTTTGCCCTTGCTTTTGGCGCCCGCCTGTTCCGCCACGGTTCCGGCAGTCGTTTCTACGGTCACTGCTGCCGGGACTTCGGCAGGTTGTGGTACCGGTTGTTCCGCTTCTCTTGGCAGCGCCACACGGAAACCAAGCGCATCAAAGGACGCTTTTGCGGCGGCGTGGATAGCTTTCTTGTAGTCACGTGCCGTGCGTTCAAAGTCCTTTTTGGTCGGTACAAGACCGATTTTTGCCCATACGGACTCTTCCAACTCGAAGCGTTTCACCGTTTCACCCTTTTCGGTGCGGAAGATGACGGCACACGGAGTTGTGGCACGGAGTTTCGAGCGGATGCCGTCGTTCGCCTCACGCAATTTGATTTCTTCGGCTTTGACAGCCCAGAAAGTCATCACCACATTTTTCCACACACGGAAAATTTCATCCTGCGTCTTGTCTTTCGGTTCATAATCCGCACCGAAGAACTGTTGGGCGGTTTCTTTTTCATTGCCGTCACGGTCTGTACTTTTGTACACAAGGATCACGCCTTTCAACCCGTTCACCAAATTTACAAACTCTTCTGAATTTAATCTGCTTGTTGCCATAATGATAAAGTATTAGTTACTACGCAAAAGTGCGTATTGCGGGCACTTCCGGAATCGAACCGGAAATCTCACATTGCTGCGAAATGTGGCAGCCATTGCCACGTGCCCATAACCCGCCCATGTATTTCACCCTACATGCGCGGGTTTTAATTCATTTCCGCAACTTTCTTAACGTGCCCTATAGTTTGCTCGCAAAAAAAATACTATATTTGCAATGTTAAATGACAAATACCTGTAACTTCGCATCATGGCAAACGCTCGCTTACTCCAATTTCGACAAGACGTTTCTTTGGCACGTCCCGGATCTTTTCCAATCCGGCAGATAACTTTAAGGTGAGGCATTTAGGCGTTTTGCCGAGCCGGGTATTGCGCATAGCATTGGCATATACATTTACCGGCGTCCCCTATACGGATAGTTTTTACCGTTACCGTGCATTTTATTCCGAGCGCACTGGGCGCAATTATGGCATTATTCTTACACGTCCTTTTTCATACAACTTGCACTCCCAAATTTGCGTGCTTTGTGTATGCGGTCTAAAAACACGTTTTTAGCCGTTCCAACTTGCTACATTGGTTTGTAGTCTTGCTCGGTGTGGTTATTTAACACCCTATTTAATCGCTCCAAAGCGAACAAGCGAATTTTTGATTTTCCAAGCCTCAAAAATAGGTTTCCCACAAAAAAGGCTTTTTGTTTCTCGCTCTTGGCGGTTTGGTCTGTCTGTTTCTTAAATCTTTTTTTTTACTATCTATTTTTTTATTCGTTTTTCTCCGTACTTGTTTGCCGTTTGTTTGGCTTTCGAGTACATGACTATTATAAAACCGTTTTTCAAAACTGCAAAACTTTTTGAGAAATTTTTTTTTGATTGTTTCAAAAACAACCCTTTTGCGAATATGGAACGCACGCACGCGAGGAAGGTTTATAAGTAGTTGAATATCAATCAAATAGAAAAAGTGATTTTCTTTAAAAAAAAATTTTTCCTTTGCAAAAATCAAAAAAGCCCCGTTTCAATGTATGTATAAAATCAAAATTTGTTTTGTTTATTGATTATCAGACTATTATCTACTTAAAACGGATAAAATAGGACTGAAAAGTTTTTTTCGCTTTCAATTTGTAAGTAAAGATAATAAAAAAGACGTTTTTAGGCTTACTTTATATAAAAGTAAAACAAATAACTTATTATAAATCAGCATAGTAACAATTTTAAAAAGAAACGGGTGGGTGTACTCCAAGGTGCGGATTCGATTTCTATCCTCGGGGCATTTTTCCAAATCCCGTTTTCTAAAACGACCCAATATGGGGCCATGTCATAAAATTGTAAGTAGACGTCAAAAAATATATAGTAACGGGACATGGACTTGCAGCGGATTTAAATACAACCATAACTGTTATTCAGGTATTTATAAGACATGCCAAGCCACAGATACAAATACTTCCGGTTTTCATGGATATACAGACTTTCAGAAGACTTTCGTTTCTTGCGGGTAAGGCCGGTTTTGGGGAATATCGGAAATGGAGGCATAAATATATAGTGCCAAAGTACTCCGGCTCTTGGTGTATATTCTTAATTGTACCGATAAGAAACGGCTTGTTGAATCCTGTAAAACAGCATGTTAAAATGGGATTCCCATCGGTAAGGATTACAATGTGACATCCTATTCATTAACCATATAGAATATATACAGTAATGCATGTGTATGAGTTTTGACTTTTTTGTATGTTTTTTGTGTTTTTGTATAAGAATCTTGATAATTGGTATTTAAACGCCTGTCTTTTTTGATGGATCTGTGTATATTTGCCATAATTTTTCTCTTATGTATAAAATATGGCTTTTGAATGTTACAGGAAGGAAGCGAAGAAAAGGATGAATAATGAAACCATATCGTAGAAAGGATATCAGGAATATTCCGGGCAAACTCTGCATAAGCAAGGGGGTGGTCGTGTTCAATGAGGCAACATTGGAGACGGGGCTTGTGGGGGATGTTTCCGGCGAGTGTATTTCAGTCCCGGTCAGGGTGACAGCGGACAGACAGCTTCTTACGGACGATGTCGTAATGCCCCTGAAAGATTGCCGGGAAGCGGATATGGAACAGAAGATTGCGGTACAGCGTCTGTTGAACAAACGGCATCTGGTATGGGACAGGCGCAAAGGCGCATTGTCGGAATCCATGTACATACCCAAAGACGGGCAGCAGGTGAAAGTGAGTCTTTTGGACGGGCATGTCATATTGGGGGCGTTCAAGGAGATCGACAGGAAAGGAAATCTTGTGCTGTATTGCCTGATGGAGGAGGACGGTACCCTGCGTCATTCGCTGCATGAGGAAATCGGCGTTGCGGAGAATTGGCAGATTACCCCGATAGGAACCAGTGCCCGCAGCCGGTTTGCCGATGCGCTGCACCGGGAAGGGATTGTGTGGAACGGACGGCTGAAACGCCTTGAACCGCTGGAAATACGTATTAACCGTGGCGGGAAATACTATTACCTGAATGATGTCCTGGAAATTTGTGAATGCAGGGACAGCAGCCGGCCGTCAGACAGAAAGCGCTTGGAATGCGGCAACTATTTCAGGGAGCGTAAGGATGCCGAACTGGTGTGTGACTGTGTGCGTTCCATCGTCAAGCTGAACCGGGGCAAGGATGTCAGGCGATAAGCACGACAGCAGGGGTAGAATATTATTTTATCGTTCTCTCCTTTAGGAATCTGAAGGGGGAGCAGCCCTTTCTTTTTTTGGTTCTTTCCCTTATAAAAACAAAAACAGACGGCGATGCCGTCTGACATCCATTTGTTTCTTTTTTGGTATCTTTTTTCTTTGCTCCAAAGAAAAAAGTACATCTACCATCTTCTTCTTGTATAATACTGCTTATAGTATTGTTGCTACATTTGTAACACCCCTC
>OJPW01001397.1_pt1 | contig 13500 bp, 17 predicted proteins | sample 1598571 | NCBI WGS metagenome assembly OJPW01 (sample SAMN03922493, study PRJEB24848) | human gut metagenome | isolation source: stool sample | host: Homo sapiens | place: Germany | collected 2011-05
AGGGCATTTTTTCTCAAAATCCGCTAAAGTGTGTTGGGAGTAAAACACTCGAAATGCGGTAGGCGTGTAACAGCGCGCGGGGGTTCAAATCCCTCCATCTCCGCCAAACCCGCTGAAACCGTTGCGTTTCAGCGGGTTCCTTCTTTGTCTCTGTTTTGATAGTACTCTTTGCGGCAAGGAGCAACCAGAGATCACTGTATGTATATCATATACAAGTTATGAATTCTCTGGTGCCGAAATGGTGCCGGCTGCATCCACGGCGCCCAATATGAGCGAGTATAAAAGTAAGGGCGTCCTCAACGATCTATGAGGACGCCCTTGTACTTATTCCAGGCCAGCAGTGCCCAGTTCTAATAGTTTCTCGTGGTAAGCATTCAGAACGAAAGACTTACGCTCAAGCCGGACATCTACATATTGCGCAGTAACCGCCTCCATGTTGTTAGAGATACCTAACTGGATGCCGATACCCTTCAAGCTGTGTCCGAGGATCTGCCCCACTGTATAGAAGTCCCCGGTCAGCTCATGCATGTTGGTTGCCGCGGAATGGCGCAAATCGTGGAAACGGATATGCCTCAACCCATGATGACGAAGGAACTGACCAAAGTTCGCAGATACCCGCTCCCGGCGTTCCGGGCAGCCATTGGGCTTTGCAATCACCAAGTCGTTGTCATAGTAATTTTCACCGGATGACTCCAATAAAACCCTTTGGTTGGTCTGACGCCAAACTTGACGGATGAAGTACGGCGCAGTTAGATTCGTAATGGGCAGTGTCCGTTCACTGGATTTGACTGGAGCCATCTCCGAGACATATGTAGTTCCCGCCGGAAGCGCAAAGGGAAGCTGCTCTACAACGCTGAATGTCTGATTTTCAAGGTCTACATTGCTCCAACGCAGGCCAAGGATCTCGCTCAGTCGCAATCCATACAAACCGCCAAGAATAACAATCAGCTCCCATTCATTTCCCATTGTACATGCAAGCAGCTGACGCATCTCCTCAACGGTATAAGGCTCCGGTGTCTTACCCTGCTTTCCAAACTTAGTGATGATATCTCTCGCAGGATTGCTCTCAATGTAGTGGTACTTTCTGGCGTGTTCAAGAGCCACACCGATAATGCGATGAGCATACTTCACAGAGGACTGCGACAGTCCCTTTTCTGCCAGCTTTGCAAACATATCATCCAGCATTGCAGGGGTCAGCTGCCCTAAATAGACATCTCCGATATAGGGGTTGATATGGTTACGGATATGGCTTTCATAGCTGGCCTTTGTGCTGGGACGCAGGTTTGCATTGCCGTGACGCTCTATCCACTCGGCAAGGTAGTCTCGGACCGTCATGCGCCTCTGCGATGCGGTAGGCGGCACATAGGACGGGTTAGACAGCTTGTTCTTCATCATGGCCTCATACTGTTGGGCTTCGCTCTTGGTTGCGAACCCCTTCTTAGAATGGGCTTTCAGCTTTCCTTCGGATTGGTATTTGACGTTGACATCGTAGACGATGCCCGGTTTTCCGGTCAAAATACCTGAGGAATTACGCTTATTCTTGACTGTACGTTCAGTGATTGCCATAATGGATACATCTCCTTTTCTTTTGTTCTGCGCCAGTCAACGAGATTTTCGTGGGCGTTGCCGCACAGACTGCACGTTTCTACGAAGACGTGTTAGCTGCCCCGTGCAGCCCCACCCGCAAAAATCTCCTTGCCAGACGCAATATAACTTTTTATGTAGTGTTATGTGGGCCTTCCGAAGTCGTTACTCCGCATAGAGCGGATAGGCGTCTTGTGCCGCTCATAGTAGTCAAGAACTGCTTCAGCTCTCAAGAGGCGGTGATTGCCTATGAGCAGATACTCCAGTTCACCCTCGTCCATGAGGCGGCGAATCGTGTTTTCGCCGATACCACTGAATCGGGCAAGTTCCTTAGCCGTCACCAACAGGGGCATGGGCATAGTTGTTGCAGTTTTCTTCTTGTTCATAATAATGACTCCTTTCCAATTATCCGTTGCTTTAGCTCATTAAAATAATATATGACAGTATCTGAAGGATCTGCTGATGATTCACTGACTGAGCCGTATGGCCACCAGCGGAACTGTTTCGATACTGAAAATACAGGGGTTACGAGCCTTGTTCCAGTGTTCCGCAACATCCGCTCTCTCTTTGAACATGAATTCCACGAAAGCCCCTTAGGTTCTTTCCCTCTGCACGGATGCGCCCTCGAGATATGCCTGGCAAAGTCACGATCATGCTTTGCATGACTTGATTTTTGACCGGATCAAATCCATTGAGGGAGCAATACTCGCGATAGGACTCGCATAGATCTTTGCTGAAAACATAGCTGCCATCTTTAACCACGCACCAATCCTTGAGGAAAGCATGAACAGAACTCTGCGTCTCCGCATAGGCGTTCAAGAAATGGCGGGTATCAACCGGTTGGGTGAACTGATAGTTGCGCTCATAGAGAGCTTGCAATGCGTCCACAGCCAATGAGAATATCTCACTTCGCTCATTGAACAGCTTGTCCAGAAGCTCCTTATCCTGCTTCTCTTTCGGAATGCTCACGCCGAAAATAACTACACACAGCCGATTCACGAATGAACGTGTCATATCTGTATCTGTGGTTTCTGGAAGCGTGTTTCCGGCAAAGAGAAGTTTGCATCTCGGGACGAAATAAAAGGGTGTCTTCCCTTTGAACTCTCCACAGATCCTATCGCCCCCGGTGATGGATTTGAAAGTGCTGATATCGCGCAAAGAGTTTCCTTTGATTTCGCCTGCCACATTCAGCTTTTTACTAAGAAGCTCAGCGGCCATGAATTTCTCATTCAAGCGATGAAGCGGAATGTTCACGATTAGCCGCTTGTCGATTAGGGAGGAAATAAAGTTCAAAAGAATTGACTTGCCACTGTCAGGAGCACCATGCAGAAAAAAAGCACTCTTGGCGTCCATTGCATCACTCAGAGTGTATCCAATGACCTCGAGTAATTGCTGACGCTTCTCTCGGTCTCCTTCTAGGGAACTATTGCAAAATTCCTCAAAAACCGGGCATCCCTCTCGTTCATCAGGGGTTAGGTATTCCGCATCGATACAATATGAAAACCTTTGGCTTGGCGAGTGTTCCCAAACACGACCTGTCCTCCAATTTAGAACTCCCGAACGGCAGTTAATCACGAAAGGATTCGAGTTGAGTTCGTCAGCACCAAGTTGAATCTGGGGATCGCTGAACAGTGCTTGGACAATGTCACCAATGTCTTTTTGAGTCAGATATCGGGCATCAGATTCCAGAGCTTGCTCTACAAACACTCTTGGCTCACGAATAGGCGCGTAACAGGCTGACTTTGGGTCATATGCCAAAAGGTCCTTATATTCCAGGACCTTTACGTGATAGTCTGCTGAAATACGACAAGCCAGAGCGCGTACGGCATGTGCCTTTTTGTTGCGTGGAACCTCAACACGGGATAATTCCATTGCAGGTTCCTCCTCGTCTTTGGGGTAAAACGCGGACAACGGAATACTGTCCACGGCGCCTATGTCCTCTTTACTGTCACAGAAGTCAAACCCAAATTCTAACTCAAACTCTTCCTCAGCTTTGATTTCATCCAGTACGCAAGACAGACTTTCATCGTCTTTTTTCCTCTTTTTCTTACTCATAGATATACCTCCAATGCAAATCATAATGGCCATACGAAAATGTCACACAGCGGTTCCTGCAGCTATTTGGGTCTCATTTGACTCGGTAAGCAGCGGCAGGTAATTTTCCCAAAATATTCTGTTTCCAAGGTGCACCGTTCGGAACGAACAACTACATTATGGGCTATTATCTGCAACAACGAAGTTCACATGGTTTTGCCGATTTGCAATCAAAAGCATATTGTTTTTAATTATTTATGAGAATTGACAAATAGCCAGCGGCTTATAAATAAGAAAATGGGTAATCGCACAAATTCTATTGGAACTCTAAATTGAAATAAAGATTTTTTAGGTCAAAATAATTTTATGCGAAATTGAAGTGTATTGACAAAAAATGTAGAGGTACAGATACAATGAAACACAAAGGATTGTACTATCCAGAAGGAATCGATTCCGATTCAGCAAACAAACTCACTGCGGCGGCGGATGCAATAGATGAGAGACTGTCCCAGTGGGTGCTGGGGAAAACCGCAACCCATGATGAATGGCTCTATGAAAATGGGTGGCTCCATCAAGATGTTGCTAAAAGCACACAGGATCTCTTTAAACGGTTTCATACGAACCATGTCAGCAGGGTGTGGTTGAGAAGAATGGGTTTTGAGGGATGGGAGTGTGGATTGGGTCAAATGCTGGATATTCGGGACACTCGTATTGCTTGCCTCCTTCCATATCTTTTGACTGCTCATATGTATAACTTCCGAGCTACAAAATACATTACAGGCTTTATCAATAACTCCTGTCCTGCCACATGGAGAAAAACTTGGTCAGATGACTATTTCTTCGGCGTTCTAGAGGATGTTACCTTTTCTGAGGGGGACACCATTGACCATAAAGAGCATCCCGTTTATGGAATAGGTAAATATCTAATGGGAAAAATCAATATCATAAGCACTCGTAGCAACAGACTCCAGGACACACTGGTGCAATCATTCTTTTTCCCAAAAACTGAACTTAGGAATTTATCTGGATATTCCCTCAAAACCTACCTCGTTCCCCAAAACGAATTAGACCTCTTTGAAAGTAGGATTGAAAAGCATATATTGATAGACTGTGATGATGGTACGAAGAGTATTGAAGAGCGATATGTTGTGCCAGATGCATCAAAGTGTCGGGAATACCAATGTGATATCTACGAGCTTCTTTTTCGTGCTTGGTATCAAGCAATAGCGGAAGCGTTTCGTTCAAAGCGGAAGCATTCTTTTCTCGGGTGTGCGCCAAGCGCGAAAGATTGCTACTGCTTGCTCCAATATCATTTGAAGCAGGTGCCGGTAGAAAAAATTCTGGAATTAAATGAGGAGCAAATTGACAGTTTTCTTACTGCTTCATCTGTTGAAAAACCAGGTAAGGTTCCTGATGAGTTCACTGATAGTTCTTTTGTTGTTAAGCCGCCTAAAACAATTTAATGAAAGGGTTACATTCCAAAAACTACTAAAAACATGAGTCCTTGCACCGGAAATAGCGCAAGGACTCATGTTTGATTCATATTAAAATATAAAGCTTAATATAAAGCGAAACGGTCAAGATCCGCCCGTCGCACCCGCCACTGCCGCCCAATCCTGAACGCAGGCAGCTGCCCGGACTGGACCATCTTGTAGAATGTGTTTTTCCCAATGGCCAGCAGCTCCATGACCTCCCGGGGCGTCAGGAATTCATTGATCTGTTCCTCATAGTCATCGTCATCCCGCTCGTAGCCAAATTCATCATATCGTTCATCAAATCTCATAATAAAAATCTCCCTTCTATTTTTTGGCATTGTGCCTTACATGGTTGTTATCCCTTTTAATCCCATTTTGCGTTATTCCGTCACGGTCAGCCGTATATTATTAACATGATAAAGAGCCAGAAGCCGTAATTTCTCGACGATTGCGGACTCTGGCTCTTTTCCTGTTTTGCAGAGAAAACGGCAGTATTTAGACTCTGCAAACAGCAAATTTGGGCGGAAATCATCAAAATCAGGAAAGGAGCGAAACCATATGCTGATCCATTTGCTGCGTCTGATTCGCACTGTTTTAGCGGAAGTCGTAGGCGTTCTGCTACGCAAAACTGTTCTCGCGTAACTGCCGCGAGGTAAAAGAAGGGACGAGATAACCAATGACAAATTGAACCTGGATTCCAAGGACATCTTTGGTATCCTGCTAGCTGCTGCCGCCGCGCTGGTATGTGCGGCAATTGACTATTTTATCAAGGAGAATGACGATGATGACTGAGACCTTTATCTGCTGCCACTGTGGTCAGACACACCCGCTGGAGAACCGCGTCATGGTGGGTGACGATGCACTTTGCGAACGCTGTGCCAATGAGGAGACCGTGATTTGCTCCCGCTGCGGAGAGCGTGTTTATCGGGATGACAATGCCGGGGATGAAAATACGCCCCTCTGCCAGCCTTGCTATGACCGGCATTATACCAGCTGTGAACGCTGCGGGCGTATCATCCATGTGGACGATGCCTACTATGAGGATGACGATGAAGATGATCCGCTCTGCTATGACTGCCATACCCATGCACGTCGGAATAAAATGATTGAAGACTATTATTACAAGCCAGAACCGTTGTTCCGCGGCGATGGCTCTCGCTATTTCGGCGTGGAGCTGGAGATCGACGGAGCAGGTGAGGATGACGCCAGCGCACGGAAAGTCATGGAAATTGCCAATGGAAACGGCCTGGAAAACCTCTATTGCAAGCATGACGGTTCCTTGGATGACGGCTTCGAGATGGTGACGCATCCCATGACACTGGAATACCACATGAAGGAAATGCCTTGGGGCAAAATCCTCCAGGAAGCAATCCGCCTGGGTTATACCAGCCATCAGGCCAACACCTGCGGTCTCCATGTCCATGTGAACCGGGATGCCTTTGGGGACACGGAGGTAGCCCAGGACACGGTGATCGCCCGCATCCTTTATTTCTTTGAAAAGAACTGGGAGGAGTTACTGAAATTCAGCCGCAGAACGCCCCGTCAGCTGGAACGCTGGGCTACCCGCTACGGCTATAAGGACCAGCCGAAAGAACTGCTGGATCATGCCAAGAAGGGCTACCACGGCGGACGTTATACCAGCGTGAACCTCACCAATACGGATACCATCGAATTCCGCATCTTCCGCGGCACTCTCAAATACAATACCCTCATCGCCACGTTGCAGCTTCTTGACCGGATCTGTGATGTGGCGATTTGTCTGACCGATGACCAGATCAAGGCCATGTCCTGGACCACCTTTGCCTCTGGATGCACACAGCCTGAGTTGGTACGGTACTTAAAGGAGCGGCGGCTGTATGTCAATGAGCCTGTGGAGAGTGAGGAGGATGTCTGATGTGCTGCCTATTTGGGATGATCGACTGCCATGGACGATTCAGCGCCAGAGAAAAGGACCATATCCTCTCTGTACTGGCAACAGAATGTGAGGAACGGGGTACCGAAGCCACCGGGATCGCATACTGCACCCATGACCACCTGAGCATCTATAAACGCCCTCTGGAGGCCCACAGGCTGCGTTTCCGCATTCCAGAGGATAGCAGGGTCATCATGGGCCATACCCGCATGACCACCCAGGGAAAGGCCAGCAGGAACCGAAATAATCACCCGTTCCTGGGAAATGTGGCTGGAGAGATGTTTGCTCTGGCCCATAACGGTATACTTTACAATGACCAGCTCCTGCGCCGTACCAACTGCCTGCCGAAAACCAAAATTGAAACAGACAGCTATATCGCGGTGCAGCTGATTGAGCAGAAAAAAGCCCTCGACTTCTCCAGCCTGAAATACATGGCGGAGCAAGTCGAGGGTACTTTTACGTTCACCGTGCTGGATCAGCAGGAAAACCTCTATTTCGTGAAGGGGGACAATCCCCTCTGCCTGTACCACTATCCCCGCCATGGCGTATATCTGTACGCCTCCACCGAAGCTATCCTGACAAGGGCGTTGAAGCTCCTGCGTCTGCCGCTTGGCAAACCGGAGCGCATTGAGTTGGGCTGTGGAGATATTTTGAGGATCACCGCATCCGGTCAGCAGGCAACAGCATCGTTTAACGCTTCACATCTTGCACAGCATTGGGGATATTGGCCGATGTGGACATCAGGGGTAAAGCAGACTAGCAAAGCCCGGACAGCAGAGCAGGAGTATCTGGACGAACTGAAATCCGTGGCTTGCTGCTATGGATTCTCCCCAGAATCGGTGGACAGGCTGCTGGAGTCCGGGTTTTCCGCCGATGATATTGAAGAATTCTTATATGAGGGGGCAATGTACTGATGAGCATTTACGAAATCGACGCTAAAGTGAAAGAACTGCGGGAACTGCGCAACATGGAGGCTGAGGTGAAGTCGGCCATCACTGCCATTGAAGATTCCCTGAAAGCGGAAATGCTGGCGAAGAACACGGATGTGCTATCCGGGAAGGACTACACCATCACCTGGAAGACCGTTATCACCAACCGCTTTGACAGTGCGGCTTTCAAGCTGACCCATGCGGATTTGTTTGCCCAGTTCAGCCGGAGCAGCACCTCCCGGCGGTTTGTCATTGCGTGAGGGGGATAGTCCATGCAGGTAGTTGTCGTAGAGCCGAAGAAAAAGCCAATGGTACAGGACATCGGCTCCGGCCTGGAATCCATGCAGAAAATCGTGGGCGGTTCCATTGAGGCGGTCTATCCATTTGACGAGCCGGTGGCGCTGATTTGCAACGAGGAGGGCAAGCTGCTGAATCTGCCGCTGAACCGGGCACTGCGGGATGACGAGGGAACTGTCTATGACATCATTTCCGGGACGTTCTTTGTATGTGCTGCTCCGCCGGACAGTGACCGCTTTGCGGACCTCACCGACCAGCAGGTAAAAACATACATGGAGTGGTTTGATAGGCCGGAGATGTTCCTGAATGTGGGCGGTGATTTGTTCGTCCTGCCGTACCTGTAACGTGTACCGTTAGGGTGTACCCTATCGGCACAGGTAAAAAGAGTCCCATTAGGGTCGGTTTCCGCATTTTGGCGCGTGCCACCTGTGGAAGCCACCCTAATGGGACATTTCGTTTGGAAAGGAGTCTTTTTCTTGAAAATCGGATACATCCGTGTCAGCACTCAGGAGCAAAACACCATCCGCCAAGAGGTTTTGATGAAATCCTTGGGAGTGGACGAAGTCTATATCGACCGCATGAGTGGCAAGAACACCAACCGCCCGGAGCTGCAGAAGATGATGGAATACGTTCGCAAGGGGGATACCGTCATCGTGGAGTCCATCAGTCGATTTGCCAGGAACACCCGGGATCTACTGGAGCTGGTGGAGCAGTTGACCGCAAAAGGTGTGGAGTTTGTCAGCAAGAAGGAAGCCATTGATACCACCACGCCCACCGGAAAATTCATGCTGACCGTGTTCGGAGCCGTGGCAGAGCTGGAACGAGAGTACATTCTGCAGCGCCAACGAGAGGGCATTGCTATTGCAAAGGAGCAAGGGAAATATAAGGGGAGAAAGCCCATCCAAGTGCCGGAGTTTGAACAGATCGTAGCCAAATGGAGAAGTGGAACTATCACAGCGGCAGAGGCCATGCGGATACTACATATGACAAAAACAACCTTTTACCGCAAGGTCAAGCTGACTTGAAGGAAAAAGATACTCCCAAAAGTCACGAAATATGTTACAATGGCCCTGCGAGGTGAGAAAACGATGCTGATGGAAGTGAAGGAACTGCACCGCTCAGAAAAGAGTATTGTCACGCTGGTTATTGACCCGGATACTGGCATCCGATATGTGCGTAAAGAGCTGAAAAGCTCGCACCCGGTCTATCAGCAATTGCAATCGCTACAGCACCACTATCTGCCAAAGATCGTGCAGCTTGAGCAGAATCAAGACGGTAGTGTATTACTGGAAGAATACATCGACGGCGCAAATCTGGCAGCAATCACCTTGCCAGAGCAACAAACCGTTACGCTCATGGAAGAGCTGTGTGAAGTGCTGGTATTTTTGCATCAGCACGGAATTATCCATCGGGACATCAAACCTTCAAACCTGCTATTGGCTCCGGACGGACATATTCGGCTCATCGATTTTGATGTGGCCCGTGAGGAAAAGCCTGAAGGCGACAGTGATACCCGTCTATTGGGAACCAAGGGCTACGCTCCACCAGAACAGTACGGCTTTGCCCAGACAGATTCCCGTGCGGATATTTACGCCGTGGGTGTCACTATGAAGCAGCTTTTAGGGAAACGAGCAGAGAAGCGTCCCTATCGGCATATTTTACACAAGTGTACGGAGTTTGCTCCCAAACGGCGCTACAAAACGGCGAAGGCGCTGTTGCGGGCACTGAAAACCAGAATGCTTCAGCTTTGGCTGCCGTGGGTTATTGCCGCTACGGTGCTTTTGGGTGCAGGCGGGTTGGCATGGTGGTATCATGCCAATCGAGCGGTGATCACCGAAGCACGATACCCCGATGAACCGTTGCTGTTCTACGCTACGTATGGAGATTACATGATTGCCAATGTGGGTGATCTGCGTGAGAAGCATCAAACAGTATCCATGGCAGTCGATTTGGACGGAGATGGGAAAAAGGAGCAGATCAAGCTTTACAGCACAGGAAACGCCTACGACTTTTACGGTGATTTGACGGTTGGAACGGCAGACGGAAACTGGATGGATCTTGTCGGCTGGATGATCTATGACACGTCCATGTGGGAGCGACTAGTCGGCGACCCATATATGTGGGAAATTGTTCCGGATGAATATTATGTGCAGATCACCTGCCTGGATCTAAATCCGAGCCAAAAGGATGGCAAGGAAATTGTGGTGTCCATCGGCGATATGGTGACAGAATCGGTTTGCGGCGTGTACCACTACACCGGAGCGGTTTATGACGATGTGGACGGCCCCAAGCCTGCAGACTACATGGGTCGAATGTGGGGCGGTGCCAGTTTTAAGGTAGACGCAAATTATAATCTCCGCAGTGACCTGCTGCACAATCCCTATCAGGCTAAGAACGGTTATCAGTATCTCAGCAATGGCATTCAGCCTGATTGGGAGGGTGAGGTGGACTACGAAAAATACCGTTATGCCATCGAGGGCAATTTGAGTTTGGAAGAATGGAATGAAGCATTCTCAGGATAAAAACAAAAGGGTGCTGACCTATGCGCGGTCAGCACCCTTTCCTATTCCAGTACTTCGATATTATGGTCGTAAAGCAGTTCGTTGGCATCGATGATGCCCTTGTGATGTCCAATAGCATAGAGCAGCAGCGCGTCCCGTGGATCTCTGGGGTACAACTCCCGGTATCCAGCCTGCTTCAGCAGCACCTGCACTTCCTTATCGTCAAGCTCCAATCCAAAGGCCAGCGCAATCACCTTATCCCGAGAAGGGTACTTCTTTCCAAGGAATATTTGATACACGTAGGCTTTATTCAGGTTGGAGCGCCGCACCACATCAGCTTTGGAACAGCCCTTTTGCTTCAGCCAACTCTCTAAGTATTCCGGCAGACTATCAAGCTGCATCTCGCTGCGGTTTTCGGCAAAGTAGTCCAGAATATTGTCTGAACGGCTGATCTCATGAGCCAGCTCGTCAGTTGTTTTCATGTTCCGCTCACCTCCGCCCACAATGCTACGCTCATTATAACACAAAAAGGTTAGCTGACAGCTAACCTTTTCTTACTTTATCTCTGCTACTATACAATAGAACCCAAAATAAAAGAAAGAGTGAGGGAATAGAAATGATTTCTGCCGTACTTTCCATCGTCATCGTTAATATCGCCTACAAGCTCTACGCTAAGTTGATTGGTGCAGATGTGATGTTCTTCAGTGGAAAAAAGAAGCTGGCTGCATACGTTGTGCTGTGGGCCATTCTGTTTTCCACTACCGGAATCTGAGACACTGCGGCGGAGTATTCTTCTCCGCAGTTATGTTAATCCACTTTCATCAAGAACAGTTTCAACACATCCTCGGCCAGTTTCAATTCTCTGTCTGTGCAACGGGAAAGCAGCTCTTGTACACCGGATGTGTCCCCCGGTTCATAACCGGAGCCAAAAATAATATAGTCCATGGGAAGGTGCATGGATTGAGACAGCTTGATGAGTGTGTCAATGGACATTTGCGATGTGCCGACTTCAAGCTGACCGTAATACCCTGTTCCAACGTCCGCCAGCTCAGCCATCTTTTCGCGAGTCAGCCCCAATTCCTGCCGCCGTGACCGTAGACGCTGGCCTATTTCAATCAGCTGTTGCTTTTCCATTACGCCTCACCACCTCTTTTTCGTTATTGTAATATGTGGTGATGCGTGATAAAATACGTTAAAAGATATCTTTTTTAGTTATCTTATATTGCAGGGAGAGAATGATATGACACAAAAGATGTTAATGCTGGTTGCTGACGAACTGATGAAAGCGGTATCCAACTATTATGAGAGTGGAGAATATGTAAAACCGTTCCGATCGAAAGACCTGGCAGATTGTGTAGTGCAACATTCAGCGGCAGTCGGTGTTTCTGCTATGGCTGCGGGCATACTGCCTGGCGCAGGATCCGTTGCCGCGGCAGGACTGGCAGTAGCAGCCATCTGGCGAATGTACGTAAAAATATGTCAAATCATAGGGGTTCCCTTTGGCAAGAACAAGCTTAAAGCTATTTCTTCAGCTGCACTCACGAATATTGCTACGCAAATGGCTGGCGTGTATGCGATTCAACTGGCATCATCTCTTATCCCTGGAGCTGGGATTGTCACCTCAGGTGTGGTTAATTTTGCAACAACCTATATTGCCGGACTCGTTTTTCTGATGGTACTGACAAGGTTATTCAAAGCTCAACGCCAAGACGTTGAAAATATGAGCGATGAAGAATTGGTAAAGTCTGTTAAAGCGGCCTTTGCCGATATTGACGCCAAAGCTATATTTAAAGAGGCAAAGGACCTGTTTACTACCATGCGAAAAGATGGTACGCTTAATGAGGTTAGTGAGGGGGTGGATATTTCGGATGATAGCGAATAAAAAAGATTTGTTCACAATGGCAAGCACAGGCGTTTAGAATATTAACTACATTCAAAAGGAGGGTACACTATGGCGATTACAAAATACGTTACGCAGTACATTTGCTCTTATTGCGGGGCAACGAAGATGCAGGGACCGATTCAGGGGCGCCCCATGCCCGGCAATTGTCCCAGGAAGCCCAGAAATTCAGATGGATCTATGAAGCCTCACTCGTGGCGCATTAATCGACGAATCCCGATGCATCCAACAATGAATCACTAAATTCAACCTTTGGAAAGAGAGGAATATAGATTATGGCAGATAAGGATAAACAAGTATATTTAACACGGAAAAGCGGTTCCACCTTTTTAAATGCTACTGTAAATATCAAAGATTCGGCTAGTGCAAAAAAACGCGGATACATGGTATTTAAAAGTGCTGCGGAAAGAAAAGCGTGGCAGGATAAAAACAGACACTGAATTCTGCTAATTCACACTTTACTACACGAAGGTGCGTTTATGGAGTTTTCTTGCAAGGAACTTTTGGACACCATACCTAGCGAACAGTACAAGACGTTGAAATTCGGTGGGGTGCCTGATGTTTGCATAGGCCTTTTCGGGAAAGCAAATACGAAGAGTTTTGAAAAATTGCTGCAAACTTACCACGTCCCACAGGGGGAACTAATTGTTGCTCATTTGACAAAGAAAATCCTTCTCATAATCGATGGCGTTCTTATCACGTATAACGCACTATATATCAATCCGAACAACTGCTCCGAAAACGCATCAAACCGTATACCGTGGTCTGAGATACATAAGTATTTTGCGGCCCATGCAAATGATACGGCCGCAACAGTCCTCTATCAGCCAGGCAATCGGCGGTACGTACTGCTGCTGTCTCTTATACA
>OJPW01001400.1_pt1 | contig 13475 bp, 9 predicted proteins | sample 1598571 | NCBI WGS metagenome assembly OJPW01 (sample SAMN03922493, study PRJEB24848) | human gut metagenome | isolation source: stool sample | host: Homo sapiens | place: Germany | collected 2011-05
GGCTTTCCGGCGTTTCACATTACTCTGTCCCGGATACCGCCACGGCACTCCCAAACCAGGCGCGCTACCAACTGCGCTATACCCGGATATTTGATTTTGAACCATTATAGCACAAAATTTGTGCGATTGAAAGTTTTTTCTGTCTGTGGTCATTCCTGTGGTCAAAGCCGCTTTTATGGCGTTTTCAACAATCGGAGGAAATCCCGCAAACGCAGGTGTCGCAAGGCTTTGCGGCGTTTCGCCTCACCCTATCCCGGATACAACCACGGCACTCCCAAACCACGCATTTCCTGTTTTTTGTGCATATTGCCCAAGAACCGACCGCAAATTTCTGCCGTATTGACGGCCCAAATTGCGTTGCGCGTGCCACTATAAGGTGCTAAAATTTACCATGAAAGTGACATTTTTCGACAGGAGGCGGGGCAATACGAAACGTTTGCTTGCCGTATTGTTGTCATCGGCGCTCCTTCTCGCGCTGATGACGGCGGTGGCCGCCGGCGACAGTACCGGCTCGTACACGGCTTACCTGTGGGGCAAATGCGATGACGGCACAGCCAAAGTCGCTGTATTTATCAACTCAGTAACGGAAGAAGAAACCACCTACAACGCCTGTTGGCTGACGCTGGCCTATGACACCAACGCGCTGGAGTTTACCGAAGCTGTCGGCAGCAAGCCGCTGAAGGGCACGCGTGAGCTGAGGGCCGAGGCGAAAAACGGCGTGATCACCGTGGCTGGCTGCGGCGGCAGTATCTCAACAGACAGCTGTGCGGTGTTGCTGCGCTTCAAGGTAAATACAAATTGCGTTACAAAGGTCCAACTTTTGGAAGCGCGGGTCAGCGACCGCTCCCAGTCCCAATTTGATGCCAAACCTGCGAAGCTGGACGAGGAAAAGTCCGTAGCCACCGTGACCAACGGCTATTACCAGGTGGCGCTGCCGGCCAACATGGGCCTGTACGGCGACGCGGCGGTGGCCGTCGGTAAAGATTATACCTTCCAAACCGACCCGCACTACGACTACACTTTCACCGCCACGGCAGACGATACTTCGCTCGAAGTGGCAGACAACGGCGACGGAAGCTACACTGTCCGGGGTGTCACCGGCCCGCTGAAAATCAGCAACGTGAAGCGCACGCCCAAGATCTATTCCGTCACGGTAGCGGGCAGCGGCAGCGGTGACGTACAGGCATCTGCAACGGCGACCTACGGGCAGGACTTTCACTTCACGGTGAACCAAACCGAGCTGATGCAGTACGCGGTATCCGCCGTGGTGGACGGGCGGCGCGTTTCCTTGACAAACGTTGGAAACACCTACACCATCGCCGGCGAGGACGTGACAGGCCCGGTGACCATCACCGTGGCCAAGGTGACAGCGGATGGCACAACGCTGGTTCTCTTTGTCGGCAGCGGCGCGGAGGACGTGGACGGCGGGACGGAGCAGACCTGCCGCAGCGGCAGCGCCTTCACCTTTAGCCTGAACGCGGACGAAAGCTGCGATTACGTGGTGCTGGTGGAGGGTCGGACGCTGCAAGGCGCAGGCGGTCGGTACACCATCCCGGCGGAGCTGGTCAGCGGCGCGATCCTGACGGTATCCGTGACCAAGACCACGCGGCTGACAGCGGACGTGCGGGTGTCGGAGTACCTGTCGGGCCGGGTGTGGCTGGTGGAGGCGTCCCTCACCGTGCCGGTGGGGAAAATGCTGACCTATGACGGCGCACCCATGCTGTACGTCCCCGCACGCGGCGCGTATATGTACGTGGTGGACGCTGAGCCCACAACGGAGCAGGCCCGCAGGGCCATCAGCACCGCGGTGGGCCAGGCCGACAGCCTGACCGTCAACGGCGATGCCAACAACAGCGGCCTGCTGGACGTAAACGACGCGCAGCTGGTGTACGATATGTGTATGCGGATGTACGACCTGAACAACCTCACCCAGGCCATGTGGCTGCGGGCGAACGCCAACGGAGATCAGACTATCGACATACTGGACGTGCAGTGCATCCTGCAATCACTGGCGGGATAAAAGCGGAAAAGCAATATAGTATAAGCGGCATGGCCATCGGCCATGCCGCTTTCATGTACCATTCCTCCAGCGTCCTCACTCCGCCGCCGGATACTCGTTGCACAGCAGTCGATAGGGCTTCTCGTCCTCCTCGATGGCCGGAAAACGGCCCACCGGCGGCTCAAAGCGATTGTCGGTGTTGTCGTCGTTGCACTGGCTCACCTCGCCGATGAGCACGTTCCCACTGCCCGGCTCTACCTCGAAGTCGTGATACAGCCCCGGCTGGATGGAGATGCTCATCCCCGGCGTCAGCCTTAGCTGCGTCCCGGCGGGCACAACGCGAGTCACGCCGTCCGTATGTACCGTCACGTCGCTCTCCCTGTCGATGCTCTCGTCCGGCAGCGAGTTATACACCCGGATCAGCAGCGTGCCGCCGCCCCGGTTGATGATGTCCTCCATCTTGTGCCAGTGGAAGTGGTTGGGGGAGTACTGTCCCTCCTTGAGAAACAGCAGCTTCTCGGCGTACGTCTTGGGGTACACATCCCCCTTGGCCAGATTGCCGTTCCGCAGGGTGATGAGGGAGAACCCCACCTTCTCAAAATCCCCCAGGCCGTAGTCCGTAATGTCCCAGCCCAGCATATTGTCCCGTATCTCGTCGTGGTCGTGGCCCTTGGCCTGCCACTCCTCCGGCGTATAATAGCAGAACGGCGGCAGCGCGAAGCGGTACTCCGCCAGCATGGCCTCCATCTCCCGCAGTGCCCGGTTGATCTCAGAGCGTTTCATCGGTATACCTCCCTGTCACACGGAAATGCGGCGCACGCCGTCATTCTCCTTCATAAACTCCAGCGCCTCGTCATGGCTGATGGGCGGCTCCAGCTTGGCGGTGATCTCCATGCGGAGATACCCCTCCTCTCTGGTCAGGCTGCTCTCCGTCACCTGTCCCCGGTGCTTCTTCAGCAGCGCATCGAACCGCTCCTGCATCTCCTGGGTGTCCGCCATCTCCACCAGGATCTCCTGGGTGGTCAGGGCGTCCGCCCCCACGGGGAAGCGGTGCAGAATGACCTGGATTGCCACCAGAATGGCCGCCTCGATCAGGCCCACCCAGTACATCCCCGCGCCAATGGCCATACCCACCGCCGCAGTGCCCCACATACCGGCGGCGGTGGTCAGCCCCCGGATGGAGTTCCCATTCTTGAAGATAACGCCCGCGCCCAGGAACGAAATGCCGCTGACCACCTGGGCCGCGATGCGGGCCGGATCAGCCCCCCGCGTGCCGGCGATGTCCACAATGTCCACAAAGGCGTACTTGGACAGGATCATGAACAGCGCGGCGGTGCAGGCGATGATGCAGTGCGTCCGCACGCCCGCCTCCTTCTGGCGCTTGCTGCGCTCCAGTCCCACCAGTGCGCCCAGCCCGGCGGACAGCAGCAGCCGGACGAAAAACTCCAGATTGTCGAACAGCGTCAGTGCGCTCTCCGGCAGGTACGTGCTCAGTCCCGAAAGCATACCAACAGCCTCCTTTCCGATATATCGCATACGCGCATCACGCATTATATAAATAATATGAGTGCTTGTATTTTACCACGCTTTTCCCGGATTGCAAGCGTCTTTTCTCTCCTCGTCCCGGCGAAATGCACGAAAAATCGCTCTGTTTTTTGTGAGATGTTGAAAAATATGTGTGTTTCGCTCCCGGTACACCCCCGGAAACGTTGACAACGCCCATGTAAGTGACTATAATACGTCTATTCGAGGCCGGTGCATACCGGCATCGTAAATTTACGAGGAGGAAATTGAAATGAAGAAGTTTTTTGCACTTCTGCTGGCTTTGGTCATGGCCCTGTCCCTGGTCGCCTGCGGCAACAAGGAAACCAAGCCCGATGACAACGCCAACACTGTCACCTATCCTGAGTATTTCACCGGGATGGATGAGCTGATCGCCGCCGCTCAGGCTGAGGGCGAGCTGGTCGTCTACGGCTCTTGCGAGGAGGAGTACCTGGCCGCTGCCTGCGCTCACTTCCAGGAGCTGTTCGGCATCACCACCACCTATCAGCGTCTGTCCACCGGCGAGGTGGAGGGCAAGATCGAGGAGGAGAACGGCAATCCCTCCGCTGATGTTTGGTTCGGCGGCACCACCGATCCGTACAACATCTGCGCGGCCAAGGGCCTGCTGGAGCCCTATGACGCTGTCAACGCCTCTCACCTGGTGGGCGACATGTACAAGGACGCCGACAACAACTGGTTCGGCATCTACAAGGGCATCCTGGGCTTCATGGTCAACACCGACGAGCTGGCCCGCCTGGAGCAGGAAGCTCCCGCCGATTGGGCTGACCTGCTGAAGGACGAGTACAAGGGCGAGATTTGGCTGTCCAACTACAACACCGCCGGTACTGCCAAGCTGGTCGTCAACACCATGATCCAGAAGTACGGCCACGATGAGGGCATCAAGTACCTGGTCGATCTGGATAAGAACATCGAGGTCTACACCAAGTCCGGCTCCGGCCCGAGCAAGAACGTCGGCACTGGCGAGTGCATCGTCGGCATCGGCTTCCTGCATGACGGCATCACTCAGATCGTGGATAACGGCTACACCAACGTGGGCCTGGTGATCCCCTCCAGCGGCACTTCCTTCGAGATCGGCGCTACCGCCATCTTCAAGGGCGCTGCCCATCCCAACGCTGCCAAGCTGTGGATCGAGTACGCTCTGTCCCCTGAGTGCGTGGAGCTGGCCGCCAAGAACGGCTCTTATCAGTTCCTGGTCATCGACAACGCCGAGCAGCCCTCTCAGGCCGCCGAGTTCGGTCTTGACCCCAACAACGTCATGGATTACGACTTCCAGGACGCCAAGGACAACACCACTACCTATGTGGAGGAAGTTATGAGCGCCCTGGCCTCCTCCGGCGCTGACACCGGCGCGGATCGTTTCAAGACCGAGTGATCTGACCTCTAAGCAAACCTATCTCAGCAACCTTCACAGGGGCGGCGGCTATGGCCGCCGCCCCTCTTTCTTTTATTCACTTCACTTACCATTCCTTTCGGGATGAGAAAGGAGCTATCTATGGCAAGGACACAGAGCGCGGCGCTGGATCGGAAAAAGCTGATGGCCGATCCCATCATGGTCACCACCATCGTCGTGCTGATCACGTTTCTGACTTTGTTTATCCTCTACCCGCTGGCCATATTGCTGGTGGATAGTTTCGTGGGTGACGGCACGTTCGGCATCGGTGTCTTCCAGCGCATCTTCAAGATACCCACCTTCACCACCGCCATCACCAACACGCTGAAGGTCGGCTTCCTGGTGGGCATCCTGTCCGCCCTCATCGGTCTGCTGTTCGCTTATGTGGAGGTCTACGTCCGCATGGGCAAGCTCGTGGGTGGCCTGTTCAAGGTCGTCTCCATGCTGCCGGTGGTGTCGCCCCCCTTCGTGCTGTCGCTGTCCATGATCATGCTCTTCGGCAAGGCGGGCATCATCACCCGGTTCCTGCTGGGCATCTACGACAACAGCGTCTACGGCTTTTGGGGCATCGTCATCGTCCAGACCCTGACGTTCTTCCCCGTGTGCTATATGATGCTCAAGGGCCTGCTGAAGAACATCGACCCCTCCCTGGAGGAGGCCGCCCGGGACATGGGCGCGTCCCGCTGGAAGGTATTCACCAGCGTCACGCTGCCCCTGATGCTCCCCGGCCTCGGCAACGCCTTCCTGGTCACGTTCATCGAGTCCATCGCCGACTTTGCCAATCCCATGATCATCGGCGGCTCTTACGACACGCTGGCCACCACCATCTACCTCCAGATCACCGGCTCTTACGACAAGCCCGGCGCGGCGGCCATGGCCGTGGTGCTGCTGTGCATCACGCTGGCCATGTTCGTGGTGCAGAAATACTACCTGGAGCGCAAAACGGCGGCCACCCTCACCGGCAAGGCATCCCGCGCCCGTATGCTCATCGAGGATAAGAGCGTGAAAACGCCGCTGACCATTCTGTGCGCCCTGGCCGCCGGGTTCGTCATCCTCATGTATATCTGCGTGCCCATCGGCGCGTTCTTCCCCACCTGGGGCTTCAAGTTCTTTCCCCTGACCACCAAGTGGTTCGAGCTGGTGTTCACCCGCTACCACGGCTTCCAGGCCTTCCGCGACTCCTTCGTGCTCAGTCTGATCTCCGCGCCTATCACGGCGCTTCTGAGCATGATCATCTCCTACCTGGTGGTCAAGCGGAAATTCAAATCCAAGGGCTTCATCGAGGCCGTGTCCATGCTGGCCATGGCCGTGCCCGGCACGGTGCTGGGCGTGGGCTATATCCGGGGCTTCTCCGGCGGCCTGTTCCACACCGGCCTCATGCAGGGCCTGTACGGCACGGGTCTGATCCTCATCATCGTGTTCGTGGTCCGCTCCCTGCCCACCGGCACGCGAAGCGGCATCTCCGCCCTGCGGCAGATCGACAAGTCCATCGAGGAATCGGCCTATGACATGGGCGCGGACAGCTTCAAGGTGTTCATGACCGTCACGCTGCCCCTCATCAAGGACTCGTTCCTCAGCGGCCTTGTCACCGCCTTCGTCCGCAGTATCACCGCTATCTCCGCCATCATCCTGCTGGTGACGCCGCAGTTCCTGCTCATCACCGTGCAGATCAACGAGTTCGCCGAAAAGGGCTCTTACAGCCTGGCCTGCGCCTTCGCCACCATCCTCATCGTCATCACCTACGGCGCGGTGCTGCTCATGAACCTGTTCATGAAGTATTTCGGCACGAGCAGAAAGCTGAAGGAGGACAAATAAATGGATAAAGTAAAGAAAGGCGTCCGCCTGGAGCACATCTCCAAAATTTATCAAGACCCCAAGACCGGCAAGGACTTCTACGCCGTGAAGGACACCTCCCTGACCATCGAGCCGGGCAGCTTCGTCACGCTGCTGGGCCCCTCCGGCTGCGGCAAGACCACCACCCTCCGCATGATTGCCGGCTTCGAGAGCCCCGATGAGGGCGAGATCTACCTGGGCGACGAGGCCATCAACGCCCTGACGCCCAACAAGCGCGACACCGCCATGGTGTTCCAGAGCTACGCCCTGCTACCCCACTACAACGTGTTCGACAACGTGGCCTACGGCCTGAAGCTGCGTAAGATCCCCAAGGACGAGATAAGGGATCGCGTCATGAAGATTTTGGATCTGGTGGAGCTGACGGGCATGGAGGGCCGCATGACCAACCAGCTCTCCGGCGGCCAGCAGCAGCGCGTGGCCCTGGCCCGCGCCCTGGTCATCGAGCCCAGCGTCCTGCTGTTCGACGAGCCCCTCTCCAATCTGGACGCCAAGCTCCGCGTCTCCATGCGTACCGAGATACGCCGCATCCAGCAGGAGGTGGGCATCACCGCCATCTACGTCACCCACGACCAGTCCGAGGCTATGGCCCTCTCCGACAACATCATCATCATGAAAAACGGCGTGGTGGAGCAGATGGGCTCGCCCCAGGAGATCTACTACCACCCCGTCAACGAGTTCGTGGCGGACTTCATCGGCGAGGCCAACTTCCTCAGGGGCACGATGACCGGCCACAACGGCCAGCACGCCCTGCTGAACATCGCCGGTCAGGAAATGCCCATCGCGGGCCGCGACGACCTGAAAAACGGCGAGGAGTACACCGTGGTGCTGCGCCCCGAGTCCGGCCACCTGGCGGACGAGGGCGGCCTGCCCTGCAAGGTGGTGGTCAGCTGCTTCATGGGCAGCTATCAGAACTACCACGTCATGGTGGGCGACACGCTGGTAAAGCTGGCGGAGCACAACCCCAAGAACAAGCACATCTATCAGGTGGGCGACCAGTGCCGCCTGCGCTTCGACCCCGACGAGGTCCACGTGCTGTAACAAAAAACGGAAAAGCGCCGCCGCGGCGGCGCTTTCCTTTTCAGGAGGAAACTCTATGCTCTCTCAATGGCTGGAGCGCGCCCGTGCCGGCGAGCCGGTGTGGCTGCCGGATATGCGGGCACAGTGCGCCCAACTCCCCGACCCCATAGACGTGATCATGCAGCTGACGCTGTGCGACGGCACACAGCGCGACTTCCCGCTGCCGCTGCCCCGCTGGGAAAGCGACGACCAGCGCCAGTTCGTGCTGCAATACGTCACCGCCTGCGTGTGGAACACCCTCTCCGCTCTCAGTGGGCGGGAGCTGGCCTTTTATTTCGACCCCGCCGAGACGGAAACCGCCGCCCTGCTGGGCAAGCTGGACACCGTTTTTCAGGTACACGAGCCTACCCGCCGGGAGTACGGCAAGGTCGTCAGCATCGCCGACCGGCTGTGCCGCGCCTTCGGCTGCGGCCCGTTCGCCTTCGCCCTGCGGGACAAACGGGACTACGTCCCCGCGCCGCCCTTCGTCCCGCCCCAGGGCGCGCTGACCCAACAGCTCCGCCGCGCCGCCCAGCGCTGCGAAAGCGGTATCTGCTGCGGCATCGACATCGGCGGCACGGACATCAAGGCCGCCGTCTCCGTGGACGGCCAGCTGGTCTGCGTCAAGGAGTACGACTGGGACCCGGCCTCCAGCCCCACAGCGGAGGGCATCACCGGCCCGATCGTGCTGCTGGTGCGCCTGATGGCCTGCTGCGCCGCCGGCCTGACCCCCGAGCTGCGCCGTGCGCTGGATAAGAACGCCCCCGATGATCTCATGGCCCGTGCCGTAGCCGCCAGCCCCGCCCTGCCGCTGGACGTGCTGGGCGTCAGCTTCCCCGACGTGGTCATCCGCGACCGCATCGTGGGCGGCGAAAGCCCCAAGACCCGCGGTATGCGCCAAAACCCCGCCCTGGACTACGAAGCCGCCTTCGCCCGGCTGGGCGACCTTCTCGCCCTGCTGCGCCCCTACTGCCGCCGCGGCGCGGCGGTGCACATGACCAACGATGGCCACATCGCCGCCTTCACGGCGGCGGCGGAGCTGGCCTGGCAGGGCGACCCCGACCTGTCCGGCGGCGTGGTGGCCCACGCCCTGGGCACGGACTTCGGCATGGGCTACCTCTACGGCGACGGCAGCATCCCCGAAATGCCGGTGGAGCTGTACGACTTCCTGCTGGACCTGGGCAGCTTCCCCCAGCGTGAGCTGTCCCCCGACGACCTCCGCAGCACCCGCAACGAGAACTCCGGCCTGCCCGGAGCGCGGCGCTACGTGGGGCAGGCCGCCGCCTTCCGGCTGGCCTACGAGGCCGACCCCTCCTTGCTGGACGGCTTCACGGCGCGGCAGGGCATCGCCCTCACCGTCCCGGCGGACAAGCGCAAGGACTGCCTGGCCCACCTGATGGCCCGTGCCGCCGATGGCGACCCCGCCGCCCGCCGCGTGTTCCTTCAGGTAGGCCGCGGCGTGGGCGAGATGAGCCGCGAACTGGCCCTGCTGCTCCACCCCGCCACGGACACCCGCTACCTCTTTGGCCGCTTCGTCAAAGACCCCGCCTGCTTCCGCCTGCTGCAAGAGGGCTGCCGCCAGGTCGTCCCCTCCCTCCGCCTGGAGGCGGCGGACGAGGAGCTGAGCTGTACGCCCCTGATGCGCGCCCTGTCCGCTCACGGTGTCACCGTAGCCCAGTTCGGCCAGGCCATCGGCGCGATGTACTACGCCGCCATGGAACGCTGAAAAACGCAAAAAGGAAGCACCCGGAAGGGTGCTTCCTTTTTGTTTGCGCTTATTTGTTCTTTTTCTTCGCGGCCTTCCGCTGGATGCATTTCACCAGCTCCACGATGGGGATCACCAAAATCGCCAACCCCATAGCCACGCCGTACTCCGCCCAGCTCACCGGGGTAAACCCGAAGGCGTTGGCCACCACCGGCACCTCCAGCACCACCGTGGTCAGCACCAGCGAACCCAGCATCGCGCCCCACAGCACCTTGTTGTGGGTGGGCAGCGAGAACACGCTCTTGCGCTGGGAGCGCATATTGAAGCTGTGGAATATCTCACACATACTCATGGTCAAAAACGCCATGGTCATGCCGTCGTCGGACACGCCCTTGGGCATCTCGAAATAGCCCACCTCCATGCAGTGCCCGATGATATAGGAGGTCAGGGTGATCAGGGTGATCAGCACGCCCTGATACAGAATATCAAAGCCCAATCCGCCGGCAAAAATGCCGTCCTTGCTGTCGCGGGGAGGCCGGGTCATGGTGTCCGGCTCTTCCTTCTCCATACCCAGCGCCAGCGCCGGAAAGCAGTCGGTGATCAGGTTGATGAACAGCAGATGCACCGGGTTCAGCAGCGTGAAGCCCAGCAGCGTGGCGAAGAACACGCCCAGCACCTCGCTCATATTGCTGGCAAGCAGGAACTGGATAGCCTTGCGGATGTTGTCGTAGATACGCCGTCCCTCGCCCACGGCGGAGACGATGGTGGCGAAGTTGTCGTCACTGAGCACCATGTCCGCCACGTTCTTCGTCACGTCCGTGCCGGTGATGCCCATGCCCACGCCGATGTCGGCGGACTTGATGGACGGCGCGTCGTTGACGCCGTCGCCGGTCATAGCGGTCACAGCGCCCTTCCGCCGCCAGGCGGACACGATACGCACCTTGTGTTCCGGCTGTACCCGTGCGTACACGCTGTACTGCTCCACCGCCCGGTCCAGCTCCTCGTCGCTCATGCTGTCCAGTGCGCTGCCGGTGATGGCCTGATCGGCGCTGTCGATAATGCCCAGCTCCTTGCCGATGGCCACGGCGGTGTCCTTGTGGTCGCCGGTGATCATCACAGGCCGGATACCGGCGGCCCGGCACTCCGCCACCGCGTCCTTCACCTCAGGCCGCACCGGGTCGATCATGCCCGCCAGGCCAATGAAGCACAGCTCCTGCTCCAGATCCTCCGGCTCCTGCCGGTCGGGCAGCGCGTCATACAGCCGTTCCGCCGCCGCCAGCACACGCAGCGCCTTGTCGGCCATGGCCTTGTTCTCCGCCAAAATGGCGCTGCGCTTCTCCTCCGTCATGGGCAGCACCGCGCCGCTCTCCGTATAGCTCACGCACCGGCGCAGCACCTCGTCCGGCGCGCCCTTGGTGTACTGGATGAACCCGTTGTCCATGCGATGAATGGTGGACATCATCTTCCGCCCGGAGTCAAAGGGTGCTTCGCCGCACCGGGGCTGCTTCTCCTCCAGTCGGTCCTTCACCAGCCCGTTGGCCGCGGCAAAGTTCACCAGCGCCGCCTCTGTGGGCTCGCCCACCGCCTTGCCGTCCTCCAGCACCGCGTCGCTGCACAGTGCCATAGCCGTGGCCAGCAGCTCCGTCGGGCCGGTGTGCTCCACCACCGTCATCTTGTTCTGCGTCAGCGTGCCGGTCTTGTCCGAGCAGATGACCTGGGTGCAGCCCAGCGTCTCCACCGCCGTCAGCCGGCGGATCACCGCGTGGTGCTTGCTCATGTTGGTCACGCCGATGCTCAGCACCACCGTCACCACCGTGGCCAATCCCTCCGGGATGGCCGCCACCGCCAGCGACACCGCCACCATGAACGTATTCAGCACCGTCTCCAGCGTGAACTCCCCGGCCACCACCAGGTCAAAGATGAAGATGAACACGCAGATGCCCAGCACCAGCTTGCTCATGGTCTTGCCCAGCTCGTTCAGCTTCCGCTGCAAGGGGGTCTGTTCCTGCTCTGTCTGGGCCAGCACACCGGCGATCTTGCCCATCTCCGTGTCCATGCCGGTGGCGGTGATCACCGCCTTGCCCCGGCCATAGACCACCGTGCTGCCCATATAGCACATATTCTTTCGGTCGCCCAGGGGGATGGACTCACCGGCCAGCAGCTCCACCGCCTTGTTCACCGGCACGCTCTCGCCGGTCAGCGCCGCCTCCTCGATCTTCAGCGACGCGCTCTCCAGCAGCCGCCCGTCGGCGGGCACGGCGTCACCGGCCTCCAGCACCACCACGTCGCCGGGCACGAGCTGACTGCTCTCCACCACGACCTGATGGCCGCCCCGCAGCACCTTGCACTTGGCGGCGGTCATGGTCTGCAACGCCTCGATAGCGGCCTCCGCCTTGCTCTCCTGCACCACGCCCAGCACCGCGTTCAGCAGCACCACGATGAGGATGATGAACACCTCCGTGAAGCTCTCACCGCTGAGCGCGTTGGTCACGGCGGACACCGCCGCCGCCGCCAGCAGTATCAGCAGCATGGGGTCCTTCAGCTGCGCCAAAAACCGCTGGAACACGGAGGGCTTCTCCGCCTCCTTCAGCTTGTTCGGCCCGTGCTGCCGCAGCCGCTCCGCCGCCTGCTCCTCCGTCAAGCCGGTGGGACAGGACTGGAGCGACGCCAACACCTCCTGCGGGCTGTGGGTGTACTCTCTGTCCATAATGACCTACTCCTTTTCGTTTCTCGTCCTATATGATCTCGCCCCGTACAGCAAAAAACTCATGCACAGGGCACAGCTGTGCATGAGTCTCATTCTTTCAGGACACATCGGGCGCTTTCGCGCCGGGATGACGGTGTGTCTCGCAGCGCTCCCAGCGCTGCGGAATTACTCCCTCATTCATTAGGCAATATTTTACCCAGCCCGCCGCCGGTTGTCAAGCGGCAAAGCGCCCTTATTCACAAAAACTTTTCACTTTTCGGTCTGCGCCGCGCACAGCCTGTCAAAATACTTATAAAACGGCATCAGCTCCTCAAAGCCCTCGATCATATCCTGTGCCAGCTCCGGGGAGAATATCCGCTCGTCCGGCGGCAGCTCGTGCTGCAAATTCACCGACTTCTTCTGATACCAGGGCCGCAGCAGCTCGCTGACCTCCCCCTTGCTCCGGGCATACTCCGGCCCGGCCAGCACGAAATGCGTCTGCCGGTTGAACCGCCGCACCAGCTTGGCCAGCGTCTCCGGGTTTTCATCGATGCCCTTGCGGTACGCCTCCATCAGCGACGCCTTTGGCGCCCAGAACCCCATGCCGTAGCTGTAATAGTCCGGCGCGATCTCAAAATAGAACGTAGGCCGCCCCGTCCAGTCCTCGTCCCCGGTGCGGATGCAGAACCACAGATGATCCTTGTACGGCCCTTGCCCGTGCAGCCGCCGGGCGTCCCGGTAGATGCGGGACATCTTCAGCATAAACGGCTCTTTCGGATACTTCCCGTGCAGCGCCTCATACACCTGCTCTCCCAGCTCCCGGGTAGGCCGCAGCAGATGCGCCTGATAGTCCTCCTTGTGGGCCATGAACCAGCCCCGCTCGTTGTTGAACCGTATGCCCCACAGGAAGTCCAGCGTCTCCTGCGTATATCCCTCAAATGCCATGTCAGCACACTCCCTTCACCGGGATCATAGCACAGTTCCCTCCATTTGTCCACCCGTCCGCTCTTTGTTGTACGAACACACCTCGATAGACATCCCGTAGGGGGCGATGCCCCCTACGCCCCGCCGCGCCGGCAGGCGCAGCCCTGCCTTCCTCGCAGAGGGAGGTGTCACGGCCAAAGGCCGTGACGGAGGGAGAGATATACCACGGCATACGGGGCGATGCACCCCAAGGGCACTTGTTCCGCTTCGCTCCACTGCGTGGGCATCGCCCCCTACG
>OJPW01001408.1_pt1 | contig 13364 bp, 8 predicted proteins | sample 1598571 | NCBI WGS metagenome assembly OJPW01 (sample SAMN03922493, study PRJEB24848) | human gut metagenome | isolation source: stool sample | host: Homo sapiens | place: Germany | collected 2011-05
GATCTACACAAGGAGTATCGTCGGCAGCGTCAGATGTGTATAAGAGACAGCCACTCTTCTGATCGTTTCTTTTGAACACGGTATTGAATTGGTGTGTATTGAACGACTTGATACTGTAGCCCACATCTAGATACTTGGCTGGATATTCTTTGAGGACAATGTTGACCGCTCCTCCTACTGCTGAACCTCCAAGTTTTGCCGGTACAATGCCCTTGTAAATCTCTATCCGGTCTATCATGTCTGTGGGAATGTCGTTTAGGTCGATAAAATCGTTGTTATCGTTCATAGGCATTTCATCAATAAATACGCCGATACGCTTGCCTTCAAGCCCTCTTACCGAAAGCCTTGATACACTCCCCATTCCGCCGGATGACCTCAAGGTAATTCCTGCCATGCGTGAAAGGATGTCATCCACACTTGACACGACCCCTTTCTCTTCGTCCATTGCAATGACTGATACTGGCATAGGAGAATCTTTGAGTCTACGTGCTTTACTTTTAGCCCTTATCGTTACTTCGTCCAACTTCTTGGCTTCGGCTTTCAGGCTGATAATGGTTTTCTGTGCACTCTCCTTTGCCACAGTATGTTTTAGGATAGCCGTTTGGTAACCCATAAACTTTACGGTTAATGTATAAGTACCGAAAGGAACGCCTGAAAAAGAGAACTCGCCTTTTTTGTCGGCTACGCTGCCCTTTTTCAGTTCCTCAATAAAGATGGTTGCTCCAGGCAGTGGATCTTCGCCTGTGTTGTCAATGACCACGCCCGCGATTCGTCCTCGCCCTGTTTGAGCCGATACACTGATGCTCATAAGTATCGGTGCCAATAGATAAAATAGAATTTTCTGTTCCATTGTTTATTTATATAACAATTATCTCTTTTTTGTACCTTTTTCGGGAGGGGGTGTTAAAGATGATTTTTCAGTCGTTATCAATACCTGAACTGAATGTCGTTACGTTCGATCTCTTCTTTGAGAAAAGTCAAGAGCGCGTCTGTGTCATCTCCCGCGAGAAAGGCAATGTTCTCGACGGTGGTGCGTTTACCCGATGCGCAGGTCGACGGTGAATTTTCCAGATAAGCATACCGGTGGTCTCGTTTTACCAACCGATGTATCAGTTGCGGATAAGCAGCCCAAATACGGTGTACAGGTGTATCTTTGTTTATTGTCATTGAAGATTATATTTTAGAGACATTATAAATTTTAAAAACTGTATTTTGCCTTCACCCACACTCCCGAATTATGTCTGTATAAGCCAAACATGCCCCCGTTGCCCCCGAGCCAGTCATAGCCAGCCGAGAGGCGGAGTTGGTCGCTCAAGGCATAATCGGCTGCAAAGCGGCTGAACCAGCCCGTGTGGTTGGGGTCGAAGTAGGTGAAGGTGGAAAGTTGCAAGGTGTTGACCAATAGTTTTTTCGACACGTTGAGCGTCAGGAGCGAGCTGTGCCGGGACTGGGCGATATAGCTTTCGCTCTTGAAAATATGCTCGGAAGAAAACTGGACTATCATTGTCCACTCGCGAGGAGCGTACCAGTCCACCCCCACCAGCCAATTTATGGTATTGAACCCCTTTTGGCGCGAGGATTCGGCTTGCGGCATGTAATTGAAATGTTTTCCCGTGTTGAAAGCCGCTTCACCGCGTAACACGAATTGCCCCAAGGGTTTTGAGACATCGCCTCCGACGAACCCCATGCGGTAATGGTGGGGCGAGACGGAGAGTTTCGTGGCTGAGGATTGGTACGTGAGAACGGGCATCTTGTTCCACGTGTGTAGTGCGGCCAAAGAGAAGTCTACTCCTGGCAAGGTGAAAGAGAGCCTTCCCCCGTATTCCATGTTGGATAGGCGGAGTTTGGGGAGGCTTCCCTTCTCGTTCCAGACAAGGGGCAGAAGATTTTCTTTAGGTAGCACGCTCCACGGGTTGGCGGCATCAGTGGACAGCCTGTATCCCTCGAAAGCGGGCACGACGAGCAATTCGAATTGCATCTTGTCCTTAAAGACAAAGAACCGTAAGGCGTTGACGGGCATGCGAATATCATCATAATCTTGTGCCAGAAACTCTGTCATATCCATGGGCGAAACCAAGTCGGTAACGCGCACTCCGTCTGCCGCTCCCCAAATGACAAACTGCCGCCCTAGACGACCCCCCCAATTCTCCTCCCGATGATCGAGATACGCCTCCCGTAATTCAACCCCCGTGCGCTCCTTCAGCAAAGCGTTGTAAGTGATGTTGAACGAGACGTAAAGCGATGATCCTCCAGAGCTTTTGCCTATCTCCCCCCTTACCCGGGCACGGGAAGACATGAGGTCATTCGGTTCCCTGGTGCGGAAGGCGTGGTAGGTATCGACAAACCCCTTGAACTGCCACGGTACCACTCCTTTCTCCTGGCCCCCTACGGCATGCACCGACAAGAACAGGAAAAGTACCGGCAGGAATCCTGTAGAGAAATTGCTTGCACTTGTCATTAGAGCCTGCCTTTCTCCAAAACGGTGACGTTGAACTTTGCTTCCTCCACGGGAATGTTGTATTTCGGATTCTTGATTTCAAGAATCGTCTGATGCCCCGTCTGCACGTTGCTCATGTGCATCTTCCGGGCAACCCAAAAACCGTCCACCCTGGCGATATCTGACATTTCGAGGCGGCGGTGCAGCCTGCCCAGCTTGTCGTAGTACTCCACCCTGACCGGTATCAGGCAATCCTGACGTATCAGGGCTATCTTTCTGGAAAAAATATCGCGCTTGTCTTTTGGAACAGACTCCAGTTTCCAGCACTTGTACCCATCGATGATTTCCTCCCCGAGTAGCTCGTGCGTATCTTCATCCACGGAGCGACTGCCCATATCGTCGTATGTAAAATCGCTACCCATGAAGTAATCCTGCCTGGCAGACGAGCCGCTGATGCGACGGGTCTTTTTCATCGCGGGCAGATAAAGCCACTTGTCGTCGTCTTTACCCGGTTCATCGTAATCCCACGTGAGGAATCCCGTGCCCTTTACATCACCGGGATACTCGAAGAACATGATGCTTTTGCGGTCTCTCTTCTCTTCGCCGACATCGATGGAATAGGAAACGAGCCTGCGCTCGCGCACCGCCCCGCGCTTGTTGATCAGTTTCATCGACAATTCCGATTGACGGGTGTCTCCATCGGGACGGTCTTTTACTTTTTGGGCGATATCTCTGCCTGTTTGTGCTGTTGCTACGGTCATGAATACCGCGACGATTGCAACGGCCAAGATTGTTCTTTTCATAATTCTTTATTTGTTAATTTGTTACTATAACTAGCACCTCGAGTGCGAGCTCTTGTCTTCTCTCTCTTTTATTGATCCGTTATCTGCTTGCCTTTATTTGTTTCTTGCCCGAACACGCGGAACTTTTGAAGCAAAACGGGCGTTACGCAAAGGTCGGCAAGCAATGCCGACACGATACCGGCCACGGAGAGCATACCCATGTGTACAAAGGAGAGGCCCTCGGAGGTGATGTAGGTGGCGAAGTTGCCACATATCACGATACTCGTTAGGATGATCGGCGTCCCACAGGTGCGGAACGATCTAAGAATCGCTTCCCGGTAGTTGCCCCCGCGTTCAAATTCCAAATGTCCGTGATTGATGAAGTGAATCGTGTCATCCACGGCCAAACCGAGAATCATCGGCATGATGGTTGCCGTCATCATATCCAGCGGGTATCCCAGCCAGCCCATCAATCCCCCGACAACCAGTGCCGGGGTGACATTCGGTATCATGCCGATAAGACCGACGGGCATGCTGCCGAAAGCAAAAATCATTAACACCCCGATGAGGAAGAGCGCGATGGCAAATGAAATCATTTGTCCGCGGGCCACGTACTGCATCATCACGGTAAATTGAGGAATGCTTCCCACGGCTGTAACTGTTGCCCGGGGAAAGAGTTTGGCGGCACGCGCCACGATATCGTCCAGGTCGCGTTCCGTCTCCCCCGAATCGTAGGTGTTCGTTTCCACCATCAGACGGAGACGCCGGTAATCGTAATCAATCCAATATTCCGCTTCACTACCTCCCGCGTTCTCGTAAAGAAGCAGTAACTGTGCCACCTCGTCGGGATTTCGGGGGAGTGTGTAATAGGCGGTATCACCATCGTGTAAGGTTTGATTCAGGTCCTTGAGGATGTTCAGCACCGACGTCGTGCGTTTGGTCAGTCTATAACCGTCGGCTTGTTGAATGAGGGAGTCCAGGCGTGCAAGAATTCCGGGAGATTTTGCCAACCCGTTCTCGGGCAACTCTATCATCACGTCATAGGCGTAGACAGAGCCAAGCTCGCTTTCCCCCACCCGTAATAGATTGTCTACATAGGCTATCTTTCTTCCCATGGTGCGTTCCACGTCAAAGGCCATCTCTATTTTGGAGAACTGGTAAATGAGAAATACTGTAAACAGCCCGAAAATGTATAGAATTAACGTGCCGTGCTTGAGTACCCACCCACCAGTTTGTCCCAACTTACGATCGAGCCACCGTTCTCCGGTTTCCCGCACCCCGGGGTGCGGCTTGCCATTTTTACCGAAACTCAACAGCACGGGCATCAACGTTATGGTGATGAGGAAGGCAAACATGACGCACGCGGAGGAGGCAATACCTATAAATCGCATGGGGCGCATCGGTATGGCAAGGAACGACAGCAAAGCAGTGAAAGTAGTCAGCGCGCTGAACAATACCGGCCAACCCATCTCCCCCACGGTCTCCTCAACGGCCCGCTTCCGTTCCCCGTGCATAAGGAATTGTCGCTTGAAATAAGAGTGCACGTGTATATTGTAAGCTATCGAGACGGCAAACGCCAGCAGCATCGGTATTGTCAGCATTCCGCTATCTATCGACAGGCCAAAGTATCCCAACATGCCATACACGGTTATGATGCTTCCCGTGGCGGTAACAAGCGGCACGACAACCCCTCTCAGGGAACGTGTTACCAGGAGCAGGATGAAGATGGATACAAGAGCGGCGATACCTAGCACGCGCGGCATCTCGCTGTTGAACCATTTCATCTTTACAGCCGTGACGTAAGGCAGCCCCGTCCCTCTGGGGTGGAGATCCTTGTATCTTTCTTTGGTGATGATATGCTCCAACTGGTTACCGGTGAGCACCTCGGGAGATACACCACCCCCCTTATTCCACACCGAATCTTCGGGAAAAGCGCGCAACTTGAGAATGATCCACGAGAGTGTGCCGTCTTTAGAGACAAGCCGCTCGGCGATATACGGTTTCTGGTAAGCCCTGAGGCGTATCTCCTCTAAACCCGCGGCGTCAGAGGGGATACTGTCGGGCACAATCTGTTCGATACTCATACCCTCTTCGGTACCAACCATGAACTCGATGTCGGTGAGTGAAGTGATTTTGTCTGCATACGAAAGACTATCCATCATCTCGTTCGTGAGTTCGCGGATAAGTTTCAAATTCTCTCTTGTAAACGAATCATCGCATTGGGTTAGCACCGCTATAAAATTATCGTTACCGAATATGGCCTTGAATTCATCGGTTTTGACAAGCATCGGATCGTCTTCGAGAAAGTAGTCTTCCCACGAAGCGGTCACCTTGAAGTGTTTTAACCCCGTGAGACCTATGGTAAAAACAAGGGTGAAAATCCCGAGAATCCACCAACGTTTCTGTATCATTTCTCTGCCCCGCAAGGCAAACCAGGCATTAATCTTTTTTATTTTCATATTTTCTCTTTTTCGTTCGCATGACACCGGACATGTCATTTTGTGCAAAGTTACCCATGTCTGCCGTCCTGCGCAATACCTAAAAAGGATGATTTTATTTATTGACAATAAGCGTTGAGTTGTCCGAGTCCCTCGTGTTCCCATGTCATTCAAGAACTGCCTGCTTCATACCTTCTTCCCGTGGAAAATACCTAAAAATAACGATTGACCGGTAATGTCATAATAAACTATCTTTGCGGCAAACATTATTACATAATAAACCGATTCTATATGACGAATTTGAGAAAGATAATCAGTATCTCTTTTTTCAGCATTCAAATGGTGAATCACTCTTTGAACGCGCAGCAGCAGGAAAAGGGAAACGAGGATATTGACAGGGACACCGTTTACCGGCTTGAAGAAGTGGTGGTATCGGGCCGACAAATATTAGGGAGTAAATTCAAGGCGAGAAACCGCACCGGTTCAGCATATTATATCTCTCCTGAAGAGATACGTAAATTTGGGTACACCGACATCAACCGGATGTTAAAAGCCGTTCCGGGGGTAAACATGTATGAAGAAGACGGGTTCGGGTTACGCCCAAATATCAGCCTGCGGGGGACGAAAGCCGAGCGAAGCGAACGGATTTCTATTATGGAAGACGGCATCTTGGCAGCTCCGGCCCCTTATTCCGCCCCGGCTGCTTATTACTTTCCGAATGCTGCCCGCATGGAAGCCGTCGAAGTGGTGAAAGGGAGTAGTCAGGTTCAGTACGGCCCGTTCACTACGGGAGGAGCCATCAACATGGTATCGACTCCCATACCGAACACTTTTTCTGGCACGGCGAACCTCTCTTACGGAAGCAAGAACACGTTCAAGTCGCATACGCACATCGGAAACATGTGGAAGCATTTCGGTTTTATGGTGGAATATCTGCGCTATCAGTCGGACGGATTCAAGAAATACGAAGACCATCCCGTCAAAGGATTCAACAGAGACGACCTCATAGCTAAAGTAATGATAAAAACGGATAAAGGCACGGGGGTAAACCATGCGCTGGAACTGAAGTTCGGATACGCGGGCGAGAACTCGGATGAAACGTATGTAGGGCTTTCCGAAGAGGATTTCAAACAAACTCCTTTCCTCCGCTATGCCGGCTCACAGATGGACGAGTTGAAAACCAATCACCGGCAATGGGTAGCCACTTACCTGCTCAACTTCTCCAACAAGCTAAAAATAGTCACCAGCGCATATTATAACCGTTTCCACCGCAACTGGTACAAACTGAACGACGTACGGGCGGGAATCACCTCTAAAGAGAAGAGGTCTATCGCCGATGTGCTCATCGATCCGGAAACAAACATCCGTTACTTCAACATACTGACGGGGAAAGTCGACCGTGAAGGCGAAGCGCTGCTGGTAAGAGCCAACAACAGGACATATCGTGCCAGAGGCATACAAACCAAAGCGGAATACCGCTTCAACCTGAATGAGTTCTTCTTCGATGTAGAGTTCGGACTGCGCTATCATCACGATGAGGAAGACCGCTTCCAATGGGACGACGCTTACTCCATGAAGAACAAGAAGATGGTGCTGTTTATGGAAGGCATCCACGGGACGAATGCTAACCGCGTCACATCGGCGGACGCACTGGCAAGTTACCTGCTCGCCAAATTAAGATATAACTCATGGACTATCACTGCCGGATTGCGCTACGAAGACATCGACCTGCTGAAAAAAGATTATACGAAAGCAGATCTGGAGCGTACGGGGAAAGTACGCATCGAAACCCCCAACCATGCGCGCGTTTGGATTCCCGGCGTGGGAGTAAACTATCAACTCATTCCCGAAGCGTCGGTATTCTTCGGAGTTCACAAAGGATTCGCACCGCCGAGCGCGGAGTTGTATCAAAAACCCGAAAGCAGTGTGAATATGGAATTGGGAACACGCGTTTCCGCTGGCAACTTCAAGGCAGAGCTGATCGGTTTCTACAACAATTACAGCAATATGCTCGGAAGCGACCTCGCCGCCTCGGGCGGATTGGGAACGCTCGAACAGTTTAATGTAGGCGAAGCCCGCGTAAAAGGCGTGGAATTTCTTATGCAATACCAACCCTTGCCTGAAGCATGGAAAGTGCGCATGCCCCTGCAAGTATCATATACTTATACCGATACGGAGATGAGAAACTCGTTCTCAAGCCATTCATGGGGCAACGTGATGAAAGGAGACGAGATCCCCTACATCTTCAAACACGCACTGAACATACAGGTGGGAATAGAGCACAAATGGTTCGACGCGAACATAGGAGCACGCTACAACAGCGATATGCGCACATCTCCCGGACAGGGGAGGATTGCTGAAAGAGAGAAGGTGCCTGCGCACCTCGTGCTGGATGCATCGGCCAGCGTATATGTAAACAAATACCTGACGGTAAAAGTAAACGCCGTGAACCTGACCGATAAGGTCTATCTCACTTCACGCCATCCGGCAGGGTTGAGGGCAGGACATCCTTTCGGCATCTACGCAGGAGCCAACGTCCGGTTCTGAACAAATATATGCAATCATATATAAAAAAGAAGAAATATAACAAGATAAGGCAATGAATATATCATCGGTTATAAAATTAGTAATCAGCATCCTGTTCACGGCAATCTTCTCTCAGGTTTGTCCGGCACAGGAACTAATGGAAATAAAAGGCACAGTGTGTTCTGTTTCCGGAGAGCCTCTGCCGGGCGCCACTGCCATCGTGGCGGGTACGGCAAAGGGAGTCATCGCAGACGGCGACGGACGGTTCACACTCAAAGCCCGCAAAGGACAAATGTTGGAAGTGAGCTTCGTGGGAATGAAAACCCGGAAAGTGAAAATCACCTCCACCGTCATGAATATCACACTTCAGGAAAACGTGCAGGAGATAGAAGGAGTGGTAGTGACCGGTTATCAGAACATAAAGAACCGGGTATTTACGGGAGCAGCCGCTTCAGTGAAGCTGGACGACATCAAGCTTGACGGCGTGGCGGATGTATCACGCATGCTCGAAGGGCGTGTAGCGGGACTGTCGATACAAAATGTCACCGGCAGCTTCGGGTCGGCTCCCCGCATCAACATACGCGGCGGCGCTTCCATCATGGGAAACGTTCAACCTTTGTGGGTTATCGACGGAGCTGTATATGAAGACCTAGTGTCGCTCACGCTCGACCAATTGGCTTCGGGTGACGCCGTGACACTCATCAGCTCCGCCGTTGCCGGCCTGAACGCTTCGGACATCGAAGACATACAGGTGCTTAAAGATGCTTCCGCCACATCTATCTACGGAGCCAGAGCCCTGAACGGGGTAATCGTAATCACCACCCGTGCAGGTAAAAGAAACACGCCGAACAGATTTTCTTACTCATACGAGCTGAGTATGCGGGCCATTCCTTCATATACGGACTTCGATCTGCTCAATTCGCAAGAGAGCATGTCCATCTATCAGGAGATGGACAGGAAGGGATACTTCTCCGTACAAAACACATTATACGGACGCCGTAGTGGTGTTTACCACCAGATGTATAAGGCTCTCGGAACCGTTGATCCGTCTACCGGGCGATATTATCTGGAAAACACGGACGAAGCCAGGCGCGCGTTCATGCGCGAGCGGGAATATGCCAACACCAATTGGTTCAAGGAGTTGTTTACACACAGCCCCATCCATACGCACACCGTAACGTTCTCCGGAGGAGGAGAGAATTCTACCATGTATACCTCCATCGGTTTCTATAACGACAGGGGCTGGACGCTTGCCGATGATGTAAAACGCATCACCGCCAACATCAAAAACTCCTTCTACTGGAAAGAGGACAAGATAAAGGCTACCATATCCGCACAAGGAAACTTGCGTAACCAAAACTCCCCGGGTACGCTTTCTCAGCGAAAAAATACGGTAATCGGAACCTTCGAACGCGACTTCGACATCAATCCCTTTGCCTATGCTCTGGGAACAAGCCGTACCTTACGCCCCCGCAATGCCAACGGTGAACCGGAATACTACCGCAATAACTGGGCTCCGTTCAATATTCTGAACGAGTTTGACAACAATTACCTGAAAACCGAAGTGCTCGACTTCAAACTGCAAGGCGAACTTTCATACAGACTCAACGAGAACATCGAAGCGAAAGGATTGGCGTCGGTACGTCATGCGGTAACCAAAAGTTCGCATTTCATCACCGAACAATCGAACGTGATACAGGCTTTCCGCGCCAACGAAACTCCCTACGTGACGCAAGAGAATATCTATTTGTTGAAGAATAAAGACAATCCCTTGCAACTGCCGCAAGTGGCACTCACCCACGGAGGCATGTTCAATAAGACCGAGACTTCTCTGCGCAGCTATCTGGGACGCTTTGCGCTCGACTACAACAAACAGATGGGCGAGCACGACATACGCGCTTTCGGATTTACCGAAATACGCTATGCCGACCGCATCATCAACCCTTTCCAAGGTTATGGGATACAATACGACAGAGGGAATCAGGTGTTCACCAATCCTTTGATTTTCGATAAGCTCACTAACGAAGGAAACACTTATTTCTCGCTTACCGAACGCTACGAAAGAGGGGTGACCCTCTCCGCCAGCGCTACCTACGGATATGCGGGCAAATACGTTTTCAACGGCGTATTCAACTATGAAGGGTCGAATACGGCAGGCAAATACAGCCGTTCGCGCTGGTTGCCTACTTGGAATATCGGAGCAAAGTGGAACATGGATCAAGAGAAGTTCATGAAAAAGTATCCTGCCGTTTCCAAGCTCGCCCTGCGTGCCAGCTACGGACTGACGGCCAAAATGAACGAACAGGCGATAAACTCCACAGCTGTGTTCAAGCATCTCATCATCAACCGCACACTGCTGAAGGATCGCGAGAATGCGTTGCACATCCTGCATCTTGAGAACCGAGACCTGACATGGGAGAAAATGTATGAGCTGAATCTCGGCTTGGAACTCGGGCTGTTCAACAACCGCATAAGCGCAACATTCGATGTCTACCAGCGAAGTTCATTCGACCTGATAGACCTCATCCGTACCTCCGGTGTGGGCGGACAGTATTACAAGTACGCAAACTTCGGAGATATGCGCACACGAGGAGTGGAATTGGCGCTGCAAACCAAGAATATCGTAACCGACAACTTCAGCTGGACTACGGCTTTCACCGTGAGCGGCATGAAGCAGAAGATCACCCGCCTGCTGAATACGCCGAACACCTTTGATATGGTGGCGGGAACCGGACGCGGCAATATCCTCGGATTCCCACGAGGGGCTCTATTCTCTTTCAACTTTCAAGGGCTCAACAACAATGGCCTGCCTACCTTCGACTTCGGACTTTACCCTTCCAACCAAGGTGTGAACAGCGAAATATCAGGAGCGGATTTCCTCGACGCGCAGTATTCGAAGTCGTACCTTATCTACCACGGGCCTATCGAACCCACTTACATAGGCGGAGTATCGAACACGTTTAAATACAAGAACTGGGAGTTTTCGTGCTTCGTCACCATGCAAGCGGGCAACAAGATACGCCTCAATCCGACATTCGATCCTTCGTTCGCCGATCTGAACGTGTTTTCGAAGGAGTACTACGACCGCTGGCTCAATCCGGGCGACGAGTGGAAAACGAACGTCCCCGTCATTCCTTCGCAGGATTTGATTCGCAACCTCGGAAAAGAAAACATCGAAAAGGCTTACAACACTTATAATTACTCTCAGAACAGAGTGGCAGACGGAAGTTTCGTGCGCATGAAAAACATCTCGTTGGGGTATCGATTGCCCAAAAAGCTTCTTTCACAACTCAAGATCAGGCAAATGAGTGTGAAGGCAAACGTAACCAATCCGTTCCTGATTTATGCAGACAAGAAGTTGAAAGGGCAAGATCCGGAATTCTACAAATCGGGAGGAGTTTCATTGCCTACTCCCAAACAATATACGATGACACTGCATGTTGAATTTTAATCGCATTGAAATGAAAAGAATAATTTACTTAAGTATCATACTCACGCTGCTCACGGCATGCCAAGGCTATCTGGAAACAACCCCCGACTCTACGCTCGATGTGAAGATAGACAGTGAAGAGAAAATAGCCGAATTGCTCGCCGGAGCTTACCCCGAAGCCAGTTACTTCGCGTTCTTGGAAACACGTACCGACAATGTAGGCGAACGGGTGAACGGCACACATTCACGGCTGAACGAAGCCATGTATTATTGGGAAGATTACGATCAGGAAGACCTGGACACTCCGCTGAACTATTGGAACGCATGCTACGCGGGCATCGCACAAGCCAACCAAGCGTTGGAGCTTCTGAGCAAATATCCTAAAACCGACCGTGTGAAAGCTTTGTACGGTGAAGCATTCCTACTTCGCGCCTATCTGCACTTTATGCTGGTCAACATCTGGGCGGAGCCGTACGGTACATCCAAGTCGGAGACTGCACCCGGCATACCTTACCTGACAAAGCCTGAAAAGAATGCGCTGGTGGACTACAAGCGCGGAACCGTAAAGGAGGTGTACGAAAAGATCGAGAAAGACCTGAAACTCGGTATTTCACTGGTAGACGATAGTTATTATAGCAAACCGAAATTCCACTTCAATAAAAAAGCCGCATACGCTTTCGCTTCCCGCTTCTACCTGATTAAAGGAGAATGGGAACTCGTTATTGCCTATTCAGACTACGTGCTCGGCATAGACCCCAAACCTGTTCTTCGGAACTGGCAGAAGTACGAAAAAGAGTTTTACTTCAACCGCAAGCATCTCTATACCCGATACACAAGCACTGAAGAGCCCGCCAATTTGCTACTCTCCACAACAGAGTCAAGGGTAGCCCGCAACATATCCACAGAAAAGTACGGAGTGACAAGCAAAAGTGCAGACAAAGTATACAACCAGCATGGGATAGATGGATGCGCCAACTTCCGGAAAGTGAATATGGAACCGGTTTTCCTTTTCAACTATAATGACGGACGCATAGGCGACGGACAATATATCGGTAAATTCGACGAGCTTTCGTTATCGGGCTATACAGGCATACGACCGAAGGGACTGTATGTCACCAACGTTTTATTCTCCACCGATGAGGTAATGCTCAACCGGATGGAGGCATACGCCATGATCGGAGAATACGACAAATCCATAAACGACCTGCTTATCTATCTTTCTGCCAAATTCGGAATCACTCCTCCGTGCAGCCGTCCGGACTACACGCAAACAAGCAGCGACAATTACCAGACCTATACTCCGTTCTACGGAATGAGCATCAAGCAGCTGGCAATGGTAAAAACCATTTTAGGATTCAGACAACAAGAGTTCATTCACGAAGGATTGAGGTGGTTCGACATCCGCCGTTTTTATATATCGGTGAAACGTGCATCGAAATATAAGTTTTATAAGCAACTGGAAAAAGAAGACCCGAGAAAGCTCCTGCAAATACCTGCCGAAGCCATCAACCGGGGATTAGAACCTAACCCCCGTTGAGTATATTGAAAATATAATGGACAGAGAATATTAAAAACATGAAAACAATAAGCAAAAGAATGAGATTCAGGTACTTTATCGGACGAAGCTTGTACCTGTTTGCCACATGCCTGCTGTTAGCGGGCTGCGAACAGGAAGCTGCCTTATCCGACCAAAGCGTAGTAGACTTGGGAGCAGTACAACGCCTGTCTCTTATACACATCTGACGCTGCCG
>OJPW01001413.1_pt1 | contig 13336 bp, 19 predicted proteins | sample 1598571 | NCBI WGS metagenome assembly OJPW01 (sample SAMN03922493, study PRJEB24848) | human gut metagenome | isolation source: stool sample | host: Homo sapiens | place: Germany | collected 2011-05
CAAGCCTTTACCGTGGCGTTGCCGTAAGCCTCTACCGTGGCGTTGTCCCAAGCCTCTACCGTGGCGTTGTCGCAAAGGAGGAAGCCTTTCTCAACGCTGACATTTACGAAGATGTCGTGCTCAGCGAAGCCCTCTCTGTATTTCTTGAGCAGCGGTATGTCAAGTACGGAGTTGTGGATTGCCCACCAAAAGTTGTCTTTGAGGACGGCGCACAGCTCTGACATGCTTTCTGCCTTGTATGCCCTGCCGTACTGTTCCTTGCAAGCCGAGGCTTCCTTGGCACGGCGCAGGATTTCTTCTTTGAGTTCGCTGAATTCTTCGGTTGTCATGATCGTGTGTTTTGTTCGGTTCATTTGTGTTCGGTTATGTCGGTGGACGGGATTGGACGTGTCACCGTGCGTTGAGCATCTCGCAGAGCTCCTCGGCGCGGAGGCGGTTGTAGGCCTCGTCATCGTCGGTGTAGAGGCGCACGAGGATGTCGCGGGCTTCGCCGGGCGTGGCTGACCTGCGCCATACGGCATGCCAGGAGTTGAGGTAGGGTGCGTGGACGTAGCGCGGATGCTGGTCGTTGCAGCCTAAGCGCATGTTGGCGAGCTGTCCGCGGACGCTGCGGAGACGGTCGCGCAGGGCGTTGTTGCGGATGATGGCGATTGTTGCCAGGAGCGCCGCCGCTCCGAGGAGCACGGCGAGGATGATCGCTGTTGTCGTGATGGTTGTCATGTCGTTCTGTGGGTGGTTAAGTGGTCGGTGATGTCCGTGTCTTGCCGGGCTGCGATGTCAGCCATGTTGGTGTCGGGAGGGAGTCCCTTGGAGGCGAGGTAGGCTTGCAGGGCTGCGCGTGAATCGGTCTTCCTGACGGCTGCGCGTTCGCGGCGTTCTGCGTCCTCCTCGGCTGCTATGCGCCGGGCGGTCTCGGTCTGCTGGATGGGGGATGTGGATTGTGGCGGTGCGCTGTCGCGCTCCTTGCGGATCCGCGCCTTGATGGCGGAAGCCATGTGCGTCCTGGGCTTGGCGCGGTCCCATTCGTTGGTGATGCGCCAGCTCTCGGCGATTTTGCGGGCGTGGAGCAGCACCGTAGCCGCCTGTGCGCCGCATTCCGAGGCGAGGGTGTCAGCGTTGTCCGTCACCCAAGCCAGGCATGCGTCTATCGGGTCTGACGGCGCAGGACGTGACGGTGGGGCTGCGGACTGGGTAGGGGACGGGGCAGCGGCAGGGGGTGCGGGGTCTCCCCGCAGATTCTTTTCCGGAATCTCCCGCGTCGTGTCGTGTGGAGGGTCTTTTTTGACATCCTCTCCAGAGGATGTTTTTTTATTTATTTTTCTTTCCTTTCCTTTACTTTGTGTACTTTTTGCGGAGTTAATTGGGGTTTCTTCGGAAGAAATGGGGGTTTTCTCCGCAATAATGGGTGCTTCTTCGGAAGAAATGAGCGAGTACTCCGAAATCACGCACGCGGTGCGCCTCCCCCTGGCGGCTGCCTTGAGATACCGTTCCTGTATCCCCCGTGAGGTCAGGACACCCTCGGATTCATAAAGCGCCTTGTCAAGCAGACCTACGTTCAAGCAGCAGTTGATGGCTTCGCGTATATACGCCTCGTCATACCCGGACAGTTCCGAGAACATGAAGGGCAACTCTTCGTCCCGCCTCCTGTAGTACCCTTCCTTGTAGATACTGCAGAGCAGGAGAGCATATACGGTCACGGCCTTGCCGCCCTGATACTTGATGAGCTTGCGTATGCGCAGGTCCGAGAATATGTCCGTGTCCATCGGGAAATAGTCGAGACCGGGTTTTACTGGACGTGCCATGGTGGTGTGGTGTTAAGCGTGTCGGATTCAGATTTCGCGGATGCGTATGCCGTGTACGGCGAGCATCAGCTTGCGTTTGATGATGTACTCGGGAGTGCGGAAGCCCTTGGTGTCCTCCACCACCGTCTGTCCGTCCATCTCGTAGACGAAGTCGGCGATGTACGAGCACTCTTTTTCAAGGAGGTTGCTGTCAGTGTCGCGTTGCGTGGGGATGAGCACGTACTTTACCTGTTCGCGCAGGCCCGAGATCACTCCCGCGCGCTGCCACAGCTTCAGCTCCGAGGCGCGGCGGTGCTCCTTGGCGGAGGCGTGACCCCCGGTGCGCTTCGCGCCGTACTTGTTGCGCCTTGAAGATGATGCAGAGCGCAGGTTTTTATATTCTTTGACGGTCATGGTCACTTGGGCTTTGGAATGTCAATGGAGGCAGCTGCATAAGTGTTCCCGGCAGAGTCAGTGGCAGACATCTCGACCCTGGACACGCCGCCGTCGGCGCATGCGTCTAAGAACTTCTTCTTATGGCGTGCAATCTTGGGGTCGCGCAGCATCCGTGCCACAGCTTTTTTGGCATCGGGGCTTGCCGAGTCCGCGCCTGTCTGATCGGTGCTGTCGGCAACAGGGACATAGGGGTATATCTCCACTATCTTGGTCTCGCTGACCGACTCGGTCTCGTAGTCCGCCATCGTGCCTTTCATACCCTCCTTGAAGTTGGCGCATGCCTCATCGAAGCTGTCGGCGCGTACGATGATGTACGATGCGTTCTTCTTCTCTTCGGCAGTCCTCTCGTCAAGGGTGATGAAGTTGACCTTCACCTTGTAGTATCGGTCTCCCGTGAAGCCGAGGAACACCTCGGCAATCTTGGTCTTGACCGCGGATGTGATGTTTATCTCGTCAGAGGAGCGCGACAGCTCCTCTGTCACGCGGGCTTCCGCTTCGGTGCATGACAGAGCGTCCACTAAGAACGATTCCGTCACCTTCTTCTTTGCGCCGCTCTCGGTGATCTTGTCGTAGCGCGCCTTGATTTCAATCCAGTTTGGCATGGTTATCTATGGGGTTTGGAGGGTGATGTGTTTATGTTGATGTTTATCGTCGTGCCGTCGCTATGAGGCTGCTTGCGCTCGAGCTTCTTGGCGAGCACCAGCGCGAGGCGGCTGCGGTTCTCGTGGCGCGGTGACCTTGACGGATGCCTCTTGAGCATCGCTGCATATTCCCTGAGGAAGTCCGCCGCCTGGTCTCTGTCGGAGTTGGATATCGTTATCATGGCTGTGTGGCGTGTCAAGGTTTGTAGAATCCCTGGAAGCGTACAGTGGCGAGGTAGTCGGGCGATTTCATCAGACCGTCCCCGTGTCCGGCGAGCGTCTCCGCTCCTTCCTCATCAAGCACCACCTTCGAGTCGACCGCCTTGGGTACGCGGAAGCATACCTGCACGGGGAAGTTGACCTTTGCGTCTCCAGTGATGACCTTGGTGGATGCCCTCTGGGTGGCTGCGATGATGCGGTAGCCCAGGGAACGTCCTTTCTGAAGGAGCATCTTCAGGTTCTCTTCAAGCGATTTCTCGCGTCCCACGGTGCGGTATTCGTACTTGGGTATGGGAAATCCCATCGGACCGCGCTTGGTGCCGACCTCCACCTTCTCGCGGATGTCGAGCTCCTTGCCCGAACGTGCCGATGACACCGCATCCGCGAACTCGTCGAACACCACCAGCGTCAGGCTGTCCGCTCCGCTTCTTACCCGCTGCTGCATCTCGTCCACAAGCTCCTTCATGCGCCCCTCTATTTCGGAGATGTCGGATATCACCTCGCATCCGTCCTCGGAGGCGTAGCTGCCGAACTCGTATTTGGGGTCGAAGATGATGATGCGTCCCACACCTGCGATACGTGCGTACTCTATGGTGCTGCGGATGCACACCGACTTGCCCGAGCCTGTGGCTCCGCACACCAGCATGTGGGGCGTGGAGTGGCTGTCGAGGTCCCAGCACACAGGCTGTCCGAAGTTGTCAAGCCCTATGGGGATTCTGTGTCCGTTGAGGTGCTTTTCGTCCCAGTACAGCGTGTCCGAGGACTTGTGCGGTGTCTCTATGCACAGGTACGAGCGTCCGCCGTATACGGTCAGCGAGGGGAGCACCCTGACTGACGGCACGTTGAGGACGTTTGCCATGTCTAAGGCGTACTTGGCGATGTTGGCTATCTTCACCCCCGCGCCCACCTCCAGCAGGTAGGACACCGAGGAGTAGGAGCCGAGCGTGTGCGCCACCCTGACGGGGATGCCGAACGAGCGCAGCGCGTGTTCTATCTTTTCCTGGTCTGTCATGTTTTCTCTTAGTTCGTATGGTATGAATGTGGATGCCTGTCTGCGGAACGATGTTATCACCCTCGGGGAGATGGCCGCCGCCGAAGCGTCGCGTATCTTCTTCTGCCTCCGCGCCACCAGTTCCTTCTTGCGCTCCGGTATGTTGAAGTCGTCGAGGTCGGCTATGAGCGTCTTCGCCCAGAAGTCGTAGAGCTCGGCGCGGTCGGCGAGCATGTCGCTGTCGTTGATGGTGTAGATGTAGTCGGGGTCGGATGCCGCCTGGACCATGCGCCGCAGAGGTTCGTAGAGGATGGCTTCGTAGAGGCGGCGCGTGTCGGAGTCGAGGATGATGCAGAGCTTGCGCAGCTGGGGTGATCTGTCCTTGTTGGCGGAGTGCTTGTTTTCCACGTACCACACCTCGTCGATGATGCTGCCCGGGTGTATTGCCTCCCAGCCGAGGGCGTAGATGATAGCCTGCTTGCCGCCTGTGAAGCGCAGCTCCGCTTCGTCGCTGTAGGCACCCTTGCTCTTGTGGTCCACGATGACGCGCCGTCCGTCCACGGTCTCTATGACGAGGTCTATTTGCAGGCGGCAGGGGAGGGGGATGTCCACCCCGTTGACCGTCAGCCACGCCTCGAGACGTTCCTCCACGCCTATGACCTGTGCGAGGCTGTCGGTGTAGAGGCCTCTCTCTGCGTAGAAGTTGGCGATCAGCGCGTTGGCTGTCTTTGTCGCAGCGACGATGCACTCTTCAACGGTCTTGTTGGTCTTCGAGGTCTTCCACTCGTTGGCGCGGACGCGGTCTATCTCGGCGTAGGCAGCCTCCTGCATCTCTGACAGGGACATCTCCGTGCCTGTCTCGCGCAGCTCCTTGAAGTATGCTTCGAGGGCGCGGTGGTAGGCTGTGCCTCCGATGGCTGTCGGTGCTTTGCGTGACGGTTCACGGTAGACGTAGCGGCGTTCGAACTCCTTCTCGTTGCGGGCGAACGTTGCGACGCTGCTGTAGCTCCACGAGTCTATGAGGAACTGCGAGAACAGTTCCTCAAGCTCGTCGGCGGAGCATAGCGAATACCTGTTTACCGTAGCCTCGCTCATGGCATGTCAAACACTGTGGCGTTGCCTGTATTCGCCGCCTTGGGCTGCTGAGCTTTGGCTTGCTTTGCCTCCGGGGTCTGTGGCGCGGCGGCTGCCTGAGTCTCGGCTGCTGCAGACGTTGCGGTCTTTGAGCGCAGCTCCTCCTTGCGGTCATTGACTGTCTCCACGGTCACGGGCTGTCTCGGAGGGGTGGGGCGCACCTCCTCGTACTGTACGTCCTGGATGTCGGTCTCCTCCTCCACGGTGGCGAAGCCCATGGACACTTCGGGTGCGTAGACCCTCTGCCAGAATGCGGCGGCGCGGTAGGTGAGCATAAGCTGGGGCATCGTGACCCATTTGGAGCCGTCCTTGGTGTACCAGCCCTCGCGCACCGCCATCTCTATGGTCACGGGGTCGCTTTCAAGCACCTCGCCTGTGGCTTTCTCGGTGGCGTAGGCGACGCACTCTATGTTGTCGATGTCCGAGCCGTCAAATTCGCGGCTGACGGGACGCTTCTGCTTGGCAGCGGGGTCCCATTCGTAGGTGGTCAGGCGTATCTTGCCCACCTTGCCGAGGTTGCGCTTGCGGTAGCGCAGGGTGCTGTACCGTCCGCCGGAGTTGATGGTGGCTACGAGGAACTTCGACGACCACGAGGGGTTGCCGTTGACAACGTAGAGGTTCTGCATCACCATCAGCGGCGGCACGTTCATGCGGTGGGAGATCTCCAGGGCGATGATGCAGTTGCCGATGTTGTTCTGGTACACCTTCGGTACGATGGTGGACTCGGCGTAAGCCTTGCCGATGCGCTGCATCGCCTCGAACTGACGCTGGATCTGTCCCGCGCACGAGTTGTTGAACTCCGCCGCCGAGCGTGTCTGGGCGAGCTGTAGCTCGAGCGATGCCGCCTGGATCTCCGCGCTCGCGGCAGCCGGCTTGGTCTGCATGGGCTGCTGCGCGATGGTCTCGTTTTTCTGTTCCATGATTGTTGTGTGTGGTTAAGGTTTGTATATGTGGTTGGTATGTGTGTCGTTGCATTCATGCCCTGAGGGCGCGTTCGGCGCGGCGTTCCAGTCGGCGCGTGTCTATCGCGGAGGCGACGGCTTCCGCTTCGGCGGTGTCGGCTGAGAGGGAGTAGACGGTGACGTTCGCCCAGTCGGTCACCCACGCGCCTGTCTCGCTCTCGGTGTGTCCGTACCAGTAGTAGCCCACCTCGGCTTCCACCAGCGCGCAGATGTCGCCCCCGGCATCCTCCACCTCCACCGTGGCGGTGAACTCGCCGCTGCTGTTGGCATCTATGCCGCCGAGTATCGCCTCGAGCAGCTCCTGCTGTATCTTGTCCGTTGTCATATGCGTGGGGATTTGTCTTGTTTCTTATGGTGGAGAGGGCGGGACTCGGACCCGCGGCCTCACGCAATCCGCTCACCTACGCCTCACAGTGCGAGGGCTTCGTGCGTACGCTCTTCCGCTGAGCTACCTCTCCGTGCGTCCCGCGCGATTTGGCATACGCGGGACCGGTCGTAAAAACCGTCTAAACATATTTTTCCTTTCGCGCTCTCTTGCGCCGGGCGGTGCAGCCTCGCGGCATTTGACCGTGTTCATTTATCCGAATGGTTACATATTCCTTATCCAGTATGTTATGTGGCAGACACACGGCGCCCTCCCGGCATGATGGCGGAGACGGGATGCTTCATGCAGTAGGTCTGCGCGGCGGTGGATAGCTCGTCGTCAGAGGAGATGCGGTTGGCGGTCAGCCACGCTTCAAGCTCCGTGCGGCGGAAAAAGCAGTATTTCCCTTTGGGCTTGTAATGGGGTATCTCTTTCGCCGATGTCAGCTTGTAGAGGTAGCTTTTCTTCAGCCCGGTGTACTGTGCTGCCTCGTCTATCGAGAGCACCTCCTTCTGCGGGAGTGCCATGTTTCTGGCTATGGCTGTTGCCAGGCGGTCCAATTCGTCCTGTGTCATGTCCGTGGGGTTTTTGTGATGGTCAGGGTCTTGTTGTCGTAGTCGGTGCAAGCCGAGAACTTGCATCCCAGCTCGCGCTGAAGGCGGTAGGCTATTGTCTTGCCGGAGTTCACCGCCCTGCTCGTGGCTGGTTCACGTTCGGGCAGCGCGAAAGGCTTCGTCTCGCCCATCGCCATCCTGCGCAGCGCTTCGCTTGTCACTTTGTTTTTTTCCATAGTCGTGTCGGTTTACATAGGCAGTCCGGCGTAGTGGCAGAGCCACAGGAAAGCCGCCACGATCTTCCAAAGTGCCAGCCCTGCCGCCATGAAGCCGAGAATAAGGGCTGCAAGAGCTACGCGGTCTCTCATACGTTCAGTTTCCATGTCCTTTATTTATTTTGTCATCCGTTTTGCGGAGAAGAAAAACTGTCATATATTTGCTTTTGGATATAGATGTATGAAGAAGGGTGCAAATACTCTGACAGCCTTTCTATGTCCGTTTGTTTGTTATTACGATTGCAAATATATAGATAATAATCTATATTGTCAAAGGCAAATATTAGAGTTTAGACTATTTTAACATTTAATATGTACATTACTCTTAAAGATTTCATTAAGACATCCCTGGCGGATATCGCCGATGCGGTAGCGGAGTGCCAGCAGGAGTTTTCGAACGGGGCGGTGGTTTCTCCGGCGTTGCGAAGCTCGCCGTTAGGCGTGGATCTTGCGGATTTCGTCCCTCTCAGATCGGCGGATGGTGTTGTGTTTGCCTCCTATACCAAAGTTAGGTTTGAGGTAAATCTGGAAATCGGAGAAACGCACACAGGGAAAAACGGTATCGGCGTGGCATTCTCCGTCCTTGTGGCTGGGACGCGGAAGGATGACACGGACAGGAATATCCGTGTTACCAACATAAAGTTTGACGTACCCTTGATCCTGCCTCTCAAGGAAGGCGTTGGCAGCATCCGGTCGTGATGCCGAGCCGTGTGCAAATCGAGTCCCTCCACGATTTGTAGTTGCGGAGCGTCAGGCATTCGAAGTCCACGGCGGCAAGATATGCAGGTGTGAAGCAGTCACCCATCATATTCGCCGGATGCTCGAGCCTGTAGACATATAGACGCCTGTAGAGGCGTTGAAGACGGAAGAACTCGATGCGTAGCAGGATTTTTCGAATCATATTCAAAGATTTAAATGTCTCATCAATGCAATATCAGATAGCGCCATACCAGACCGCCTGACAAAATGCAGGCGGCTAATCCAGCCAGGCACACGATTATGATACCCACGTCATCGGGGCAGAGCCCGTAGCCCTTGCGGATGTCGTAAACTATCTCTGCAATGTTGTCCACAATCCCCCACACGCAGAATACGGCGGCCATGAAGATTGCTACGAGAAGAATGATGCCAGCGATAAAGTGTAACATAAGACGTACTTTTTAGTTATTTTGTTTCTAATCCCACAAATATAGATAAATACTCTAAATATGCAAAACGCTAAAGACCGATTATTTGAATTTATTAAAGCCGAGAGCCTAAGTGTTCGGCAGTTTGAGATTGATTCAAAACTTAGTAATGGGTATATGCGACAATTAAAGCATACACCCAGTTACGATAAACTTGACAAAATCTCCTCTGCTTATCCGCATCTCAACATGGACTGGGTCTTGACTGGCAAAGGCGGCATGTACGTGGACGACGAGCCGAAGCCGGAGATCAGCTACACGGAGGGCGTGCCCTACTACGATGTCGACTTCAAGCTGGGCTTCGAGGAACTGGTAGAGGCGGGCACCCCCAATCCCGAGTACCTCATCAAGATGCCGGGGTATGAGAAGGCTACCCTGTGGTGCAACGCCTCGGGACACTCGATGGAGCCCGAGATCAGCAACGGCGACATACTCGCTCTGCAGCGCGTGGAGGATTTCTCGTTTCTGCCCTTCGGCGACATCTACGGCTTCATCACCGTCAACGGCATGCGCACCATCAAGCGGCTCGGCCGCAGCCTCAGGGACGGTTACTACCGCCTCATACCCACCAACAAGGGATACGACGAGCAGGAGATACCCGTCAGGTCCATCGCGGTGGTCTACCGCGTCATGGGCGCGATGAAAGCCTTCTGACACCGGTCGGCCACTCCTTCAGCGGAGTACATGATAGCTGCTGTCGCGGATGGAATCAGTAGATAAGAGTTGGCGTGTGATCCGTGAATCAAGGCAAAAGGATGCTTGGTAACCACAATGTTGTGGATGTTTCTGTGGATTCAAAATAAAAGAGCGGTGAATTTCACCGCTCTCACTGATTTGTTGCTCCCCCTGAAGTCAGGGACGCTGCTTGATAAAATCCCATACTGAGATTGGCAGCCATCCTTGACGATTATCGCCTATTTCAGATATTATAAATCTTATACCGGGGATTAAGGGTATTATGGATTTTGAAAGTTCACGAGCAGATGCGGATGACTTGACAAAGAATGTCCCTGCCAGACTGGATCTTACATCGAGAATGGAGTCGACAGTCAGCAGCATCGATTTCATCTTTGATTCGTTGACTTTCACATAGTCGTATGAAAAATGATATATTTTGGTTGCCATTGGGCTATGTGATTAGATGTTATTCAAATATAGCCCTCTTGCAGAGGGTCAGTAGGTTGTATAAGTCACCATCCTCCCGATATAAATTCATAACCTCTCGTAAGTTGGTGTCCACGGTTTCGTCCATGTCCTGTCTCTTGTACCCAGGGTAGCCTATGACTGTGCCATTCAATAGATCGATACTTTCGGTGACTTTGTCAAGTAGTATCTTTTTTGACTCCGGGTGTTCAGAAAGGAATCGTAATAAATTCAGGATTGCGAGAAATATACCTACTATCTTTTGCTCAACTTCGCGATTATCTTCGCTTGAAATTTCCGCGTCCATATCCATACCGTCAGAGTCGGATGACTCGGCGGTGATGATTGAGTTGGATAGACGTTCTTGCATCGCTTTTAACCGTGATACAGTCAATCCCGCCAGCATGGATGCGATTTTTAACAGCTGGCTTAGAGCATCTGAGTTACACATAACGTCTATTTCTTTTGTTTTCTACTTGTGGAGGTTTTGTGTATATCTGAAGCTGGCTGTTTGACCGGCTTTGTTGAAGACGCGGAGGATGTGGTTTTTATAACATCAACAAGTCTGTCTAAGAATTGTTGATTGTTCTCTGCGGTCTCAGATACTGATCTCTGGTATTCTTCAAGTTGATTTTTTACTGTCTCGCTCTGTTGATTGATGGTAGCCGTAAAGTCGTTTATTTTGTGTGTTATTGAATTCTCAATCTTGCCCATGGCATCTGCAACCGCAGCATCAAGACTCTCGGATTTTTTCCTGACGGCAGAATATATCTCATCAATCTGCTTTAAGCTTTCTCGTCCTTGTTTTTGGATTTCGTCAATCTTAAACATTGAGTATATTGAGAAAATCAAGAAGACGATCATCAGGACTGAGGCCCACACGGTGAGTATTGTGAAGTCATTCTGACTTTTGACGGCATGGAGTTCCAGAAGATGTGAAACAGCCTGTATCTGACCTTCCTGAATAGGCTTTAAATCCTTATAAATATACACCGTATCCTTAACCGAAATGCCGCTCCATTTAGTGGTGCTATCGCACAGTTGTTTATACGTCTCCATAATCCGTTGTTGTGAATTATGGTAAGTGCTGTTATATACACCGAAGAATATGGCAGCGATAACTGTAACCGCAACCATGCACCAAATAAAGCCCCAATGATTTACGAAGTAGTGTTTGCTTTTACGATGGTAAACACAGTCATTATGCTGGCACTTGTCATTATCTTCCATGTCGGATGTCAAGGGTTGTAGTCTTAGATTGATAAAGCTTCAATGATGCAAAGATACAAACAAACTTATAGAATTATATCGTTAGAGTGGATAAAATCTGAGCGAAGGATCTAAATCTTCAGCTCAGGCAGGGAATTTATGGCGGCTTGCTTGAGGTAATCGATGGCGCGGGTGTACTTCTCGGTCTGTGACAGCCCGCTGTGACCAAGCAGACTCGCCACGGTCTTGATGTTCGCGCCGTTGTTGAGGATATTGACGGCGAACGAATGGCGGGCGCAGTGCCATGTTATGTGCTTGTCTATGCCGGCGCGGCGGGTCCAGTGGCGCAACGCCTTCAGACACATCGTGTGGCTCGGGAGAGTGAAGATGCGCTCTTCCCTCTGTCCTTTCCCGATCAGATCAAGCAAGCCGTCATTCAACGGTATCACTACGCCGCTGGCACTGCTGTGTCCCTTTGTCTTGGCTTGCTCGAACTGCAACAGTCGGTTGGAATAGTCCACGTTGGCAAATGTCAGATCCTTTACATCGCACCAGCGCAGCCCGCAGTAGAGGCAGAAGATGAAAGCCCGGCGTATCTCGGGATTCTCGCCCTGGTAGTGTGTGGCTATGAGCCGTTGTATTTCGTCGATGCCCAGCACGTCTTTTTTCAACGCGCCGTTGTCTATCTTGATGACAACCCCGGTGCACGGATTTTTGCGGATGATGTCAGCCTCCACTGCCGCTTTGATTATTTTCTTAAAACGTCCGTAAAGGGTGTGCGGACCGTCGCCCCTGAAGCGCTTTTGAAGATAATCGGTAAAGCCGGCAATGACCGCCTTTGTGACCTGCTGGGGCTTTATGTTCAGGATGCGTATGCGCCGGGCTTTTTCTTCCTGCGCCTGTTTTGTCTGTTCGTCGCTCCATCCCTCCGCAGATGTCAGCTCGTTTTGTGGATCTATGAGGTAATCGGTGAAACAGTTACAGGCACGTTTGATATGGCGTTTGTCGGCTTTGGTATATGAGTCGTAATACGTCCACATCCAGTCGATGAAGTTGATGTTTCTGTCCTTTTTCAGGCGGTAGCCCTCGGCGGACTCCAGCATCTGCTGCCCTTTCTCGAAGCGTATGCGGCGCGCTATCTCCAGCGTCTCTTTGTTCTGCTTCCGTTCAGCCGGTGTCCGCGGGGCTTGCCACAGATACAGCCCCAGCTTCTCGGTTCTGCGCTCGTTCTTGTGGTAGACGGTACCGCTGCGGCTTATGGTCTCCGTCTTGCCGAAGTAAAACTCCAGGTAGAGGCTGTCGCGTCCGTCCGACAGGGCGCGTCCCATCAGTTTGGGGTTGTCCCCGCTGCATCCCTCTATCAGATATGTATTGTCGGCTCTGTAGCTCTTTTTCGGCATGTTTGTTTTGCTTTGTTTTACTTTGGTTTCCTTTGTTTGCAAAGTTACAAAATGTACCCAATCCACAAAGCACAAAAAAAGCACTTTTCAACAAAACATACTCCATTTATAGAAAACAAAGGAAAATGTTGAAAATACAATACTCTGAAATCCAACAAGTTATTTTCTCTTGTTTTCCCTTGTTTTACCATTTTTAGTCGGTTGGATTCACTTCATGCGCACAAACCGCGGTCTCTGGAGATATGCCTCCAGAGACTTTCGTTTATATTCACTTATTAAAGAGAATACGGTGCCTCTTGTTGTAGGCTGCGACTCAACACAAGGTTTTAGTGTCGCTGTTTGAGTGCTTTGACTTTACGGTCAAGCTCTGCTACTACGGCATCCTTCAGCTTTTTCTTTTCTTCTGGAGTGAGCTTTTCGTTGGCGTTTATTGCTTTCAATTTCTCGATACACTCATCGTCAAGTTTTGCCTCGGCGGTTAATTCTTCGAGTATCTTGTTGTCGGCTTGTGCCTAAATTGAGTTCATATAGACGATTCAAAAGGAACGAGGATGCCATATCTCCTCGGAAAACAATGTCCGTACAAATCGGACGCATGGGTGATAGCTTGGAAACACTTAAAGCTATGTGTAACACCAAATGTAATGAAATCCTGAAATCCGTCAGATTAGCTGACGGGGAGGAGATGGAGGTGGTCGTTTGGACGGACTTCGAACTTGTAGGAGTCGCCAAAATCACCAGGAATGATTCTGGTCTGCTGGTTTATTCTATAGATTATGCCGTGGGTACCGTCTAATGGGAGAAGTCACAACTTTCGTCCGTTTAAAACCACTCCTATCGGACACAAAAGATACTGTGGCTTGTAGGAATGGGACATGATGCTGTTTGTTCAACGCTCGCGGTGTTAACCGCGAGGGGTGTAGTAACCACATGCAAGCAAGCTGTCAGCTTGCGCGGCTTGTGGAAAACGGATGTAATGGGAGTCCGGCGGTGTAACTGCCGGGGCAATCGCATGCATCA